>Ga0187843_10000058_pt1 | contig 93741 bp, 80 predicted proteins | sample SpaLakP09_SKY_43_FD_134516 | JGI IMG/M metagenome (GOLD analysis project Ga0187843, IMG submission 134516) | Oligotrophic lake water microbial communities from Sparkling Lake, Wisconsin, USA - SP09_SKY_43 | ecosystem: Environmental > Aquatic > Freshwater > Lake | place: USA: Sparkling Lake...
CGCGTCATGACGCGCGGCCGCAGTCATTCCATGTGGATCTTGGCCGCGTGCTCGGTCACGCTGCTGCGCAATTCCAGGTCCGGCATGCGGCGGACGATCACCAGCGCGACGATCGCGGCCAGCGCGCCGGCGGCAAAGATCAGATGGAAACCGGATGCGACGCCGCCGGCCAGCATCTGGCGCACGGCGGGCGACAACTGCGCCATCGCCTCGCTGCCATGACGCAGCGACCCCAGATCGAGCGGCTGCGTCACGCCCGAGCGCGCCAGCGCATCGCGGAACCCCATCGCCAGCAACGTTCCGGCCAGCGCACCGCCCAGCGCGCTGCCCAGCGAGCGCAGCACCAGCAGCGCGCCCGTGCCGGCGCCCATATCGCGCCGCTCCAGCGCGTTCTGTACCGAAATCAGCGTCCCGACCATCGACATGCCCAGGCCGACGCCGGCAATCGTCATCGCCAGCAGCACCAGCGCGGTCGGCGTCGTGGCACTCACTGCCGCCAGCGCGATCAAGCCCACGGCGGCGGCCGCGTAGCCGCCGGTCAGGATCTCTCGCATGCGGCCCAGACGCGGCGCCAGCCACGCCACCACAAAGTTGCCGGCAACGGTCGACAGCAGGAACGGCACTACCAGCAGACCGGACATCGAGGCATCGGCGTCACGCACCAGCTGGAAAAGCAACGGCAGCGCGAAGATGCACAGGAAGATGTTGAGCGCGGCCAGCGCCGACGCGCCCACACCCATCACATACGCGCGGTTGCGGAACAACCGCGGCGGCAGCATCGGGTCCGACGCGCGCCGTTCCTGCCACGTCAGCGCCGCGACGGCCAGCAGCGTGAGCAACAACAGCCCTGCCATTTCCAGCGAGATCCAGTCGAAGGCATCGCCGGCCCAGCTCATCGCTAGCAGAAATGCGACGATGGCCACCGCCAGCAGGATCGCGCCGAGCCAGTCCACCCGTGGCGTGCCGCCGCGCGGGCGCAGGTTCGCCAGCCCGCGGTAGCACATGGCCATCGCCAGCAGGCCCAGCGGCACGTTGATCCAGAATAGCCAGCGCCACGACATGTGATCCGACACCCAGCCGCCCACCAGGGGCCCGGCGATCGACGAAACCGCCCAGACCGTTGCCAGATACCCTTGATAGCGGCCGCGCTGGCGCGGCGCCACCACGTCGGCAATCGCGGCCTGGGCCAGCGACATCAACCCGCCGCCGCCCACGCCCTGCAAGGCGCGGAACAGGATCAACTGCGTCAGCGACTGCGCCATCGCGCACGCCACGGACGCGCCGATAAACAGCGAAATCGCCAGCATCAGCAGGCGTCGACGCCCAAAACTGTCCGACAGCTTGCCGTACAGCGGCGTGGTCACTGTCGACACGATCAGGTACGCGGTGACGATCCACGAGAGGTGGCCAAACCCGTTGAGATCGTTGGCGATGGCCGGAACGGCCGGGATCACGACAGTCTGGTCCAGCGCCGCCAGCAGGATGCACAGCACGATCCCGCCGATAACGCGCATGATCGCGGCGTGATCGTGGATGAGAGGCGCGGACGGATCGACAGCGGGGGAATCGGGGGAGGCAGGCGGCGACATGCGTGAAGAAGGCGGGCGGAGGAGCGAGGGCGAGCGGCGCGGGACGCCGCAAAGGCGGGCCGCGCATCACATCGTCGCGACCTAATTCAATAACCGCATAATTATATGCATGCTTAGCATTTGGCGCAGCGCATCGAGGTCCGTCTCTCGGCACGCGGACGAGTGAAGGCAGCGGTGCGCGACGGCAGTCGGCACACCGCTCATGCGGGCATCCGAAGGAAGGTTCGGCCGATCAGCGCGGATCAAAGCCGATCATGGCCAATCAGGGCCGACGCTGACCCGCGAGCGGTCAATCAGCGCGCCGGGCCGTTAGCGGGGTCCACCCGTGATGTAATGTTCCAGTTGCTCGATTGTGAAGCGCTGTTCACTGATGATGTCGTTCACAAGGTCGCCGATCGACAACATGCCGATCAACTCGTCGCCTTGCATGACCGGCAAGTGACGCAAGCGATGCCGCGTCATCATCACCATGCATTCGTCAGTGCTCTGATCGGCACGGACGTAGATCACCGCAGTGGTCATGATCTCCCGCACCAGCGTCTCGCGCGAGGTGCGCTGCATCAGGATCACCTTGCGCGCGTAATCCCGTTCACTGAGGATGCCGACGATCTTGCCGTGCTCCATCACAAGCAGCGCGCCAATCCGCTTGTCGGCCATCAGCTGCAGCGCAGCATAGACCGTCGCGGTTGGCGAAATGCTGTAGATGGCCTGACTCGCCTTGTTTTCCAGAACCTGCCGTGCGGTTTTCATGTCACCGACTCCTTGTTGCCGTCTTGGAAACAGTTGTGGTTCTTCGCGGGAAAACGTGCGGCGCCGCGCAATAGCGCTGCACCCTGGCTGGACCACGTCTCTTCAGATTAGCAAAGGATGGGCGCCGCACACAGGGTGACTTTCACGAATCTTTGCAAGAAATGTTGGGACGGCCGCGCAGTGCGTGCCGCATTACATCGCTGGCGGGATCAATGCCAGCATGCGCGGCCGGCGCATCCAGCGCCGCCCCAGCCGCACCACATCGGGCGCCGGCTCCGGATCGGCCGATCCATGCAGCAGCAATGTCTGACGCGCTTTGGGGCATCGACTGGCCACGAATGCGAGATCGTCGACAAAACCCATGTCAAGCATCAGGTCCGCTTCGTCGAAAACCAGCGTGTTCACCGCACGCAGATCGAGACTGGCGGCGTCGACATGATCGAGCAATCGGCCCGGCGTACCCACAGCGATATGCGCGCCATGAATCAGCCTGTCGATTTGTTGCCGCATCGACGCACCATTACACAGCGTCGCCACCTTGATATAGCCCGCACATCGCGCGATACGTTGCGCACATTGCGCTACACGCTCCGCTCGGTCGCGCGTCGGGCAGAAGACCAACGCCTGTACGTCGAAGCGGCGCGGATCGAGACGATGCAGCACTGCGACGGCCAGGGCCACAATGCTGTCGTCTTCCGACGGCATCGGCAGGATCAGGTCATGCCCGGCCAGCACCAGCGGCAGCACCGCCGCCTGCACTGGCGTCATCGCGTCATATCCGGACTGGACCAGCGCGTCGAGCCAGGTCTGCGCCAGCGGCAGCGCGGAGAACGCGCGCTGGGCTGATTGCCGTGGCGGTGCGGGCGTCTGACTGATACGCATGCGGGCCTCGCGCGGCTAACTGTCAGGCTGCCTGGCGTGCGGCCTTTTTCGCCGCCGTCGAGGTGGTGGACGCTTTCTTTGCGGCGGTTTTCTTTGCGGCGGTTTTCTTTGTGGCGGACTTTTTTGCCGGTGACTTTTTTGCTGGTGCCTTTGCTGGGGCGGATGTCTTCCCCGCGGTTTTCTTCGCAGCGGTTTTCTTTACGGCGGTTTTCTTTACGGCGGTTTTCTCGACCGCGGCGCCTGTCGCGGCCGTTTTCGCGGCCGGTTTTGTCGTCGCAACCTTTACCGGCACGGATTCCGACGGCGTCCAGCCCAATCGCGCCAAAAGCGCCTGAGCGGCTGCGGGCGCGCGCTCTTTTGCGCCGTTGATAAAGAAGAGAAAGACCTCGTTGGGTTTTGGCGCCGCGCCGGATTTTTCGCCGACATTCGGCAGATCGGCAGGCGCCTTGCCGGCAGCCCAGGCGCTGGCACGCAACGCCCACTGATCGAGGTCTTTGGCATCGTAGCCAGTCGCCACATTTTCCTGCGCATTCATCAGCCGCGCGTAAATGAAATCGGCTGTGGGATCGGCGAACGATGGAAACTTTGGGGAATCGGTAAATACCGTAGCCGCCTTGAATTTGCGCGCGAGTTTCAGATACGCCTCGCACATGAAACTCTCGTGACGCACCTCGAGTACGTGACGCAGCTTGACGCCTTCGACCGAGTCCGGCAGCAGATCCAGAAACGCCTCGAAATCGTCCGGCACAAACTGCTTGGTGGGCGCGAATTGCCAGACCACCGGACCCAGCTTTTCGCGCAACTCGGCGATGCCACTGTCGATAAAGCGATGGATGGAATCGGCGCCCTCGGCCAGAATGCGTCGATTGGTGGCAAAGCGCGACGCCTTCACGGAAAACACAAAGCCGTCCGGCGTGGCATCACGCCAATTGGCAAACGACGTGCGCTTCTGCGTGCCGTGATACGTGCTGTTGATTTCTATCGCGGTGAGATGCCGACTGGCATATTCCAGCTCGCGCGTGTGCGCCAGACCTGCGGGATAGAAGTTGTCACGCCACGGCGCAAAATTCCAGCCGCCGATGCCGATATGGATTCTCGCCGCCTCACCGTGCTTGCGCCCCGCCATGACTCGATCTCCGCAATTCGCAATGAAGCAAGTCTAGCCGGATTTGACGCACGTGACTGTCCACATTCGGACGCGTGAATAGCGCGTGGCACGGCGCATCAATCACCCGCGCCAGGCGCCGGATACTTGCGCGCGTTCATCTCCATTTTCTTGCGCACGGCAGCATCGAGATCGACACCAAGCGCCGTCACCAGCTGCGTCAGATAAATCGTGATATCGGCCAGCTCCTGCTCGACGTGATCGCGCTCCGCGGTCTGCATAATCCGCCGCGATTCATCCTCGGTCTGCCACTGAAAGATCTCGACCAGCTCGGCCACTTCCACACTGAGCGCCATCGCCAGGTTCTTGGGACTGTGATATTTGCCCCAACCCCGCACTTCACCAAAATCGGCGGCGGCTTGCTGAAGATTTTTGAGATCGATAAGCGGCATGGCAGACATCGTAATGGGGCTTGGACAATCCGGTATTGTCACATCGAATCACGGAGCCGCAGCGGGTGTTATCGATACTGGTACGCATGTGACGTTCAACGCGCGGTGGACGTTTGGGCGTGGACGCGCCTAACCTACACAGCAAACCGAGCGACAACGGAGGCCCTATGCAACCCAAACCCGGGCTGGTGTTCCTCACTATCGCGGCATCCCTGGCCTACCTGGCGTTGCCGATTCTCGGCTGGGGCGGAATCGCACCCTACTTTGCCGATGCCGCACGCTCAGCGGCCGCTGCAGCCATGATGGTCATGGCGATTATCGCGGTATTTTCCGGCGGCAATATCAGCCCCGGCGAACGCGAGGATCGCGGCAACCGATGGGTACTCTGGGCATTCGGCGTACTGGGACTGCTGGCAGGATATTTGCCCGCCTATTGCGACCGCATGTCGCTCTGGGTCATCGACGGCCAAACGGTCCGCTGGTCCGGCTTCGCCCTATTCCTCATCGGCGGCGCCCTGCGACTCTGGCCCGTATTCATACTCGGAAAACGCTTCAGCGGCCTGGTCGCCATCCAGCCCGACCACACGCTTGTGACAACGGGCATCTACCGCACGATTCGCCATCCCAGCTACCTCGGCTTCATCATCGGCTCGCTTGGCTGGGCGCTGGTATTCCGGTCGGTTGTGGGCGTGTTATTGGCGCTACTTCTTCTGCCCCCACTGATCGCCCGAATCCGCGCAGAAGAAGCACTGCTGCGTGACCAGTTTGGCGAGGAATATGAACGCTATTGCGCGCGCACGTGGAGATTGGTGCCGGGGGTGTATTGAATTTTGGGGTGAAGGCTGGCGGGTGAAAAAAATCCCGGCATTGCCGGGATTTTTTGTGGGCGAGGGATTGGGTGTTGTGACACCCAAATTAATTACCTCCTCCCTCAAACATCAATATTCCGAGCCACCAGCGCATTCGATTCGATGAAGTTGCGGCGCGGTTCTACTTCGTCGCCCATCAGCGTAGTGAAGATCTGGTCGGCGGCGATGGCGTCTTCGATTTGTACACGGAGCAGGCGGCGTTGCGTGACGTCGAGCGTGGTTTCGAACAGTTGCTCGGGGTTCATTTCGCCAAGACCCTTGTAGCGCTGGCGCGATACGCCGCGTTCGGCTTCGCTCAGCAGCCATTGCATGGCTTGGTGGAAATCGGCCACGGTTTGCTCGCGCATTTTCTCGCCTTCGCCGCGCTTGACCTTCGTGCCGTCGGGAATCAGGCCCTGGAACGTGGTGGCCGCGCGCGCCAGTGCGGCGTAGTCGGCGCCGTGGACGAAATCGGCGTCCAGGTGCGACAGCCGCACGTTGCCGTGGTGGCGGCGCGCGATCATCAGGCGGTGCTTGTCGGTCTTCTCGTCGAATTGCGCGTAGACGTCGGCCGTGCCGTCGTCGTTCACTGCGGCGCCGAGCAGCGTCTTGCCATGCATCTCGGCCAGCTTGGCCTTCAGCGCGACGGCGGATGCCTCAGCCGCGGCAGCGCTGTCGAGGTCGAGCGCCACGCCGTCGGCGATGGCGCGCAGCGCATCGGTATCGACGATACGCGACAGGCGGCCGATCACGCCCTCGGCCAGTTGGTACTGGCGGGCCAGTTCGGTCAGCGCATCGCCGTTGATCTCGCTGCCGTCCGGACGCACGAGGCTGGCCTTTTCCATCGCCAGCTTCAGCATGTAGGCGTTCAGCTCGGTATCGTCCTTGATATAGCGCTCTTCTTTGCCGTGCTTGATCTTGTAGAGCGGCGGCTGCGCGATATAGACGTAGCCGCGCTCGATGATGTCCGGCATCTGGCGATAGAAAAACGTCAGCAGCAGCGTGCGGATGTGCGAGCCGTCGACGTCCGCATCGGTCATGATGATGATGCGGTGGTAGCGCAGCTTGTCGAGGTTGTAGTCTTCTTTGCCGATGCCCGTGCCCAGCGCGGTGATCAGCGTCAGCACTTCCTGGCTCGACAGCATCTTGTCGAAACGCGCGCGCTCGACGTTCAGGATCTTGCCCTTGAGCGGCAGGATGGCCTGGAACTTCCGGTCGCGGCCTTGCTTGGCCGATCCGCCTGCGGAGTCGCCCTCCACCAGGAACAGTTCGGACTGTGCCGGATCCTTTTCCTGGCAGTCGGCCAGCTTGCCCGGCAAGCCCATGCCGTCCATTACGCCCTTGCGTCGCGTCATTTCACGGGCCTTGCGGGCCGCCTCGCGCGCGCGCGCTGCGTCGACGATCTTGCCGCAGATGATCTTGGCGTCGGCCGGCGTTTCCAGCAGGAAATCGGTCAGCGCCTTGCCGACCAGTTCTTCCACTGGCAGCCGCACTTCGGACGACACGAGTTTGTCCTTGGTCTGCGAGCTGAACTTGGGCTCGGGCACCTTGACCGAGAGCACGCACGCCAGGCCTTCGCGCATGTCATCGCCGCTGGTTTCCACCTTGGCGCGCTTGGCGATCTCGTTTTCTTCGATGTACTTGTTGATGACGCGCGTCATCGCTGCGCGCAGGCCGGTCAAATGGGTGCCGCCGTCGCGCTGCGGAATGTTGTTGGTGAAGCAGAGCACCTGCTCGTTATAGCCATCGTTCCATTGCATGGCGACTTCGACGGTAATGCCCTCTTTCTCTGCATTGGCGTAGAAGATATTCGGATGCAGCGTGGTCTTGGCGCGATTGATGTATTCGACAAAACCCTTCACGCCGCCGGCAAAGGCAAAATCCTCTTCCTTGCCGGTGCGCTGGTCGACCAGTCGGATATGGACGCCGTTATTCAGGAACGACAGTTCTCGAATGCGCTTGGACAGCACTTCGTAATGGAACTCGACATTCGTGAAGATTTCCTCGTCGGCCAGGAAATGCACCTCGGTGCCGCGCTTGTCGGTGGCGCCGACGATTTTCATCGGCGACACTTCCACGGGCTGGCCGTCCGGGCCGGTCACGGTCTCGATAATGCGATTCTGCACCTCGCCCTTGGCGAATTCGATCAGGTTGACCTGGCCGTCGCGGCGCACGGTCAGGCGCAGCCATTTCGACAGCGCATTCACGCAGGACACGCCCACGCCGTGCAGGCCGCCGGACACCTTGTAGCTGTTCTGGTTGAACTTGCCGCCAGCGTGCAGTTCGGTCATGGCGATTTCCGCCGCGCTGCGCTTGGGTTCGTGCTTGTCGTCGAACTTGATGGCCGGCGGAATGCCGCGGCCGTTGTCCACGATCGAAATCGAGTTGTCGCTATGGATCGTGACCAGGATTTCGGTGCAATAACCGGCCAGCGCTTCATCGATCGAATTGTCCAGCACCTCAAACACCAGATGGTGCAGGCCGGTGCCGTCCGACGTATCGCCGATATACATGCCGGGACGCTTGCGCACCGCTTCCAGGCCTTCCAGGATCTGGATCGAAGAGGCGCCGTAAGAGTTTTCTTGCTGCGGATTTTGCTGGTCGGTCATGTTTTCCTACTCACGATACTCACGGCAAAAGCGGAGAAAGCCGACCTGCGCCCAGAGGCGGCGGGTGCGGCAAATCCGCATTTGCGGGTTACTTAAAAACGGCAAAAGGGGCGGATCGCGTGGATCCGGCCCCTGCTGCGGTGCGTGCCCGATTGTGTATGGATGGCGACTTGGTGGTGGCCATCAAATGCGCATCGGCATCACGACATACTTGAAGTTGTCGTCTTCCGGCACAGTGATCAGCGCACTCGAATTGGAGTCGCCGAGGCTGACCTGTACCTGTTCGCTCTTGAGGTTGGCGAGCACATCGAGCAGATAGGTCACGTTAAAGCCGATATCGAGCGCATCGCCCGAATAATCGAGTTCCAGTTCTTCCTGCGCCTCTTCCTGATCGGCGTTGGTCGAGCTGATTTTCAGCACGTGCGTATCAAGAATGCAGCGCACGCCCTTGAATTTGTCGGTGGTCAGAATCGCGGTGCGCTGCAGCGCCTGCTGCAACTTCACGCGGTCAATGGCGAAGGCATTCTTGTAGCCCTTCGGAATGACGCGCTGGAAATCCGGGAACTTGCCTTCCACCAGCTTGCTGATCAGTTCCACATTGGCAAACGTGAACTTGACCTGATTTGCCGCCAGTTGCACCTGCACGGGATCGTCGTTGTCTTCAAGCAGGCGTTGCAGTTCCAGAATGGTCTTGCGCGGAATAATCACTTCCTGGCGCGAACCCACGCCGGCGGCTTCGTTTTCGAGCTCGACGCCGCAGTACGCGAGGCGGTGGCCGTCGGTGGCAACGGCCATGACCTTCTTGCCATCGACCACCAGCAGCATGCCATTCAGGTAATAGCGGATGTCCTGCTGGGCCATCGCGAAATGGACCATCGCCAGCAGATGCTTGAAGGTCTTCTGCGGCAGGCTCACGCTGGCGTTGAATTCGGCGGCTTCGGCAACCGTCGGGAATTCCTCGGCGGCCAGCGTCTGCAGCGCGAAGCGGCTTTTGCCGGACTGCACCGTCATGCGCTTGTCGTTGAGCGACAGCGCCACGTCGCCGTCGGGCATGGCGCGCAGGATATCGAGCAGCTTGCGCGCCGCTACGGTGGTGGCAACGTCGTCGCTGCCAACGCCGCATTCGGCGTGCGTGGTGATCTGGATTTCGATGTCCGTCGAAAGAAAGGACACATTGGAGCCGGACTTGCGAATCAGCAGGTTGGCCAGGATCGGGAGGGTGTGGCGGCGCTCCACGATGCCGCTCACGATTTGCAGCGGACGCAGCAGATTGTCTCGCGAGGTTTTGACCAATTGCATTGAATTTATCCTTCGTCGTTTGTCGTCGGCGACCGCAGAATCAGGCGAACCTTCCCGATATCCAAATTTTCTTAGGAATCAAGGAGTTAAAGTCGCATTGTACCAAGGATAAGCCGCTGCGGTGAAGCGGGGCAAATCCGGCGGAGCGCCCGGCTGTGCACAAAATGCCACGCCGCGGTGCGGTTGCCCCCGCCAATTTGTCCCGACTCACCGCAAAGCCTTATCTGAGGCCGAATTCCTGCGATCCAACTGTTGCTTTGGCGTCCGTTTGCCGCCGGACGCGCACCCTGTAGTATGCCAGCCCGGCAAGGCCGGCCCTGAAAAACCCGCGCAGGCGCCTGCGCGGCCAAAAACCGCGCGCAGGCTCAGCCCTTGAGCGTCTGTTCCAGCACGTGCAATTCGTGGTTGAGCTGCGCGTCCTTGCTGCGCTCGTCGGCAATCTTGCGCACGGCGTGCAGCACCGTGGTGTGATCGCGTCCACCAAACAGCTCGCCGATTTCGGGCAGGCTTTTCTGCGTCAGTTCCTTGGCCAGATACATGGCGATCTGGCGCGGCCGCGCGATATTGGCGGGTCGCTTTTTCGAATACATGTCCGCGACCTTGATGTTGTAGAAATCCGCACAGGTCTTCTGGATGTTTTCCACGGAGATCTGGCGGTTCTGCACGGTCAGCAGATCCTTCAAGGCTTCGCGCGTGACCTCGATCGTGATGTCCTTGCCATGGAAGTTCGAAAACGCCAGGATCTTGCGCAGGGCGCCTTCCAACTCGCGAACGTTGGAGCGCAGATGCTTGGCCACAAAGAACGCAACTTCCTCGGGCACGCTGACGTTTTCCGCCGCGGCCTTCTTCATCAGGATCGCCACGCGCATTTCCAGCTCGGGCGGCTCGATCGCCACGGTCAGGCCGGAATCGAAACGCGAGATTAATCGGTCATCGATACCTGTGATTTCCTTGGGATACGTATCGCTGGTAATGATCACCTGCGCGCGATTGGCGATCAGCGCCTCGAACGCGTAGAAGAATTCTTCCTGCGTTCGGTTCTTGCCCGAAAAGAACTGAATATCGTCGATCAGCAGCAGGTCCAGCGAATGGTAGTAGCGCTTGAATTCGTCGAACGCCTTGCGCTGGTAGGCCTTCACCACGTCGGACACATATTGTTCGGCGTGGATGTAGCGGATGCGCGCACGCGGGTTTTCCATCAGCATGAAATTGCCGATGGCGTGAATCAAGTGAGTCTTGCCCAGGCCGACGCCGCCATACAGATAGAGCGGGTTGTACGACTTGCCGGGATTGTTGGCGACCTGGATCGCCGCGGCGCGCGCCAGCTGGTTGGCCTTGCCGGTAACGAAATTGTCGAACGTCAGGATCGGATTCAGGCGCGAACGCTCGTGCACCGTATCGTTCTGCTGCACGGCGCCAGTCGCCGCCGGCTGCTGCGACGGCACCCGGTACGAGCGCGCGCTGGCCTCGGCCGGATCCATCTGGGCCATGTCGATTTCGCCCATCTCGGGAGTGTGGCCGCCGGCATTGCCCTGCAACGGGTGGCCGGTAGGCACGGCGCCGCGGTTTGGCATCGCGGACGGCGACGCCGGATACGCGGACTGTCCCGACATCGGACCGTAGCCGGGCTGGGCGGCATGCTGCTGGCCCGGATAGTCGTGAAATCCGCCCATCTGGGGCGCTGGCGCGTGCGGCTGTCCGTTCATCCCCGGCTGTGCGCCGCCGGCCGCGCCCGGATACGGCGCCGCTGCGCCCATGCCGGCGTGCGGATGGCCGGCGTCCTGGCCCTGCTGCATGGCCTGCTGCGCATAGGTGGCCGTACGGCCCGATGCAGCGGGATCCAGGACGAAGTGAACGCTAACCTGCGTTTCCCAGTATTCGCACGCGAGCGCGGTGATACGGCCCGAGAACTGGCTCTTGACCCAGTCGAGCTTGAAGCGATTGGGCGCAGCAATTCGCAGCGCATGCGCTTCCTCGTCGAAGGCGACGGGCGCCAACGGCTTGATCCAGGTTTTGTACTGTTGCGGCGTCAGTTCGCGCTCGAGTTGCGCGGCTGCCGCCTGCCAGAAATCTTGCATGTGTTGTTTTAAGTGACCGCGCCGCCTGGTGGCAACGCATCACGGATATCGAAGCGCAAGCATCCGCGGGACCCCTGCCTGCCTCGCGCCGCATTGCCGAACGCGAAAGGCAAGACGCCGCCCCCATGCGCTGCGCATGACATCTGGCGGCTGACGACAGGTATACCGGGCACTGGACACGACGGTATACCGATGGCAGGAAGTCTCGGGTTGTGCGTGCGCCACGCGGCCCGTGTTGTGTTTGGACCGGGATTGTACCCCCCTGCCCGAGTTATCCACAAAGGATAACCCTGTGGACAAGTTGTGAAGATTCAGTGGATTGATGTGCACAACTTGCACCCGCAGGCATGGCCCGATATGCCCGTCCGGCCTGTTAATGCATCGGAAACAAAGACTTGGCCGTCGTCGATGGCCCCGGCGCATGCTCCCCAGCAGACAAAAAGTTACCCACCGAATATTGTGGACAATGACGCACCACCCAAGGCCCGGCCGACGCGGCGCCGCTGTGGCGGACATTACGTCACCAGCCATCGGCCGCCTTGACACGGTTTACGAAAATCGGTTAAATGGCGGGTTCTGCGATGCGGCAGGGGATCACGTATGCGCATCGCCGGGTCTGGCCCGTACCGCAACATGTCCGCATGTGCGGCATCAGGCAAGCGGCCTGATCCCCGCCAGTGCTTCGTCGTTTGCGGCGCGGCCAGCGGCGGCCGGCAGCAAGACAGAACCAGAATCGTCGGCAAGGCCGCAGCGACCTCTCTGATTTGAATGCAGAGCGTCCGCATTGCGGCAGCCCCATGCGAACCATACGCGGCGGCCAAGGCGCTCCGGCATCGGCCGGCGCCCGGAAAGCCCGGATCAACCAGAGAGTGCAACATGAAACGTACCTACCAACCTTCCGTTACCCGCCGCAAGCGTACCCATGGTTTCCGCGTGCGCATGAAGACCCGCGGCGGCCGTGCCGTCATCAACGCGCGTCGCGCCAAGGGCCGCAAGCGCCTGGCGATCTGAGGGCCGGGCGACTGGCCGGTGTCTCTGGCAGCATGACGGTTCGCCGTCAATGCCGCGGATGACCCGGTCCAACGCCTTGCACTCAGGATGGCCAGCAGCGCTGCTGCCGAAGCCCGGCTTGCCGCCAGCTTTGACCAGCGTGTCGACCCATGCCTTCCCCAAGGCCGCAAGGCTCACAAAGACGGATGAGTTTTCATCCGTTTTTGCTTTGCGGCCCCGGCGCCGCAGTACGCATTTCGTGCTGTACGTGCGCGCCAACGGCCAGGAGCAATCCCGGCTGGGCATCGTCGTCGGCAAGAAGTTCGCACCGCGCGCCGCCGAGCGCAATCTCGTGAAGCGCATGGTGCGGGAACTGTTCCGCAGCCGGCAGGCCCAATTCGCGGGCCGCGATATCCTGTTGCGGCTACAGGCCAAGTTTGCGCGCGCCGACTTTGCCAGCCGGACGGCCATCAGGCGCGCCTGTCTGGCCGAACTGAGCGGTCTGCTCGATGTCGCGGCCAAGCCGCTGCCGGCAGCGCCGCCCGTCGCGGCGCCTGCGCCCGAACAGCCAGCCACGCCCGCCGCGCCTGCCCAACCATCACCATGAAGCGAATCCTGCTTGCCCTGCTGCGCATCTACAAGATCGCCTTGAGTCCGTACCTGGGCTCGCAGTGCCGCTTCCTGCCCACCTGTTCCGACTATGCCCGCGACGCCATCGTCCATCATGGCGCGGCGCGCGGCACGTGGATGACCGCATGCAGACTCTGTCGCTGTCATCCTTTCGCAAAGGGCGGGTATGATCCCGTGCCCGAGCCCGTAGTAAACGGGACGGCCGCCTCGGCGCCCCCGGCGTCCGCCGCGGCAGGTCACCCGCCTGTCACGGTCCGGCTCCCCCGCCCCTGATTTCCCAGACCATAGCGAGACATGGATATCAAACGCACCATCCTGTGGGTCATCTTCTCGATGTCCCTCGTGCTGCTCTACGACAACTGGCAGCGCGCCAACGGCCACGCGTCGATGTTCTTCCCGAGCGCCAACACGCAACAGCAGGCCGCCCCGGCCAATGGTGCGAGCGGCGCCGCGGCCCAGGGTGATGTGCCCAAGGCCGCCGGGACGAACGCGTCGGCCCCTGGCGCAGCTCCGGCCGCCCCGCAGGGCGCCGCGCAGCCTGCCGGCGAAAAGGTGGTGGTCACCACCGACGAAGTTCGTGCCGAAATCGATACGGCCGGCGGCATCCTGTCGCGCCTGGAACTGCTCAACGAGCACGAGAAGGACGGCAAGCCGGTGGTCCTGTTCGAGCGTGACGCAACCCGCACGTACCTGGCGCGCTCCGGCCTGATCGGCGGCGACTTGCCCAACCACACCACGGTATTCACTGCCGAGCCGGGCGCACGCGCGCTGGCGCCGGGACAGGACAAGCTCGATGTGGTGCTGAGCGCCGAGAAAAACGGCGTCAAGTTCACCAAGACTTATACGTTCCGCAAGGGCAGCTACGTGGTGGACGCACGTTTCGACGTGGCCAACACGGGGACCGCGCCGGTATCGCCGACGCTGTACCTGGAACTGGCGCGCGACGGCAGCAAGGTGGAACAGTCGCAGTTCTACAGCACGTTCACGGGCCCGGCCATCTACACGAACGCCGACAAGTATCACAAGATCAGCTTCGAGGACATCGCCAAGGGTAAGGCCAGCGTACCGGCCGCAACCGACAGCGGCTGGGTGGCGATGGTGCAGCATTACTTCGCCTCGGCTTGGATCCCGCAGTCGGGCAAGCAGCACAGCTTCTATGCCGAGCAGATCGACCCGAACCTCTACCGCGTGGGCATCCAGCAGCCGCTGGGCCAGATCGCCCCGGGCGCAACGGTAAGCACCGATGCACGCCTGTTCGCCGGTCCGCAGGAAGAGCGCATGCTCGAGCAGATCACGCCGGGCCTGGAGCTGGTGAAGGACTACGGCTGGCTGACGATCCTCGCCAAGCCGCTGTTCTGGCTGCTCGAAAAACTGCACGGCGTGCTGAACAACTGGGGCTGGTCGATCATCGCGCTGACGGTGTTGATCAAACTGGTGTTCTTCCCGCTGTCGGCGGCCAGCTACAAGTCCATGGGCAAGATGAAGGACCTGCAGCCGCGCATGACGGCCATCCGCGAGCGCCACAAGGGCGACCCGCAGAAGATGAACCAGGAAATGATGGCGTTGTATCGCACCGAGAAGGTCAATCCGCTCGGCGGGTGCCTGCCGATCGTGATCCAGATCCCGGTGTTCATCGCGCTGTACTGGGTGCTGCTGTCGTCGGTGGAAATGCGCGGCGCGCCGTGGCTGGGCTGGATCCACGATCTGTCGGTGCCGGATCCGTTCTACATCCTGCCGATCGTGATGGCCGTGTCGATGTTCGTGCAGACCAAGCTGAACCCGACTCCGCCGGATCCGGTGCAGGCCAAGGTCATGATGATCATGCCGCTGGTGTTCTCGTTCATGTTCTTCTTCTTCCCGGCCGGCCTGGTGCTGTACTGGGTTGTGAACAACATCCTGTCGATCGCCCAGCAATGGCAGATCAACCGCATGCTCGGCAAGGGCAAGGCGGCCGCGGTGGCCAAGAGCTAAGCGCTGCTGCGCCCGATCCGCTTCACCAGAAAAACCCGGCCTCGCGCCGGGTTTTCTGTTTCCGGCGTATGCTTCGAGTCTTATATAAGACTTAGCCCCCAACGCCCCCAGCAAGGAGATGCCATGACGTGGTCGGCCAGCCAATACGTGCAGTTCGAGGATGAACGGACCCGTCCGGTCCGGGATCTTGTCGCAGCCATTCCAACCGTGGCCGCGCGGCGGGTTGTCGATATCGGCTGCGGCCCCGGCAACTCCACCGAGGTGCTGGCGGCCCGCTACGCCGACGCCGAGGTCACGGGCCTGGACAGCGACGCCGACATGATCGCCGCCGCCCGCAAACGTCTGCCGGCGCTGAAGTTCGATGTCGCCGATGTCGCGCAGTGGCAGGACGCCGGTGCGTGGGACGTGATCCTGGCCAACGCCGTGTTCCAGTGGGTGCCCGATCACGCGCGGCTTTTCCCGTCGCTGATCGACAAGCTTGCGCCGGGCGGCAGCCTGGCCGTCCAGATGCCCGACAACCTGAACGAACCGCCCCACCTGCTGATGCGGGAAACCGCGTCCAACGGACCGTGGTCGGCCAAGCTCACCGCGGCGGCGCAGGCGCGCACGCCGCTGGCGTCGGAGCGCTGGTATTACGAATTGCTACAGCCGCTGTGTTCGCGCGTCGACATCTGGCGCACCATCTATCAGCATCCGCTCAAGGGCGGCACGGCGGCCGTCGTCGAATGGTTCAAGGGCAGCGGACTACGGCCCTTCCTCGCGCCGCTCGACGAGCCGGAAAAAGCCGAATACCTGAAGCAGTACGAGGCCGCGCTGGCCAAAGTCTTCCCGCCGCTGTCCGATGGCACGGTGCTGCTGCCTTTCCCGCGCGTGTTCATCGTCGCCACGCGCTAGCGTTTCTGCTCGGGCCGATCGATGCGGCGGCAGGCGGAGCGCCGAACCGCGCACCGCGCGATCGGGTGCGCCATCGCCTACACTTAGACGGGATCGTGCAGTCTCTCTCATTCGCGTAACTGAGAAACCGCCATGCGCCGTCAACCTACGCTGCATCGCAAGATGCGCCCCGCCGCCGCGTTCGTGGCGTTGGGCGAAAGCGGCCTGCGGACCATCGACCGCCATCTGGACTCGCTGCAGCATCACGATGAGCCTGAAGACGTCCACGCGCTGCGCGTGGCGGTGCGTCATTTACGCGCCGTGACGTGGGCGTTCGGGCCGGTGCTGCCCGATCCGGTGAAGACACGCTGGAAGCGAACGCTGCACGACGTCGCAGATGCCGCGGGCGACGTGCGCGACTGGGACGTCTTCATCACCGAGACCCTGGCCGACGCGCTGGCCAAACAGCCCGACAGCACGGTGCTGACCGCCCTGCTCGACACCGCGCAGGCCAAGCGCGCCAAGGCGCATGCGGCGATGATGACGAGATTGTCACGGTACCGGCAAGCGCCGCTCCCCACGCTCAAGCGCGACCTGCAGCATGTGTCGGCGCGGGCCGGATCGGGGCGGCTTGGCACGTTTGCGTCCCGGCGTATTCGCAAGGCACGCAACAAGGTACAGGCGCTGGCGCATCGTGCGCGCGATCGCGAGATCGCCCACATCCACGCGCTGCGCATCGCCAACAAGCGGCTGCGTTACGCCATCGAGGCGCTGTCCGATGTCCTGCCGAAGCGCTATCGCAAACGTCTGCGCAACAAGTTGACGACGCAGCAGAGCCGGCTCGGCGCGATGGTCGATGGCGCGGTGGCGCGCCGGCTGATGTGCGAATGCCTTGGTATCGATCCTGACCACGCAAGCCGGTAGCGTGAGCCGCCGCAATCGGGCTGCCGCCCCGCCCTTTCCCTTCCAGAGCGATCTGCGACAATACCGCCCATGACAGCAACCCAGCTTCCCATTGCCGCCATTGCCACCGCGCCGGGCCGCGGCGGCATCGGCGTCGTGCGCGTATCCGGACCGGACGTCAGCGCCATCATGCATGCCGTTTGCGGGCGCGCGCTGCAACCGCGCCACGCCACCTATCTGCCGTTTCTCGACGCCCACGCGAAGGTCATCGATCATGGCCTGGCGCTGTATTTCCCCGCGCCCCACTCCTACACCGGCGAAGAGGTTCTGGAGCTGCAGGGCCATGGCGGGCCAGTGGTCATGCAGATGCTGCTGTCACGTTGTCTCGAAGCCGGCAAGGATATCGGCCTGCGCGTGGCCGAACCGGGCGAATTCACGCGCCGCGCGTTTCTCAACGACAAGCTCGATCTGGCGCAGGCCGAAGCCGTCGCCGACCTGATCGAAGCCAGCACGGAAGCCGCGGCGCGCTCGGCGGCGCGTTCGATGGAAGGCGCATTCTCGGCCGCGATCCACGCGCTGGTGGAAAAGGTGATTCACCTGCGCATGCTGGTCGAAGCCACGCTCGATTTTCCCGAGGAAGAAATCGACTTCCTCGAAGCGTCGAACGCGCGCGGCCAGCTCGCCAGCATTCGCGAGGATCTGGCCGGCGTTCTCAAGCAGGCGCGCCAGGGATCGCTGCTGCGCGAAGGATTGTCGGTGGTGCTGGCGGGCCAGCCCAACGTCGGCAAGTCGTCGCTCTTGAACGCGCTGGCCGGCGCGGAACTGGCCATCGTCACACCAATCGCCGGCACCACGCGCGATCGCGTGCGCGAAACGATCCAGATCGATGGCATCCCGCTTCATATCATCGACACCGCTGGCTTGCGCGACGATGCCGCCGACGAAGTCGAACGCATCGGCATCGAACGCACCTGGGAGGCGATTCGTCGCGCCGACATCGTGCTGCATCTGGTCGACGCCGCCGAGTATGTGGAACATGGCATCTCGGAAATCGACGACCACATCGACGATCGCCTGAGCGGCCAACTGCCGCCGGGTTCGCCCATCGTGCGGGTGGTCAACAAGATCGACCTTGCACCCGCCAGCGGCGCGATGGGCTTCGGCGCCAACCGGCCGCACGTGGTAGCGGCCAACGGCCCCAATCCCACCGAAATCTGGATCTCCGCGCGCACCGGCGCGGGCATCGACCTGATGCGTCGCGAACTATTGCGGCTGATTGGCTGGCAATCCGGCAACGAGGGCACGTTCCTGGCGCGCGAGCGGCATCTCACCGCGCTGCGCAACGCGCAATCGCATCTGGACTGCGCCGTGGAACGCGCCGCGCAAAACGCCCAGGCGCTGGATCTATTCGCCGAGGAACTGCGGCTGGCCCAGGATCACCTGAACAGCATCACCGGCGAGTTCACCAGCGATGATCTGCTGGGAACGATTTTCACGCGGTTCTGCATCGGCAAGTAATCGGATGTAAAGCGTCTGCAAGGGACGCGAGGACCGGATGCCGGTTAAGGTTTATCAATTGCTGGCCGTCGTTGGCTCGGGCCATTGCGGCCGAAGGGGGAAGGTGACGACTCGACTGCGGCGGCGAGCGATTCGGTTTATAGACGTTGTTGCCATTCTCCTTGCGCTGGTGGCCGTTGCGCGCGGTGTCTATGTCTTGGTCACGCCGCTAACGCTGGAAACTCGAACAGTCGGTCCCGCGTTGGCCGTCGCGGCGATCGTTTACGTCACCGCAGTGGTTCTATCAATTCTGGGCCTTGGTGCTGTGTTGATGCTGTGTACGGTGTTCCAGCGTCGCGCAATTCGAATGCGCGCGCTGGGGCCCTACATGAGTGGCATGCTGCTGTTTGCGGCGCTGTCCGTAGCGACCGAAGTGTGGATTGACCACCGCCACGCCGCGGTAGCAGCTCCAGCTACCGAACCATAGAGAGCACCTGTCGCCGGGATTAACCAATGTCTCTACACATCAACGACTTGCAGCAACGCGCGTGCGCCTGCATCGGCAAGTGAGACGACCGCAAGCACGCCGCGATCCTGGCAGGCCGCTCACTAGCGGCGAGCGCGATCTCGCGCGGCAGATCTTTGCCGATGCGATCGACTACGACGCCGTGCGCATTCACCATTGCAACTTCGTGTTCTGGCAGGGCGCGAACTACATCGTCGCGCCGAACGGTCACCTTTACCTGGGCCGCAAGCTGCGCCACCTGAACGACTTCAGCGCGGCGGGCGTGCGTATCGCGGCGCTGTTCATCCACGAGATGACGCATGTGTGGCAGCACCAGTGCGGCGTCAACGTCATGGCGCGCGGCGCGTGCGAACAAGTGCTGCATTGGCTTGGCCTCAACCAATATCGCTATCGCCTCGAGACGGGCAAGCCGCTCGCCGCCTACAAGCTCGAACAACAGGGCGACATCCTGCGCGACTACTTTCTGGCGCAGCGCGGACAGGCGTCGCCGTACCGGGTCGACCAGTATCTTGCCGCGCTCGGCGGCACCGAGTCCCACATCGTCTGATACGTGCGTGTTGCCGCAAGCGTCCCCACTTGCGCCTGGGTTTCGTTGACTTGTCGCGCATTGTGGCGGACCATCGGCCACATATCGAACCGGAGTCCATCATGCCGCGTGTATCGAAAGCGGAAGCGGAGAAAAACCGCGCAGCCATCGAACAGGTCTCCTCACGACTATTTCGCGAGCAAGGTTTCCATGGCGTCAGCGTGGCCGATCTAATGGGCGCGGCGGGGCTGACGCATGGCGGATTCTATGGCCATTTCGAATCGAAGGATGCGCTCGCGGCGATTGCCTGCGCGCGCGCATTCGAGGAATCGGAAGCGCGCTGGCGCAAGCGCGTGGACGATGCGCCGGATCGGCCAGCGGCGTTGACCGCGCTGGTCGACGGCTACCTGTCCGCGCGCAATCGCAATGGTCCGGGCGCCGGCTGCCCCGTGGCGGCGCTCGCCAACGACGTGGCGCGCGAGCCTGAAGGCAAACCGGTGCGCGCCGTGTTTCATGAAGGACTGGAAAACCTGCTGGAGATTTTGGCAAGCGTCCAGCCCGGCGACGACGATACGCAGCGACGCAGCACGGCCATCGCGCAGATGGCGACACTGGCCGGCGCGCTGGTGCTGGCGCGCGCCACGCAGGGCACGCCACTATCCAACGAAGTGCTTGCGGCCACCAAGGCGCATCTGCTGGCCGACATCGACGCCGCGTAGGCGCGCTACACTGGCGGACTTCGAAGCTTCCGCATATTGGCCGCGCGCGCGGTCCGCCCCACAGATGTTGAGCCGCCTCCAGCAAACCCTTATCGCCATCGTTGCCGTCGTCGTACTTGGATTGTTGTGGTTCGTCGGCAATGACCGGAACGACGCGGTGCAAACCGAACTCCCGGCCGCCGCGGGCGACGCGCCCGCCAGCGTGCCGCGCGGCATCCCGCGCAACGGCACGCTCGACCCGATCAGCATCGATCCCGATCGCCCCGCCAATCCCCTGCCGCAATACCAGGCCGAGAATCTTTTCGACGACTATCGCGACAACAGCGGTGCGGCCGACGACCGCTATCGCGGCAAGTATTTCATCGTGGAAGGCGTGGCCAGCGGCGTGCGCCGCGATGGCGATCGCGTGTTCCTGGAAATCCGCGCCAACAATCCCGGCGACGTGGTCCGCGCCGAGCTGCTTCCTCGCCAGATCTGCGGTCCGGCCGGGCGCACCTGCGAAGTGGAGGCACGCGCGACGATGGTCCGGCGCGGCCAGAAAGTCGCGGTCGAGTGCACGGGCGCGGGACGGGACGACAGCGGCACGCCGCTGCTGGCCGACTGCCTGGTGCGCGGCGGCGCCAACTGAAGCGTGTCGGGATTGCGCCGCCCGCAACCGGCGCGAAGCACGCATCGATCCGGATATACGGCAACTGTCCCACGCTTTTCGGTGCTTTGCGCCGCGGCCTGCCCGCCTACATTACAGGGGCATGCTGCCGCCACTGCGCCGCTGAACCGCGATTCGCGCGGGCCCGGAACGCCGGCGGTGTCGCCGACGCGTTTCCAGGACCGAAGATGAAGAGAGCAACGATTGCCGCCGCGCTGGCCTTGATGGCCGCGGGCTGTTCCACCTACCAGAGCGTCGCACCCGTGGACCGTGCCGACCAGCCGGATCCGATTGCCGGCTTCCAGCCCGGCGCCTACGGCGGCCCGGCCCAGTTCCGCGTGGACGGCAATCGCGTGGTGGGCGCCGACGGCGCGCTGTTCTGCGTGATCACCAACCAGGTGAACGGCAACGCCTTCGTGGAAGACTTCGCCAGTGCGCTGCGCGCGCGCAACTTCGAAGTCAAAATGCTGCCGCCCTATTCTTCCGTGGCGGCATGTCCGATGACGGCACTGTACGTGGCGCAGCGCCAGACCTACATCACGCCGTTCCTGGTGTCGGCCGACATCACCGTGTTTCGCAACGGCGAGCGCGTCGGCAAAGCCGTGTTCAACGCAAACCGCAGCGCGGGTGGCATCAACCTGAGCCACCTGATCCAGCCGGGCGCGAAGATCGAGGAACTGGTCGATCGGCTGTTCCCGGGCCTCAAGCCGCAACCGACCCAACCGGGACAACCGGCGCAAGCCGCGCCGGCGCCGGCCGCCACGCCCCAGGCCACACCGGCCGCAGCCCCGGCAGCCTGACGCCGCACTGCCGCCGTCTCGGCGCGGTTCAGGCCAGCCGGAACACTTCCACGGCCTGACGCAACTCCTGCGCCTGATGGTGCAGGCTTTCGGCGGCGGCGGCCGCCTCTTCCACCAGCGCCGCGTTCTGCTGCGTCACGGTGTCCATTTCGGCCACGGCGCCGCTCACCTGCGCCAGCCCCTGCGACTGCTCGCGCGATGCCACGCTGATATCGCCCATCAATGCGGCGATGCCTTCCACGCGCCGCACCATGTCGTCGATCGCATTGCCCGCCTGCTGCACGGCCGCGTTGCCGCTTTCCAGATCCGTGACGGTGCGCTCGATCAATTGCTTGATCTCGGCCGCCGCATTGGCGCTGCGCTGCGCCAGGCTGCGCACCTCGCCGGCCACCACCGCGAAACCGCGCCCGTGCTCGCCGGCGCGCGCCGCTTCCACTGCGGCATTGAGCGCGAGGATATTGGTCTGGAAAGCGATGCCGTCGATCAGGCCAATGATGTCCACCACCTGCTGTGCATTGCGATGGATGTCGGCCATGGTCGCCACCACGCCACTGACCGTGTCGCCGCTGGTGCGCGCGGCTTCGGCGGCGCTGGTAACGGCCTGGTTGGCATCGTGCGCATTGTCGGCGTTCTGCTTGACCGTGGCGGACAGCTCTTCGATGCTTGCCACCGTGCGCTCGAGGCTGCCGGCCTGCGCTGCGGTGCGCGCCGACAGGTCGGCGTTGCCGCTGGCGATCTGGCTGGTACTGCCGGCGATTGCGGCAACGCTGCCGCGCACCTTGTCGACAATGCCGCTCAGACCCTGCCCCACGCCGTCGATGGCGCGCATCAGCTGGCCGATTTCGTCATGACGCGCGCTGTCCAGTCGAGCGCTGAGATCGCCCGACGCCAGACGTCCCGCCGCATCGGCGGCGTTGGCGAGCGGCACGCTCACCATCCTGCGCAGCAGCCACCAGAACGCCGCCGACACCGCCAGTGCGGCCAGCAACCCGCCGGCTAAAAAGCGGTTGCGGCTGGCGGCCAGTTCGTCGCGTAGCGACGCCATCGGCACGCTGCCCGCGATCAGCCATTGCCATTCGGGATAGGTGACAAAGGCGGTCAGGCGCTCGGCCGGCGCGCCGTTGCCGAGCGCCACGGTGTTCACGCGTACGCCCTCTTTTGCGGCGATCATCTCGCGCACCCACGCGTTGCCGTCGCTATCCTTGGCGTCGAGCTGCACGGTGCCTTCCGACCCGGACCGGTCGACCATCACCCTGCCCTGGTCCGGCCCCGGCCTGGCGTCGATCACCAGGAACTGGCCCGTGCCGCCGATGGCCTTGCGACGGATGCGGTTCTTCACCGCGGCCAGTTCGGCCTCCACGTTCACGCCCACAAACAGCGCGCCGACGATCCTGCCGGCGCTGTCGCGCACGGGCTCGTACTTGCTCATGTACGGTTTGCCGAACAGCCACGCCAGCGAGCGGTACGACTTGCCCGAGGACACCGCCGCATACGCCGCACCGGTGCGGTCCAGCAGCGTGCCGACCGCGCGCTGGCCGTCCTGCTTCTTCAGCGATGTCGTCACGCGGATAAAGTCATCGCCGGTTCGCGCGAACACGGTGGCCACGACCCCGCCGGTGTGGGCGAAAAACTTGTCGGGCACGTCGAAGCTGTTATTCAGCACCTGATCGCCGCTGCGAAACGCCGGCGTCGGCTTGCCGGCCACTTCGATCGATTGCGACGGATCGACCGCGTAGGGTCCGGGCAGCACCGCGGCGAGGCTCAGCATAAAGCGGTCGGCTTCCTGCAGCATCGTGTCGTCGAGCTGCGCCACGAGTTCGCGCAGGGTGTGGCTTTCGGTCGCGATGGCGTCGCGCGCCTGGGATTCCAGCTGGTTCATGCTGCTGGCAGACAGCGCCAGCGAAAACGCGCCGAAGGCGACGACCTGCACGGCCAGCACGACCAGCGCAATGCGCGTGCCGATGCTCCAGCCGCCGGCGCGCACGCGGCCCGCCGACGTCTGCGCAGGCAGGGTAAGGGAAGAGGTAGAAGACAAGGGGCGCTCCGTGAATAACGCCGTGCGCCGTCATGGCGCACGGGCGACGTCTGCTCTGACGGCAGATCGTCACAACGGAGTTATCGGATGTCCGAACAGCCGCCTTGAGTTCAAGGAATGCTTACTCTAGATCGCGTCCAGATACATCACGGCATGATGGAAAAAATCGCGCCGGACGCGGCTTCTTGCGGGAGCCGCTTGCCGGCGCGTCGCACCAGATCGGAGACACCGACACTGCAACTGGTTTCAGACCTCGAGCCGCCCCAGCCGAACGACCGTCACGCCAGGCCGCAGCTGGCGCAGCGACGGCATCACCAGCACGCAATGCGGATACGGCGTGACCACCGCCTGGCCATCGCGCCAGCCGATCACGGTGCCGGCATCGTCGAAGGTTTCCAGCCCCGTGTAAGGGCCGGCGAAGCGGAAGTCCATGCTGCTGGCCACCACCGGCTCGGTCACGCGGATCACGCGCTGCGCGGCCGGCAGCGGGCGCAGCCAGCCCGCCGGCAGATCGGCTTCGGCGACGATGCCGGCATTGAGCAGGAAGCGCGCGGCGCTGTCGCGCGCCACGTCCACCGCAATCGTCTCCCAGTGCTGGCCGCATTCGATCAGCAACGCATTGCGCGCGCTGGCCGGGTCGCCAAAATCGGCGTAGTCGCGCATGCGACGGCCCTCGGGATGGCCTTCGTCGACGATGATGTCGGCCGGCGCACCCAATGCACGCGCCAGCGCGATGCCCTTGTCCAGCGGGCCGGACACGATCAGCGCGCGGCTTTTCTCGTGCATCGAATGCAGGTCGAGCAACAGGTCGACGGTGTCGATCACCGGTCGCATGGCGCGGGCGCGGCGCAATTCCGAGGAATCGCGCGACATGTCGTCGAGCACACTCGCGGTCCAGACGCGATTGAAATCCTGATCGACGAAACGCGACGCATCAGGCCGGGCCGCGTCGAACGTAGCGTAGGCGTCGACATTGGCAAACGACAGCGTCAGCCGGCCGCTGCGCGGACGCAGGCCGTGATCGAGCAGGCCGGCCACGGCAATCGCGCCACACACCTCGTTGCCGTGCGTCAGCGCGTTGATCATCACGTGCGGGCCGGGCAGGCCGCTGTCGAAGGTGAAGATGTACGGCACGCCCGTGTTGCCATCGGCATAGGGGCGGATATCGGGAAACTCGACTTCGACCGGATAAGCGTCAAAGTCAGGTGCACTTTGCGTCATAAATTCTTCCTTGCGGTTACTCGCGGATGTCGGCGGCCTGGACGATGGCGCGGTACTTGGCCGTCTCGCGCTTGACGAAGCTGGCGAACTGGGCCGGATTGGCCGGTGCCACCTCGACGCCGGCCTCGGCCAGCTTCTTGCGCACGTCCGGCATGGCCAGCACGGCCTGCATCTCGGTATTCAGGCGATCGATAATGGGACGCGGCGTGGACGTAGGTGCCATCAATCCGAACCATACTCCCATGTCCACGCCCTTGAGCGCGGGCGTCTCGGCCAGTGCCGGAACGTTGGGCGCCACGCCCGCGCGCTTGGCCTCGGTCACGCCATAGGCGCGCACGCGGCCGGCCTGGATATGCGGCAGGGCGGACGACAGCACCATCACCGCGAGGTCGATCTGGCCGCCCAGCAGGTCCGTGGCCATGGCCGAGGCGCCCTTGTACGGCACATGGGTGATGTTGACCTTGCCCTGTTGCTTGATCAGCTCGCCGGCCAGGTTCAGCGGCGTCCCCACGCCCGACGATGCGTACGACAGCGTGCCGGGCTTGGCTTTGGCCAGCGCCATCAGTTCGCCAGCGTCCTTGGCCGGCAGTTGCAGCTTGCCCACCAGCACCATCGGCTGGGTGCCGACGAAGGTGATCGGCGCGAGGTCCTTTTCGCCGTCGTAGCGCACGGCGGGATTGGTCAGGCGCGCAATCGATACTTCGCTGCCCGAGCCCATCAGCAGCGTGTATCCGTCGGCTTCGGCCTTGACCACTTTCTGCGCGCCAATCGTGCCGCCCGCGCCGCCAAGGTTTTCGATCACCACGCTCTGGCCCAGCCGCTTGCCGAGCTCCGGCGCCACGGTGCGCGCCACCAGATCGACGCTGCCGCCGGCGGTGTAGCCAACCACCAGCGTGATCGGCTTGGTCGGATAAGCGGGCGCAGCGGCCAAGGCCTGCGTGGCGGCAAAGGCGCAGCAAGAGAGGGAAACGGAAGCGGCAACGCGTAGCAGGGACTTCATGATTTCTCCGGATCGTGGCTTTGAATGTTTTCCGGCGATGGTAGAGAGCATGCACCGGCGCGGCATGCCGCTTTGGCAACGCCGGTTGCCGTTTCGGCAATGACCGGCATGGTGCATCGCCAGCTGCGCCACGCGTGCCGTGCACACGTGCGGTGCGCGGCGATTGCGGAGGAGGGCGCCGCGAGGTTGTGACGCTGTATCTGGCGCCGGCGAAGACGCGCCGCAGCGACGGCGCTATGCCGCTACGCCGCGGCCGCGCGCCAGAACGCTTCGGCCAGCGGACGCATCGGCGCGCGCGGGCGGTAAAGACGAATGTCGAGCGCCAGATCGGCCGAATCCGCGCCGTGCAGATCGGCGCGCACCAATCGCCCCGTGTGCAAGTCGTCGGCGATCAATCGTGCAGGCAGCCACGCCAGGCCCATTCTCTGCCGCACCATCTCGTGCACGGATTCGGCAAAGTCGCTCACCGCGATCACGTCGAGCCAGCCGGCCAGTTGGCGGCGTGCAATTTCCTGATTGACCATGCGGCCCATCGTCAGCGTTTCCGCGTACGCGATCATCGGCACGGGCGCGTTGCGCACGCCGGCTTTCGATTTCGCGGTAGTGGGCTGGTGCAGCCGGAATTCCGGGCCGCCGCGCGCCGTGGCGGCCGACACGCAGACCAGCCGTTCCACACCTACCGGATGAAACTGGTAGCGCGCATCGTCCAGCATCACGGGCAGATCGTGCGGGCTGTAGCAGAGCAGGAAATCGGCGTCGCCTTCGGTGAACATTTCCAGCGCATCGTGCGTGGCGTGCGTCGACAGTCGCGTGCGGAATCCCGCGCCCGCGGGGTCGTCGCGCAGCGCGTCGCGCAGTCCCGCCAGCCACGCTGGCACCATCGAGCGCGCGAGCGTCTTGCCGGTGGCGATGGTGATCGTGCTGGCATCGGCGCGATGCGCCGCGCGCAGCGACAGGCGCGCTTCGTCCAGCGTGCGCAACGCCGCCTGCGCGGCTTCCAGGAACTGTCGGCCCTCGATGGTCAGGCGCACCGGGAATACGCTGCGGTCGATCAGCGGCGCGCCGGCCCACACCTCCAGCGCCTGCATGCGGCGCCCGAACGCGGGCGGCGTGACGTTGCGCAGCTCGGCGGCACGCGCCAGGCTTCCGGCCTGTGCCAGGCAGACGAAATCTTCGAGCCAACGGATGTGCATGGGGAGGGCGGGGGAGTGGTGGGCCATTGTAACGTTGCCCGACTCGGTTAGAATTTTCGCCATGGTTTCCCCAAAGCGCGGCGCTCAGCCAACTCCATCCGCTCCGTCCGACACCGATGCTGACGCGTCGGGCCGCGCAGCGTTTCCCGAATACACGATCGACGAACTGGCGCGCGCTGCGGGCACCACGGTGCGCAATATCCGCTCGTACCAGGATCGCGGCCTGATCGATCCGCCGGAGCGGCGCGGACGCGTGGGCATCTACACGCAGACCCATCTGGGGCGCCTGCGGCTGATCCACCATCTGCTGGCGCGCGGCTATACGCTGGCCAACATCATGGAGCTGCTCAAGGCGATCGTGGAAGGGCACGATCTGCGGTCGATCCTGGGGTTGGAAACCGCGATCAGCAGCCCGTGGAACAGCGAGGCGCCGCGCCACTATTCCTACCTGGCGCTGGCCCGCCTGTTCGGGCGCGCGATTTCACGGCCGGCGCTGGCCAAGGCGATTTCACTGGGACTGCTGGAGCCGGACGGCTTCGGCTATCTGGCGCGCAGCCCGCGCGCGCTGCAGGCGGGTGCAGAAATGGCGCGTGCCGGATTTGCGCTGGAAGATGTGCTCGACATCATCGATCACGCGCGCGGCCATTTCCAGGCCGTGTCGGACCGCATCGTCGGCATGGTGGTGCGCGAACTTGACCGTTTTGGCGAAGGACAATTGCCGCCGCCCGCCGAAGTGCCGCGCATCGTCGATGTGCTGTGGCGCATCCGTCCGCTGGCGCTGGTCGCGCTCGAAACGGAAATGATGCGTGCGCTCGAGATCTCGGCAAACAAGTATCTCGGCGACCGCGTCGCGGCGATCCTCGAGCATCTGCACGACACGCCGCGGCCCTGACAAAACCCCTCTCCCGCGCACGGGAGAGGGAAACACCTCAGCAATCAAAACGACACCGCGCCTCAGGCCGCGTTGCGGATCGACGGCGCGCGCGTGCTGGCGCCGGCGCGTATCGCCGTGTCCTCGATCTCGGCGATCAGCGGCATGATGCGCTGCAGTTCCGCGCGGTTGTCCTCGTCCCATGGATGAAAGCCCGGCCGGAAGTAGTCGAACCATTCCGGAATCATCTTGCGCAGCACGCCCGGCGATCCCCACAGGAACTTGATCACGCTGCCAAAGCCGAGCAGCTTGTTGCGGCACGTCTTGTCCGCCATCACCAGCCGGACGTGGAACACGAATACCATCGCCCAGAACGTCAGCGTGGTGGTCAGCATCGTGAACGTGCGCAGGAAATAGCGATACGGGCCCGGTTTCATCACGACGTTCCAGACGTCGTAGGCCACCGCCTTGTGCTCGGTTTCCTCCAGCGCGTGCCAGGTCCAGACCTGCCGGTAGCCGGGCTCCGATTCGCCCATGTGGCGCGGGTCCGAAAGCATGCCGCCAGCCAGCATCGCGGTGTAGTGTTCGAGCGCGATGGTATGCGCCAGCTGCCACGACTTCGGCAGGATCTTGCGCAGCAGATTGAGCAGCCGCGCCACCACGTTGTCGAGCTTTGTCGCCGGCAGTCCCGCGTCGTCGAGCAGCCGGTTGTAGAGGATATGCTCGCGCGTGTGCATCGCCTCCTGGCCGATAAAGCCGGCCACCGCCTGCTTCAGTTCGGGATCGGTCACGCGGTCGCGATAGTTGCGCACGCTGTCCATGAAGAAGCGTTCGCCGGCAGGAAAGAAAATCGACAGCGCATTGATGAAGTGGGTGACATGCTGCCCGCGTTCGTGCCAGTCGCAAATGCGTTCCGGCGGAAGGTGTGGGTGCACGTCACGGCGGACAGGCATCATGATGTGAACTCCTGGTTCGAAGAGTGGTGCGCCGTGTCGGCGCGTTCAAGGAAACGCAGCAGGTCGGCCGCCACGCGCTGCGGATCTTCTTCCATTGGGACATGGCCAAGACCCGCATAGCGGTGCAGCGTCACGTCGGGGATACGTGCCGCAAACTCCGCTGCGTGCGCGGGCGGGATCCAGCGGTCGCGCTCGCCCCACAACACCAGCGTGGGTTGACGCACGGCGCGCAGGCGCCCGGTGTCGAGCGCGTCGAAATCGAGCTTCGGCACCATGCGGCCCACCGCTTCGCGGCTGCCCGCTGCGTAAAAGAAATCGACATAGCGCCGGAACGTGGCCTCGGGCACGCGCGCGGCATCGCCGTACACGTCGCGAGTGGCGGCGCGGATGATCCATTCCGGCAACAGCCACGGTGCGGACCAGCGCACCGCCGCGTGACGGAACAGGTCGATGTAGATCGGCAGCTTCATCGGAAAGCCCGCCGCATCGATCAGCACGAGCCGGTTGACGGCCGTCGGCCGGCGCGCGGCAAGATCCCACGCGATCAGTCCACCCAGCGAGTTGCCGACGAGCGTCGCGCGCGCAATGTTCACCGCCGCCAGGAACGCGTCGATAAAGGCGCGGTAGGCGTCGATGTCCATCGTCACGATGCGACCGTGCGAATCGCGCAACGGCCCGGTCAGGCCGAACGGCGCGAGATCGAGACGGATCACGCGGTAGTGCTGGCGCAGCGCCGGCATCACGCCTTCCCACGTATGCAGCGACGCGCCGAAACCATGGATCAGCACCAGCGGCTCGCCCTCTGGCACGCCTTCCTCGGTGTAGTGCACCAGCGCGCCCATCACCTGCACCCAGCGCGATGCGGGCAGCGCGTAGCGGCGCGCCAGCGTGTCGCGCGACAGGCTGAACAGCCCGACGCGCCCCTGGCCGAACCAGCGCGTGAACGGGCCGGGCGGCGCCTGCAACGCCGCCTCGCGCGGCAACGCGGCGCGCGTCATGCGCGTTCTCCACTGCCTGCCGGCGCGCCCGCGGCGTCCGGCATCAACTGCTTGCGCTTGCGCCGCGTCTCGCGCACCACCAGCGACTGGTACGCGGCCGGCAGCAAGCGCGCCATCGCGTCGGCCGCATAGGCGTCCGGCCCGATCAACACGCGACGCTTGTTGGCGCGCACGCCGGCCAGGATCACGCGCGCCGCCTTGTCCGCCGTCGTGATGAAAAACTTTTCGAATTCCTCGCGGCCCTGCTGCGCGTCGCGCACCAGTAGACCATTCACGCTTGGCGACACGCGACTGGCGCGCGCGATGTTGGTCTTGATGCCGCCGGGATGCACGGTGGTGGCCGACACCCCGCAGTCCATCAGGTCCAGTTCCTGGCGCAACGATTCGGTAAAGCCGCGCACCGCATACTTGCTGGCGTTATAGGCGCCCATGCCGGGCTGCGCGAACAGGCCAAACACGCTCGACGTGTTGACAATATGGCCTTCGCCGCTGGCCTTCAGATGCGGCAGGAACGCCTTGGTGCCATGCACCACGCCCCAGAAATTGATGCCGATGATCCATTCGAGATCGTCGTAGGCCATGCCTTCCACGGTGCTGGAAAGCGCCACGCCAGCGTTGTTGAAGATCATGTTGACGCGGCCGTGCGCGCGCACCACCGATTCGGCCCACGCATGCACGGCGGCGCGATCGGCCACGTCGACGCGGTCGGTGGTCACCTTCACATCGGGCGCGGCGCGCTGCACGTCGACCAGCGTCTGCGCCAGTCCGGCTTCATTGCAGTCCGACAGCGCCACGTGGCAACCCGCCTGCGCGAGCTGTACCGCCAGGCACCGGCCCATGCCCGAGCCCGCGCCGGTGATCGCGGCAACCTTGTTGCGGAAATCCTTCATGCATGTCTCCTGTCGATGGTTCTGCTGTTCTGCTGTTCTGCTGTTCTGCTTTTCTGACGATGCGGCGTGCCGGCGCCGATGTGGGACGCCGGCGCGCGCTTTCAGGCGCGCACGGCGGCCGTGGATGGGTTCGGTTGGGCAAGCGGCTCGACGCTGGTGTGGCGCACTGGCCAGCGTTCGTAATCGGCCATGCGAAAGCGCTGTGTCGCGCGGCGGAACTGCCATGTGAATCCAGGCCAGAGCGTAGTGTTCTTGTTGCTGCGCGGATCGATGTACCAGCTGGCGCAGCCGCCCGCCGCCCAGATCGCATGGCCGAGCTTCTGCTGGATGCCGCGATTGAACGACGCCTGCACGGGCGGCCGCACGTCGACTGCCTGCACGCGTTCGCGCCGCATCTGGCGCAGGGCGTCGAGCACGTAAGTCACTTGCGACTCGATCATGAACACCATCGAGCTGTGTCCGAGCCCGGTGTTCGGTCCAACGATCAGGAACAGGTTCGGAAAGCCGGCCACCGTGGTGCCCAGGTACGCCTCGGCGCCATCGCGCCACGCATCGAGCAGATCGCGCCCGTCGCGTCCGACGATCACGCCACGCGGCAATGGATCGGTCGCGTGAAAACCGGTGCCGAAGATGATCGCGTCGGCTGGCCGCCGCGTGCCGTCGCGCATCACCACGGCGTCGGCTTCGATATGGTCGATGCCCGTCGTCACCACATCGACATTGCTGCGCGACAGCGCCGGGTAATAGTCATTGGAGATCAGCACGCGCTTGCAGCCGATGGTGTAGTCCGGCGTCAGCGTCTGGCGCAGGCGCGGGTCCGCCACCTGCTTCTTCAGATGACGACGCGCCACGCGCTCCACGGCCTTCATCAGCTTCGGATGAATGACAAAGCCGAGCACGCGCGATTCCAGCATCCAGTACAGGCCGGTGCGCATCAGCGTTTGCGTGAACGGCAGGTGCCGGAACAACCAGCGCTCGGCGCGGCTCACCACGCGATCGGGCTTGGGCATGATCCACGGCGGCGTGCGCTGGTAGAGGTCGAGTTGCGCCACCTGCGGTGCGATCTGCGGCACAAACTGGATCGCGCTGGCGCCGGTGCCGATGACGGCCACGCGCTTGCCCTGCAGCGGATAGTCGTGACGCCACTGTTGCGAATGAAACGTGGTGCCCGCAAACGATGCAAGGCCGGGAATATCAGGAATCGAGGGACGGCTCAGGCCGCCCATGCCCGAAATCAGCACGCGCGCCCGCACGCGCCGCCCGTCGGCCATCTCCAGCCGCCAGACCGCCGCCGCGCCATCCCATTGCGCATGCCGCAGTTCGTGGCCAAAGCGCAGGTGATCGCGCAAGTCGAAGCGATCGGTGCAGTGCTCCAGATAGCGGCGGATTTCCGGCTGCGTGGAAAACATGCGCGACCAGTCGGGATTTGGCGCGAACGAAAACGAATAGAGATGCGATTGCACGTCGCACGCACAGCCGGGGTAGTGGTTGTCACGCCAGGTACCGCCCACCGAATCGGCCTTCTCGAAAATCAGGAAGTCATCGACGCCCGATTGCTTAAGGCGGATACCCATGCCGAGCCCGGCAAAGCCGCTGCCGATGATGGCGATATCGCATACCACCTCGGACGATGGCGCTTGGGACAGGTGGCTTGGCAGATCCACGGGTGCATTCATTGGGGCGCATTCCAGTGGGGCGCATTGACGTCGTCGTAGCGGCAGAAGCGGCGGCGTGACATCAATGACACCGTTGATTGTGACATTGTTCGATGTCATCCTAGGCACCGATGTCCGGCCGGTCAATCCGCTGGTTTGAAGAATTGCTCTATTTCCGAGGGTTTTCCAGCGACTGAGGCATCACATGAAACGACGCGCATGACAACAAAGCTGCACGAACCAAGGCGGTCGGTCGTGCGTTTGAAACCCATGCGCCAAAGAAAAAAATCTTCGGCCGCTTCGGCAGAATCGCAACGCTGTCATGGCAGTGCGTACCCAACGCTGCGCGGCACGCCATCGCATAGAAGAAAAGACACACGGAGACAACATGCCCACACCACTGCGCCGCGCGCCGCATGCGCCGCCGTCCCATCCGTCGCGCCGCCAGTTTCTGAAGGTCGGCGCGGGGTTTTCCGCAGCCGTCGCGTGCAGCGCGCTGCTGCCCGGACTGACCGGCTGTTCGACCTCGGAAACGCCGCCGCATCCCGGCATGGCCTTCCTGCGTCCCGCGGACGTGGCGCTGTTTCGCGCGCTGCTACCGGCCATCGCCAGCGATCTGCAGCACGTCGAAGCGAAGGTGCGCGATGCGCGCATTGCCGCCGCGCTCAAGAACATCGACGGCGCGCTGGCGGCGATGGGACAAAACGGCCAGCACGAACTGCGCAAGCTGCTGGACCTGCTGTCGAGCACGCCATTGCGCTGGGCGATCGCCGGCGTGCGCTCGCCGTGGGACCAGGCAACGCCCGAGCAGGTGCGCGCGTTCCTGGCGCGCTGGCGTGCCAGCCGCCTCGCCACGCTCAACGCGGGCGGCGTGGTGCTGGTCAAGCTGACCAGCGTGGCCTATTTCGTGATGCCCGACACCTGGCAAGCGAGCGGCTATCCCGGCCCCAATCCCGCGGTCTATCGCGCCCTCCACAGCTGAGCACCCGACCATGGCCATCAACGATATCTATAGCGCCGGCATCGCGTCCGGCTGGAAGGTTCTGGACGCTGCCACTTTCACCGCGCCGCGCACATTCGACGCCGACGTCGTGATCGTCGGCACCGGCGCGGGCGGCGGCATTGCGGCCGAACGGCTCAGCGAGGCCGGACTCAAGGTGCTGATGGTGGAAGAGGGCGGCCTGCACACGTCCGACAGCTTCCGCGACATGGACGAGGCGCGCGCCTATCGCGAGCTGTATCAGGAGGCGGCGGCGCGCGCGACGTCGGACGGCGCCATCGCCATCCTGCAAGGCCGCTCGGTCGGCGGCAGCACGACCGTGAACTGGTCGTCGAGCTTTCGCACGCCGCCACAAACGCTGGCGCACTGGGCCGCCGAGCACGCGGTGAACGGCCATGGCGAAGCCGACATGGCGCCGTGGTTTGAAAAGATCGAAGCGCGACTCAACATGGCGCCGTGGGCAATGGATGCGAATCCCAACAACGCGGTGCTGCGCGCGGGCTGCGAGAAGCTCGGTTGGGAATGGCATGTGATACCGCGCAACGTCAAAGGCTGCTGGAATTCGGGATATTGCGGCTTCGGGTGTCCCGTCAACGCCAAGCAGTCGATGCTGGTATCGACCATTCCCACCGCGCTCGCGCACGGCGCCACGCTGGTGCATCGGCTGCGCGCGCGCGCGATCGACCACGACGGCAAGACGGTGCGCGGCCTGACCGCCGATGCCATCGGCCACGACGGCTACACGCCCACCGGCATCGCCGTGACCATCCGCGCCAAGTACGTGATCGCGGCCGGCGGCGCGATCAATACGCCGGCGCTGCTGCTGCGGTCGCGCGTGCCCGATCCGCACGAACAAACCGGACGCCGGACATTTATTCATCCGGTGAATTTAAGCATCGCGGAAATGCCAAATAAAATCGATCCGTATTATGGCGCCCCGCAATCGGTGGCATCGGATCATTTCCAATGGCGCGATGGCGCCACCGGCCGCATGGGCTTCAAGCTCGAGGTGCCGCCGATGTTTCCGGGCATCAGCGCCGGGGTGTTCAATGCAATCGGCGACGACCTGCAGCGGGAGATGGCGGCGCTGCCGCATACCAACGCGATGCTGGCACTGCTGCGCGACGGCTTCGTGGCGGAAAGTCCTGGCGGGCGCGTGCGCGTGGCCGACGATGGCAGTCCGGTGCTCGACTACGACCTCGGCGACTACGTCTGGGATGGCGTGCGGCGCGCGTATCTGAGCATGGCCGAAGCGCAGTTCGCGGCGGGCGCGCTGCGCGTGCGTCCAGCCCACCTCGATGCGACGTACTACAAAAGCTGGGCGCAGGCGCGCAAAGCCATCGACGAACTGCCTTTGAAAAAATTTCGCGCGCTGCTGTTCACGGCGCACCTGATGGGCGGCTGCGCGATGAGCGACGACCCAAAACGGGGCGTGGTCAACAGCGCCGGGCAGCATCATCAACTGTCGAATCTTTTTGTATTCGATGGATCGGTGTTTCCTACCAGCATCGGTGCCAACCCCCAATTGTCAGTGTTCGCATTGACGGCGCAGAATGCTGACTCGTTTGCCCGGACCATCACGGCGTGATGCGTGTATCGACATGCAGAATTGTGGCTTGCAATTTAGAGCAAGTCCTCGAAAAATGGTCTTGTGAAACGGACGGAGTCGTAGATAGGCTCCCTACAACCGTTTCAAGCATCCGTATGCCGATAGAGCTCGGAGCCAAGGCGGTCGTGGATGAAATTTTTTTGCAGGGGTCCACAGCGGTATTTGAGCGAGAGACGCCCCCATGAAGACCGGGAAAACCACGGCAGGAGATACCAAGGCTCGCATCCTGGATGCGACCGAGAAGTTGTTCATCGAGGTAGGCTACGAAGCGACATCGCTCAGGCAGGTGACTTCCCGCGCGATCGTCAATCTGGCCGCCGTCAATTATCACTTCCGCAGCAAAGAAATCATGATGCAGTCGGTGCTTGGACGCCGGCTGGATCCGCTCAATGTCCGCAGGCTGGCCTTGCTCGATGCATGCGAGGCGCGCTGGCCGGGTAACGAGATCCGCTGCGAACACGTGATGGGCGCACTGTTCGTGCCCGCGCTGCAGATGGCGCGCGAGCCCGAAGTCGGTGGGCCGTCGTTCCTGCGCCTGCTCGGGCGCGTGTATTCCGATACGTCCCCGTTCATCCAGTCCTGGCTGATGGGGCACTACGCGCCCGTCTTCGGCCGCTTCTTCGAAGCGTTTGCGCGCGCGTTGCCCGACGTGCCGCGCCAGGAGCTGGGCTGGCGCCTGCATTTCGCGCTCAAGGCGCTGGCCGGCGTGCTGGCTGGCGACGAACTCGGCAACCTGATGCCGGCGTTCACGCAAGGCAAGCGGATGAGCGATGCGCAGATCCTGGCGCAGCTGACATCGATGGTGGTGGCCGCCCTCAAGGCGCCATCGCCCGCGATGCAGGAACTGGGCGCGCTGCAGGAGGTGTTCGAAATCGGCGAGACCCAACACGCCGACGAACAGGCCCAGCTCGCCGCGATGGCCGCTACGGTGGAGAGTGAAGCCCAGCAGGCCGCCGCAGCCACGGCCGCCGCGATGGGCCGCGCCCGACGCAGTGCGCGCGCCGTCCGCAACGAGGGCGCGACGCGCTCGGCCACCGCCAGCATGGCGGTGCGCCGCGAGCACTGCGCGACCTTCCCCAGCAATCCGCTCGACGACTGGATGCGCACCCGCCCCCGGACCTAGCCGCACGCCGCGGCGGTCTCCACCAGGACCGCCGCGCATGCAGCAGCGAGCCGCGACGGCACCCGTCGCTTTCGATTCCGACAACCTGATTCGCCACGCAACACGCGAGGCGTGACCCCGCTGCGCGCCACGGTTCCGGTGCGCGTGTCACCCGCCGTCACCGGACAGGCGGGAGGGCTGCGTCTTGCCAAAAATAATGGAGACACGCAATGAAGCAGCTGTTTGTGATCGCCGCGTTTGGCGGTGTGCTCGGATGTCTGGCGGCGCCGACTGGCGCGCTGTTCGAAGCCCACGCACAAGGCGCACCCGCCGCCCAGAGCGCGCACGCACCCACCCCGTACGATGGCTTGCCGACTTCGCAGCAGACCGCGCTGTTCGGCAAGCAGATTGCCAACGGAGAACTCGCGGCGATGTCCGACGCGCAGGTGATCGCGGTCTTCGAGGCACTGCAGCCCGAGGCGCTGCTGACGTGGGCGCGGCAGGAAATCAACCGCTATCCCGAATACGAATACTGGATGACGCGCCAGGAACGGCTCAACGGCCAATGGCAGGACAAGCCCGCGCGCATGATGATCCGCTACCGTCATCTGCCGCGGCAGCTCTATGCGAAGTGGCTGCCCAACGGCGCGCAGTCGGGCCAGGAAATCATCTACGACGAAACCAAGCGCAAGGATGAGATGTACGGCCACCTCGGCGGCATCATGGGCTTCACGTCGATCTGGACCGCAATCGACGGCACGCTGGCCAAATCGCAATCGAACCACACGGTGCGCGATCTCGGCTTCCAGTTCGTGTTGTCGATGCTCGAGCGCGATGCCAGGACGCTGCGCGCCGCGGGGCTTTCCGAAAAATACAGCCGCGTGGAGATCGTGCAGGAGCACGGTGCGCGCATGGTGGCGCTGACATGGGACCTGCCCGAAGGCGCGCCGAAGTATTACGCCAAGAAAGTGCAGCTGATGTTCGATCTCAAGCATCCGTGGCCGCGCGCGGAAACCGCGTGGGACGCCGACGGCAATATGGTCGAGAAGATCGTGTTTGAAAAGGCCGTGAAAAAGACCTTCGACGCATCCGCGTTCGATCCCGGCAACAGCGAATACAAGTTCTGACGCTTCCGCGCTGCGCATGGCGACCGCAATGCATCCGCCATGCGCGCACCGCGCGAAGACCGGGCGTTTGAATTCGTCCGCATACGGCAGCCCACGCGGTTTGAACAGGAACGGCAGCCGCTTTGCTGACAACGGTACACGGCTCCGCCACGGTGTTTGGAACGAGCGCTCTATTGCGCGCAGGCGATTGAAACGCGAGATTCCGACCACCGTGCGAGCTTCCGGAATAGCCCGGGCGCCGGTCATAAGAACGAGGAGACAACCATGCAACAGTCGAATATTCGACGCACCATTTTCGCCTTGGCTGGGGTAAGCCTGACGATCGCACTCGCGGCCTGCGGCGGCGGCGATGGAGAACCGGGCGGCACCACCCCGCAGGCCGCCGCGCAGCAGTGCGCGGCCAATGGCACGTGCACGCCTTCCGGCCCCACCGTGAACCAGCCGGTGGCCGCCATGTGTCCTGCCACGCTCGACTACAACACCACGTACACCGGCGGCTCCGGCGCCGGGGAATTCGTGAAGATCCAGCTCGACAGCGCGAAGGGCACGTACCGGATCCAGATCCTCGAATCGGCCGTGCCCAAGAGCGTCGGCACCGTGTATCCGACGCGCGCCGGCGTGACGCTGACCGGCACCATGACCCATCCGTCCAAACCGCTGCCGACCGAGGCGCAGAACAACTGCGCGTACGAACTGAAGACCGTCACCGCTTCCGACGGCATTTCGGAGGCCGTTATCGATCCCGCGCATCCGCCGATCCTGTTCGTCGGCAATGGCGTGGCCGGCGGCGGCATTCCCGGCGCGACCATCGCCTACGATCCGGGCCTGGGCGGCATCGGCACGATTCCATCGACCACGTTCCCGATGTATCCGGTGCTGGCGTTCGCGCAGACCGAGACCGATTTCAGCAAGGTCGCCGGCACCTACAACGTGCTCGGCTATCACCTCGTGCCATCGGGCGGCGACTTCACGCAGATCGGCGTCAACTTCGTCCCGGCAATCTCGCGCGCCGTCGAAACCCTCAAGGCCGACGGCACATGCACTGCCGCATCGGGAGACTGCGTCACCACGGGCCACGCATGGGAATTGCGCCCCGGCAACGACGGCGCATTCGAGAGCAGCGACCCGAGCAGCCTGCAGCCCTATCCGTATTTCTACAAGTCGGCCTGGCTGCCCGGTGCGAGTTCGCTGGCCAAGGGCGTGCTGATCGTGGGCAAGCTCGAAGGCAAGCTGGTGCCGTTGCTGGTTCGCGTTGGCTACGCGCGTGTCGACCTGCTCGCGGGCGTGCTTAGCGTGGACGACGAATCGGGCATCGCGCTGTTGTCGGCCACCACCAACACCTCGACCTCGGTAACCAACGGCGGCTATATCGGCTCGGGCAGCGATTTCAAGTACACGGCCTCGTCGCTGCACGACAACACCGGCGTCTGGATCGATCCACAGGATCCGTCGCTGACGCCTACCGGCGGATTCCAGATGGACTTCACGCAGGCCGTGAAACCCGGCGTGGTGGCAACCGTCGACAACAGCGGCCGCACCGGATCGATCATCACCACCGGCCCGGTGTACGCACATCTGTTTGGACCAGACGCCAACCCGACGTTCCGCGTCAACGCGGTGGCCAGCCGCTAGCCGGCCACCGTACAGCATCGCCACACCTACAAGAAAGCCCCAAGGAGACACCATCATGCAGGAACTGCCGCAATCGCTTCGTCCGCATGCCGCCACCGCGCGGCGCACCTGGGTGCCACGCATCGCGCTGGCGCTCGCCACGCTCACCATGCTCGCCGCGTGCGGCGGGGGCGACGGCGGTGGCGGCGGCACGTCGACTCCCGCTGCGGTGACCCCGCGCCTGTGCCCGGCATCGGTCGACTATTCGACGCCGTACATCGGCGGCACCGGCTCCGGCGAACTGGTCAAGGTGCAGATCGACACGCGGACCAAGACCTGGGCCGTCACGTTCCTCGATTCGTCCGTGCCACGCAACACCGGCACGGTCTCGCCGACGCGCTCGGACCCGACCAACGGCCAGAACGTGATGACCGGCACGCTGGCGCAGGAAACCACGCTGCCGACCGACAAGCTCAATCAGTGCGCGTTCGTGTTGCAGGGCGCGAGCCTCGATGCCTCGCGTCCGGCCAAGCTGTTCCTCGGCGAAGGCGTGATGGGCGGCACCATCCCGGGCGCGCGCATCCAGTTCAACGGACTGCTGGGCGCGGGCGCGGTGCCGGACACCACGTTCCCGTACTTCCAGTTCATCGGCTTTGCGCAGACCGAGACCGATCTGAGCAAGATTGCCGGCGTGTACAACGGCTCGGGCTTCCACGAGATCCCTTCCAAGAACTTTGCGCAGGTGGCGCAGGACTACAGGATGTCGCTGGCTGCCGACGGATCGTTCACGGTGTGCGACAACAAGGCCGGCGGCGCCTGCAAGCAGAAGGGCAACAAGTTCGCGCCGCAAGCCAACGGCACGCTGCTGTCGACCAACTACGAAGGCGAACAGCCACCTAGCCTGGGCGGCGTGATGGGCCGCGCGTATCTGATCGTCGGCAAGCTGCGCGGGCAGTTGGTGCCGGTGATGATCCGCGTGGGCTATGCCAGCGCCGACAAGTTGCCGCTGGGCGCCGATGACGAGATCGGCATCGGCATGATGGCGCCGGCGGTATCGGCGGTGCAGGGCAGCGTGAACGGTGAGTACATCGGCGTGGACAGCAACTTCGAATACAAGACCACGGCGCTGGTGGGTGCCGATGCGGCAATGCTCGATCCGTTCCATGCGTCGGACGCCACGCGCGCGATCGCGCTGAAGCTCGACTTTTCGCAGACCACGCCCGGCATCGTGACCACCACGCGCAAGGAAGGCACGGCGGGCATCACGGGCAAGTTCATGTTCACCGGCGGCGTATTCGGCTTCCTCGAAAACCGCAACGGCAGCCCGTATTTCACGATCGGCGCGTTCGTCGAATAACAAGACCGGGGAGACATAACCATGCAGATGAAGACCGACATGCGCCGCGCGCTGGCGCGGCTCGCTTCCGGCGCGGCCGCCATTGCCGCCGCCACCGCTATCGCCGCCATCACCGCCGCGCCCGCGCATGCGCAGAAGGCCGGCGACAACGTGGTGTCGGCAGGCTGGTTCCACATCCAGACCTTCGGCACCAGCGGCCCGCTGACCACCAATGTGGTCGACGTGCCGATCAACTATCCGCTGGGCTTGCCGTCGTCGTTCAGCGCGCCGGGCAGCGGCCTGTCGTCATCGAATTCGGATACGCTCGGCCTGACGTTCAGCCACTTCGTCACGGACCATATCGCCATCACCGGGGTCGGCGGCATTCCGCCCACCTTCAAGATCTACGGGCACGGCGAATTGATTCCGCCCGGGCCGGCCGGTGCGCTGGGTCGTCAGAGCCTTGGCGATCCGTCGCTGAACCCGATCATCACGCGCGCGCGCCAGTGGAGCCCGGCTGCAATGGTGCAATACCACTTCCGCTCGCCGGGCGTGTCGTTCCGGCCGTTTGTCGGCTTGGGGGTCTCGTACAACTTCTTCACCGACATCAAGGTCAATCCCGCGTTCGCCGAATCGGTGAACAACAACCTCGGCGCGATCCTGGCCGCGGGCGCCGGCATTCCGGGGCCCACGTCGGTCACCGCCGATGCGTCGTCGTCGTGGGCGCCGATCTTCAATCTGGGCGGCACCTACAACTTCAACGAGCACTGGGGCGTGACCGGCGCGGTCACCTACATTCCGCTGAAGTCGGAATCGACCATGACGATCAAGGCGTCCGACGGCACCGTGCTGTCGACATCGAAGACCACCTTGCGGCCGAATCCGATCGTGTTCTTCCTGGCGGCGACCTACAAGTTCTGAGCACGCGCTGCGCCGCTGCCGGCGCGCACAAAAAAACAAAGGGCGAAGCTTTTGCGGCTTCGCCCTTTGTCATGGCTGTGACGCCCGACGATTACTGCGTCGTCGTGGCGCCCTGCGGTGCCGGCTGCTGCGCCACCGTGCCGGTTTCATTGAGCCCGCCACCCAGTGCGCGATACAGATCGATCGAGTTGGTCAGGCGCAACTGGCGCGCCTGCACCAGCGCCTGTTCGGCCGAGAACAGCTGACGCTGCGCATCGAGTTCATCGAGATAACTGGCCACGCCGCTGCGGAAGCGCAGGCGCGACAACTCGTAGCGCGCAGCTTCCGCGTTGCGCTGCTGCTCCTGTCCCGCCACCTGCTCCTCGAGCGTGCCGCGCGCCACCAGCGCATCGGCCACTTCGGCAAACGCGGTCTGGATCGTCTTCTCGTAGTTGGCCACCTGGATGTTCTTGCGCACGTTGGCCAAGTCCAGGTTCGACAGGTTGCGGCCGTAGTCGAAGATCGGCAGCACCAGTTGCGGCGAGAACGACCACACGCCTGCGCCGCTGTCGAACAGGCTCGTGAACGACGTGCTGATGTTGCCCGCGCTGGCGGTCATCGTGATGCGCGGGAAGAACGCCGCGCGCGCCGCGCCGATGTTGGCGTTGGCGGACAGCAGCGCTTGCTCGGCCTGGCGGATGTCCGGACGCTGCGTCAGCAGCTCCGAGGGCAGGCCCTCGGGGATGTCGCTAATGATGCGCTCGTCGGACAGGCGCATCGGCGCCGGCAGGTTCGGGATCTCGGCGATGGGCTTTCCGACCAGCACTTCCAGCGCGTTCTGCGCCTGCGCGCGCTGACGCGCGAGCTGGGCGGCGGACACGCGGGCCTGGGCCACCAGCGACTCGTTGTCGCGCAGGTCCAGCGCCGACGTGGCGCCGGCATCGAAGCGCTTCTTCGCCAGCTCGAACGTGTTCTGGCGCGCCTCCAGCGTCTCGCGTGCCAGATCGTACTGCTCGGCGGCGGCCCGCTCGGCCAGGTAAGCCTTGGCCACCTCGGACACCAGCGAGATATACGCGGCGCGGTGCGCCTCCTCGGTCGAGAAGTACTGCGCCAGCGCGGCGTTCGACAGGCTACGCACGCGGCCGAAGAAGTCCAGCTCCCATTGCGTCACCGACAGGCCCACCTGGTACACGTTGCCCGTGAACGACTGGTTCACGCCCGACGTGGCGCCCGAGAAGCGCCCCCGCTGGAAGCTCGCGTTGCCGTTTAGCGTCGGCAGCAGGTCCGCACGCTGGATCTGATACTGCGCGCGCGCTTCTTCGATGCGCAGCGCGGCGGTGCGCAGGTCGCGGTTGTTTTCCAGCGACGTCGCAATCAGTTGCTGCAGACGCGGATCGGTGAAGAATTCACGCCAGCCGATATCGGCCGCGCGACGTGTTTCGCCGGTCTTCACCTCGGCCGTGGCGTAGCCTTCCGGCGCCGCCGGATAACCGGCAGCCACCGGCGGGGCAGGGCGATCGTAGTGCGGCGCCAGCGTGCAGCCGCTCATCACGCCGGCTGCCAGCAGCAATGCGGTCAAAGTCTTTGTCATGGTCAAATTTCCTTCTGGCTTTCCAGACGCGCTTGTTCACGTTCGTGCTGGGCCTTGCTGCCCTTGAAGCGGCCGCGCACCACCACGAAGAACACCGGCACCAGGAAAATCGCCAGCACCGTAGCCGTGATCATGCCACCCATCACGCCGGTACCGATAGCGCGCTGGCTGCCGGACCCGGCGCCGGTGGAAATGGCCAGCGGCAGCACGCCCAGGATGAACGCCATCGACGTCATCAGGATCGGGCGGAAGCGCAGATGCACGGCCTCCAGCGTGGCGTCGATCAGGCTGCGTCCCTGCGCCTGCAGGTCCTTGGCGAATTCGACGATCAGGATGGCGTTCTTCGCGGACAGGCCGATCGTGGCGATCAGGCCCACCTTGAAGTAGACGTCGTTGGGCATGCCGCGCAGCGTCACGCCCAGCAACGCGCCGATCACGCCCAGCGGCACCACCAGCAGCACCGCCACCGGGATCGACCAGCTTTCATAGAGCGCCGCCAGGCACAGGAACACGATGATCAGCGACAGCGTGTAGAGAATCGGCTCCTGCGAGCCGGCCAGGCGCTCTTCGAACGACTGGCCTGACCATTCGAAACCAAACCCGGGCGGCAGCTTCGCGAAGTTTTCTTCCATCACGCGCATGGCTTCACCGGTCGATTTGCCCGGCGCGGCCTGGCCTGCCAGCTTGACCGCCGGCATGCCGTTGTAGCGCTCCAGACGCGGCGACCCCATGATCCACTGCGACGTGGAGAACGCGGCAAACGCCACCATGTCGCCATTGGCATTGCGCACGCGCAGCTTGGTCAGGTCATCGGGCAGGCGACGGTCCGCGCCCTCGGCCTGCACGATCACGCGGCGCACGCGGCCTTCGTAGATGAAGTCATTCACATACGACGAGCCGAACGCGATCGACAGCGTCGAGTTGATGTCCGCCACCGAAACGCCGAGCGCACGCGCTTTCTCGCGGTCGATGTCGATGCGCAGCTGCGGCGCGTCTTCCTGGCCTTCCGGACGCACGCCCACCAGCGCCGGCGACTTCGCAGCCATCCCCAGCATCATGTTGCGCGCTTCCATCAGCTTGGCGTGGCCCTGGCCGGTACGATCCTGCAGGCGGAAGTCGAAGCCCGACGAATTGCCGAGTTCGGAAATCGCCGGCGGATTCAGCGGGAAGATGATCGCGTCCTTGATGAACGACAGCGTGCCGAACGCGCGGCCCACCAGCGCCTGCGCGGTCTGGTCCGCACCGGGACGCTCCTTCCAGTCCTTCAGGCGCACGAACGCGATACCGCCGTTCTGTCCGCGTCCGAAGAACGAGAAGCCCGCCACCGTGATCATCTGGTCCACCACCTTCGATTCCTTCTGCAGGTAGTAGTCCTCGATCTGCTTGAGCACGCCGATCGTGCGCTCTTGCGTGGCGCCCGTGGGCAGCTGCACCACGGTGATCATGTAGCCCTGGTCTTCGTCAGGCAGGAATGACGACGGCAGGCGCTTGAACAGCACCACCACGCCCGCGATGATCACGAGATAGATGATCAGGTAGCGGCCCGAGCGCTTGAGGATGCGCGCCACAAGGCTCTGGTATCCGGTGGATGCCGTATTGAAGGTGCGGTTGAACCAGCCGAAGAAACCCTTTTTCTCGTGGTGATGGCCAGCTTCCACCGGCTTGAGCAGCGTTGCGCACAACGCCGGCGTCAGCGTCAGCGCCAGCAGGGCCGAGAACGCCATCGACGAGATCAGCGACAGCGAGAACTGGCGATAGATATTGCCCACCGAGCCAGAGAAGAACGCCATCGGGATGAACACGGCGGTCAGCACCAGCGTGATGCCGATGATGGCGCCGGTGATCTGGCCCATCGCCTTGCGTGTGGCTTCGCGCGGCGAGAGACCTTCCTCGCTCATGATCCGCTCGACGTTTTCCACCACCACGATCGCATCGTCCACCAGGATACCGATGGCGAGCACCATGCCGAACATCGTCAGCACGTTGATCGAGAAGCCGAACGCGAGCATCGCGCCGAACGTACCGAGCAGCGCCACCGGCACCACCAGCGTCGGAATCAGCGTGGCGCGGAAGTTCTGCAGGAACAGGTACATCACCAGGAACACCAGCACCACGGCTTCCAGCAGCGTCTTGACCACTTCCTCGATCGAGATCTTCACGAACGCGGAGGTGTCGTACGGCACGCTGAACTCGTAGTCCGGCGGGAAGAAGCGCGACAGCTCTGCCATCTTCGCGCGCACCGCAGTGGCCGTGGCCAGCGCGTTGCCGGTCGGCGACAGCTTGATGGCGATGGCCGAGGCCGGCTTGCTGTTGATGCGCGCCAGCGTCGAATAGTCGGCGCCGCCCAGCTCCACGCGGCCCACGTCCTTGATGCGCACCGACGAGCCGTCCGGATTCACGCGCAGCAGGATGTTGGCGAACTGCTCCGGCGTAGTCAGCCGGCTTTCGGTGCTGACGGTCGCGTTGAGTTCGGTGCCTTTGGGCGAAGGCGTGCCGCCGAGTTCGCCGACGGCCACCTGGATGTTCTGCTCCGACACCGCGGCGGTGACGTCCAGCGGCGTGAGGTTGTATCCGGTCAGCTTGGCCGGATCCAGCCAGATGCGCATCGCGTACTCGGTGCCGAACAGGTCGGCCGCGCCCACGCCTGGCACGCGGCGGATCGAGTCCACCACCTGCGCCGACACGAAGTTACCCAGTTCGATCGCATCCGAATTGCCGGATTTGGACGAGACCGTGATGAACATCATGTAGTTGTTGCCGGCCTTGTCGACCCTGACGCCCTGTTGGCGCACTTCCGCCGGCAGACGCGCTTCCACGCGCTTCAGGCGGTTCTGCACTTCCACGGAGTTCAGGTCGGCATTGGAGCCGGGCGCGAACGAGATGTTGATCGTGGCCAGGCCCGACGATTCGCTCTGCGATTCGTAATAGAGCAGGTTCGGCGCGCCGTTGAGCTCCTGCTCGATGGGCGTGATCACCGAATCCTCGATCGTCTTGGCGGACGCACCCGGGTAGGTGGTGCTGACCGTGATGATCGGGGGCGCGATATTGGGGTACTGCGCGATCGGCAACTGCAGGATCGCCAGCACCCCGCCCAGCGCGATGATCAGCGCGAGCACCCACGCGAACACCGGCCGGTCGATAAAAAACTTCGCCATGAATCTGGCTCCCTAAATATTCTTGGTAGAGGGCGGGATCAGCCTTGCTTGGCCGCGGACTTTTCCTGGGCCGCGGCATCCTTGCCGGCGGCGGGCTTTTCGTCCTGCGCGGTCGCGGGCGCCGAGGCCGGCGCATCGGCGGTCTTCGGCGCCTGGAACGGCACGGCCTTGGCCGGCGCGCCGGGGCGCACCTTCTGCAGGCCCTCGACGATCACCTTCTCGCCGCCCTTCAGGCCTTCGGTCACCACCCAGCGGTCGCCCACGGCCTGCGGCGCCTTGACGGGCAGCGCGGCGACGTTGCCGTCCGCGCCCACCACCAGCACGCTGGCGCCCTGGGCGCTGCGGATCAGCGCGCGCTGCGGAACGGTCAGCGCGTTCTCGTCGACGCCCTGTTCGATCTTCACGCGTACGAACGTGCCGGACAGCAACTCGCGGCGCGGATTGGGGAATTCCGCGCGCAGCGTGATGGCGCCGGTGGTCGGATCCACGGTCATGTCGGAGAACAGCAGCTTGCCGGTGGCGCCGTATTCCTTGTCGCTGGCTTCCGGAAACAGATGCACGCGCGCGCCGTTCACGCCCTTGACCTTGCCGGACTCGATCGCAGCGCGCAGGCGTGCCACTTCGGAAGCCGGCTGCGTGAAGGTCACCCAGATTGGGTCGACCTGCTCGACGGTGGTCAGCTTGGTGGCCTCGCCCTTGCCCACCAGCGCGCCTTCGGTGACCAGCGCGCGGCCCACCCGGCCGGAGATCGGCGCGGTTACGGTGGTGTAGCCGAGGTTGATCTGCGCGGTGGTGACGGCAGCCTTGGCTGCGGCGATGTCGGCATTGGCCTGGCCGGCGGCGGCGACCGCCTCGTCATATTCCTGCTTGCTGACCGCGTTCACGGCCACCAGCGGCTTGTAGCGCTCCGCTTTCTGGCGCGCCGACACGGCGTTGGCCTCGGCGCGTTCGAGCTGCGCCTTGGCGGACGCGAGCTGCGCCTGGTACGGGGCCGGATCGATGCGGAACAGCACCTGGCCGGCCTTCACCTCGCCGCCTTCGGTGTAGTTGCGCGACAGCACGATGCCTTCCACGCGCGCACGGACTTCCGCGGTGCGCACGCCTTCCAGGCGGCCGGGCAATTCGTTGACAACGGCAACGGCGGACGGCGTGACGGTGACCACACCGACTTCCGGCGGCGGCATGGCACCCTGCGGCGCTTTCTCGCCGCAGGCGGACAACGCAAGTGCGGCCGCTGCAACAGCAGCAGCGGTGGCTACGCAACGGATACGTTGGGACTTCCTCATCGATAACCCCATGATGGCAATTTGAAATTTGCCGCATCGTCCTCAACGTGGAGCGTCATGGACAACGCGCCCCGGGGGCGGAGCGCGGCGGCAAAACAGTTGATTCTCTTCGGCAGGGCTCGGGGCCGAGGTGCCGTGGCAGGCACCAGACGACGCCAAAAAACGGTTTGGTCGAATTCCGAGCAAGCGCGTAGTATAGATACATTCGCGCATGTATGTAAGAGTCAGTTTGAATTGAGGGCTCTTTACAACACATCGCACCAATTGCGGGCAGTGGAATGCTCCCGTCGTGCGAGCAGGATTGTTCCAATCACGGTACGATTCGGCCCGCCGGTGCCAATGGGCATTCTGGAGAGAAACTCCCTCGTTCATCGCGAGGGCGTCAGGAGACCCGGGCGGCAAACCACTGCCCCGGGGAAAAAGGAAATGGTCAGACGTACCAAGGAAGAAGCGCTAGAGACGCGCAATCGGATTCTGGATGCGGCGGAAGCCGTCTTCCACGCCCGCGGCGTGGCGCGCCCGTCTCTGGCGGACATCGCCGAGGCAGCAGGCGTCACACGCGGCGCAATCTACTGGCACTTCAAGAACAAGAGCGACGTGTTCGCCGCGATGTGCGATCGCGTCAACCTGCCGGTCGAGGCGCTCTGCGCGCCCGAGCGGCTGGCCAAGCAGGAAGATCCGCTGGGCAGCATCCGCGACATCTGCGCCTTCGTGTTCCGCCAGACCGTGATCAATCCGCAATGGCGGCGCGTGTTCGAGATCATCTTCCACAAGTGCGAGATGGTGGAAGACAACGGCGCCATCTTCGAGCGCCAGCGTCAGTCGCACCAGGAAGGCACGGTCAAGATGCGCGAGCATTTGCGCCTGGCCATGGAGCGCGGCCAGTTGCCGGCCGATCTCGACCTGAACCTGGCGGTGATGGCGTTCCACGCCGCGATCGGCGGCGTGCTGGCGCACTGGCTGTTTTCTCCGGAAGACTTCGAACTGGGCCGGGAGGCCGAGCGCCTTGCCGACGCCTTCGTCGACACCCTGCGGCTTTCGCCGGCGCTGCGCGTCGGTTACGTGCCGCGCCCCATGGCGCCGCTCGATGCGGAAATGGCGGCGCTGTGCGAACGCCAGCCGCAGCACCTGCTGACGGCCTGACACCGTTCAGCCTTCAGCCGTTCACCCCTTAAGCGCGTCGTGCCAGCGCGCAAGAAACGCCTTCTTGCGCAGCGCGTCCTGCGCTGCCAGCAAGCCCGGTCCCACGCTGATCGGCTTGAGCGCATAGCCAAGCCGTTCGGCCAGCGCATTGGCGGTGTGCGAACTGTCCGTATCGGTCCGGATCGTATAGAGCTGCGAACTCGACTGGCTCAGCAACGCCTGGCCTTCGCGCGACAGCACGAAATCGAGCCATAGCCGGGCCGCATGGGGACGGGGCGACTTACGCGCGATAAACGCCACGCGCGACATGACCAGCGTGTAGTCGCGCGGCGCGATCACGCCGATGGCGGCGCCGCGTTCCATCAGCGACAACGCATACGAGCCAAGCAGGTTGTAGCCGAGCACCAGTTCACCGCTGGCGATGCGCTCGATCATGTCGGCCGTCGACGCCGACAGTTGCACTTTCGCGCGGCCCAGCGCCTGCGCCAGATACCAGAATTCGCTGCCCATGCGTGCATCCTGCTGCGCCAGCAGATAGCCCACGCCGGAGCGCTCCACGTCGTACGTCACCACCTTGCCGCGCCACTGCGGCGCGTGCTCCTGCAGCAGCCGCGCCAGACCGCTGCGGCTGCCCGGCACATGCGCGCCGTGAAAATGCCGGCGGTTGTAGACGATCACCGCCGGTTCGAACGTGGTGCCCCAGGCCTCGTCGCGCCACACCGCCCAGCTTGGCAGGCCGCCGCGTTCGGGCGAATCGTAGCGCTGCGCATAGCCGTCGTTGACCAGCTTGATCTGCAGATCCATCGCCGTGCTCCACAGCACGTCTGCATAGTCGGCGTCGCGCGCGGGCATGGTCGGGCCGAGACTGGCGGTTTCCGCCACGAAGCGGTTGTGCAGGTCGAGCGTGTTCAGGTCCTGGTAGCGCACGCGAATGCCGGGGTAGCGCGCTTCGAACGCCGTGATCAGCGGCTGCACCACTTCGAGGTCGGTCGATGCATAGACCGCCACCGCGCCTTCGCGCTGCGCCCGCGCGATGATCTCGACATAGTCGCCCGGATAGCCGGCCGGCACACGCGGCTGCGCCAGCGCCAGCGCCGGCAAACCAGCGGCCACGCCGCCGCCCGCCAGCAGCAGTTGGCGGCGCGTTGCACTGAAGGCCGGCGGCGGGATGTGGGGTGCGGTGGACACGAGATCGGAAGGAAGGGGCAAATCGGCAAGGCGCGAAGCGGGACGCCGGGTGCCAATCAATACAGATCGATGGCTGGCGCGGATACCGGACGCGCGGTGCGGAGGTATTATAGGCGCCCGCGGCGCGCACTGGCGCGGCTGCAAGGCATAACGAGACTGGGTGAAGGAGACCGGCATGCGCATCCTGCTGGTGGAAGACGAAGTGGAACTGGCCCGCTGGGTGGCGCGCGCGCTGGAGCAGGGCGGCTTCGTCATCGAGCATGTCGCCGATGGCCTGCAGGCCGACGCGCGCCTGATGGCCGAGGAATACGACGCGGTGGTGCTCGACCTGCGCCTGCCGGGCAAGGATGGACTGGCCGTGCTGAAGACCATGCGCGGGCGCGACGACCGCACGCCGGTGCTGATCCTGACCGCGCAGGACACGCTCGACGAACGCGTGCGCGGCCTGAACCTTGGCGCCGACGACTACCTGCCCAAACCGTTTGCCATCGCCGAACTCGAAGCGCGCATCCTGGCCCTGATCCGCCGCAGCCGTGGCCGCGCGCATCCGCGCCTGCAATGCGGCACGCTGGTGTTCGATGGCGAAACCCGCAGCTTCACGCTCGGCGGCGCACCGCTGTCGCTGACGCCGCGCGAATCGACGCTGCTCGGCGCCTTGCTGGCGCGCAGCGGCCAGCCGCTCACCAAGGCGCAACTGCTCGACAAGGTGTTTTCGCTCGATGCGGACGTGAGCCCGGACGCCATCGAAGTGCTGGTCTATCGGCTGCGCAAGAAGCTGGCCGGCCACGGCGTGACGATCGTCACGCTGCGCGGCTTCGGCTATCTGCTGGAGCCCGAGGCGCTGGACACCCCGCCCGCGGGAGCCTGACATGTGGCCACGCAGCCTGCGCCAGCGTGCTCGTCTGCCGGTGCGGCTGTGGCTGCGCGGCAGCCTGCGCCGCCAGTTGCTGATCCTGCTGGTGCCGGCGCTGGCGCTGATGATGGCTGCCGATACCTGGTTCACCTACGGCACGCTGCGCGATGCCGCCAACACCGCCTACGACCGGTCCCTCTATGGCTCGGTGCGCACCATCGACAACGCGATCGGCATGGCCGGCGAAAGCGTGCAGCTGACGTTGCCGGACGCGGCCATGGAGATGTTCGAAACCGCAGCGCAGACCCACGTGTTCTATCGCATATCGATGGAGCGCGGCGGCGCGGTCGATACCGTCACGGGCTATGACGACCTGCCGCTGCCGAGCGGCGCGCTGGTCAACAACCAGCCGCGCTTCTACGACGCGGTGTATCGCGGCGACCCAGTACGCATCGCAGCCATGGCGCGTCCGGTCTACCGGCCCGACGCGCATATGCGCGTGATTATCCAGGTCGCGGAAACCGCCGAGCCGCGCGCGGCGCTAATCGGCAACGTGTGGCGCAGCGCGCTGTTGCGCGACATCGCGCTGATCGTGCTGTCCGCGGTGATCCTGGTAGGAGGCATCACCTACGTGCTCAAGCCATTGCAGCGCGTGCGCGACGATGTGCGCGCGCGGCCCGCCGACGACCTGACGCCGCTCGAATTCGATCGCGTGCCGGTGGAGGTGCGCCCCCTGGTCGACGCGATCAACCTGCATGTGTCGCGTTCCGAAGCCATGGCGCAGTCGCAGGCCCAGTTCATTGCCGATGCGGCGCACCAGTTGCGCACGCCGCTGGCCATCCTGAAGACCCAGGCCGAATTCGCGCAGCGGCAACTGCAAACGCGCGATCCCACTCCGGGCGCGCAGGCGGCCGCATCGGAAGCGGTGGGCGGCATCGTCACGCAGCTCGAACAGGCGGCGCGGCTGACCAATCAACTGCTGGCGCTGGCGCGCGTGCGCCAGCCTGCGCGCGATGCGTCCGCGCACGATGAAGAAGCCGGCGTGATCGACGCGGTGGCCGTCGCCGAACAGGTCGCGCTCGACTATCTACCGCTGGCGCGCGGCCGGCAGCAGGATTTCGGCTGGGAGCGTCCCGCCGGCCTAAGCCTGCCGGTGCGCGCCGACGCCGCGCTGCTGCGTGAAGCACTGGCCAACCTGGTGCACAACGCGATCCAGTATTCGGGACGCGGCAGCCGCATCACGCTGTCGGCCGCGCGCGTGCAGCAGCGCGCGCTGCTGGTGGTCGAGGACGACGGGCCCGGCATTCCCGAGGCCGAACGCGAAAAGGTGTTCGCGCGCTTCTATCGTCGCGTCGGCAATACGGAACCGGGATCGGGGCTGGGGCTCGCCATCTCGCGCGAGATGGCCGCGCGCTCGGGCGGCACGGTCACGCTGCGCGACGGCTTGCAAGGACACGGCCTGCGCGCGGAGCTTGCCCTGCGCATCGCCGACGCCGATCTCTGAGGCGCGTCAGGGCTTGGCGCGCTGGCCCGCCAGATTCCCGCTCATCACCGCATCCTTGCACGGATCGTCGCGGTCCATGGTCGGCACGCGCACCACGGTGTCGAATCCGGCGTCAGGCGAATCGGTTTCCAGATAGCCGACGCTCAGCACGCGCGTGGCGTCACCCGGCAGCCAGCGCGGCACGCCGATATCGCGCCGCACGTGGCCGTTGCCAGCAATCAGCACCGCGCCGCGCTGCGCGTAAGGGCGCAGCGTCTGTGCCATCACTGCGTCGCGCGCGGCCTGCGCGTCGAGCATGCCGGGCAGCATCGCCTTCGGAAAATGCCCGCAGTGGCCAGCATCGAGCACTGCGGTTTGCGCGCTGGCGATGTCCTGCGGCAACGGCTTGTCCAGGCCGAGCGCCGTCAGTTGATCCGGGGCGAACACTTCGCCGTATCCGTTGCGCACGATCCTGAAGGCGTCGGCGCGCGACAGGTTGGCAGCCAGCAACGGCAGATCGTATTGCAGCGCCAGCGCAATCACGGGCTTGTACAAATCCCAGTCCCAACCACTCTTGTCGCCCGCTGCCTGCGCAATCAGATAGTCGACATCGCGCGGACGCGTGCGGCGGGCGCGGTCGATATCGGCCTGGCGTTCGCGGTCGAACTGTTCCATCGCGATGGCCGGGCGCCAGCCTGACTCCACCGCGCGCGTCAACGCCTGCAGGCGCTGCCGTTGCGCCGCCGCGCTGTCGTGCACTTCGCCCAGCAGCACATACGATTTGCCGCTGAATGCGCGGCTCACCGTCTCCGGTGTCGGCATCGTGGCGGCGCAGCCGGACAGCGCCGCGATCAGGATTGCAAGCCGAACGATCGAACGGGTCATGGCCGCGCGGTTTCCGGTTGCGGACGCGGCGATGCCTGCGCCTGCGTGGTGTCAGCGGGATGGTCAACGGGATGGCCTGCGTCGGCGGCGCTTTCGGGCACGTAGACCATCGAACCATCCTTCATGCGGTACGCGACGCCTGCCTTGACGCCGTCGCCGCTGCCCGTCTGCCCGTTGGCCTGGTAGCGCACGATCTTCTCGCCATGGCGCGACACGATTTCCATGTTCGGCTTGCCCGGATTGGTGATGATGGTCACGTCATTGTGCGTGAATGGATTGAGCGGATTCTGCGCGATGGTCACCAGCAATGCGGCGATCACGACCAGGAACACGTCGATCAGATTGACCACCGACAGAATCGGATCGTCGGCCTCGCTTTCGTCGAGAAACTTCATGGCTCCACGTCCCATTGCGGCCGGGACTGGCCCAGCCAGACCAGTTCCTCGGCCAGCCAGCGCCGCCGCACATTGACCACCCAGAACGTGATGCTGGCCGCGATCAGCGCCAGGATCACGGCCGAGAACGCGATGGTCAGGTTCTCGCCGACATTGGCCAGATTGCCGCCCGACAGGCTCTTCAGCGCGGGTCCCATCGGGATCATGGTGGCTACCAGGCCCAGCATCGGCGCTACGCGCGTGGCGATGCGCGGGCGTTCCAGCAGCCGGTGCGCCGTCACGTCGAGCGCATCGGGATGGGTCACCTTGTTACGGCGCGCCCATGCCACCAGCAGGTAGCCGCGCCCCGACTCGATCGGATGGCGTTGGCGCAGCCACGCCTGCATCGCAAACTCGCCGAGCGCCCAGAATGCGTAGAGAAACAGCAAGCCGATCAGCACCAGCGTCGGGTACAGAAACAACTGGCCGACGTCGTACATCAAGGTTTCAAGCAGGCTTGGCGTCATGGGCGCATGGCTCCGTTCTATTCGTATGAACAATCAATTGGCCAGTTTTAGGCTATTTGAAATTCATAGGGATGATAATTTTAAGCATTTTGCCGCACTTTGTGATGCACGACGGTCGGCGAGCAAGATAGCACCGGAAATGTCGCGGCAGCATGCGGCGCGTGCCGGCCTGAACGCGCGCGCAGGCTTCGGCCCAAATGAAAACGGATGCCGAAACTGCCGGCATCCGTACGCATCGCTTTTCGCTAACCCATTCCCTAGCGGATGCTGGCCACCTCTTTTTCGGGCAACGCGTTGCCCTGCGCATCGATCTGCAGCGGGCCGGTGCCCGAGTAACGGTCCAGCGCCAGGTAGATCACCGGCGTAATGAACAGCGTGATGACCTGCGAGAACAGCAGGCCGCCCACCACCGCCAGCCCCAGCGGCTGCCGCAGTTCCGCGCCGGCGCCCAGCCCCAGCGCAAGCGGCAGGGCGCCCATCACGGCGGCAAACGTGGTCATCATGATCGGACGGAAGCGCAGCAGGCACGCCTGCCGGATCGCCTTGGACGGATGCATGCCCTGTTCACGCTGCGCCGCCAGCGCGAAGTCGATCATCATGATGGCGTTTTTCTTGACGATGCCGATCAGCATCAGCACGCCGATCGTGGCGATCAGGGACAGCTCGACGTTGAAGATAAACAGCGTCAACAACGCGCCGATCGCCGCCGAAGGCAAGCCCGCCAGGATCGTCAGCGGATGGATATAGCTTTCGTACAGCACGCCCAGCAGCGTGTAGATCACGGCGATGGCCGCCACCAGCAGCACCACCTGCGTGGCCTGCGACGACTGGAACACCGCCGCGTCGCCGCCCCAGCTTGTGAAGATCGACGTCGGCATGTCGATCTCCTGGCGGTAGCGGTCGATCAACTTTGACGCATCGCCAAGCGCCGCGCCGGGCGCGAGGTTGAACGACACGGTCACCGACGGAAGCTGGCCCTGGTGGTTGACTGCGATCGGCCCGACGCGGCGCTCGGTCGTGGCGAATGCCGACACCGGCACCATCTGCCCGGTCTTGCTGCGCACGTACAGCTTCGAGAAAGCCGTTTCATCGACGCGATCGATATCGGCGGCAGTCAGAATCACGTAGTAATTGTCGATCGGCGTGTAGATCGTCGACACCTGGCGCTCGCCGAACGCCGTGTAGAGCGCGGTGCGCACGTCCTGCATCTGCACGCCCAGCGCATTGGCCTTGTCGCGGTCGATCGTCAGTTGCGCCTCCAGGCCCGACTGCTGCGAGTCGCTGGTGACATCGCGGAACATCGGCTCGGCGCGCATCCTGGCCATGAGCTTGTCGCTGAACGCCTGCAACTGGTCCGCCTTCACGCTCTGCAGCGTGTACTGGTAGCGGCTCTTGCTCTGCCGGCCGCCCAGGCGCAGGTTCTGCACCGGAGAGAAATACACCTGCAGGCCTGGCACCACGGACACGTCCTTGCGCAGCGACTCCACCACCTGCGCCATCTTGGGCCGCTCTCCCAGCGGCTTCAGTTCGACGAACATGCGGCCCGTGTTGATGGCCGGCGACGGGCCGCCGCCAATCGACGCCACCACGCTCTTCACGGCCGGATTCGCGCGGATGCGCTCGGCCGCGTCGCGCAGGCGCTCGGCCATCGCGTCGAACGAAATGTCCTGCGGGCCTTCGGCGTTGACCTGGATCTGGCCGATGTCCTCCTCAGGGAAAAAGCCCTTCGGAATCTTCACGAACAGCACGGCGGTCAGCACGAACGTCAAACCCGCCACGCCCAGCACGATGCGCCGATGCGCCAGACACCAGTCGAGCCCCCGCGCGTACCGGTGCAGCGTCCATTCGAACAGATCCTCGAACCACTGCGTCGAGCGCATGCCAAGCGTCCGCTGCTGTGGCGCGCGATGCGCGGGTGCGGCGCCGGCGTGATCGCCATAGGCATGCTGTGACTCGTCGACCGGCACGTTTTCCGCCGACAAAAAGCGCGCGCACAGCATCGGAATCAGCGTCAGCGACACCAGCGCGGACACCAGGATCGCCAGCGACACCACCGCGGCAAATTCGTGGAACAGCAGGCCGATCACGCCCGGCATGAAGAAGATCGGAATGAACACCGCCACCAGCGAAATCGAGATCGAGAGAATCGTGAACCCCATCTCGCGCGAGCCGACCAGCGCGGCTTTCAGCGGCGGCACGCCTTCCTCGATATGGCGCACGATGTTTTCCAGCATCACGATCGCGTCGTCGACCACCAGTCCCACCGCCAGCGTGATGGCCAGCAGCGAAACGTTGTCGAGGCTGTAGCCAAACGCCTTCATCAGCGCCACGGTGCCGATCAGCGAGATCGGCAGCGATACGGTTGGAATCAGCGTGGCCGCCGCGCGGCGCAGGAACAGGAAGATCACCATCACCACCAGCGCCACGGTCAGCGCCAAGGTGAACTGCACGTCATGGATCGATTCGCGGATCGACATCGAGCGATCGTTCACCACATTGACGTTGACCGAGCCCGGCATCTGCTGGAGCAGCCGCGGCAGCGCGGCCTTGATGGCGTCCACCACCGCCACGGTGTTGGCGTCGGGCTGGCGCAGCACGGCCAGCACGATCGAGCGCTCGTTGTTGAGCCAACTGCCGGTCTTGATGGTCTCGACGCCGTCCTCCACATCGGCCACGTCCGACAGGCGCACCACGGCGCCGCTGGGCTGGCTGGCCACGATGATGTTGCGGAACGCCTCGGCGCTGGTCATCTGGCGATTGGCCTGGATCGTCAGCGTCTGGCGCGCGCCGTCGAGCGTGCCGACCGGCGTGTTGGCATTGGCCCGATTGAGCGCCGTGGCCAGCTCGTCCAGCGTCAGGCCGCGTGCGGCAAGGGCGTCGGGATGGGCGCGGACCCGCACTGAAAAACGCTTCTGGCCGAAGATCTGCACCTGCGCCACGCCCGGCAGCGTGGCCAGCGTGGGCGAGATGAGGTTGTCGCCGAAGGCGTTGAGTTCGCCCAGACTCATTGACGGCGAATTGATCGCCAGCAGGATCACCGGCGCATCGGCCGGATTCACCTTGCGGTATGACGGCGGCACCGTCATTTCGATCGGCAGCGAGCGCTGGGCGCGGAACAGCGCAGCCTGCACGTCGACCGCCGCCGCATCGATATCGCGGTCGCTGTTGAATTCGATCGTGATGCTCGAATTGCCAAGCGTGTTCGACGAACTGATCACCGTGACGCCAGGGATCGTCGCGAACTGCTTTTCCAGCTGCGTGGCCACCGACGCGGCCATCGTCTCGGGGCTGGCGCCGGGCAGCGTGGCGGTGACCTGGATCACGGGCGAATTGAAGCTGGGCAGCGCCGCAATCGGAATCGTCGGATACAGCACGATGCCGGTCACGATGACGGCCAGGCACAGCAGCACCGTCATGACGGGCCGGCGGATACAGAGCTCGGACAGCGTCATGGTCTTAGTGCTTGTCGGCGGCTGCCGGCGTCGCGGCAGGGGAGGCGGCGGAGGCGGCTGCGGCGCGCGGGGCGGCCTCGCGCACCAGGCTGCCCGGACGCAGATTCTGCGCGCCTTCGGTCACCACGCGCACGCCCGGCTGTACACCTTCCACCACGGCGGCGGCGGCGGTGGTCGCCACCACCCGCACCGGTACGCGCGCCACCTTGCTGTCCGGCTGCACCGTATAGACGAAGCGGCCCTCCGGACCCGTCACGATGGCCTGCGGCGGCACGCTCAGCGCGCCCTTCAGCACCTGCACCGTGGCGCTGACGTTGGCATAGGTGCCGGGCCAGAGCCGGTGCTCGGTATTGTCGAAGGTCGCCTTGACGCGGATGCTGCCGTATTGCGGATCGACCGTGTTGTCGACGAACGTGATCTTGCCGGTCACGGGCGTCGTGTTGCCGTCGTTGGGCAATGCCGTAATGGTGACCGGGCCTTGTTGCAGCGCCTCGCGCAGCGCGGCCAGCTGGCGCTCGGGCAGCGTGAACATCACGGTGATTGGCGCGATCTGCGCGATCGTGACCATCGCGGGCGTGGTGGTCGTGTTGGCCGGCGTCACCAGCGACCCCGGAAACGCGTTGATCACGCCGGTGCGGCCGCCGATCGTGGCGCGGATGGTGCCGTAGCTGATGGCCACCTGACTCGCTTCGATGGCGGCCTGGTCGGCGCGGATCGTCGCTTCGAAGCCGTCGACCTTGGCCTGCGCGGTATCGACCGCGCTGCGCGAAATGAAATTGCGCTGCAGCAGTTCCTGGCTGCGCGCCAGCGTGCGCCGCGCATCGGCAAGATCGGCCTGATCGCGCATCAGTTGCGCGCGCGCGCGGGCCAGATTGGCTTCGTCCATGCGCGTGTCGAGCGTGAACAGCAAGTCGCCCGGCTTGACCGACTGGCCCTCCTTGATATGCACCGCGCGAACCGTGCTGGACACCTGCGGACGCACGTCGACCGACTGCATCGCGGTGACCGTGCCATTGGCGGTGACTTCGAGCGGCACATCGCCCTGCATGACGCGCGCCGCGGTGACGGCGGTGGCGGCCGGCCCCTTGGTCTGCGGCTTGGGCGAGGACCAGTGCTTCCAGCCAAACCAGCCCAGCACGGCCAGCAGCACGACCACCGCGATTGCCACCCAGGGCGAAGTCCGGCCGCGGCCTGCGCGGGCAGCCGCGCTCCAGTTGCCATCGACGAAGCCCTTGGGCTGGTCGATCCCGTCAGTTTTCATTATGAGGACCCTCAAAGACCGCTTGGTGCGCGACTTCCCTGGCACCGGTTTCTTGGAACCGGTTTTGCCCGCGCAAACCGCTACTAGTACCGCGCCAGACCCTTCAAGGCCAGCGCGTTGTATTACAAGCCATTACAGCAGCATGGAACGCTGCCCGGACCAGCCCGGAAGGGCACTCCGATTGCTTGTATCGAAATTAAAACATTAGCAGAAAATCCAGGCCGGACCACTCGGGAAAAACGCGGGAAACCGTGGAAAAACCCGGATCAGGCGCTTTCGCGTCGATGGCGGCCGTGCAGCGGCACCGCGCGGGGGCCGGCGGCCAGCACCACGGTATCGCCGGCGCGGATCACGCCCGCGCGGGCCACGCTGAGGTAGACGCCCGAAAAACCGCTGCGCGTCATGTCGCGCACGGCGTTGGCGTAGCCCATCACGGCATTGAGCTTGTAGCAGGGCAGGCGGGGCGCGCTGACCACCAGTTCCACCTCGCCGATGCGCAGGCGGTCGCCCAGCCACAGCGCCGTTTCGAGCAGACCCTGCGTGGTCAGGTTCTCGCCCATCGCGCCAAACGCCAGCGGCCGTTCGGACTCCTCGACACCGGCCTCGCGCCGGCGCGTGTTCCACCAGGTGTAGTGCTCGATGGGATAGGCATAGACGGCACGGTCGGGGCCGCCGTGAACCGTGCGATCCACCTGCTCGTCGCCCGCCAGCCCGAGCCGATGCACACCGACCGCGATCGGATGATGGAGCGTGCTCAGCGGGTGCTTGCGCACGCCCGACAGCACCACGGCCTCGCAGCCGGCGCCGGCCACCACCAGCGGTAGCGCCGTGCCGACGTTGACCGCCAGCACCCGTCCGACGGCCGTGCCGCCGGCGCCTGCGGGATTGGGACGCGGATCGGATTCGGCCACGGTACGCCCTCCTTCGCGTGTGCGGGGCCGCGCGCAACGTCGATCACGGGACGTCGTGCGCTGACGTTGTTTGTGAACCGAGTGTACCGACTCGTGCGCACGTTTGAGGGCGGGAAATGTGGGGAAACAGACGCACGGCGCGTCGGCCGGGCGGGCAGCCAGCCGACGGCGTGCGTCTGCAATCGCCGGGCGCGGCATGCCGTGAGAGAAGCGCAGGCGCGCAAGACGCGCCCGGCTGGATCGGCTGGAGCGCGCCGGGTCAGCGCGACAACGCGGGCGTCAGCGCCTTGGGGTTGGCGATGCTGTCGTGCTTGCCGGCCAGCACGTCGAGGATGTTCTGGAACGCGGTGCGGAAGTACAGCTCGTAGCTGTCACGCTCGACATAGCCCAGGTGAGGCGTGCAGATGCAGTTCTCCATGCGCAGCAGCGCGTGGCCCTGCAGAATCGGCTCCGACTCGAACACGTCGATCGCCGCCATGCCCGGGCGTCCCCGATTCAGCGCCGCCACCAGCGCGTTTTCCTCGATCAGCTCGGCGCGGCTGGTGTTGACGAACAGCGCTGTCGGCTTCATGCGCTGCAGATCGGCCAATGTGACGATGCCGCGCGTTTCGTCGTTCAGGCGCAGGTGCAGCGACAGCACATCGCTGTCGGCAAACAGCTGCTCGACCGATTCGGCGACGTTCAGGCCGTCTTCGCGCGCGCCCTGCTGCGACGCCTCGCGGCCCCAGACCAGCACGTTCATGCCGAAAGCGCGACCGTAACCGGCCAGCAGGCGGCCGATCTTGCCGTATCCCCAGATCCCCAGCGTCTGCCCGCGCAGCACCTGGCCAAGGCCAAAATTGGGCGGCATCGTGGTCGATTTCAGGCCCGACTGCTGCCACGCGCCGTGCTTGAGGCTGGCCACGTATTGCGGGATGCGGCGCTGCGCCGCCATGATCAGCGCCCAGGTCAGTTCGGCCGGCGCCACTGGCGAGCCCACGCCCTGCAAGACCACCACGCCGCGCTCGGTGCAGGCATCGAGATCCACATGGTTGCCCACGCGGCCGGTCTGGCTGATGATTTTCAGCTTCGGCAGCTTCTCGAGTACCTGGCGCGTCACCCGCGTGCGCTCGCGGATCAGCACCAGCGCCTCCACGTCGGACAGTCGCGCGGCGAGCTGGCCGACGCCCTTCACGGTGTTGTTGAAGACCTTGACGTCGTGCCCTTCCAGAAGGGAAAAGCAGGACAGCTTGCGGACGGCATCCTGGTAATCGTCGAGAACGGCAATCTTCATCGGTAACTCTTTAACCTCGGGGGCTTGGTGTGCGCGGCCACAGAATCAGCGCGCAACCGACAGTATTGTTGGCTTCCCTGACGCAACATTGACTGCAGACGCGTCCGAGCGGCAACCGCCGCGAGACGATGCTGCGCGGTGGCGAACGGGCATTCTGACAGGGGAGACAATGCTGCGCAGCAAAAAACAGGGGATCCGTGCAGTGGTATCCTTGCGCGCTCTCGCGATGCGACAGTGCGGTCGAGCCACGCTCCCGCCTCCTGCGCGCCGCCGGACAATGCCCGACCGACCCCTGCCGCCCGCCAGAAACGGGCGAAGCGCAACTGTATCGCAGCCGCAGGGACCCCCGCGACCATTTGCACCCATCTGGTCGCCGCCGAGTTGTAACGGGATGTGACGGTCAGAGCGCGAGTGCGTCAGGCCCTACGCGGCCGCCACTCGACACGCCGTCTTTCCCCGTCGCAGCTCCTGTCGGACATTGCAAGGTTTCTTTTTAGCTTTGGAGCAGTTAGATGAACCATCCCACAATGCAAGGCACGCCGGCACTGAACGTACCGGCCTGGGTAAAGAACCAGAAACTGGTCTCTTGGGTTGCCGATATCGCCGCGCTGACCAAGCCGGACCAGATCTACTGGTGCGACGGCTCGCAGGAAGAATATGACCGCCTGTGCGAGCAGATGGTCGCCGCCGGCACCATGCGTCGCCTGAATCCCGCCAAGCGCAAGAATTCGTTCCTGGCCCTGTCCGACCCGTCCGACGTGGCGCGCGTGGAAGACCGCACCTTCATCTGCTCCGAGAAGAAGGAAGACGCCGGCCCCACGAATCACTGGGTCGCCCCGGGCGAAATGCGCCAGACGCTGAGCGGCCTGTTCGACGGCTGCATGCGCGGCCGCACGCTCTACGTGGTGCCGTTCTCGATGGGTCCGCTGGGCTCGCCGATCGCGCACATCGGCGTGGAACTGTCCGATTCGCCGTACGTCGCCGTGAACATGCGCATCATGACCCGCATGGGCCGCGCCGTGTACGACGTGCTGGGCGCCGACGGCGAATTCGTGCCGTGCGTGCATACCGTTGGCAAGCCGCTGGCCGCTGGCGAGAAGGACGTGCCGTGGCCGTGCAACCCGACCAAATACATCGTGCACTTCCCGGAATCGCGCGAGATCTGGTCGTTCGGTTCGGGCTACGGCGGCAACGCGCTGCTGGGCAAGAAGTGCTTCGCCTTGCGCATCGCCTCGACCATGGGCCGCGACGAGGGCTGGCTCGCAGAGCACATGCTGATCCTGGGCGTGACCTCGCCCGAGGGCAAGAAGTACCACGTCGCCGCCGCATTCCCGTCGGCCTGCGGCAAGACCAACTTCGCCATGCTGATCCCGCCCAAGGGCTTCGACGGCTGGAAGGTCACCACGATCGGCGACGATATCGCGTGGATCAAGCCGGGCCAGGACGGCCGCCTGTACGCGATCAACCCGGAAGCCGGCTATTTCGGCGTGGCTCCAGGCACCAGCGAGCAGACCAACTACAACGCGATGGCGACGCTCAAGGAAAACGTCATCTTCACCAACGTGGCGCTGACCGATGACGGCGACGTGTGGTGGGAAGGCATGACCAAGGAAGCGCCGGCGCATCTGATCGACTGGCAGGGCAACGACTGGACGCCCGAGATCGCCAAGCAGACCGGCGCCAAGGCCGCGCATCCGAACGCACGCTTCACCGCGCCGGCGTCGCAGTGCCCGTCGATCGACGAGAACTGGGACAACCCGGCTGGCGTGGCCATCGACGCCTTCATCTTCGGCGGACGCCGCAGCAGCACGGTGCCCCTGGTGACCGAAGCGCGCAACTGGACCGAAGGCGTGTACATGGCCGCCACGATGGGGTCCGAAACCACCGCCGCCGCAGCCGGCCAGCAGGGTGTGGTGCGCCGCGATCCGTTCGCCATGCTGCCGTTCTGCGGCTACAACATGGCCGATTACTTCGGCCACTGGCTGGCCCTGGGCAAGAAGCTCGAGGCAACCGGCGCAAAGCTGCCGAAGTTCTACTGCGTGAACTGGTTCCGCAAGGACGCCGACGGCAAGTTCGTGTGGCCCGGCTTTGGTGAAAACATGCGCGTACTGTCGTGGATGATCGATCGCGTGGAAGGCCGCGGCCAGGGCGTCGATCACGTGTTCGGCACGTCGCCGCGTTACACCGACCTGAACTGGGACGGCCTGACCTTCACCACCGAGCAATTCGAACAGGTCACGTCGATCGACCACGACGCCTGGCAGAAGGAATTGGCGCTGCACGACGAGCTGTTCACCCAGCTCAAGCAGAACCTGCCGCAGGCACTGCTGGAAACCAAGGAAGCGCTGGCCAAACGCCTGGCCGCCTGATCCCAGCCGTTCTTCGGATGTACAAGGCCGACCGGTTGACGCCGGTCGGTTTTTTTTTGCGCGCGCAACGCTGGCCCGGGACGATTCGTCGCGGCTCGCTCACGAGATCGACTGTCCCGAATCGGCGTCGGTCACGATATGCCGCACCGCGTACTTGACCAGTTCCGCGCGGCCCTCGATGCCAAGCTTGCGCTTCAGGTTGAGCCGGTGCGTTTCCACCGTGCGCACGGAGACACCAAGCCCGGCGGCGATTTCCTTGTTGGCCAGGCCCTTGCCGATGCCGTGAAGGATGTCGCGTTCGCGCGGGGTCAGCGCATCGAGCGGACTGATCGTCTGTTCGGCCATGCCGCGTGCGATGCGCGCGCTATAGAACATGCGACCCGCCAATACGGCCTGGATGGCTGCCATCAATTCGTCGGCGGGAGCGTCCTTGAGCACGTAGCCGCGCGCGCCCGCGCGGATCGCCTGGCGCACGTATTCAAGGTTGTCGTGCATTGACACGATCAGCACGGCCAGTTGCGGATACTGGTCGTGCAGCGCGCCCGCCAGCGCAATCCCGCCCATGCCGCGCATGCCGATATCGGTGATCACCAGGTCAGGCAGACACCCGGGCCGGGCTTGCGCCAACCACGCCAACGCGGCCTCGCCGTCGTCGGCTTCGCCCACCACTTCGAGATCGGGCTGCAGGGACAGATGCATGCGCATGCCGTCGCGCACCAGCGCGTGGTCGTCGATCAACAGCACGCGCGCAGGGCTGGCGGGCGAATGGGTTGCGGGATCGTCGTCTTGCAACGAATTCATGACTGCGAAGGTTCCGAGGAGGGAGTTTTCAGTGGCAAGGCCGCGGTGAGCCGCGTGCCGGACGGCAGGGAAACGATGTCGAACTGGCCGCCGAGCGCCGCCATGCGCTCGCGCAGGTTGCGCAGGCCGATGCCGCGCTGCGGATCGCGCTGCATGCGCGCGACGTCGAACCCCGTGCCGTTGTCGCGCACCACCAGCCGCGTGCCAGACGGCAGGTATTCGAGTTCGACATCGACGTGCGTGGCGTGCGCGTGGCGCTCGACATTGGTCAGCGCCTCCTGGGCGATGCGGAACAGCGCCGTGGCCTGATCGTCGGACAGTTCGCGCGGCTGGCCGCGCTGCCTGACGTCAATGCCCAGCGTGCTGCCGGCCTGCATCTCGCGCGCCAGATGCTGAAGCGCGGCGAACAGGCCAAGATCGTCGAGCAACGCCGGGCGCAGGTTGCGCGCCACGCGCCGCACTTCGTTGAAGACGGAATCGAGCCGATTGAGCGCCATGCCGAGGATCGGCGCCACGGACGCGCCCTCGGCCGGAGCCAGCCGGATGCGGTTGGTGGCGGCCTCCAGCACCAGCTTGACGGACACCAGCAGTTGGCTGATGCCGTCATGCAGTTCGCGCGACAGGCGCGCACGCTCTTCTTCCTGCGACTGCACCACGCGCTGCGCCAGTTGCCGCAGCTTGGCGTCGGCCTCGCGGTGTTCGCTGATATTGAGCGCCAAGCCGCTGGCCGCCACCAGCAGGATGCTGATGGCCGCAATCACGCCAATCCACGCCATGGTCTCGCGGATGTCGGTTTCCGCGCGCGCATCGAGCTGGCGCAAGGTCTGCTCCACATCGTCGAGGTAAATGCCGGTGCCGAGCATCCAGTTCCACGCCGGCACGGCCACCACGTAGCCAAGCTTGGGCGCCACCTGCTGCGACGACGGCTTGCGCCACAGGTAGCGCACCGATCCGCCGCCGGACTTTGCGGCGCTCACCAGCTTCTGGATCGTCAACGCCCCTTGCGGGTCGCGCAGCAGCCACAGATCCTGCCCCACCAGTTCCGGCTGGCGCGGATGCATGAGATTGCGGCCCTGCAGGTCATACAGGAAGAAATAGCCGTCCGGGCCGTAGTCGAGCCGCGCCAGCGCCTCCATGGCAGCCTGGCGCGTGGCCGCGTCGGTGCGGCCCGACTGCACCAGCGGCGCGATCGCGCTTTGCGCCAGCTCCACGTAGTGGCGCAGTTCGGTTTCCTTGCTTTGCAGGTAGGCCGCCTCGACCAGCGCGCGCTCGTGGCGAGCCAGCGCCGTGGCCTGGTAGCGGACGGCCAGCGCGATGCCCAGCATGGCGACGGCAAGCGGCGCCACGGCGAGCAAAAGTATCTTTTGGCGGAGTTTCATCTGAGCCGGGGGTAAACACCGATGCCGGGAAGGCCGCTTGACTTCGTCGATCTACGTACTACTACGCAATATGGCTGCGTAGTTTCGCGCTTGTGCCGACATGGGCGGGTGTCAATACTACACGCCGGATTGCACCCGGGCCCGCCCGCGGTGCAATCCTATGCAGTAGGTGCCCCGACCCTGGCGATTGCCCGCCTCGGGTGCACTGCCTGCCTGCACGACAAGATCCGGCTCAGACGAGAACAGACCGGGCGTCGCAGACACTCAGGAGACACCTTCCGCACGATTGTCGGCGCCGCCATCCGGCACGCCCCCGCTGCCCGCAATCCGTCGCCGCAGGCTCTTTCAGCCGGTCTGAGGAGACCCTTCAACATGAATCGCATCGGACAACACCTGTTGTGGCTGGCCGTCGCCGTACTCGGCGCGTTTGCCTTCGCCACCGTCGCGCTGTCGCGCGGTGAAGCCGTCAGCGCGCTGTGGATCGTGGTTGCCGCGCTCTGCATCTACCTGATCGCCTACCGCTACTACAGCCGTTTCATCGCCGACAAGGTGATGCAACTCGACCCCAAGCGCATGACGCCAGCCTGGCGCCATAACGACGGCCTGGACTACGTACCGACCAACAAGGCGGTGCTGTTCGGCCATCACTTTGCCGCCATCGCCGGCGCCGGGCCGCTGGTTGGGCCGGTGCTTGCCGCGCAGATGGGCTATATGCCGGGCATGCTGTGGATTCTTGCGGGCGTGGTGTTTGCCGGCGCGGTGCAGGATTTCATGATCCTGTTTATCTCGACTCGCCGCGACGGCCGCTCGCTGGGCGATCTGGTCAAGTCCGAAATGGGCACCGTGCCCGGCCTGATCGCGCTGTTCGGCTGCTTCATGATCATGATCATCATCCTGGCGGTGCTGGCGCTGATCGTGGTGAAGGCGCTGGCTGGCTCGCCCTGGGGCACCTTCACCGTGGCGGTGACGATTCCCATCGCGATCTTCATGGGCATCTACACGCGTTATATCCGTCCGGGGCGCATCGGCGAGGTGTCGGTGATCGGCTTCGTGCTGCTGATGCTGGCCATCGTCGGCGGCCAGCACGTGCACGAAAGCGCCACGCTGGCGCCGCTGTTCACGTATGACGGCAAGGCGCTGACGTGGATGCTGATCATCTATGGGTTCATCGCCGCCGTGCTGCCGGTGTGGCTGCTGCTGGCGCCGCGCGACTACCTGTCGACGTTCCTGAAAATCGGCACCATCATCGCACTAGCCATCGGCATCCTGATCGTGGCGCCGGAGCTGAAGATGCCGGCCTTCACGCAGTTTGCGCAGGGCGGTGGCCCGGTGTGGTCGGGCAACCTGTTCCCGTTCCTGTTCATCACCATCGCCTGCGGCGCCGTGTCGGGTTTCCACGCGCTGATTTCGTCGGGCACCACGCCCAAGCTGCTGGAAAACGAATCGCACGCACGCTTTATTGGCTACGGCGCGATGCTGGCCGAGTCGTTCGTCGCGATCATGGCGCTGGTCGCCGCATCGGTGATCGAACCCGGCGTGTACTTCGCGATGAACAGCCCGGCCGCGGTGATCGGCACCACGCCGGAAACGGTGGCGCAGGCCGTGTCCAGCTGGGGCTTTGTGATCACGCCCGACGTGCTGATCCAGACCGCCAAGGACGTGGGCGAAAACACCATCATCTCGCGTGCCGGCGGCGCTCCGACGCTGGCCGTCGGGATCGCGCACATCCTGCACCAGGTGGTGGGCGGCCAGGCCATGATGGCGTTCTGGTATCACTTTGCGATCCTGTTCGAAGCGCTGTTCATCCTGACGGCCGTCGACGCCGGCACGCGCGCCGGCCGCTTCATGCTGCAGGATCTGCTGGGCAGTTTCGTGCCGTCGCTCAAGCGTACCGAGTCACTGCCGGCCAACCTGATCGCCACCGCGCTGACCGTGGCCGCCTGGGGCTACTTCCTGTACCAGGGCGTGGTGGATCCGCTGGGCGGCATCAACACGCTATGGCCGCTGTTCGGCATCTCTAACCAGATGCTGGCCGCCGTGGCACTGGTGCTGGGCACCTGCGTGCTGGTGAAGATGAAGCGCGGGCAGTACGCATGGGTGACGCTGCTGCCCACCTGCTGGCTGCTAATCTGCACGCTGACCGCCGGCTGGCAGAAGCTGTTCGACGCCGATCCTAAGGTCAGCTTCCTGACCCACGCGTCGAAATTCAGCGCGGCGATTGCCGAAGGCAAGGTGCTGGCTCCGGCCAAGTCGATGGAACAGATGCACCGCATCGTCTTCAACGACTATCTGGACGCGGGCCTGTGCGCGCTGTTCATGTTTGTAGTGCTGTCGATTGTGTTCTACGGTTTCAAGACGGCCATGGCCGCTCGCAACCAGGCAAGGCGCACGGACAGCGAAACGCCGTTCGAACCCATGCCTGCGCAGGCCTCGGCCGCGTCGCATTGAACCACTGGCGGAGGCCATCATGCTGGAACAGATCGGAAACATGGGACGTTACCTGGGCCAGTCGCTGCGGCTGATGGTGGGCCTGCCGGACTACCAGACCTACGTGGCCCATATGGAAAGCACCCATCCGGATCGCACGCCGATGACGTACGAGGAGTTCTTCCGCGAACGCCAGCAAGCGCGCTACGGCGGCGGCCAGGGCAAATGCTGCTGACCTGACCGGACGCGCTCCGGCGCCACAGGGCGGCCCTTCGGGGCCGCTTTTTTATGCGCGTAATGGCTTTTGCGACTCATTTGTTGCCGATTTGCCGCATTTTTTAACAGACCGATACCGTTTCTGCAGGGGGTTACAGGGCCTCACAACTAGTTACAGCAAGGGGAGGGCTCCTTCTCTACACTCCGCTCCAGATCCACACCGAATAAGGAAAATACGATGTCTCGCCTTCGCAACCTGACTCTGGCTCTTGCCCTCTCGGCGGCTGCGCTGCCGGCGTTCGCTGGGGGTGATCTGAACAATGCGCTCGGCGGCGGTCTGGGCGGCGTGGCTGGCGCTGCCGTGGGCGGCGCGCTGGGCGGCAGCACCGGCGCCGTGCTCGGCGGCGCGGTGGGCGGCGGCGCGGGTGGCGCGCTGACGTCGAACCGTCGCGAACGCACCGGCGCCATCATTGGCGGCGCCTTGGGTGGCGGCGCGGGCACTGCGGCGGGCAACGCCATGGGCGGCCGAACCGGCGGTCTGGTCGGTGCGGGACTGGGCGGCGCGGCAGGCGCGGCGCTTGGCGGCAACGTGTCGCGCAGCAATTCGTACGACGACGACCGTCGCTATGACAAGCGCGGCAAGCACCATCGTCATCGTCATCACGACTGAGTCGTCGATCGATAGCAAAACGGGCCTTCGCAGGCCCGTTTTGCATTGCCGCCCGCTCGCCGAAGCCGCAAGCAGGTGGCCAGACAATAAAAAACCCGTACCGGATTGGTACGGGTTTTTTTACGAGATGCGGAAAAATCAGTTTTTGGCGCCGTCCGTGTACACGTCGAACGCGCGGGCGCCATCGGTAAAGCTGTCGAACTTGCCGGCCTTGGCGCCGTCGGTGAACGTGTCGAACTTGCCGAGCTTCGCACCATCGGTGTACGGGTCGAACGTGCTGGCCTTGGCGCCGTCGGTGTACGGATCGAACTTGGTCGCCTTGGCAAAGGCGGGAGCGGCCGACAGGGCGAGGGTCAGGGCAGCGATCAGGGCAACTTGGGTCTTCATGGCGATTCCTTCACTTTCAAGGATGCCGACCAATTAAAGAATTTGCTGCGTCGCGGCATCGATTGAGGCGATATTAGGCATTCCCCTGATATGAATAAATATTGCCATCCACAATGATTGGTTGTGATTTCAACAATAAACTACTCGCGTTGGGTAAAAGTTCAGGGCGAAAGCGGGAGACTGTGTCATGGATCGGCTGCAATCGATGCGCGTTTTTGCCAAGGTTGTCGAGCTAGGCAGCTTTGCACGTGCGGCGCAACAACTGGAAATGTCGAACGCCGTGGTAACGCGCTACGTGGCCGATCTGGAAAGCCATCTGGGCACCCGGTTGCTCAATCGCACCACGCGCAGCCTGTCGCTGACCGACGCGGGCGAAACGTACCTGCAGCGGTGTTCGCAAATCCTTGAAGACGTCGAGGAAGCGGAGTCGATCGTCACGGCGCGCAGCCAGTCGCTCTCGGGCACGTTGCGGCTGGTGACGCCGGTGATGTTTGGCCTGCATCTGCTGCCGGAAACCCTGGAGCGCTTTCAGAAGCGCTACCCCGACGTGGTGTTCGACGTCCAGCTTTCGGACCGCATGATCGATATCGTCGAGGAGGGGCGCGACGTGGGGGTGATGCTTTCCGATCTGGGGCTCGGCTCGCACCTGGTGGCGCGGCCGCTGATTTCTGCCGAAATCATCCTGTGTGCATCCCCGGGCTATCTGCGCGAGCATCCGCCGCTGCGCACCGCGCACGATCTGACCAGCCACCGCGCCATCGCCATGCGGCTGCCGACCGCCGAGCACGAATGGACGCTGTCCGGCCCCGAAGGCGAAGTCACCGTGCCGATCCGCCCCGGGCTGCTATGCAGCAACGCGGAACTGGCGCACCAGGCGGCGCTGGCCAATATGGGCATCGCAATGTTGTCATCGTATCTGGCGCGGCCCAATATCGAGGCCGGCCGGCTGACGCATATCCTGCCGCAATATCAATTGCCCAAGCGCGATGTCAGCGTGGTCTACCCCAGCCGAAAGTTTCTGCCCACCAAAGTGCGCGCGTTTATCGACTTCCTGCTCGAAGAAGGTCAGCAGCGCGCCAGCGACACCATCGGCAAGCATTCCAAATAGCAAAACGGCGAGGTTTTCACCTCGCCGTCCTGGCCCAATCGGCTGCCGATCAACTTGTCAGATCGGCAGTCTGTGACGTGGCACCGCTTACTCTTCCGCCTCGGCCGTCTGGCGCGAACTCGAACCGGTCTTCTTGGCCGCCGTAGTCTTGCCTGCGGCTGACTTCGCCGTCGCCGTCTTGCCGGCCGCGGTCTTGCCAGCCGGCTTGGCCGCGGATTTGGCCGTGGCCTTCGTTGCCGCTTTTTTGGCCGGCGCTTTCTTGGCAGCCGCCTTTACCGGCGCAGCCTCGGTTTCTTCCGACTTGCCGGTGGACTTTGCCGCGGCCTTGGCCGCCGCGCCGGTCTTTGCAGCTGTCTTCGCTGCGGCCCCGGCCTTCGGTTCGCGCGCCTCGAACTCAAACCCGATCTTGCCGTCCGGCTGCTTCACCAGATACGCCTTGAAATTGCGGCCGGTGCGCGACGATTTGAAGCCGGTTAGCAAATCGGTCTTGCCATTGCTCAGCAGCTTGCCGATCTGTTCGCTGGAAATCTCCTGCTGGAGGATGATCTTCCCAGTGGTGAAATCGCAGGTCTTCTCGCTGCCGACGGCGTTTTCGCACACATACTTCATGCCGTGCTCGTAGACCGAGCCATTGCATTTGGGGCAATGGCCCACAGGCGTCTCTCCGCTGAAATCCACCGGTTCGCCGTCGCCTTCGTCGTCGTTCTGGCCGAAGTCGAATTCCATCTTCCAATGTCCTTCGTCGTCCTTGGCCAGCTTCAAAATGGCCGCGAACGGGCGGCCCATCTTGCTGCGGAATCCCTGCAGCGGACCGATTTCCTTCTTCAGCAACAGCTCTTCGACTTCTTCGATTTCAAACTGCCGGCCGCCCGGAATCTTGCTGATCGAGAAGTCGCACGCCGTACAGGCAAAGCGCCGGTAGTTTTCCTTGACCTGGCCACCGCATTGCGGGCACGGCGTATCGAGGGTCGCGTAGTCGCCAGGAATCGTATCGCTATCGTATTCCTTGGCACGTTTGACGATCTGCTGCGTCATCTGCGCGATTTCGCGCATGAATTCGTCACGCTTGAGGCGCCCACGCTCGATTTGCGACAGCTTGTGTTCCCACTCGCCGGTCAACTCGGCCTGCGTCAGTTCCTGCACGCCCAGTCCGCGCAGCAGCGTCATCAGCTGGAACGCCTTGGCGGTGGGAATCAGTTCACGGCCTTCCCGCACCAGGTATTTCTCGGTCAGCAGGCCTTCGATGATGGCCGCACGCGTGGCCGGCGTGCCCAGGCCCTTGCCGGCCATGGCTTCGCGCAGCGCATCGTCGTCGACCAGCTTGCCTGCGCCTTCCATCGCCGACAGCAGCGTGGCTTCGTTGTAGCGCGCCGGCGGACGCGTGGTCAGGCCAACCGCTTCCACCTTGTCGGTCTTGACCTTCTCGTCCTTCTGCACCGGCACCAGGCTGGCGTCCTTGTCGTCCTTGGCCTGGGCCTCGCGCCCGTAGATCACCAGCCAGCCCGGATTGACGAGCACCTTGCCTTCGGTCTTGAAGTGATGCCCCGCCACCTCGGTGATGCGCGTGGTGATCTGGAATTCGGCTGCCGGGAAAAACACGGCCAGGAAGCGGCGCACGACCAGGTCGTACAGCTTCTGCTCCGGTTCCGACAGGTTCTTGGGCGCCTGCAGCGTCGGGATGATGGCGAAGTGATCGCTGATCTTGCTGTTGTCGAAGATCCGCTTGTTCGGCTTGACCCAGCCGCTGGCCAGGATTTTCTTGGCGTGCGGCAGATAGTTCGGCGAGCTGTCGGCCAGCATGTCCATGGTCTGCTTGACCGTGTCCAGATAGTCTTCCGGCAGCGCGCGCGCGTCGGTACGCGGATAGGTCAGCACCTTGTGCTTTTCGTACAGCGCCTGGGCCAGGCCAAGCGTGTTCTTCGCCGAGAAGCCGAAGCGCGAGTTGGCTTCGCGCTGCAGCGTGGTCAGATCGAACAGCGCCGGCGACTGCTGCGTCGACGGCTTCGATTCTTCCGTGACCGTGCCCGGCTTGTCGCGGCAGGCCGCAACGATGCTCTTGGCTTCGGCCTCGCTCCACAGGCGCGAATCGCGCGCCTCGGGATCGAACTCGTTCTTCTTGAATTTCGGGTCGAACCAGCGGCCTTCATACAGACCGGCAGCCGCGATAAATTCGGCGCGCACTTCCCAGTAGTCGCGCGGCACGAAATGTTTGATCTTCTCTTCGCGCTCGACCACGATCGACAGCGTCGGCGTCTGCACCCGTCCCACGGTGGTCAGGAAAAAGCCGCCGCCCTTGCTGTTGAAGGCCGTCATGGCGCGCGTGCCGTTGATGCCGACGAGCCAGTCGGCCTCGGAGCGGCAACGGGCCGCGTCGGCCAGCGGCATCATTTCCTCGTCTTCGCGCAATGCGGCAAAGCCGTCGCGGATGGCCTGCGGCGTCATCGACTGCAGCCAGAGCCGGCGCACCGGCTGCTTGGCCTTGGCCTGCTGCGCGATCAGGCGGAAGATCAGCTCGCCCTCGCGCCCCGCGTCACACGCATTGATCAGCGCCGAAACGTCCTTGCGCTTGATCAGCCGGTTGAGCACCTTGAGGCGCGATTCGGTCTTGGGGATCGGGCGCAGATCGAAGTGCGGCGGGATCACCGGCAGGTTGGTGAAGCTCCACTTGCCGCGCTTGACTTCATACTCGTCGGGCGCGGCGATTTCCACCAGATGGCCCACGGCAGAGGACAGCACGTAGTCGTCGCTCTCGAAGTACTCGTCGTGCTTGGTAAAGCCCCCGAGGGCGCGCGCGATATCGGCGGCGACCGATGGCTTTTCCGCGATGATGAGGGCTTTAGACATTCAACGGGTCCTTGTGGCGCGGCCTCGTAAAGAGAAGCCTGCGCCTCTTGAAATTCACAGCAAACTGTGTAAACAGCACGCCTGGGCTTTGAGGCGCCAATAATAAGCGCGGTTCCGACGGGCGTGCAAGAGAATCGCCATCGCGGCGCCGGACCGTGCTCAGCCGGGGCTGGCGGGGGTCTCAAGCAACCAGGACAGCACTTCAGGAAATTCTGATGCGGATAACGGCATCGCCGTTCCCCGCGCCAACATGCGATCCAGAACGTCCAGATGCGGCAGTACCGTTCCGTAAAAGTGCGGCGTCCCGCCCGCAAGCGGTTGAATCAATACAGTAGGAAAATTTTCGATGTCGATGTCCTCGCCAAGCTGATCGGCGTGGGTTTCGATATCGATCCAGGCAAAACAGTCATCCGGGTAACGCGCAGCCAGAGCCGCAAACCCATCCATATATTCCTTGCACGTGCCGCACCAGTCCGCGCATAGGCATGCCACGAGCCTGCCCTGCGGCCGGGCTGCCATGGCGCGACGCAACGCGGCGAGATCGTGTTCGGGAAAGTAAACGGCCATTGCGACGGAATAATGAGGCGGAGGCGATACACCGGATCATGCCAGACGCCGGAACCGGTTGCCTGGCAGGCGCTCGACTGTGCCTGAGAGCTCCAGTTGCAAAAGCGACGCCGCAGCGACACTGGCCGTCACGCCGGCACGCTCGCACAATGCGTCGAACGTGACAGGATCATAGGCCAGAGCGGCCGCCAACGCGTCGGACACGCCTGGCGCCGCCTTTTTTGGCGGCGCTTCCCGGGCTTGCTGCGCCGGACCTGGCCCCGGGCCCGACGACGAGCCGGCGTCCCGACGGTCACGCCGGCGAGCGCTGGGCAGCGCTGCCCGACACGGAGCAACTGGGGACGGCGCGGCCAGATCGGCAAACTCCTCGAACACGTCGGCCGCGGTCTCCACCAGCTTTGCCCCCTGGCGAATGAGCTTGTGACATCCGCGGGATAGTTCGGCGTGGATCGACCCGGGAATCGCAAATACCTCACGACCGATCTCGGACGCCAGCCGCGCCGTAATCAGCGACCCGGACCGCTCGGCCGCCTCCACCACAAGCACGCCGCGCGTCAGCGCCGCAATGATGCGGTTGCGGCGCGGAAAATGGCCTGGCAGGCCCGGCGTCCCCAACGGAAATTCACTGACGATGGCGCCCCCCGCATCGACGATCTGGTGCGCCAGCGCATGATGGCGCGACGGATAGACGATATCGGCGCCCGTTCCCACCACGGCGAGCGTGCCGCCCGGACCGTTCAGCGCCTCCGCGTGCGCGGCCGCGTCGATGCCCAGCGCCAGCCCCGACACCACCGTCACGCTGGCCGCTGAAAACGCCGCCGCGAACGTGCGCGCATTGCGCTCGCCCTGCTGCGTGGCATGGCGCGCGCCGACGACGCCGAGCGACTGCCGGTGCAGGCGGGTGGGGTCACCGTTGACGTAAAGCATCAGCGGCGGATCGGCGAGATCGAGTAATTGCGACGGATAGGCGTCATCGGCCAGTGTCACCAGACAGTGGTGCGGTTCGCCAAGCCAGGCCATCGTGCGATCGATGCGCGCTGCCATGTCGGCGTCGGGCCCGGCGCAAAGCGCCCGGACTGCGGCCGGCTCCGCCACTTCGCGCAGGCGCTTCGCATCCTGCGCCAGCACGCTCTGCGGCAGGCCGAAGGCGGCCAGCAGGCGCCGCGCCGTCTGGGCGGACACTCCGGAAGTGGTGGTGAGTCGCAGCCAGGCAGCGACTTCAGCGGGATCGCGGGTGGATTCGATCATCGGATGCGCGGCCGCGCGTACACCACGGTACGCGCGAGCCGGTTACTGCGGCGTCGTGGCGAGATCGCCCACCTTCATCACGTTTGTCGCGTCGGTCACCAGCGCATAGGCGATGCCCGGGAATACACGATAGACATAGGCCAGGCCGTAGCGGTCGTCGGGCAGCGTGATGGTGCGATTGCTGTCGGTCGGGTCGGCCACCACGCCGCCCGTGCGCGACAGCGCCAGCACATGTCCCGGCTCGAGGCCAGCGTTGGCGCCCACGTTCAGCACCACCACCTGCTTGGCGCCGCCATATTGCACACCGCCATACACGGCCGCGATGCGGGCCTGCACGTCCGCGTCCGGCGCGTGCGGCACGTAGCGCACCAGTTCACGCGGGGGCTGCGGCAACAGCAGCGAGCCGGCGCCCATCTCCTGCGGAGACTGGGTCGCCTGCACGGTAGCCACGGCGTCCGGTCCTTCGGGGCCACGCACCACGCGCACGCTGCCCTGGAATTGCGCTTCGTAGCCGATCACGGCATTGGTGACCGGATCGCGCACCGGCAGCGCCGGCTTGAAGGCCTGCCAGTCGCTCCCGACCACGGCGTCCGGCGCGGCAATTCCGCGTACGAACGCCGAATCGCCGCGGCCCATATAGACGCGCGCGTCTGGCAACGCGACGATGCGCGCCGATGTATCCACCGTGCTCTGATCCACCACCAGCGGGCGTGTCAGGAACGGCTCGATGTCGCTGGCCGGAATGCTGAGGATCGCCTCGTTGTCGAGGCCGTTGCCGCGCACGCGTGGCGACAGGCGTACATCGCCATTGGCGCCGGCTGGGGCGGTGGTCGACAGGTAGGCGCGGCCATCGCGCTGAATCAGGTACAGGATCTGGCCGGGATAGATCAGGTGGGGATTGCGGACCTGCTGCCGGTTCATGCCCCACAGCGCAGGCCAGCGCCACGGCTGGCGCAGGAACTTGCCCGAAATGCCCCACAGCGTGTCCCCGCTGCGCACCGTATACTGGCTGGGCGCGCCGGCAGCCAGTTCGTTTACCGGGATCCCTTGCTGGGCCGTGACATCAGCCTGAGCCTGCTGCGCCGGCGAGACGCCGAGCTCGGCGGACTGGACAGCCATGCTCGCCCCCGCAGTGACGCCAACAGCACTCAATATGGCGAGGGTGAACGCGTGCAGCCTGCGGCCCGACGCCGCCTGTTCTTTGGTAAGATCGCGCATTTTCCTGAACCGGCCGGGAGTACGACCGGATTGACCCTAGGTAGAGCGTGCCTGCTGCGGCGCGCCTTGAATTTTTGTACTAGCGCCCCGATTCTGCATCGAAACCCCGCACGCCGCAACGGCGTCCGGGCAGTGAACTGCACCCGGCGTTGCGCCCGAGCATCATGGCCAAACTCGACATCCTGACCTACCCCGATCCACGTCTGCACAAAGTGGCAAAGCCCGTGGCGGTGGTGGACGACCGCATCCGCAAGCTTGTACAGGACATGGCCGAAACCATGTACGAAGCCCCCGGCATCGGGCTGGCCGCCACGCAGGTGGACGTTCACGAACGCGTGATTACGATCGACGTGTCCGAATCGCGCGATGCGCTGATGGTATTCATCAATCCCGAAATCGTGTGGGCCAGCGACAACCGCAAGGTGTGGGAAGAGGGCTGCCTGTCGGTGCCCGAAGTCTACGACCGCGTGGAGCGTCCCGACCGCGTCAAGGTGCGCGCGCTCAACGAGCGTGGCGAGACCTTCGAGATCGAGGCCGACGATCTGCTGGCCGTATGTATACAGCACGAGATCGATCACCTGGACGGCAAGGTGTTCGTGGAATACCTGTCGCCACTCAAGATCAACCGCATCAAGAGCAAGCTGCAGAAGCGCGTACGATCGCGCATGTAAGGATGTAACAGTGGAATGCCGCGGCTGCGGCGTCTGCTATGGTTACACCTTCCGAAGACCATTCACGTACCGGCCGCTATGCGGCCGGTGTCGTTTCTATCGCGGACATTTTTCATGACTCAAGCCCAGCCACTGCGCGTCGCGTTTGCCGGCACACCCGAATTTGCGCGCGTTGCCCTTGAGGCCATTCACGCCGCCGGATTTCCCGTGGTGGCCGTGTTGACCCAGCCGGACCGGCCCGCCGGACGCGGTCTGCAGGTGCAGGCCAGTCCGGTCAAGCAGTTTGCCGTGGAGGCGGGTCTCGGCCCGGTGCTGCAGCCGCGCTCTCTGCGCCGTCACGGCAAGTATCCGGAAGAGGCCGGCGCCGCGGTCGATACGCTCGCGCAAATCGCACCCGATGTGATGGTGGTTGCCGCATACGGGCTGATCCTGCCGGCAGAAGTGCTGACGCTGCCGCGCCATGGGTGCCTGAATATCCATGCCTCGCTGTTGCCGCGCTGGCGCGGTGCGGCGCCCATTCATCGTGCGATCGAGGCGGGCGACGCGGAAACCGGCATCACGCTGATGCAGATGGACGAAGGCCTGGACACCGGCGCGATGATTTCACGCGAGTCTGTGCCGATCGGCCCCGAGGACAGCACTGGCACACTCCACGACAAACTGGCTGCGCTGGGCGCGCGCATGATCGTCGACGCGTTGCGCCAGCTTGCGGGCGGCCAGCCGCTGGCCGCCACGCCGCAACCCGACGCCGGCGTGACCTACGCCGAAAAGATCGACAAGAGCGAAGCGCCGCTGGACCTTCGCCGCCCGGCCGCCGAACTGGCTAATCAGGTGCGCGCCTTCAATCCTTTCCCAGGCGCCACGATCCAGATGGGCGATACGGTGATCAAGTGCTGGCAAGCGCTGCCGCTGGCCGCGTCGACCAGCCTGCCGCATCCGCCTGGCACCGTGCTGGCTTCCGACGCGGCGGGCGTGATCGTCGCGTGCGGCAATGGCGGCGCGCTGCAGATGACCGAGCTGCAAAAGCCCGGCGGACGACGTCAGGCCGCGCATCAATTCCTGCAGGCCATGCCGCTGCCGCCCGGCACTCGCTTTGTGGTGCCCGACGCGGCCTGATAGCGCAGCCGGAGAGTCGCCGCCGATACACGGGGCCTTCAGGCGGCGCATATGCCGCTTTTGCCTCTCGCGCGTAAAACCCTGCCAACATCATTGAATTTCCACGCTCCCGGCCCTATCTAACCGTCATCGCGTCCCGCAGGGGCGGGTTCGCGGAAGTCGTTTATTGAGATCTGGAGACCAAGCCATGTTCAACTGGGTCAAGACCTTCATGCTGATGGCCGCCATCACGGCGCTGTTCATCGTCATTGGCGGCATGATCGGCGGACGTAACGGCATGATGTTCGCGCTGTTGATGGCGCTGGCCATGAATTTCTTTTCCTACTGGTTTTCGGACAAGATGGTCCTGCGCATGTACAACGCGCAGGAAGTCGATGCCGGTAGCGCGCCGCAGTTCTACGGCATGGTGCAGGAGCTGTCGCAGCGCGCCGGCCTGCCCATGCCCCGCGTGTACCTGATCAACGAGGACGCGCCCAACGCCTTCGCCACCGGCCGCAATCCCGAGCACGCCGCCGTGGCCGCGACCACCGGCATTCTGCGTGCGCTGTCCGATCGCGAACTGCGCGGCGTGATGGCCCACGAACTGGCCCACGTCAAGCATCGCGACATCCTGACCTCGACCATCGCCGCCACCATGGCCGGCGCCATCTCGGCACTGGCCAACATGGCGATGTTCTTTGGCGGGCGCGACGAAAACGGCAACCGCACCAACCCGATCGCCGCGATCGCGGTGGCCATTCTCGCGCCGCTGGCCGCGTCGCTGATCCAGATGGCCATTTCGCGCGCGCGCGAATTCGAGGCCGATCGCGGCGGCGCCGAGATCAGCGGCGATCCGCAAGCGCTGGCCAGCGCGCTCGACAAGATCCATCGCTATGCGCGCGGCATCCCGTTCCAGGCCGCGGAAGAGCATCCGGCCACCGCGCAGATGATGATCATGAACCCGCTGTCGGGTGGCGGCATCGCCAACCTGTTCTCGACGCACCCGGCCACCGAGGAGCGCATCGCCCGCCTGATGCATATGGCGCAGACCGGCACCTATCCGGCCTGATCGCCGGTTTTGACCGGCCGGCTGGCCACAAACGGGTAAACTGCCCGCTGTGTTCCTCCGGGAACCGGCGGGCAGTTTTATATCCGCAGTGCCGCGACGCACGCGCCCGTGCCGTCGTCTCTTCTCGTTTCTGTTCTATTCAACGTATTACCCATGCGCCTGCCCCACGATTCCCTTGCCTTCCAGATGCTCGGCGCCGCCGCGGCTGTTCGCGCCGTGCATGAAGGCACGGCGCTGCCGCAGGCCATCGAAGACGTCGCCACGCACTTGCGCCTCGATCGCGTGGCCGATGCCGCCACGCGCGGCGCCATCCAGGACCTGGCCTATCGCTCGGTGCGACAGTTCGGCACCACGCGCGCGCTGGTCACGCAGTTGGTGACGCGACCGCCGGGCGCGCTGGTCGATTCGCTGCTGGCCGTGGCGCTGGCCTTGTTGATCGAAGGCGAGGAGGGCGACGGCAGCAAAGTGGGGCGCGGCGGCTATTCCGCGTTCACCGTGGTCGATCAGGCCGTAAGCGCGGCCGCGTCCGAACCCAAGACTGCGCATGCGCGCGGGCTGGTCAATGCCGTGCTGCGCCGGTTCCTGCGCGAACACAAGACGCTGATGCCGGCGGTGCTCAAGGACGACGAAGCGCGCTGGAACCTGCCTGCATGGTGGCTCAAGCTGCTGCGCAAGGCCTATCCGGACCAATGGACGACGCTGGCCGACAGCATGAATGCGCGCCCGCCGATGACCCTGCGGATCAACACCCGGCGTATTTCAGTCAAGGACTATCTGCAAAACCTGGCCAATGCCGGCATGGCCGGTACGGCGGTGGGCGATCAGGCGGTGCGGCTTGCGCGCGCATTCCCGGTCTCGCAGGTGCCGGGCTTTGCCGCCGGCGACGTGTCGGTACAGGACGCCGGCGCGCAACTGGCCGCGCCGCTGTGCGAACTTTCCGACGGCATGCGCGTGCTCGACGCCTGCGCGGCGCCGGGCGGCAAGACCGGTCATCTGCTGGAACTGGCCGACGTTCACGTCACGGCCGTCGAAAGCGATGAACAGCGCGCCGCGCGCATCCACGACAACCTCGCGCGCCTGGGCCGCCAGGCCGAGGTCGTCGTCGGCGACGCCAGCCGTCCGGGCGACTGGTGGGACGGCCAGCAATTCGACCGCATTCTGGCCGACGTGCCGTGCTCCGCGTCGGGTATCGTGCGCCGTCACCCCGATATCCGCTGGCTGCGCCGCGAAACGGACATTGCGAAGCTGATCACCGAGCAGCGGCGCATCGTGTCGCAGCTATGGCCGCTGCTGAAACCGGGCGGGATCCTGGTCTACGTGACTTGTTCTATTTTCCCAACGGAAGGCGAAGAGCAGGCGCTCTGGTTTGGTGCGCAGCTTCCAGATGCGATACGATTGCAAGCGCCGGGCCAGCTACTGCCCGGTGTCAAGGCGCCTGAACCGGCCGGCGGCACATTAGCCGGCCAGGCAAGCCTGCCATCGGATCACGATGGCTTCTACTACGCCCGCTTCCAGAAACGCGCCTGATCATTCCGCCAATGCCGAGCCTGCTGCATCTGTTCGTCCTACGTGCCCCCGGCCGCGCGGTGCGCGGATGGGCGGCGGCGCCGTGGGTCGATCTGTTCAGGGCCTGGTGCATGGCGGCGCTGCTGTCGATATTGTTGTGGCATGTGCCGCAGGCACGCGCGCAGCTGATCGAAAACACCGAGGCCCGCATCGAGTATCAGGACGGCGCGTTCGAACTTGCCGCCGCGTTCGATTTCGATCTGCCGCCGGCGCTCGAGGACGCGCTGCACAAGGGCATCTCGCTGTATTTCGTCGTCGATTTCCAGCTCACGCGGCCGCGCTGGTACTGGTTCGACGAAAAACCGGTCAACGCCACGCGCTCGGTGCGTTTGTCGTTCCAGCCGCTGACGCGCCAGTACCGGGTGTCGACGGGCGGCCTGCAGTTGCCGTTCAATCGCCTCAAAAGCGCGTTGCAGTTCATCCAGCAGGTACGGGGCTGGCGCGTGTTCGAACGCAAGGACGTAAAGCTGGGCGAGACCTATCACGCCGAGACGCGCATGCGGCTCGATCTTTCCCAATTGCCCAAGCCCTTCCAGATCAATGCGGTAAATACGCGCGAGTGGAACCTGTCGTCGGAGTGGAAGCGCTTCACGTACACGGTGCCCACCAATCTCGACGTGCCGCCGCCGGTGCCCGTCGCGCCCGTCGCGCCGCCGCCTCCGCCGGCCATGCCCGGGTCCGCGCCGCCCGCAGCTTCCACGCCGTCGGCTGAAACACGCACACCGTTCTCGCAAACCGTCTCGAACGTGCTGTCGCCCAATCAACTGGTCCAACCGGCCAGCCAGCCATGAACGGCAATCCGTGGGACAGCAGGTTTCGCCGCGTGCTGTATCGCGTGGTGGTCGGCATCATCGTTTTCCTCGCGCTGGTGCTGGTGGGACTGCTGGCCGGCGCCTCGGCCAATACCGAATTCTTCGACCGGTATTTCACGCTTCTCTTCAAGATCAATCTCGTCGTCGGCGCGTTGCTGGTGCTGACCGTCGGCGCGCTCGCGCTGACGCTGTGGATGCGCTATCGCCGCGGCAAGTTTGGCACGCGGCTGATGAGCAAGCTCGCGGTGTTCTTCGGCGTGGTGGGCGTGCTGCCCGGCGTGCTGATCTACCTCGTGTCGCTGCAGTTTGTCTCGCGCAGTATCGAATCGTGGTTCGACGTGCGCGTGGAAACCGCGCTCGAGGCGGGCCTGAACCTGGGCCGCTCGACGATCGACAGCCAGCTTGCCGACCTGCAAGGCAAGGCACACCTGATGGCCGAGCAGCTCACCGGCGCGTCCGGGATGGCCACGTCGCTGCAGCTGAATCGCCTGCGCGAGCAATACGGCGTGCAGGAGGCTGCCATCTTCACCGGCAGCGGGCGCGTGCTGGCCACCGCATCGAGCAGCTACGCGTCGCTGGTGCCCGACATCCCTTCGGGGGTGCTGGCCGAACAGGCGCGCATGGCGGGCGGCTATGCCGCGGTGGAAGGCGGCACCGATCCGGTCGGCGAGAAGGCGCCGGTCAACATCGACAGCAGCCATTTGTACCGGATCCGCGTGATCGTTCCGCTCGGCGCAGCAACCGGCACGACGACCGCCGACGCACAGGCCCAGGCCGCGGCGAGTGCCGCTGCAGCTGCCGCGTCGCGCTCGCGCAGCGCGCTGGTATCGCCAGCCAACCGCTGGGCAGGGTCGGGCCTGTCGGTCGAACGGCGTCCCGAGGACGCACCGGCCACGGGATTCGGACTGGTCGGCGACACGGTGCGCGAGGAACGCTACCTGCAGATTCTGCACCCGGTGCCGGCCGTGCTGGCGCGTAACGCCGACGAGGTGCAACGCGCGTATCAGGAATATCAGGAGAAGGCGCTGGGCCGCACTGGCCTGCGCAAGATGTATATCGGCACGCTGACGCTGACGCTGTTCCTGGCGGTGTTTATCGCGGTGATGCTGGCGCTGTTGCTGGGCGGACAGCTCGCGCGGCCGCTGCTGATGCTGCTGCAAGGCACCAAGGAAGTGGCCGAAGGCGATCTCTCGCCCAAACGCGAGCTGAAAAGCCGCGATGAACTTGGCATGTTGACGCAGCAGTTCAACCAGATGACGCGCCAGCTTTCCGAAGCGCGCATTGCGGTGGAAGAAAACCGCGTTGCGCTGGAACAGTCGAAGGCCTATCTGGAAAGCGTGCTGCAGAACCTGACGGCGGGCGTGCTGGTGTTCGATCGCCGCTTCACGCTGATCACGGCAAACCCGGGCGCCGAGCGCATCTTCCGCCAGCCGTTCGCCGGTGTGATCGGTCAGCCTGTGCAGCAGATCCAGGGCATGGGCGAGTTCGCCGAGATCGTGCGCCAGGCGTTTTCCGAGCAGACGACGCGCGAGGTGCTGGGCGGCGCGCAACACTGGCAAAAGCAGATCGAACTGCCGCAGGGCGATGAGGAACAACCGCTGACCCTGCTGGTGCGCGGCGCGCTGCTGCCCGGCGGCAGCCGCGACGAGCCCGGCTACGTGGTGGTGTTCGACGATATTTCCGACGTGATCTCGGCGCAGCGCTCGGTGGCGTGGGGCGAAGTGGCGCGCCGGCTGGCACACGAGATCAAGAATCCGCTGACACCGATCCAGCTGTCGGCCGAGCGTCTGCAGATGAAGCTGTCGCCGAAACTGGAACACGCCGATGCGGAAGTGCTAAAGCGCGGGGCCACCACGATCGTTAACCAGGTGGCGGCAATGAAACGCATGGTGGACGATTTCCGCGACTACGCGCGCACGCCGCCGGCGGTCATGCAGTCGCTGGCACTGAACAGCCTGGTGGCGGAAGTTCTGCACCTGTATGGGATCGATGATCCGACGGTGCACGAACATCCGGTGATTCATCCGACGCTGGGACCGGATCTACCTGAAATCAAGGGCGATCCTACCCAGTTGCGGCAGGTCATTCACAACCTGTTGCAGAATGCGCAGGATGCGGCGGCAGACAACGTGGCGGCCGGTAGGGCGGCGCCCCATATCACTCTGCACACCGAGACTGTAGAATACAAAGATTCTGCCGGCGAAGACCGGCAAGCCGTCAAGCTGTCCATAACGGACAATGGTCCCGGTTTCGCGCCACGTATCCTGAGTCGTGCGTTCGAGCCCTATGTGACCACGAAAGCCAAGGGTACGGGTCTCGGGCTTGCGATGGTGAAAAAGATCATTGACGAACATGGCGCGCGCATCGAATTGCGCAATCGCATGAACGGTACCGAGATCATGGGAGCCCAGATCTCGATCCTGTTCGTTAAACTGGCTTAGTCAATCTTGCACCACCGGCGCCTCCGGTGGCGCTGCGGTGGGGTTAAGAGGGGAAGTATGGCAACCATCCTCGTAGTCGATGACGAAATGGGTATCCGCGAGTTGCTCTCGGAAATCCTCAGTGACGAAGGGCATGTGGTGGAACTTGCGGAGAACGCGCAGCAGGCGCGCGAATTCCGTGCGGCTGCCACGCCCGATCTGGTGCTGCTCGATATCTGGATGCCGGATACCGACGGCGTCACGCTGCTCAAGGAATGGTCGGCACAGGGATACCTGACGATGCCGGTCATCATGATGTCCGGCCACGCCACGATCGACACGGCCGTGGAAGCCACCAAGATCGGCGCGCTGAACTTCCTGGAAAAGCCGATCGCGTTGCAGAAGCTGCTGTCGGCCGTCGAAGCCGGGCTCGCCCGCGGCGTCGAGCGCCCACGTACGGCGCCCGCCGCATCGGCCGCTCCGGTCACCGCTGCGGGCCTGCAGGACGTCGACGAGACATCCACCGCCCCCGACGAAACCCCGGCGGAGCCAGCCACCAACGGCAACCCATCGCGAGGCCTGCCGGAAGGCGAGATGCAGTTCTCGTTCGACATGCCGCTGCGCGAGGCGCGCGACCTGTTCGAGCGCGCCTATTTCGAATATCACCTCGTGCGCGAGCACGGCAGCATGACACGCGTGGCCGAGAAAACCGGCCTTGAACGCACGCACCTGTATCGCAAGCTCAAGCAGCTGGGCGTGGAACTGGGCCGCAACAAGCCGGAGCCCACCGAGCAATAAGCGTGACGCAGAAAACGCTTGACGGGGCCGAATCGCACGGTTATAGTTTCGCTTCTTTGGCCCGGTAGCTCAGTCGGTAGAGCAGAGGATTGAAAATCCTTGTGTCGGCGGTTCGATTCCGTCCCAGGCCACCAGGTTTGAAAGAAAACGGACGCTTCGGCGTCCGTTTTTCGTTGTGGCTTATTTGTAGCGCTGTGCCGTGTTTGTGCCGTAGCGTGCCGAGGTTGTCCGCGTAGGCCGCGATATGGTCCCGGCCAAGATGCGCGTACCGCAGCACCATCTGGTAGCTGGCCCAGCCGCCGAGCTGCTGCAACACCGGCAGTGGCGTGCCTGCCTGAACGTGCCAGCTCGCCCACGTGTGCCGCAGGTCGTGGAAGCGCAGATCATCGAGGCCGGCACGCCTTCTTTCATGCATGGTTGTAAACGCGAACCGCGGGTGCATCCTGATACGTGAACACGTAATCACCATGCGCGAACGCGCTGCTCGGCCAGCACCTCCAGCGCATATCTATGCGATCAAACACACCGCACCGCACCCAGGCCCGCGTCGGCAGCGATGGAGGCGTTTTCCTTCGGTGATCCCGTCGCGGTGCTCCACCCGCGCGAACTGCTCGACTGCATAGAGTGCCAGCGCGCCGGTGAATGGTTCGAGCAGCCGATGCCGCGGGACGGACTGGCGCGCACGTTTCGCGCGGCCGTCCATAACAGCTCGCCCATCTACGTGAAGCGCAACATTTTCGTGTCGACATTCATCCCGCACAAGCTATTGTCGCGCACCGCGTTTGCGCGTTGGGCGCAGGACTCTCTCGTGTTCGGCAACGAGTATCTGGAGCGGCGCGACATCGCGCTTGGGCGCCCCGTGGCATTGGAGCCAGCGCTTGCGTAGTACATGCAGCGCGGTACTGACCTCGCGCGGTATTTTTTTCGTTCAGATCTGGCAAGACAAGCACGAATTCAAACCGGGCAGCATCTTTCATCTGATGGAGCCGGACATCAACCAGGAGGTGTACGGCTTGCCCGAATACCTGTCCGCGTTGAATGCGACCTGGCTGAATGCGTCCGCCACGCTGTTCCGCAGGCGCTACTACAAGAACGGCAGTCACGCCGGGTTTATTCTTTACATGACCGATGCCGCGCAGAAACAGGAAGACGTCGACAACCTGCGCGAAGCGCTGAAGAACAGCAAGGGGCCGGGAAATTTCCGCAACCTGTTCATGTACGCGCCCAACGGCAGGAAGGAAGGCATCCAGTTGATCCCGGTGTCGGAAGTCGCGGCCAAGGACGAGTTCTGGAACATCAAGAACGTGACACGCGATGACCAGCTTGCCGCGCATCGCGTGCCGCCGCAGCTGATGGGCATTATTCCGAACAACACTGGTGGCTTTGGCGATGCAGAAAAGGCCGCTTTGGTCTTCGCCCGAAACGAGGTGAAACCGTTGCAAGATCGTCTGATGGAATTGAACGACTGGCTGGGGCAGACGGTTGTGCGCTTTCAAGCCTATGCGCTCGGCGCTATCGATCACGCACAGTAGGCGCTTGAACGTGGACGATCCTCTTCCAAGCTATCGCCTGGTACACAGCTCTTCGAAGGCGAGCAAGGCACTAGGGTTGATCTTCACGTGACCGAAGCGGGGAAGGTCCCGGCCTTTTTGATATTGGGTGAAGCTCCGCGCCATGTACCGGCGCAACCGCACGCCTGAGGTGCGCGCGCTGCTGTGGGAAATCGCACGCCTACAGACCATCGTCCGGCGTGCCGATCAGTTGCTCGCGTGCTTTCCCGCGTCTGCTGGCACGTCAACGGCCTCGGCGCTGGAAATCGTGCTGGGCGCCCTGCGACGGGAACTGGCGGGCGAGCCTTGCCTCGAGGAGGACAGGCGCCGGCGGGCGGAAGAAGAGTGGTCAGTCAGGCTGGCCGCGCAAGATCCATGGGCGGCCAAGCGCGAGGGCAGGCGCCGGCGCAATGCCTGACGACAGACAGGATAGAAAGGATGTGCGTGAACTACAGGCCCATACAGCAGGAGCTGCTGCGCGACGTGTCGGCATTGGGCCGCCGGTTCCTCGACGCCCTGTATAAGCGACGAGATACTGCCCTGCGACCACCAGCGGTGGTCCTAGTTTTTCACGCTCTGGTTGCAATATGGATGGGTAAGCTGACAATTGTCGTCATCACCTCGTCCACCATCTTGCCGCCGAACCTTGTGATCGTAGGAAACCGATTTATCAGGATCCAGATAGCCGTGGCAGATCGGGCATTTGAGCGCGCCTTGCAACGCCGCTCGGAGGAATGTCGCACTCTTGGTGTCTTCGGAGAATCCACTTGCCTTAGTCTTGGCGTCACCAACAAGAATCTTCCCCACCAGCCCGGCGAACTTGACAATTTCAGCCTCGCCTATCGTCTCGCCAGCTAGGAGTGTGATGATGATCTGGTCAAGGATGCTGGTGTACAGATTCGCTCGCCGGCTGCTTGCGGTCTTCTGAAGTGCCTGAGCAATCAGGTCTTTGTGATCCATCAATGTTTCTTCCAGCTTCTCCCGCACGGCGGTAAATTTTTGGAAGAAGGACCGATCGTTATTGGCCAACTTATGCGCAAACAACTCGGCCGTTCCCATGAATAGCGGGACGTGATGGCGGCCGGTAGGCCCATAAAAATAGATGGCAGGATGCAATCCGAGGCTGCCATTCTCGTTGCCCGTGATGCGACTGGCCAAACCTAGCGCACGTTCCAATACGGCTACAGTGGAGCTACCATCGACGTCATCATCCAACTCGCTAACCTTCTTGGGAGTCCCTTGTTGGTTCCTGATCGCGACCAGCATGAAATCGATCAAGACCTGTAGTGCTGCGCGCACCCCGGTAGAGCCACCAAGCGGTAAGTCCAAGGTCTTGACTGGAGTCCGCAGCTCAGGCTCGAACAACGTAATGTGTAGAGCGTGTGCTAGGACTTCAATTTGTGACGCTGTTGGGCCTGGAAACGCCGACCAGTACTTGTGACCCATGCCGGCGCGAATCACAGCGCGAGCCGCTATCGGGATGGGCTTCCTGCGATTTGATAGCAGCAGCTCCTCAATTTCATCGAGAGGAGTCCCCTTCATGTTGATTTTGAAGAACGAGTTCTCCGCCTTGTCGGCGTTGCCTTGAACCCACTGCACTGGCAGCGCGCGTGACACCATCGTATTGATTCGGCGCAGCTCCGCCTCGCTGACGCCGCTTCCGACACCACCGCGGTTGTAATGCTGCCAGGTGCCTATTGTTTCCCCAACTAGATCGCGTGTTTGCTTCGCCGTCCTTCTTTGCTCCTCTGAGATGGAATGGCCGAAAAACTCCCGCGATATGGGGCCATCGCCATAGTCGTCCTCGATCCACGCGCGGAGCACACTGAGCCTATGTCCGCCGTCAATGACGTACAGGTACATTGGGGAGCACCAGAGGATCACTGAAGGAATCAAGTCGCCATTGACGAAGCAATCAAGAAGAGAGACCACCTGTTCGGGAGACCAGTGATTCGTCTCACGTTGGAAGTCAGGCTTACGTAGGCTCGTGAGCAGCAGGCTGCCGGGTGCAAGGTTGCTAAGCGAGATTCCTTGGATAGCGTCAAATGAGGGCTGCGAGTCCGTGTCTTTTTGCAGGGCGAAATCTGCGCGACGGATCATCGCATCCAAGTTGACCAGTCTGCTCCGGCTTACCATTTTATTCTCCCGGTGTTAGTGCATCACATTCTATCTTGCGGATGCGGATGCACCGCTCGGCGGGGCAATCTGTGGCGCGGGAGAGAGGGTGGATGTGTCTCAGATGTAACCGGCTGTGCCGTAGGTGTGCCGAGTTGTGACGGGATTTAAGCGGCGTTGCGCTTCCCAACTACCCGCAAAGCCTTATCTGGCGCGGGTTCTGATTTCGCGGCACGTTTTGTCGACGCCGTCGACCGAGCAAAAGCGGACCACCCCGATAACGCCCCTATCCAAAAACTGCGCGACGCCTGACTGGCATTTGCTTGCCTGACAAATTACTGCGCGCGCGGCTCAATTCGCTTAATTCTCGGCGCAAAACAGTTCAGTGCGGCGGCGCAGCGCTGCCATATTCTGGATCGATCAGCCACTTGGCGCGGGCGTGCACGCGATACGGTATGACCATGCAGAAACTGGCAGTCACGATGTTCCTTTCTGTTTGCGCGATGGCCGCGGTTGCGCAATCCGATGGATATCGCGATCGGCGCGTGGAGCGGCGCGCGGCCGATACGGTGATTTGGGGGATGCCCGCGGTGGGCGCCGAACGTCTGCGGCAGGCGGTTCTGCACAGTACATCGGCCAGGGAAAATGAAATCGTCTATTGGTCCAGGCCGGTGAGCTGGAAAAGCCAGATGCTCGCACCCGATCCCGATGCGCTTCCGTTCATGGTGTTCTTCAACACCCGCACGGCAGGACCGCTGGTGATCGACATTCCATCGGCGGATGGCGGAACGTTGGCCGGCAGCATCGTCACGACGTGGCAAACGCCGCTCGACGATACCGGCCCACGCGGCGCGGACGGGGGCCGCGGCGGCAGATATCTGATCGTGCCGCCCGACTACGCGGGCTCGCCGCCACAGGGATTTATCGTGTTGCGCGCCGACACCTACGGCGGCGTGGCGTCGCTGCAGTCGAAACTGGCCAGCCGCAGCGACGAGGACATCGCCAGGGCCGTGGCATATGGCAAGCGCATCAAGGTGTATCCGCTTTCGCTCGCCCAGTCCCCGCCACCGACGCGATTTACCGATGTCCAGGACGTCCTGCTGGAAGGCACCATTCCCTACGATGCCAGTTTCTTCAAGCTACTCAATGACGTGGTGCAGAAGGAACCATGGATCGAGCGCGATCGCGTGATGATCGACCACCTCAAGGACCTCGGCATTGAAAAAAGCCAGCCCTATCGTCCGGACGCACGGCTGGACAGGATCCTCAGTACGGCTATCGTCGAGGCGCATGCAGAGCTGGCTTCCCGCTATGACGCGGGATTCGATCGCGTCGCGCCGCAGCACCGCTGGTTTTCCGCGGCGATTCCCGAAGTGGTTCGCGCGATGTCGACGGGCTATGCACGCGCGGACGAATATCCCGTGGACGCGCGCGGCACGATGGCGATGCTCGGCGTGGCCGCCAGCAAGCGCGTCGATGCTGCGCCGCTTTATCTGGTGGCAAACAAGGACAAGGACGGCCGCGACATGCAAGGCAACGCCGTGTACCGTCTGCAAATCCCAGCGCGCGTTCCGGCCAGCCGTGGTTGGTCCGTCACCGCCTATGATCGCGACACGCACGCGCTGATTCGCCAGATGTCGCGCGCCGGCATGGCGTCGACCACGCCCGACTTGGAAACCAACGCGGACGGCGCGGTGGAAATCTACTTTGGCCCGCACGCGCCGCACGGCAAGGAATCGAACTGGGTGCCCACCGATCCGTCACGAAACTTTGAGCTGGTGTTTCGTTTGCACGGCCCCGACTACGCGCGCTTCGGCAAGCAATGGCGCCTGCCCGATGTCGAGAAGCTGGAGTAAGCGATTCGGCGGCGGCACACGCAGGCGCCAGTGCATCGCCTACCCGAACAATTCCTCGGCGACTGTCGGGTGCAAGGGCAGGGTGGTTTTCAGGTGCGACGCCTTGAGACCCAGCCGTAATGCCACCGCAAGCGCCTGCACGATTTCCGGTGCCGCGCCATCCATCAGATGCACACCCAGCACGCGGCCACTGCGCGCATTGAGCACCAGCTTGAACACTGATGGATACGGCACGCCACCAAACCGGTTCTCCAGCGACACAAACCGCTTGATCTCGGTGCGCACGCGATCGGCCTTGCCGTCGGCCGCCTCGATGGCCTGCGCCTCGGTCAGGCCCACCGCGCCGATCGCAGGTTCGCAGAACACTGCCGTCGGCACGACATCGAGATCGGCAATGTCGCCGCGCTTGCCAAACAGCCGGTCCGCCAGCCAGCGTCCCTGCGCAATCGCCACCGGCGTCAGGTGAATGTTGTCGGCCATGCAGTCGCCGATTGCGTAGATCGAGCGGACCGAACTGCGAAACTGCCGATCCACCTTGACGCCGCCCTTGTCGTCGCGCTTCACGCCCAGCGCGTCCAGCCCCAGGCCATCGACATTGGGCTTGCGGCCGATGGCGGCCAGCACGGCCTGCGTGCGCACGGTCTGCGTGCGGCCGGGATTGCTTTCCTGCGTATAGCAAACTTCAGTGGCGCCGTTCGATTGCGAAACCATCGTCACTTGCGTGCGGAAATGGATGCGCACGCCCTTGGCAACCAGCACTTCCGCAAGCGACGTCGCTATGTCGTGATCGAACCGCTGCAGCAAGCGGTCCTCGCGCACCAGCAGGTCGACCTTCACGCCGTAGCGCGACAGGATCGACGCCATCTCCACGGCGATATAGCCGCCGCCGATCACCACGAGGGAAGCGGGCAGCGTCTGCCACGTAAAGACATCGTCCGAGGAACTGGCGAGTTCACCGCCGGGGATCGGCAATGCCACCGGACTGGCACCGGTGGCGATCAGCGTTTTGCCCGCGCGTATCACTTCGTTGCCGACCACGATGTCGCCGCGTTCATTGAGCTGCGCCGCGCCGTGCCAGATTTCCACGCCGGCCTCATTCAGTCGCTGCTTGTACGACGCATTCAGCCGCGCGACCTCGGCATTCACACGCACGATGGCGTCGCGCCAGTCTTCCTTGCCGCCGGTATGCGACAGGCAGGTGGAAAGGATCGACGCCCATCCCGCGCCGTATGACAGCATTTTCTTCGGCACGCAGCCGCGATTGACGCAGGTGCCGCCGATCGCGTCACGCTCGACCAGGATCACGCGCGCACCGAGCGACGCCGCGCGCCGCGCCGCAGCCACGCCGCCAGATCCGGCGCCGATCACGACGAAATCGGCCTCGCGCGCCTTCGGTCGCGCATCGCGCTTGCGCGGCACGCGTTCCACCAGCGGTTCCGCGCTGACTTCGCTGGCGCGACGCCTTGGTTTGGCCGATGCCTGGGGGGCCGCTTGGGTTGATGCCTGACGCTTCGTCATTCATGCCTCCTTGCCTGTCGCGGCACGTTGCCGCATTCCATTTCATCGACCGGCGCCGTCGGAGCGCGTTCCCTATGATGCCGGCAACAGGTCCTGCTGTATGTCGGGCCACTCGCGCAGGAACGCGTCCGCATCGCGGCGGCCCAGGTCATATGCGTGCGTCATCGCCTCGGGCCGGGTGTAGTCCCAGCTCGAAATCGGCACGCGTTGCGATGGCTGCAGGTAAAGACGGCGCTGGCCCGCGGTTTCGATCACGAAGCGGCGCGGGCGCGGATACAGGCGCGTCACCAGCACCAGCACATTGCCGGGCGTGGGATCCAGCGCATCGACGGGCACATTGTCGACCAGCCCGCCGTCGAGCACAGCGCGGCCATCGCGGCGCAGCACCGGCGTAAATGGCGGCGTCGACGCCGACTGCAGCAGCAGGTCGGCGAGATCCTCGGGCGAGCGGCAATGCTGCGCCAATACGAATTCCGGCTGAAAACCGAGCTTGCGTCCCAGACGCGGATGAAGCGTCTTGAGCAGATGCTTGTCGATGTTGTACGCCAGCAGGCCGGCGGCCACAGCCAGGCGCGGGCCGCTCCAGCGCGGGATATGCGCGATGCCGATGCGGATTTCCGGCGCCTGCTGCAGCTTCTGCAGACGGTTGTCACCAAACAGCGAAAGCAGCGCGTTGCGATAGATCCCGTAGTGCGGAAACACGCGCTCGCCGCGCAGCAGATTGCCCCAGTACGCATTGCGCGAATTGTCCGCCAGCACGTTGCGGTAATACGCCATGGTCTGGTGCGAATCGTGCGCGTACACCATGCAGGCCGTGGCCGCGCCGGCGGAAATTCCCGCAATCACGCGCGGCCGCAGTTGCAGCGCGGGGGCCACCGTATCCCACCATCCGGCCTGCCACCAGCAGCGGTTGCCGCCGCCAGCAAACACCACCTGGTCGAACGCTTGCGAAGACGAAGACGTGAACGAAGGCGAGGACAAGGACGCGGACATCGACATTGCGGATTCAGAGCAGCGCGTAGGTGGTGGTGGCCTGCACCGCGAGCTTGCCGTCGCCGCCGGTCAGCTCGATCTCGCCGAACACCACCGTCTTGCCCAGGCGCAGCACATTGGCGCGCACCAGCACATCGCCGTCGATCACGGGCCGCATGAAGTGGGTGGTCAGGCTGACGGTGGTCATGGGCCGGAATTCGCCGAGCGCGGCGGAGATCGCCACGATCATCGCGGTGTCGGCCGCGGACATCAGCACCTGACCGCACACCACGCCGCCAGCATGGCGCAACGCCGGCTGAAACGGCAGGCGCAGCGTCACGCCGCCCGCGTCGACCGCTTCGCCGCGCAGGCCAAGCTGACGCACCCACGGCGCCAGCACACGGTCGAGCGTGGCGTCGATATCGGCAAGCGTGAAGGTGGAAGCAGGCACGGTCCGGTCTCCTCGGGTCGCGCTGGCGCGCAGGATATTGTTTGCGCCAATGATACAGGGGGCCGAAGCCCCCCGCCGATTCCTGCACGATACGACCGAATGCGGCCCGCTGCGCGCCTATGCGGCGTTGTCAGCCTGCGCGCGCGCGTCCGCGCGGCCCGCATGCCAGCGCAATACGCGCGGCACCACCACCACGGCCACCGTCATCGCCAGGATGGTCGCCGAGATCGGCTGCTTGATGAACAGGCTCCAATCGCCCTGTCCGATCGACAGCGCGTTGCGCAACTGCTTTTCCGCCATCGGACCGAGAATCAGGCCGACGATCACCGGCGCGGTGGGGAAGTCGAAGCGACGCATCACCATCCCCAGCAGACCAATCACAAACAGCAGCAGCAGGTCGAACCACGACTGGCGAATGCCGTAAGCGCCCAGGCCCGCGAAGATCAGGATGCCGCCGTACAGCAGCGGCGTCGGCACGCGCAGCATGCGCACCCACAGTCCGATTGCGGGCAGGTTCAACACCAGCAGCATCACGTTGCCGATGTACAGCGACGCCAACAGGCCCCACACCAGATCGCCCGAGGTCTGGAACAGCATCGGGCCGGGCTGCAGGTTGTAGTTCTGGAATGCCGCCAGCAGGATCGCCGTGGTGTTCGAGGTGGGAATGCCCAGCGTCAGCAGCGGCGCCAGCGTCGCTGTCACCGCGGCGTTGTTGGCCGCTTCCGGACCTGCCACGCCCTCGATCGCGCCGACCTTGCCGAATTCTTCCTTGTGGTTCGACAGCTTCTTCTCAGTGGCGTACGACAAAAAGGTGGGGATCTCCGCGCCGCCGGCAGGAATCAGACCAAACGGGAAGCCGATCACCGTGCCGCGGATCCATGCCGGAACAGAACGCTTCCAGTCGGACTTGGTCATGTGCACCGAGCTGAGCTTGTTGAACGTGCCGTCCGGCTGCGGGAAGAACGCGTTGAACAGCGCCTCGCCCACCGCGAACAGGCCCACCGCCACCACCACGATATCGACGCCGTCGTAGAG
>Ga0187843_10000059_pt1 | contig 91968 bp, 43 predicted proteins | sample SpaLakP09_SKY_43_FD_134516 | JGI IMG/M metagenome (GOLD analysis project Ga0187843, IMG submission 134516) | Oligotrophic lake water microbial communities from Sparkling Lake, Wisconsin, USA - SP09_SKY_43 | ecosystem: Environmental > Aquatic > Freshwater > Lake | place: USA: Sparkling Lake...
TCGAGGAAATGATTGGTGAGTTTACGACATCGGTTCCCGGCGCCGCCCGCAGCGAAACGTTCGACTGGGATGCGCGCGGCGAATGCCTGCTCGAAGGCACCACGCCTTTAAGGGACATCAACAAGCGCCTGGGTTTGCTGTTTCCGCTCGATGGTCCCAAGACCCTCAACGGCTTGCTGCTCGAACGCCTCCAGGACATCCCGGACGCCCCCATCAGCCTGAAGATCGGCCCCGTCGTGATCGAGGTCATCCAGGTCAAAAACCAGGCCATCAAGGTCGTCAAACTGAGCCGTCCCCCCACCCGGTTTTTCTCCTAGCGGCGTAAAGCGACGCGTAACTTACACGTAAAGCGGGACCCTGCCATTTTGCCTACGTGGTAAGGATGCCTCTTTCCCTGTGACAAACCCTTTACAAATGTGATGCTCGGAGGCATGATCCAAGGCAGTTACGCCGTTAAACCGGCGCCTTTGTCGTTCCTGACTCCTTACACTGACGCATTCAATATGGCAGCAGTCCTTCCGAACACGGCCACAGGCACACCGATGTCGGGATTGGCACGGGCCTTGATGCAGGCCGGGCGGCTGAGCATGCCGCAAGCCGATGCGCTGCAAAAGAAGGCCGTGGCCGACAAGGCGCAGTTCATCGATGCCCTGCTCCAGGGCGGCATCATGGATGCCAAATCGCTGGCCACGTTTTGCGCGGAAACCTTCGGCTATCCGCTGATGGACCTGGCGGCCTTCTCGCTCGAATCGCTGCCGCCGGGCGCGATCGATGCGAAGCTGATGCAGGGCCAGCGCGTGATCGCCCTGGCCAAGCGCGGCAACAAGATGTCGGTCGCCATCTCCGACCCCACCAATACCCAGGCCCTGGACCAGATCAAGTTCCAGAGCGAAGCCTCGGTCGAACCGGTGATCGTCGCGCACGACACCCTGCTCGCGTGGCTGGCGTCGCTGAACAAGACGGCCGAGCAAAGCATTTCCGAACTGGTCGGCGACGAAGAAGATATCGAGTTTGCCGAAGATGCGGGTCCGGCCACGGTGATCGACGCCGGCCAGAACGATATCGAAGACGCGCCGATCGTCAAGTTCCTCAACAAGATCCTGATGGATGCGATCAACCTGGGCGCCTCGGATATCCACTTCGAACCGTTCGAAAAGTTTTACCGGATCCGCCTGCGGGTCGACGGCGTGCTGCGCGAACATGCCCAGCCGCCGGTGACGATCCGCGACAAGCTGGTCTCGCGCATCAAGGTGCTGGCCAAGCTCGACATTTCCGAAAAGCGCGTGCCGCAGGATGGCCGCATGCGCCTGGTGCTCTCGCCGGTCAAGGCGATCGACTTCCGGGTCAGCACTTGCCCTACCCTGTTCGGCGAAAAGACCGTCATGCGTATCCTGGACGCGACCCAGGCCCAGATGGGTATCGACGCGCTCGGCTACGACCCGGACCAGAAGGAAATGCTGATGGAAGCGATCCAGCGTCCTTATGGCATGGTGCTGGTGACCGGCCCGACCGGCTCGGGCAAGACGGTGTCGCTGTACACCTGCCTGAACGTCATCAACAAGCCCGGCATCAATATTTCGACCGCGGAAGATCCGGCCGAGATCAACTTGCCCGGCGTGAACCAGGTCAACATCAACGAGCGCTCCGGCCTGACATTCCCGGTAGCCCTGAAATCCTTCCTGCGCCAGGATCCGGACATCATCATGGTCGGCGAGATCCGCGACCTGGAAACGGCCGACATCGCGATCAAGGCCGCGCAGACCGGCCACATGGTGTTCTCGACCCTGCACACCAACGATGCGCCGTCCACGCTGACGCGCCTGATGAACATGGGCGTGGCGCCCTTCAACATTGCCTCCTCGGTCATCATGATCACCGCCCAGCGCCTGGCGCGCCGCCTGTGCACCTGCAAGAAGCCCCTCGAAACCGGCAATGAAATCCTGCTGGCGGCCGGCTTCCTGCCGGAAGAACTCGACGGCAGCTGGAAGCCCTACGGCCCGGTCGGCTGCGACCGCTGCCTCGGTGGCGGCTACAAGGGCCGGGTCGGCATTTACCAGATCATGCCGATCACCCCGGCCATCGAAAAAATCATTCTCGCCCACGGCAACTCGATGCAGATTGCCGCCCAGTCGGAATCGGAAGGCGTGAAATCCCTGCGCCGCTCCGGCCTGATGAAAGTAAAGCAAGGGCTGACCAGCCTGGAAGAAGTTCTCGGCTGTACAAACGAATAGGAAAACCATGGCAACGAGTCCACAAAAAACCGCCAGCGCGGTCAAGGAAAGCATCTACGCGTGGGAAGGCAAAGACAAGTCCGGCAAGACCGTGCGCGGCGAATTGCGCGCCGGCGGCGAAGCCGTGGTCAATGTCACGCTGCGGCGCCAGGGCGTCATGGTTACCAAGGTCAAGAAAAAGGTCATGCGCAGCGGTAAGAAGATTACCGACAAGGACATCTCGATGTTCACGCGCCAGCTGGCCACCATGATGAAGGCTGGCGTGCCGCTGCTGCAATCGTTCGACATCGTCAGCAAGGGCCACGCCAATCCGTCCATGGCCAAGCTGATCATGGACTTGCGCGGCGATATCGAGACCGGTACCAGCCTGAACAACGCGTTCCGCAAGTACCCCCTGTATTTCGACCCGCTGTTCTGCAACCTGGTGGGCGCCGGCGAACAGGCCGGTATCCTGGAAGACTTGCTCACGCGCCTGGCGATCTACAAGGAAAAAACCCTGGCCATCAAGGCCAAGATCAAATCGGCCCTGATGTATCCGGTCTCGATCCTGGCCATCGCCTTCGTGGTGACCGCGGTCATCATGATCTGGGTGGTACCGGCCTTCAAGTCGGTGTTTTCCAGCTTCGGCGCCGACTTGCCGGGTCCGACCCTGTTCGTGATGGGGATTTCCGAATTCTTCGTGGCCTGGTGGTGGGCCATCTTCGGCGGCCTGTTCGGAGCGATCTACTTCTTCTTCCAGACCTGGCAGCGATCGGCCAAGATGCAGCGCTTCATGGACCTGGCCCTGCTCAAGGCGCCCATTTTCGGCAGCGTGATCCGCAAGGCCGCCATCGCGCGCTGGACCCGGACCCTGGCCACCATGTTCGCGGCCGGCGTCCCGCTGGTCGAAGCGCTCGATTCGGTGGGCGGCGCGGCCGGCAATGCGCTGTACCTGGACGCAACGCGCAAGATCCAGAACGAAGTGAGCACCGGTACCAGCCTGACGGCCGCCATGCAGAACGCCAATGTATTCCCGCCGATGGTGACCCAGATGGTGGCGATCGGCGAGGAATCGGGCGCGCTCGACTCCATGCTGGGCAAGGTGGCGCAATTCTTCGAAGACGAAGTCGACGAAGCCGTGGCCGCCCTGTCCTCGCTGATGGAACCGCTGATCATGGTGGTGCTGGGTGTGCTGATCGGTGGCCTGGTCGTCGCCATGTACCTGCCAATCTTCAAGCTCGGCTCGGTGGTCTGATACCCCGCACGACGCGGTAGTACGCCAAAAACACCAGGAAATGCACCGCAACGGTGCGTTTCTGGTGTTTTTTTATTTGCATCTCCGGTAAATGCCAGTACCATCCGTCGCTTGACCATATTTACACGACGGACGCCTTCCCATGATCATGTTGGGTATCAAGTTTTGCACCGCGATGCTGGGCATGTTCATCGCCGTGCCTTTGTTCGTGCTGGCGCGCAATCGCAGCGCCAACATGTGGCTGGGCATGTTCGTATTTTCGCTGGCAAGCTTGTGCCTGGCCGAGTTGTACATGGACCAGGAACAGCTGTTCGGCTGGTTCGACTGGCCGCTGGCATTGCTCGGACCGAGTTTTTACTGCTATGTGCGCAGCATGGTCGGTCTCGGTGTCAGCCGGCGCCATGCCTGGCATTTCCTGCCCTTGCTGCTGTGGGTCGGCTTCCTGCTCTATATGCGCCTGACCATGCCTTTCGGCTACCGGGGGCCATTCATGTGGGGCATGTTCAGCCTCGCGCTGCTGGCCTTCCAGCTGGGCTGCTTCGCCTATGCCTTCGCCACCCTGTACATGATGTTGCGGCACCGGCGCCGCGTGCGCGAGAATTTTTCCTCGGCCAGGAAACGCGACTTGAACTGGCTGACCTGGCTGTCGGCGGCGATCCTGTTCCTGCTCATCGTCTGGATCCCGGCGATCATGATCGGCGGCATTTTTTCCTGGTTGCTCGGGCTTGGCCGCCTGGGACTGCTGTATCTCCTCGGCTGGTATGGCTTGCGCAGCTTGCCCGTGTTCATGCCGCAACTGAATCCGCCGCCGCCAGCCGCGCCTGCGCCCGGCGCACCGGCGCCCGTGCCGGAAGAAACGGAGAAATACGCGCGCTCGGGGATGACCGACAGCGTCAGCGACATGATCGGCGAACGCCTGCAGCGCCGCATCGCGCAGCACCGCGACTTCCTGGCCACCGATATCAGCCTGGCCGAGCTGGCCGGGCTCATCGGCACGACCCCGCAATTGCTGTCGCAATACCTGAACAAGGTGCTCGGGCTGAACTTTTTCGACTATATCAATGGCTTGCGCGTGGCCGAGGTGCAAAAACGCATGCTGGAACCGGCGCACGCCGGCATCACGCTGCTCGACCTGGCGCTCGCTTGCGGCTTCAACAGCAAATCGACGTTCAACGCTTCGTTCAAGCGGGTCAGCGGCCTGGCGCCCTCGGCCTGGCGCGCCCGGAACGCTGCCTGACGCGTTCCGGACGTCCGTGCCGATCCGCACGGACGACCCGGCCCCTGGCCGAACCGATACTTTGGGTCAGTCCGGGGCCTCGCTGCACCCGGTTTCCACCCAACCGCGTTCAGTCGAGGAATTTTCCATGTCGTTGTCCAAGTTTATGCTTTCCCTTTTCATGTGCAGTGCCCTGGCCGCCTGTGGCGGCGGCGGCGGCAGCACGCCGCCGAAACAGCCTGACATCGTCGGTGGGGGCCAGTTTGCCACCGCCGGCATCTTCGACGTCAACTACGGCCAGTTCCGCGGCACCTATGCCTTCCTCGACAATGGCGAGTTCTATGGCCTGCACTTCGTGGGCGACTCCGAACTGGCAGGCCACCCGCGCGGCGTGCTCACCAGCGCCAACTCGGCCACCAACCGCGAAGCGATCGCCTGGGCCAACTTCATCGACGATGCCCAGCAGGTAGGCAAGCAGGAAGCGGCGGGCCGCTTCGGGCGCACCTTCGGCGCCGCCGATCTGCAAGTGTCGATTTCCGGCTCCATGGGCACCTTCACGGCCCGTACCAGCACCCGCAAGACCTGGGCCGACGGCTCGACCAGGACCGTGTATGCGGATCCGATTGCCCTGGCCAGCCTGGCCGGCGCCTACAACGGCCAGGTGCGCACGGCCGGCATCGGCATGCCGAAAGATGCGGTCGGCGCGTTCGCCATCGACGCCGGCGGCAACATCACGGCCAGCGCCCTGGCGTGCACCTTCACCGGAAAAATGGTCCAGCATGGCACGACCGGCGTATTCGACCTGCAACTGGCGGCAGCCGGCCCGGCCTGCAAGCTCAATCCGGCGCTCAAGGGCGTGGTCATGCCGATGTCCTTCGTCAGCGGCGCCGCGCAACTCGCCGTGATGGTCAACAGCGCCGACAAGCTGCACAGCGCCGTCTTCATCATCAGCAAGACCTGATCCGCCCCGTATCGAACCCGTTGTCCTTTCAAGGCGGCGCCCCGGTGTCGCCTTGTTTTTTTCGGGTAGGTTTAGTTGCTCCGTCGTATATACTGCGCATGAGCAATTCGGACCACTATGAAAATCGACAGCCATCTTCCCGGCCCCGGCATTGCAGGGGCCAGCGCCCTGCCCCACCCGGCTTATCGCCCCGATATCGACGGCTTGCGCGCCGTGGCCGTCCTGGCCGTGGTCGTGTTCCACGCCTTTCCCGCATTCTTCCGCGGCGGCTTCATCGGCGTCGACATTTTCTTCGTCATTTCCGGCTTCCTGATTTCCAGCATCCTGCTGCAGGCGCTGGCGCAAGGCAGCTTCAGCTTCCGCCAGTTTTATGCGCGCCGCATCAAGCGCATCTTCCCGGCCCTGCTGCTGGTGCTGGCCGCCTGCCTGGCCTTCGGCTGGTTCGCCATGTTCCCCGACGAACTGAGCCTGCTGTCCAGGCACGTCATCGGCGGCGCCGGCTTCCTGTCGAATATCCAGTTCTGGTTCGAAGTCGGCTACTTCGACAAGGCCGCCGACACCAAGCCCCTGCTGCACCTGTGGTCGCTGGGCATCGAAGAACAGTTTTATATTGTCTGGCCCATCATCCTGCTGGCCGCCTGGCGCTGGCGCATGAACATGCTGGCCGTCACGCTGGGCCTGGCCGCGCTCTCCTTCCTGGTCAATGCGCTGGGCATCGCCGCCCATCCGATCGCCACCTTTTATTCGCCCGCCGGGCGCGCCTGGGAACTGCTGCTGGGCGCCGCCCTCGCCTGCCTGGCCTTGCGCGGCGGCGCCACGCCGTTCGGCGCGCGCGTGCCGCCCAATGCCATCTCGGCCGCCGGCGCCGTCCTGCTGGCGCTCGGTTTTGCCATCATCACCCGCAGCGATCCCTTCCCCGGCTGGCGCGCGCTGCTGCCGGTGCTGGGGACGGCGCTGCTGATCGCCGCCGGGCCCCACGCCTGGCTCAACCGTGTACTGCTGTCGAACCGCCTGATGGTGTCCATCGGCCTGATCAGCTATCCCCTGTACCTGTGGCACTGGCCGCTGCTGTCGTATGCCCAGATCGTCGAATCGCAGGTGCCGGCGCCGCACATCCGCGCCGCGATGGTGGCGCTGGCCCTGGTGCTGGCCACCCTGACCTACCTGCTGGTCGAACGGCCGCTGCGGCGCCGGCCCGGCCCGCGCCGGGTCGCCCTGCTGTCCGGCCTGATGCTGGGCACCGTGGGCGTGGCGGCCGTGTTGGTCCTGCTGGACGGCGCGCCGCAGCGCAGCGCCATCGTCGAGAGCAAGGCCAACCAGCAAGCCCTGGTCACCTATGAAGACAAGGACAATGCGGCCGCCTGCAAGAAGCGCTTCGGCTTCGATTCGCTGTACGAATATTGCCTGATGGCCGACGCCCGCAAGGACCCGACCGTGGCCCTGATCGGCGACAGCCATGCCTACCACATCACCTACGGCCTGATGCAGTACTACAGCGCCCAGGGCGATAACCTGGTCAACTTCGGTACCCGCCTTCCCTTCTGGAAGCTGCCGGTGCCGCCCCTGGACGAATACCAGAAGGCCACCCAGCCGATGCTCGAGCTGGCGCTGGCCACGCCATCGATCCGCACCGTCATCCTGACCACCGCGATCCGCCTGCACCGCGCCAATCCGGAAGGCGTCGCCATCGTCGAGGCCGCGCGCGAAACCATCCGCCAGTTCCAGGCGGCCGGCAAGAAGGTGATCTGGATCGACGACGTCCCGCACCTGTTCTTCGATCCGCGCTCCTGCATCAGGCGCCCCGGCATCGCCTCGTCCGCGACGCGCAACCCCTGCGCCGTGACGCTGGACGTGGTGAACAAGCACAATGGCGAGCATCCGGGCGTGATCGCGGACCTGATGCGCGAATTCCCGGCGGTAGAACTGTTCCAGCCGGCCCGTTTCCTGTGCGGCGAACGCTACTGCCATGCGATGCGCGAGGGCCGCCTGATGTACCGCGACAGCCATCACCTGAGCTATGATGGCGACCTGTATATCGGGAAGAAATTTGCCGAAAGGCCGAAGCACCCTTAACACCAGGAATGTATGGTAGCTGACCTCCTCTTCTTTTCCGCGCCAGGATCGCTGTTCCCCACCGTGATCGCGGCCGTGTTCGGCCTGCTGATCGGCAGCTTCCTGAATGTGGTGATCTACCGCATGCCCAAGATGATGGAACGCGAGTTCGAAAATGCCTGCGCCGAACATGCAGGCGGCGAACCCATCCACACCGACACCTTCACCCTGTCGGTGCCGCGCTCGGCCTGTCCCTGCTGCGGCCACAAGATCACGGCCATCGAAAACATCCCGGTCCTGAGCTACCTGGCCCTGCGCGGCAAGTGCCGCGGCTGCAAGGCGCCGATCTCGGCGCGCTATCCCCTCATCGAAATGGCCGCCGCCGGCCTGTCGGCGCTGATGGTCTGGCAATTCGGCAGCGGCTGGGCCGGGGTGGGCGCCATGGCCTTCGCCCTGTTCCTGCTGGCCATGACCATGATCGACTTCGATACCCAGTTCCTGCCGGACGACCTGACCTACCCGCTCCTGTGGCTGGGCCTGCTGATCAACCTGAACGCCACCTTCGTGCCCCTGCGCGAGGCCGTCATCGGCGCCGCCGCCGGCTACCTGGTGCTGTGGTCGGTCAATGCCTTGTACAAGCTGGTGCGCAAGAACGATGGCATGGGCAATGGCGACTTCAAGCTGCTCGCCGCGCTGGGCGCCTGGATGGGCTGGACCATGCTGCCCACCGTGATCCTGCTGTCCTCGGCGGTGGGCGCGGTGGTCGGGATCTCGCTGATCGTGTTCGGCAAGAACGGGCGCGACACCCGCATTCCTTTCGGGCCCTACCTGGCCGGGGCCGGCCTGCTGGCGATGCTGTACGGCGAGCGCATCAGCGTCCTGTCGCAGCAGATGCTGCTCGCTTTCTAGCGGGCCGGGCACATGGACCAGCCGCTCACTTCCAGGTTCTCGGTCGGCCTGACCGGCGGCATCGGCTGCGGCAAGACCACGGTCGCCAACCGCTTCGGCGCGCTGGGCGCTTCCCTGGTCGACACCGACGACATCGCCCATGCCCTGACCGCCCCCGGCGGCGCGGCCATGCCGGCCATCATGGCCGCCTTCGGCGACGACTTCGCCACCCCGGACGGCGCCCTCGACCGGGTGCGCATGCGCCAGCTGGTATTTACCGATCCCCAAGCCAAGCACCGGCTCGAGGCAATTTTGCATCCGCGCATCAGCGCCGCCGCCATGGCCGCGGCCGCTGCCGCCACCGGCCCCTACCTCATGTATGTCGTGCCCTTGCTGGTCGAATCGGGCACCTGGAAATCGCGCGTCACGCGGGTGCTGGCCATCGACTGTCCGGAAGAAGTCCAGGTCGCGCGTGTGATGGCCAGGAACGGCTTATCGGAAAAGCAAGTTCGTGACATCATGGCCAACCAGGCCAGCCGCGCCGAGCGCCTGGCCGCGGCCGACGATGTCTTGACAAACGATGGCGCGCTGGCGGCCCTGGAACCGCAAATCCAGCGATTGCACGGGATTTATATGGCATTTTCCGAGAGAATGTCACGAATACCAAGGGAGCGTTTGTAATTTTGCTTCGCTTGGTTCAGAATCACGGAATTCTTCTCCTGCCAACAATGTAAAGGGATGTCATTTTGATCGTCTACGAATACCCTCTCAACGAGCGCATTCGCACGTTGTTGCGGCTGGAAGACCTGTACGAAAAATTCAAGTTCTTTGTCCATCAAGAACATGCAATGCAGCATCACGTCGCCCTGGCCACCATCTTCGACATGCTCGAAGTGGCGGGCCGTGCCGACCTCAAATCGGACCTGCTGCAGGAACTGGAACGCCAGAAGCAAAGCCTGCTGAGCTACCGCTCGAACCCGAACGTCGCCGCCGACATGCTCGACCAGGTGCTGGGCGAACTCGAAACGGTCAGCAGCGCGCTGGTCGCGGCCCAGGGCAAGACCGGCCAGAACGTGCGCGACAACGAATGGCTGATGAGTATCCGCGGCCGCACCATCATCCCGGGCGGCGCCTGCGAATTCGACCTGCCGTCCTACTATGCCTGGCAAAAGCGCCCGCCCGAGCAGCGCTTCAACGACATCATCACCTGGTTCGCCCCGCTGGCGCCCCTGTTCGATGCCCTGGCCCTGGTGCTGCGCCTGCTGCGCGATTCGGGCGGCCCGGTCAAGATGATCGCCATCGCCGGCAGCTACCAGCAAATGCTGCAGGGGAAGGTCTACCAGATGCTGCGCCTGACGCTCGACGAGCAGACCGGTGCGATTCCCGAAATTTCGGCCAATAAATACATGCTGTGGGTGCGGTTTACCACCCAGGGTGGCGACCTCAAGCCGAAGCCCCTGGAAGACGATGTGTCTTTCGAACTCACGCTATGCAACTTCTAACAGGATCAAGCCCGTTCCATGCCCGTCGTTAATTGCCCTACCTGCGCCAAGAAGGTCGAATGGACCGAGGCCAACAAATTCCGTCCCTTCTGCTCCGAACGCTGCAAGCAAATCGACCTGGGTGCCTGGGCCGAGGAAAAATACACCATCCCCGGCGCCCCCGCCGACGACGACCTGCTCCCCGACCAGGACAACCACTAGCATTGAATTTTTCTGTAGGTAAGCAATAGACTGCCCAGCTACAGCAAGGTCAGCGCTTTCCTGCCATGCCCAGCCCACGGAAATTGGTTTCGGCCGACCAGGCATGACTGGCACGGGTCAGCAAAATCGCCTCCGCATCGGCCAGCCAATCGTCTGCATCGGCAATGCTCCACATTGCGCGCAGCAGGCTGCGCCGCAGGTCAGGACACGCGATTTCGCCCAGCAAATTATCGATCAGCACGTTGTCCAGCTGAACCGTGCCGTGCGACGTGGACGTGAGCAAGTCGTTGCAAAGGTCATGCAACAGGTGCTGGAAGTCCGCATAGTCGAGATCGATGTGGCGCAAGATCTTGGTGCGGTCCATGGCGGCCAGTTCTGACCCGGTCAGATTGCCGTCGATGATCATCGTCAGCGCCAGGATACGCCCCGCCGCATGGGGGCTATTGATTGCATACGAACGCATGTAAAACTCCAGTTCAGATAATTTATTCAAATGCGAGAGGGGAATGGGCCCACCTGTCAGTGGGCCCGATTCCTTACTTGGTGCTGTCTTTCCGGCTGATGAAAACGCTTGCCAGGCAGCTCGCGCCGATGAGTACTGCCACCACTGTCAGCGATGCCTGGACCGGAACGTGGTACCACGGCATGATCAGCATTTTGACGCCGATGAAAGTGAGGACCATGGCCAGGCCATACTTAAGCAGGTGAAACCGGTCTGCCACATCAACCAGCAGGAAATACAGCGCCCGCAAACCCAGGATGGCGAACAGATTGGAAGTAAATACGATAAACGGATCGGTCGTGATGGCAAAAATCGCCGGGATCGAATCCACCGCGAATACCAGGTCCGTGACCTCGATCAGAATGAGCACCAGGAACAGGGGCGTGACATAGCGCACGCCACCTTTCATGATCGTGAAGCGCTCGCCGTGCTCCCCTTCGGCCACGCGTAAATGGCGGCGGGCAAAACGCAACACGGGGTTACTGGCGACATCCGGCTCGGCATCGGCCGCCACGAGCATCCGCAATCCCGTGAACAGCAGGAACGCGCCGAACAGATACAGGACCCAGCTAAATTCGCTTACCACCCAGGCGCCTGCCAGGATCATTACCGCGCGCATGACGATGGCGCCCAGTACGCCGTAAATCAACACCCGGCGCTGGTACTGGATGGGAACCTGAAACGCGGTAAAAATGAGCAGGAACACGAACACGTTATCAATGGAGAGCGTTTTCTCGATCAAATAGCCAGACAAGAATTCCAGGGACTTCTGATTGGCCACTTCCGGCCCGGCCGTGCCATTCAAGTACCACCACAATCCGCCGTTGAAGACCATTGCCATCAGAAACCATGCGGCTGACCAGCTGGCCGCTTCCCGGACGCTCACTTTGTGCGCCTTGTTGCCGCCAAAGACAAACAGGTCCAGCGCCAGCATCGCAATCACGAACGCAATGAATCCGGCCCACATCGGTAGCGATGCGATGCTTTCCAGACCGTTCATCTTGGCGCTCCGTCAGGGTCTACTGCGGAATCGGTCAGAACCCCGAAAATGCGTACGTGGGAAAACCCGCGCAGTTGCTCGATGCGACGCACCACCGCGCGATCGACCCGTTCAGCTGCCCGGTCGATGGCGTGATACAAGTCAGTCTCGGTGTCCTCGATCACCACGCCCTTGCCACCAGCGATATGGACGAGGATCCTGCATCGCTTGTCGCGCCCTCCGCGCGGCCCATTTATGTCGGACAAGGAAACATGCAGTTCGCGCAAATGCTTGCCCGCCCAACCCAAGGCAGTGCGCAGGCGCTTTTCCGTATGGGCCTTCAATGCCGCTGTCAGGACGAAGCCGTTCGCCTGGATATTCATGTGCATGGTTTTCTCCGGTGGATGAACAAGTGACAGGAACATCGTATACGCCGGCGATGTATCGAACAACTCGAATATAATGAGACAAGACATCGGAAAAAATGATGTATTTAGGAGTTACCGGATTCTTTATGCTCAATTACAAGCATTTGCGTTACTTCTGGATGGTGGCAAAGACAGGCAGCATTGCCCGCGCCGCCGAACAGCTGCATCTGACGCCGCAATCGATTTCCGGGCAATTGAGCGAGTTCGCGGACACCCTCGGTGTCGAGCTTTTTCGTCGCGCGGGACGCAACCTGGAACTGACGGACACGGGCAGGCGCATCCTCAGTCATGCCGAAGAGATTTTCAGTATCGGCGATGAACTGCTTGAAATAGTGCGCGATCAGTCGCATACCGCCACCATGACGTACCGCGTCGGTTGCGCAGACTCCGTGTCAAAACTGATTGCATGCCGCCTGGTGGCGCCCGCGCTCGGGCTCGCCGAGCCGCTGCGCCTGATATGCCGCGAAGGACGGCTTGCCAACCTGCTGGCCGAACTGGCCGTGCACCGGCTCGACTTGATCATCGCCGACAGGCCCATGCCGGCGCATTTGAGCGTGCGCGGCTATAGCCACTTGCTCGGTGAAAGCGGCATGGCGGTGTTTGCTACAGCCGAGGTGGCGAGGACGCTCGAAGGCAGCTTTCCCGCATGCCTGGACAAGGCGCCCATGCTGCTTCCTGGCGAAGACTTTGCCATCCACCACCGCTTGCTGCAGTGGTTCGATGAAAACAATCTGCATCCGCGGGTGCTTGGCGAATTTGACGACAGCGCCATGCTCAAAGCATTCGGACAATCAGGCGCGGGCGTATTTTTTGCGCCCAGCGTGATCGCCCCGCAAGTCTGCCAGCAATATGCCGTGCTCGAATTGGGCCGGGTGAGCACGCTGGTTGAACAGGTCTATGCCATCAGCACGGAAAGGCGTTTGAGCCATCCCGCCACCATGGCCATCAGCCGGACAGCACGGCATGACCTGTTCGCCTGATCGTCGTTTTCCAGAAGCCCCTGCCTTAGTAGACGGCCTGCACCCACTTGTCGTACAAAGGCAATCCGATCAGCACATTGACCGGGAAGGTAATGCCCAATGAAGCGAGCATCGCCAAGCCAATGTTCGCCTGAGGTATGGACGCTTGCACCGCTGCCGGCGCCGCAATATACGAGGCGCTTGCCGACAGCGCCGCCAGGACCAGGGCACTGCCCGGCGGCAGGCCGAGTAGAACAGCCGTGCCGATACCTATCCAGGCGAGAAGAAAAGGGCTTAAGGCGGCAAACAACATCAAACGCCAGTGATGCATGGGCAAAGGATTGCAGACCTTGGCCGTACACAAGCCCATTTCCAGGAGAAAGACAGCGAGCATGGTCTTGAAGCCATCGAGCAGCACCGGCTGCAGGGAGGCCAGGCCGACCGGGCCGTAGACGTAGCCAATGAGCACGCCGCCGCCCAGCAAGATCACGCCCCGGCTGGTAAATGCCTCCCGCAACAGCCCGTGCCCGGAACTGGTGCCAGTCAGGCGCCGGTGTAGCCAGAGCATGAGGATAATCGCCGGCAGTTCAAGCACGACGAGATAAAGGGTGGTTTCAGGATTGAGGCCGATGCCGGCCTGCTCGACCATTGCCAGCACCACCGCAAAGGTGCCCGCACTCACGGAGCCGTAGTGGGCGGCGATGCTGGCCGCATCGTCAATCGACAAGGCGACCAGCCGGCGCAGCACCGGGTAGCAAAGCAGCGGAATGACGATGCCCAGGGCCATGATGGGTAGCAGCGTGGACAGCATGTCGACTTCAAATTTGCCGTGCAATGCCTGGCCGCCCTTGAGCCCGAGTATGAGCATCAGCAGAATCGACAGGGTCTGGTAGACGGGGTCGGGCACTTTCAAGTCGGATTTCAGAAGTCCGGCGCAAAAGCCGAGCGCGAAGAATGCAATGACGATATCGGGCATGTAGCGCTCTCGAAGCAAGACTGAATAGCGCGACGAAGTGTCACGACGCTATGAGCAGCCTCGGCAACCCGTCCATTGCGACGAATGATATCCGATGAGCGAGGGGCCGACCTACTGAAATCAATTTTGCGAGGAACCGTAGCGCTCCATCAGCAAGCCTTCCAGGCTGATCTCGGGCGTCTTGCCGGAGACGATGTCGGCCAGCACGCGCGCCGAACCGCAGGACATGGTCCAGCCCAGCGTGCCATGGCCGGTGTTGAGGAACAGGTTCGGATAGCGCGTGGGACCGATCACCGGCGTGCCATCCGGGGTCATGGGCCGCAAGCCACACCAGAAGCTCGCCCTGGACAAGTCGCCGCCATGCGGGAACAGTTCGCCGAGCGCGTGTTCCAGCGTGGCTTTGCGCTGCTCGCGCAAGCGCAGGTCGTAGCCGGTCAGTTCGGCCGTGCCGCCCACCCGGATCCGATCGCCCAGGCGCGTGATGCCCACCTTGTAACTTTCATCCATGACGGTCGATTCCGGTGCGCCAGCCGCATCGGTCACCGGGATCGTGATCGAATAACCTTTCACCGGATACACGGGAATGCGCACACCCACGGGCGCCAGCAGCAAGGGCGAATAGCTGCCCATCGCCATCACATAGGCGTCGGCCTGCATGCGCCCCTGCGAGGTGACGACCGCGCTGATGCGCCCCGCCTCGGCCTCCAGGCGCAGGATGTCGACCCCATTCTGAAAGGTCACGCCCAGCCCGGCCGCCATGCCCGCCAGCGCCTGGGTGAACTTGAAACAGTCGCCGGTTTCATCGCCCGGCAGGCGCAGGCCGCCGACGATGTTGCCGCGCACCCGCGCCAGGGCCGGTTCGGCCTGCTCGCAGCCGGCCACGTCGAGCAGCGCATGCGGCACGCCGAAACGTTCCAGCACGGCGATGTCGTATGCCGCTTCGTCGAGCTGGCGCTGGTCGCGGAACACTTGCAGCGTGCCCTTGCTGCGTTCGTCGTAGGCGATGCCGGTGGCCGCGCGCAGCTCGACCAGGCGGTCGCGGCTGTATTCGGCCAGGCGCACCATGCGCGTCTTGTTGGTCTCGTAGCTGCGCACATTGCAGTTCATCAGCATGCTGGCCAGCCAGCGCCACATGGCAGGGTCCAGGCGCGCCCGCACCACCAGCGGGCTATGGCGCGCGAACAGCCAGCCCAGGGCCTTCAGGGGCACGCCAGGGGCGGCCCATGGCGCCGCCATGCCGGGCGAAATCTCGCCGGCGTTGGCGAAACTCGTTTCCAGCCCGGCCCCGTCCTGGCGTTCGATGACGGTGACCTGGTGCCCGGCCTTGGCCAGGAAATACGCGGACGTGGTGCCGACGACACCACTTCCCAGTACGATGACATTCATGTGGACTTTCGGTGTGGGTCGCGCAAGCGCCGCTCAGAGCGGCGGGTAGCGCAACTGATCCAGCCACGCGAGCAAGGGGATGGTGGCCGGCAGCAGGGGCGCGACGCCCACCGTGCCCTGCCACGCGAACGCTTGCCCTTCCAGGCTTTGCGGTTCGCCCCGCCATGCGCGGCTGATGAAAAAATGCAGGCGCACGTGCGCATGTTCGTACACGTGCTCCACGCCACACCATTCGCTCGCGTCCAGGATATGGACGCCAAGCTCCTCGACAAATTCGCGCTTGAGCGCGTCGAGTATGGCTTCGCCGGGTTCGACTTTCCCGCCCGGGAATTCCCAGTAGCCGTCGTAGGGCTTGCCAGCGGGACGCTGACCGAGCAGCACATCGCCGTTCGGTTTCATGAGGATGCCGACCGCGACATCGATCGGTTTTCTTGGCGCGCCGCTCAAGGCGCCAGCTTTCCCGCGTAGTCGCGGGCAAACTGCCAGGCCACGCGGCCCGAGCGCGAACCGCGCGCCAGCGCCCAGCGCAGCGCTTCCGGCCGCGCCGCCTCGACCTGCTGCGCCGTGCAGCCGAAGCTGCCCAGCCAGTGCGCGGCGATGTCCAGGTAATCGTCCTGCCTGAAGGGATAGAAGGACAGCCACAGGCCGAAGCGCTCGGACAGCGCGATTTTCTCTTCCACCGTTTCGCCCGGATGCAGGTCGCCGTCGCTGCCATGCGTGTAGCCGGCGTTGTCGCTCATCCGCTCGGGCATCAGGTGGCGCCGGTTCGAGGGCGCGTAAATGATCACATTGTCCGACTGCGCGGCGATGCTGCCGTCCAGCGCCACCTTGAGCGCCTTGTAGCCGCTCTCGCCTTCTTCGAACGACAGGTCGTCGCAAAAAATGACGAAGCGCTCGGGCCGGCCCGCCACCAGGTCGACGATGTCGTGCAGCTCGGCCAGGTCGGCCTTGTCGACTTCGATCAGGCGCAGGCCGTCGGCCGCGAACTGGTTCAGGCAAGCCTTGATCAGCGACGATTTGCCGGTGCCGCGCGCGCCCGTCAGCAGCACGTTGTTGCAGGGGCGTCCCTGCACGAACTGGCGCGTGTTCTGCTCGATCTGCTGCTTCTGCTTGCCGATATTGCGCAGGTCCGACAGCGCGATGGTGGCGGCATGGACCACCGGCTGCAGGTAGCTGGCGCCGCCCGCGGTGCGCTTGCGCCAGCGGAAGGCGAAGCTGCGCTGCCAGTCCGGTTCGCGCGGATGGCCGGGCGGCAGCACCGCTTCCACCCGCGCCAGCACTGCCTCGGCGCGCAGCAGGAACTGTTCGAGCGGCGACATCAGGAGCGGTAGTCGGCGTTGATGGTCACATAGTCGTGCGACAGGTCGCAGGTCCAGACGGTGGCCGACGCGGCCCCGCGCGCCAGCGTGACGCGCACCATGATTTCGCTCTGGCGCATCACGCGCTGGCCGTCTTCCTCGCGGTAGTCGGGATTGCGCCCGCCGCTCTTGGCCACCCACACATCGTCCAGGTAGAGATCGAGCTTGCTGACGTCGAGGTCGTCCACGCCGGCGTAGCCGATGGCGGCCAGGATGCGGCCCAGGTTGGGGTCGGACGCGAAGAAGGCGGTTTTCACCAGCGGCGAATGGGCGATCGAATAGGCGATTCTCCGGCACTCTTCCACCGAGCTGCCTTCGTCGACGCTGATGGTGATGAACTTGGTGGCGCCTTCGCCGTCGCGGATGATCTGCTGCGCCAGGTTGCGCGCGATGTCGGTGACGGCGTTCCTCAGTTCCAGGTATTCGGTCGAATCGGTGTTCCCGATGGCCAGGCTGCCGGTGCCGGTGGCGATCAGCATGAAGGAGTCGTTGGTCGAGGTGTCGCCGTCGATCGTGATGCAGTTGAAGGAATGGTCGGCCGCGTGTTTGACCAGTTCGTCGAGCACCGGCTGCGCCACCTTGGCGTCGATCGCCAGGTAGCCCAGCATGGTGGCCATGTTCGGCTTGATCATGCCGGCGCCCTTGCTGATGCCGGTCATGGTGACGCTGTGGCCGCAGATGTCGACCGTGCGCGACGCCGCCTTCGGCTGGGTGTCGGTGGTCATGATGGCTTCGGCGGCGTTGAACCAGTTGTCGGCCTTGAGGTTGGCGATCGCGGCGGGCAGGCCGGCCACGATTTTGTCGACCGGCAGCGGTTCGAGGATCACGCCCGTGGAAAACGGCAGGATCTGCTGCGCCGTGCAGCCGAGCAGCTGGGCCAGCGCGGCGCAGGTGGCATTGGCGTGGGCCAGGCCGCTCTCGCCGGTGCCGGCGTTGGCATTGCCCGTGTTGACCACCAGCGCGCGGATCGGCGCGCCGCCCGCGTTGACCGCTTCCAGGTTGGCCTTGCTGACCTGGACCGGCGCGGCGCAGAAGCGGTTGGTGGTGAACACGCCGGCCACGGTGGCGCCTTCGGCCAGCTTCATGACCAGCACATCCTTGCGGTTGGGCTTCTTGATGCCGGCTTCGGCATAGCCGATTTCAATACCGTTGACGGGTTTCAGGTCGGCGGCGACTGGAACGGGGGAATTGACGGCCATGGCGGCTCACTTTCTGGGCTAGGAATGCGGAGCCGCTATTGTACCGCCAGACAAACAATGGCGCGTGGCAGATCACTTCGCCTTGTCCGGCGTGCACACGCCGGCGATGCGGGTCCATTTCTGGAGCGCGCTGGTGACCCAGGTGGTGTCGTCGACCGGCACCGGCACCCCTTCGCGGCGCGCGTCTTCCTTCATCTTCTCGATCTCGGGCTGCATGGCCTTGACCTGCTCCGCCTGGCGCGTCATCTCGGCCTTGTAGCGGTCGAAATCGGCCAGCTGGTCGGCCGCCTTCTTGCGCTCCGCGGCCGTCGGCGCACTCTTGGCGGCATGCTCGAGCAGCATTTTCATCTGCCCGATGGAAGCGAGCATGGCGTCGGCCTGGCCGCCGGATTTCTGGCGCGTCTGGGTATGGGTTTCGTAGCTTTCGGCGTCGATTTTCCGGATCGTCATCTTGACCTCGATCGACGGACAGCTTTGGGTGTAGGTCATGCGCTCGCCGTCGACCACGCCCTTGCTGGCGGAACAGCCGCTGGCCTTCTGGATGGCGACCAGCGCCTTCGCATCCTGCCCCTTGCCGATGCACACCGTCTGCGGGCCGTCGCCCTTGTAGGCTTGCTGCGCGGTCTGCCCGCCCGCGCGCTGGCGGAACACCTGGTCGCCGGTGCGCCCATCCTGGCGCGTTTCGATCGAGATCGGGTGCTGGGTCATGGGCGCGGCCACCATGGTGGCGTCGGTGTCCACGCGGTACAGGCCCGGCTGCGGGACGAAGGTGGCCGCCGGATCGGCAAGGGCCGCCAGCGGAAGGAATAATGCCAGGACAGGGAAACGCAAGGCCATCGCCGTACTCCGGGAGTGTGATCTGATGGCGATTATATCGGCATCAAGCTTGCCATAGCGTCACGGCTTGTAATAACCGACGATATCGAGCTGGCGCGCCGCGTCGGCCAGGTCTTTCCCGGTGGCAGTACGGCGCGTCACGCTGCCCATGGCGTAGTTGCCCTCGATAATGGTCAGGGTGTTCTCGCCCACCGCTTCCACCACCGCCACGCGGCCGGCCCCGCGATGTTCGATGAAGGCCACGCTGCCGGGCGCGGGCACGGCGAGGCTGACCGCCTTCACCTTGTACGGCAGCGGCGGCGCCGGCAGCACCACCACGCGCGGCGCCTGCCGGGCCGGCATCAGGGACCACCAGGAGAGCGTCAGCAGCATGCTGCCTGCAAGCACGGCGATGAACGATTTCATGGCAAGCCTCCGTCCGGGGATCAGGCTTTACCATTGCAGGAGGCGCCCGTGCTCGCGTTGCGGGTGGTCAACGCGGCCACGGCGCCACATCAAGCGCGCAGGCGAAAAAAAACGGAACCGAAGTTCCGTTTTCTTGTCGCTGGCTTCAGCTTATGCCAGCTTGCCGTGGCATTGCTTGAACTTCCTGCCGCTGCCGCAAGGGCATGGATCGTTGCGGCCCACCTTCAGGCCCAGCTCCTCTTCCGAGGCCAGGCGCGGATTGGCGTTGGGCGCCAGCAAGTCTTCCGGCGCCGCGTCGGGATTGAAGTCGGCGTGCTGGTAGCTCAGGTTTTCCACGTGCGACTGCTGCAGCGCGGCTTCGGCGGCATCGATCTCTTCGCGGGTCTGGATGCGCACGGTCATGACCATGCGGATGACTTCGTTCTTGATCTGGTCCAGCATGGAACCGAACAGGCCGAAAGCTTCGCGCTTGTATTCCTGCTTCGGATTCTTTTGCGCATAGCCGCGCAGGTGGATACCCTGGCGCAAGTGGTCGAGCGCCGCCAGGTGTTCACGCCAGTGGCTGTCCACGCTTTGCAGCATGACATTGCGCTCGAAACCGCCGAACGATTCCTTGCCCACGATCTCGATCTTGGTATTGTAGGCAGCGTCGGCAGCGGCCAGCACCTTGTCGAGGATGTCTTCGTCGGTCAGGTTCGCTTCGGTCGCCATCAGCGATTTCAGGTCGACGTCGAGCTGCCATTCGCTGGCCAGGGTGTCTTGCAGCCCGGGCACATTCCATTGCTCTTCCACCGACTCGGCCGGCACGAAGGAGCGCACCACGTCGTGGAACACGCCGGCGCGCAGCGAGGCGATCAGTTCGGAAATGTCTGTCGTTTCCAGCAATTCGTTACGCTGGGTGTAGATCACCTTGCGCTGGTCGTTGGCCACGTCGTCGTATTCGAGCAGCTGCTTGCGGATGTCGAAGTTGCGTGCCTCCACCTTGCGCTGGGCCGATTCGATCGAGCGCGACACGATGCCCGCCTCGATCGGTTCGCCTTCCGGCATCTTGAGGCGGTCCATGATGGCGCGCACGCGGTCGCCCGCGAAGATGCGCAGCAGCGCGTCGTCGAGCGAGAGGTAGAAACGCGAGGAACCCGGGTCGCCCTGGCGGCCAGAACGGCCACGCAACTGGTTGTCGACGCGGCGCGATTCATGCCGTTCGGTGCCCACGATGTGCAGGCCGCCGGCGTTCACCACATGGTCGTGCAGCGATTGCCATTCGTCGCGCAGCTTGTGCGACTGGGCTTCCTTGTCGGCAGGGGCCAGGGCATCGTTCGCTTCGATGATCTGGATCTGCTTCTCGACATTGCCGCCAAGGACGATGTCGGTACCGCGGCCCGCCATATTGGTGGCGATGGTGATCATTTTCGGACGGCCGGCCTGGGCGATGATTTCCGCTTCGCGTGCATGCTGCTTGGCATTGAGCACATTGTGCTCGAGCTTGGCGCGGGTCAAAATGCCCGACAGCATTTCCGAGTTTTCGATCGAGGTGGTACCCACCAGCACCGGCTGGCCGCGCTCGTAGCAGTCGCGGATATCCATCAGCATGGCGTTGTACTTCTCTTCCGACGACTTGTAGACCTGGTCCTGGCGGTCCTTGCGCTGCGAAGGACGGTTGGGCGGGATCACCACGGTTTCGAGGCCGTAGATTTCCTGGAATTCGTAGGCTTCGGTGTCGGCCGTACCGGTCATGCCGGACAGCTTGGCGTACATGCGGAAATAGTTCTGGAAGGTGATCGAGGCCAGGGTCTGGTTCTCGTTCTGGATGCGCACGCCTTCCTTGGCTTCGACCGCCTGGTGCAGGCCGTCCGACCAGCGGCGGCCCGTCATCAGGCGCCCGGTGAATTCGTCGACGATCACCACTTCATTGTTCTGCACCACGTAATGCGTATCCTTGAAGTACAGCGCGTGGGCGCGCAGGGCCGCGTACAGGTGGTGGATCAGGGTGATGTTGGCCGAGTCGTACAGGGAGGCGCCTTCCGGCAGCAGGCCCATCTTCGTCAGGATGGCTTCCGCGTTTTCGTGGCCGCGTTCGGTCAGCAGCACCGAGTGGGCTTTCTCGTCCTTGGTGTAGTCGCCAGGCACCGCGACTTCGCCCTTGCCGTCCGGCGTTTCTTCGCCGATCTGCAGGGTCAGCATGCGCGGCACTTCATTGATCTTGTGGTACAGGTCGGTGTGGTTCTCGGCCTGGCCGGAAATGATCAAGGGGGTGCGCGCTTCATCGATCAGGATCGAGTCGACTTCATCGACCACGGCAAACGACAGGCCGCGCTGCACGCGTTCCTTCGCTTCGTAGACCATGTTGTCGCGCAGGTAGTCGAAACCGAATTCATTGTTGGTGCCGTAGGTGATGTCCGCGGCGTAAGCAGTCTGCTTGATGTCGTGGTCCATCTGCGACAGGTTCACGCCCGTGGTCAGGCCCAGCCAGCTGTACAGGCGGCCCATCCACTCGGCATCGCGCTGCGCCAGGTAATCATTGACGGTAATGACGTGCACGCCCTTGCCGGCCAGCGCGTTCAGGTAGGTCGGCAGGGTCGCCATCAGGGTCTTGCCCTCGCCCGTGCCCATCTCCGCGATCTTGCCGTAGTGCAGGACCATGCCGCCGATCATCTGGACGTCGAAGTGGCGCATCTTGAGCACGCGCCGCGCGGCCTCGCGGCACACCGCGAACGCTTCCGGCAGCAGATCGTCCAGGGTCGCGCCCTTGGCAAGGCGGTCCTTGAATTCGGGGGTCTTGGCCTGGAGTTCAGCGTCCGACAGCTTTTCGATCTGCGGCTCGAGGGCACTGATCTCGCGAACCGTCTTTTGATATTGCTTGAGCAGCCGCTGGTTGCGGCTACCGAAAATCTGGGTCAGTAATGACATGCTTAAATTCTAGAAAAAAACGCCGCAAAAGGGAGCCGTGATGATAGCAAAATGTTATCAAGCCCGGGCTGACTATGGCAAAAAGACGGTGATTTTATCACGCGATCCCGCCACAAATGGGGTTATTGGTCAAGATAACAAGGGCTGCGTCCACCACCTCAGGGCGCGAAGAATTGCATATCGCCCAAAACGCGGCTCGAATACACGGTCGCATCGTGGTAAAGATACAACAATTCATCCTTGCTATCGGGGCGGAACACGAAGGCGCGCAGCCGCGCTTTTTCCGCCGCATCGAGCAGCGGAATATTGTTGGTGCCGATCAGGACCACTTCTTCGTGGAAGCGCGCGAACCAGGGCAGCGCGCTCGGGCCGAAGGAGTCGGACAGGATCACCAGGCGCGGGCCCAGTCCCGGCGCGCTGTTGCGGTAGCGCGCCACCATGTGCAGCTTGGTGGCTGCGCCGGCCAGTTCCGGCAGGCAGGCCGGTCCCTCGCACGCGGTGATGCTGCTGCCGGCCAGCACCGGCGTGCCCACCGTGCGGATGATCTCGATGCCGGGGTAGAGCGACTGGTAGTCGGACGGGCCGGGCGCGTAGGCCGTCGCCAGGGGGCTCGCGACCGAGGCGGCGCGGCCCCAGAACCGCTGTTCGGCGGCCTCGGCCACCGCGCGCGGGCCATCGCCGGCCCAGTGGAAATAATGCTGCGGCTGGGGCGGCGTGTCCGGGCCCAGCGCGCGCATCACGTCCAGCGGGAAATAGGTCAGCGCGCGCGCCGCCGGCTGCAGCCAGGACGAGGCGAGGATGGCCAGCGCCGGCGCCGCATGGTCCGGGCAGCGCGCGGCCATCCAGGCCGGCAGGTGGCGGTTGTAGACCAGCGGGCCGGACGGCACGATGAGCAATTTCGGCTTCAGGCCGCGGCGCGCGAAAAACTTTTCGAAATAATTGATTTCCTGGACGATCCGGTCCACGCCATCATAGCCGTCGCCGCAGGCGATGCGGATGGCGCCATAGGGCGCGCCTTGCACGGTATGGTTGGCCAGGAACATATAGCCGTCGCGTCCGGCCGCCACCTGGATGGTCGGGAACTGGCCGAACAGCGCATGGCGCAGGCGGGTATTGCTGCGCACCAGGGTGGGCCGCAGCGGAAAGCGGTCATTGATGCCCGCTTCCATGGCGGCAGGCCACAGCAGCGACTGCCCGACAGTGGCCGGCAGCGGCGGTATCGGCGCCAGCGCGCGGTTTTCCGCGTTCGGCTGCAGGCCGGGCAGGTAGACGCCAAGCACGGGCAGCGCGAACAGCGCCACGGCAAAGAGTTTGGCGAGATGGGCGCGCATCAGAAGCGGTAGTAGATGAAGGGGTTGTAGGTGCCGCCTGCCAGGCTGGCCGCGCACAGCGCCAGGCCCGCCACCGCCAGCGGGGCATGGCGCCAGCGGCCCGCAATCTGGCCGGCGCCGCCGCGCGTGAGGGCGCAGGCCAGGGCCACCAGCAGCGCCGTCAGTTCGGCCGGACCGATGTCCACTTGCCACGGGCGCCCTTCGGCCCTGGCGGCCTGGCCGCCCAGGGCAATGTAGTAGCCGGCGGCGGCGGCCATGTCGTGGGAGCGGAACAGGACCCAGCCGGCCATCACGGCCAGCAGGGTCCAGCCCTGCGCCAGCAGGCGCGGCAGGCGGGCCAGCAGGGCGAGCACGCCCATCCGTTCGATGACCAGCAGGGCGCCATGCCAGAAGCCCCAGGCCACGAAGGTCCAGGCCGCGCCATGCCACAGGCCGCACAGCAGGAACACGATGGCCAGGTTGGCGTAGGTGCGCAGCGGCCCGAGCCGGTTGCCGCCCAGCGGTATGTAGACATAGTCGCGGAACCAGCTCGACAGGCTCATGTGCCAGCGCTGCCAGAATTCGGTGACCGAGGCGGCGCTGTAGGGCTTGTCGAAATTGCGCGGATAGCTGAAGCCCGTCATGTGGCCGATGCCGATGGCCATGTTCGAATAGCCGCAAAAATCATAGTAGATCTGCAGCGTGTAGCACAGCAGGCCGATCCAGGCGGTGGGGGCCGACAGCGTCACCGGATCGAGGCCGAAGATGCGGTCGGCCGGCACCGCCAGGGTATTGGCCAGCAAGACCTTCTGGGCCAGGCCCAGCACGAACTGTTCGAGGCCGGCCAGCACGCGCGCGTTGGGCAGCTGGCGTGCGCCGATCTCGGCGGCGATCTGCTTGTAGCGCACGATGGGGCCGGCGATCAGTTGCGGGAACATGGCCTTGTAGGTGGCGAAGCGCCAGAAATCGGGCTGGGCCTCGACATCCTTGCGGTAGACGTCGATCAGGTAGGACAGGCCCTGGAAGGTGAAGAAGGAAATACCCAGCGGCAGCACCACCGGCGGCAGGCTGGCGTCGACGTGGAACAGCTGGCCCAGCGCCTCGCCCAGGAAGGCCAGGTATTTGAACCAGGCCAGCATGGCCAGGTTGGCCGCCACGCCCACCACCAGCCACAGCTTCCTGCGCGCGCCGGCGCGGGCGATGGCCAGGCCGGTGCTGTAATTGAGCAGGGCCGACAGCAGCAGGATGGGGACGAAGCGCGGCTCGCCCCAGGCGTAGAACACCAGGCTGGCCACCAGCAGCACCGCATTCTTCCATGGAAGAACGTAGTACAGGCAGAGGAAGATCGGGAAGAAGTAGAACAGGAAGAGAATCGAGGAAAATACCATGCGGGGATTATGCATAGAAACCTGCGACCGGGCAATGTGCTATCGTGACGCCCATGCACATCTACGGCACCAAAACGCGGAAAACCTCGCTCGATGCGACGGATTTCCTGAAACGCAACGACAAGATGGCGGCCCTGTTGCCCACGGCAATGCGCATGGCCAGCCTGCAGACGGACTGCGCCAAATCGCTGCCGCCCATGTTCGCCCAGTGCGATGTGCTGTCCTTCCAGGACGCCCAGCTGGTGCTGGCCACGCCCACCTCGGCCGTGGCCGCCAAGCTCAAGCAGCAGCTTCCCAAGCTGATCGCGGCGCTGCAAAAGCGCGGCTGGCAAGTGGTGGACATCAAGCTGAAGGTGCAGGTCACGCGCAGCATCCCGCCCGTGGTGCACACGCGCCAGCTGGTGCTGCCCGATACCGCCAAGGCGGCGTTCGAGGAACTGGGCAATACCCTGCCCGAAACTGCCCAGAACGCCACCCTGATTGCCGCCCTGAAGGCGATGGCGGCGCGCAGGCGCTGAGCGGGATTACGCTAAGTTAGCGCCCACTCACGTTCCATCTGGCGCACATAGGACGCTGGCGCGCTGCCGGCTTGGGCGAAGGACACGATGTCGTAGGCGTCCGGGTGCTTGAGCAGTTCGAGCAGCAGCAGGTTGTTCAAGCCATGGCCCGATTTGTGCGCTTCGTAGCTGGCCAGCAGCGGATGGCCCACCAGGTACAGGTCGCCGATGGCGTCGAGGATCTTGTGGCGCACGAATTCATCTTCATAGCGCAGGCCGTCCGAATTGAGGATGCGGTATTCGTCCATCACGATGGCGTTTTCCAGCGAACCGCCGCGGGCCAGGCCCATGCCGCGCAAACTTTCCACATCCTGCATGAAACCGAAGGTGCGGGCGCGCGCCACGTCGTGCACATAGGACACGTCGCCGAAATCGACGAAGGCGCGCTGGGTGGTGCCGTCCACGGCCGGGTGGTTGAATTCGATGAAGAAATCGAGCTTGAAGCCGTCGTAAGGCGACAGGCGGGCCCATTTTTCATTGTTGCCGCTGCCCTGGCGGATTTCCACGGGCTTGAGCACGCGGATGAATTTTTTCGCCGCTTCCTGCTCCTGCACGCCCGCCTGCTGCAGCAGGAACACGAAGGACGAGGCCGAGCCATCCATGATGGGAATTTCTTCGGCCGACACGTCCACGTACAGGTTGTCGATGCCAAGGCCGGCGCAGGCCGACATCAGGTGTTCGACCGTGGACACGCGCGCCGCCCCGTTGATCAGGACGGACGCCATGCGGGTGTCGCCCACCACGCCCGCGCTGGCCGGGAACTCGACCACCGGGTCGAGGTCGACGCGGCGGAACACGATGCCGGTATCGATGTCGGCCGGGCGCAGGGTCAGGACGACCTTGGTGCCGGAATGCAAGCCGACGCCCGTGGTGCGCACGAGTTTCTTGAGGGTTCTTTGTTTAAGCATGGGCAGATTATACCGCTCTAGGGATGCTCGGCCTTGGCATGGTCATGCTCGTGGCGGATCAGGTAAATGCCGCTGCCGATGATGATGGCCGCGCCCAGCATGGTGTAGCGGTCCGGCAAGGCTTGCCACAGCAGCCAGTCCAGCCCCACGCCCCAGGCCAGGGCCGTGTATTCCAGCGGCGCGATGCTCGAGGCCTCGCCCTTGCTGAACGCTTCGGTGATGGCGATCTGGCCCAGGAAACCGGTCACGGACAGGGCCAGCAACAGCAGGAAGTCGCTGCCGCGCACGGCCACCCAGTCGGGCGCGGCCAGTGCGCTGGCGCCGGCCGACATCATCAGCATCAGCCACAGGATCATGTGTTCATTGCTGTCGGTGCGGCCCAGCACGCGGTTGGTGATGGCCGACACGGCGTAGCAGGCGGCAGCGGCCAGGATGGCCAGGCCGCCCAGGGTCAGCAAGCCTTCGCCGGTGGGGCGCAGGACCACGATCACGCCCACCAGGCCGACCGCGATCGCGATCCAGCGGGCGGCATTGACGCGCTCCTTGAGGAACACGACCGAGAGCGCCGTGATCAGGGCCGGGGCGATGAAGAAAATCGAATAGGCTTCGGCCAGGGTCAGATTTTTCAGGCCGAAGGCGAACAGCGACAGCATGGCGACGCCAAGGATGCCGCGCAGGATGTGCAGCGGCCAGCGCACCCGGAAGGCCGACTTGAAGGCGCCGCGCCAGCCGATGTAGACCAGCACCAGCGGCAGCGAAGCCAGGCCGCGCAAGGCGGCCACCTGCATGGCCGGATAGTGGGCGGCGAGCAGCTTCATGGCCGTGTCCATCAGGGAGAACATGGCGACCGCGAACAGCATCGCATAGATGCTGCGCATGTTCTTCACAGCGGCTTCTCCATGAAGATCGAGAGCGGGTCTTCGACGTAATCGCCGAACGGCGCGATGCGAACGAAGCCGTCGCGCTCGTACAGGCCGATCGCTTCCGGCTGGCTGATGCCCGTTTCCAGGCGCAGCCGCGGCAGGCCGGCGGACCGGGCGCCGTCGACGATGGCCGCCATCAGCAGGCCGCCCACGCCCTGCCCGCGCTGCGACGGATCGACGTACATGCGCTTGACTTCCGCATAGCCGCCGCGGTTGACGTAGGCGCCGCAGCCGACCGCCGCGCCGTGGTCATTGCGCGCGACCAGGAACACGACGTCCGGCTGCATCAGGGCGGCGACGTCGAGCAGGTGGTTGCTTTCGGCCGGATACAGCGCGCCGAAATAGGCATCGAGCTGCTCCAGCATGGCGACGATCTCGGGCTGGTTCGGGGATTCTTTTTTGATGTGCATGACGCTGACCGTAAAAAAAACAAAACGCCTCGCACCCTCTCGGGTGAAGGCGTTTCATGGTGCCGCTGTTGCTGCTTAAGCGACTTGCTTGAGCATGGTTTCGGCATTCGACACTTCGAACGCGCCGCCCTGCTCCAGGTTCAACTGGGTGACCACGCCGTCGTCAACCAGCATCGAGTAGCGCGCCGAACGCGTGCCCATGCCGTACTTGGAGAAGTCGGCGTCCAGGCCCAGGGCCTTGCTATAGGCGGCGTTACCGTCGGCCATCATGCGCACGATGCCGGTGGCCTTCTGGTCGCGGCCCCATGCGCCCATGACGAAGGCGTCGTTGACCGAGATGCACCAGATTTCGTCAACGCCCTTGGCCTTGAGTTCGTCCGCGTGCTTGACGTAGCCCGGCACGTGCTGTGCGGAGCAGGTCGGGGTGTAGGCGCCTGGCAGGCCGAAGATGGCGATCTTCTTGCCCTTGACCAGGTCAGCGACCTGGAAGGTATTCGGGCCGAGCGAGCAGCCTGCGGTTTCGGTTTCTACGAATTCTGCCAGTGCGCCTTCCGGCAGGCGGTCGCCGATTTTGATAGCCATTCGAGGCTCCTTGTGTATGGTTGAAAGACGAATAGTATGCCTGAAGCCAGCTGGTTTTGCTGGACCCCGAAAAAAACGCAGGGTGGAAAAGCACGGCGCCTTCCACCAAGCTGGCTCAGCTTGGTGGAAGGCGCTACGCTTTTCCACCCTGCGCGGGATCGCGGACTGGCGCTTAGTCGGCTTGCTTGCGCAGGAAGGCAGGAATGTCGTAGGTTTCCACGCCATTGCGCTGCATGGCCTGAACCTGCTCGGAAGCCTGTTCACGGCGCCATACGGCTGGCTGCTTCATGCCGTCGAGCGACTGGCCCAGGCCCGACGCGGCGCCCATGGTCACACCGGAGGACGCAGCCATGCCGGTACCGGACGCCATCATCGGCGCGTTGTGGGTACCGGTGCGCAGCATTGGCGTCTGCACCAGCTGCATGGCCTTCTTGGCTTTGCCCAGGCCAGTGGCCACCACGGTCACGCGGATATCGTCGCCCATGGTGTCGTCGTAGGCGATGCCTTGCGCGATCGACGCATCGGGCGCCGCGAAAGCGCGCACCGCGGCCATGACTTCCTTGATTTCCTTGCCCTTCAGGTTGCGGCTGGCGGTCACGTTGACCAGCACGCCGCGTGCGCCCGACAGGTCGATACCGTCAAGCAGGGGCGAAGCCACTGCCTGTTCGGCGGCGATGCGCGCGCGGTCCACGCCGGACGCGGTGGCCGTGCCCATCATGGCCTTGCCCTGCTCGCCCATGATGGTCTTGACGTCGTTGAAGTCGACGTTGATGTGGCCCGGCACGTTGATGATCTCGGCGATACCGGCGACCGCGTTGTTGAGCACATCGTCGGCGTGCTTCATCCAGTCGATCATGCTTTCGTCTTCGTAGATCTCTTCCAGCTTTTCGTTCAGGATGATGATCAGCGAATCGACGTGCTGGGACAGTTCTTCCAGGCCGCTTTCGGCGATGTCCATGCACTTCTGGCCTTCGTACGAGAAAGGCTTGGACACGACGGCAACCGTCAGCGCGCCCATGCTCTTGGCGATTTCAGCGACGATGGGCGCAGCGCCCGTGCCGGTGCCGCCGCCCATGCCGGCAGCGATGAAGACCATGTGCGCGCCGCGCAGCGAATCTTCGATGCGGGCACGCGATTCTTCGGCCAGCGCGCGGCCGACGGTCGGCTTCATGCCGGCGCCGAGGCCCGAATCGCCGATCTGGATAATATTGTGGGCCGACGATGCAGCCAATGCCTGGGCATCGGTGTTCGCAGCGATGAACTCAACGCCGGACACGCCCTTGTTGATCATGTGCTGAACTGCATTACCACCTGCTCCGCCGACGCCGACGACTTTGATGACGGTTCCGAGTGCTGCGTTATCGACCATATCAAACTCCATGATGTACTCCTAATCAAAGTGCGGTTTCCAAGCGCCAGGGCTCATATTCATATGAAACCTGGAGATTGAAAACTGCGGTTAACTATAAAAAATTAAAAATTCCCCAAAAACCATTCTTTCATGCGCTGCCACACTGCTTTTACCGAGCCATCCTGCCTGGTTACGATGTGGCCCCGCAAATACTGCTTCTTCGCTTCCAGCAGCAGGCCGAGGACAGTCGCATAACGCGGACTGCGCACGACGTCGGCAAGCTGGCCGCGATAGTCCGGCGTGCCAAGGCGCGCCGGCTTCAAGAATATGTCTTCCGCCATTTCGACCATGCCGGGCATGATCGCGGTGCCGCCGGTGAGCACGATGCCCGACGAGAGCACGCCTTCGTAGCCGGACTCGCGCACCACCTGGTGCACCATCGCGAACAGCTCTTCGACGCGCGGCTCGATCACGGCAGCCAGCGCCTGGCGCGACAGGTTGCGCGGACCGCGGTCGCCCAGGCCCGGCACTTCGAGCGACTCGTGCGGATCGGCCAGCACCTGCTTGGCCACGCCGTAGCGGATCTTGATTTCTTCCGCTTCCGAGGTCGGCGTGCGCAGCGCCATGGCGATATCGTTGGTGATCTGGTCGCCGGCGATCGGAATGACCGCCGTGTGGCGGATCGCGCCGTCCGAGAACACGGCGATGTCGGTGGTGCCGCCGCCAATGTCGATCAGGACCACGCCCAGTTCCTTTTCGTCGAGCGTGAGCACCGCGTCGGCCGACGCCATCGGCTGCAGGATCAGGTCCGACACTTCCAGGCCGCAGCGGCGCACGCACTTGACGATGTTCTGCACCGCCGACACCGCGCCGGTGACGATGTGCACCCGCACTTCCAGGCGAATGCCGCTCATGCCGATCGGCTCGCGCACGTCTTCCTGGCTGTCGACGATGAATTCCTGCGGCACCGTGTGCAGCAGCTGCTGGTCGGTCGGGATGTTGACGGCCTTGGCCGTTTCGATCACGCGCGCCACGTCGGTGCTGGTCACTTCCTTGTCCTTGATGGCGACCATGCCGCTCGAATTGAACGAACGGATATGGCTGCCGGCGATGCCCGCATAGACGTTGCGGATCTTGCAGTCCGCCATCAGCTCCGCTTCTTCAAGCGCGCGCTGGATCGATTCGACGGTCGCCTCGATATTGACGACGACGCCCTTTTTCAGGCCTCGCGACTCGTGCTGACCGAGTCCGATGACTTCGTGGCGCCCATCGGGCATCACTTCGGCCACCACCGCCACCACCTTCGAGGTGCCGATGTCGAGTCCGACGATCAGGTTTTTCGCGTCTTTTGTCATGTGCTGTCGCCTACTGTGTTTTCTTGGTTTTGCCGCTGGTTGAATTAAGTTCTTTTTTCACTACCGCCTTCACAGGCTTTGTTGCATCACTCGGCACCTTGAGGCCGGCGGCGGAAAGCGCCAGGCCATTCGGGTACCGCATGTCGATCGTGTCGATCCCGTCGGGGATCAAGCGGGCCAGTTGCGGATAGATTTTCACCAGCCGGTCAACCCGGTTCCTCAGTGTCGTCTTGTCCTGCTCGCGGCCCAGCGCCACGCTCATTCCGTTATCGAGTCCGACGGTCCACGCATAGCGGGAGGACAGACTCAGCTTCCCTGGCGCGAGCCGCAGCGGCGCAAACCACGCCCGCAATTCGGCAAACCGCGCCAGCACTTCCTTCTCGCTCCCCTCCGGCCCGTCGAGCGCCGGCAGCGCATGGTCTTCGTCCGCCTCGGCCAGGTTGGCGGTGAACACATCGCCCTTGACCGACAGCAGGCGCCCATCTTCGCCCCAGGTGCCGAGCGGTTCGTGCTCCTCGACTTCCACGATCAGCTGGTCCGGCCATTCGCGCCGCACCGTTGCCTTGCGCACCCAGGGCACCGATTCGAAGGCCGTACGCACCTGCTCCAGGTTGGTCGTGAAAAAATTGCCCTTGATCCGTCCGACCACGCCCGCGCGCAGGGTCAGCTTGTTCACATGCTTCAGTTCCATGCCGTACATGCTCTCGACGCTCACCGTACGCAGGGTGAACATCGGCCGCTGCGACAACCACCACACGCCCGACGCCAGCAAGGCCAGGACTACTGCGGCAACCAGGCCGCTGGCGCTTGCATTCAGAGCTCGGACGTCATGCCACATTGCGTAATCAGCCCTTGCCCATCTTCAGCCGCGCCGAACGCAGGATCTCCACGCACAAATCTTCATAACTGATACCGACCGCATTGGCCGCCATCGGCACCAGCGAATGGCTGGTCATGCCGGGCGATGTATTGGCCTCGATCAGGAACGGCTTGCCGTCGCTCGCGCGCAGCATGAAATCGATCCTGCCCCAGCCTTCGCAGTCGAGGGCGCGGTACGCTGCCAGCGCGGCGCTTTCCATGTCGGCGCGGGTTGCCTCCGGCAGGTCGGCCGGGCAGAAATACTTGGTCACGTCGGTGAAGTACTTGTTCTGGTAGTCGTAATTGCCTTCCGGGGCGACGATCTCGATGATCGGCAGCGCGCGCGCGGTGGCGCCGCGGCCCAGGATGGCGACCGTGAATTCGCGTCCGGTGACAAATTCCTCGGCCAGCACCACGTCGTCGAAGGTCGCCGCCAGCTCGTATGCCGCCTTGAAATCGGCGGCGTCGGACACCTTGGTGATGCCGATGGTCGAGCCTTCGTGCGGCGGCTTGACGATCAGCGGAATGCCGATGTCGGCGGCCACCGCTGCCAGGTCGGTGCCCGGGGTGATCGACGCATAGCGCGGCGTGGTCAGGCCCTTCTGCAGCCAGATCATCTTGGTGTAGATCTTGTCCATGCCGATGGCGCAGGCCATCACGCCGCTGCCGGTGTACGGAATGTTCAGCTGCTCGAGCGCGCCCTGCAGGCTGCCGTCTTCGCCGAAGCGGCCGTGCAGCGCAATGAATACGCGGTCGAATTTTTCAGCCGCCAGTTCGGCGATGCTGCGCTGGCCCGGATCGAAGGCGTGGGCGTTGATGCCCTTGCTGGTCAGCGCGGCCAGCACGCCGCGGCCCGACATGATCGACACGTCGCGTTCGGCGGAACGGCCGCCGAACAGCACGCCAACCTTGCCCAGTGCCGCTGCGTCTGCGGGAGTAAATATGCTCACTTCAAGCCCCTGTATAGGTTGTCAGTTTTTGCGGAATGCCGCTGATCGAGCCGGCGCCCATGGTGATCACGACATCGCCGTCCTGCACCAGGCCCATGATGGTGGCCGGCATGTCGGCGATGGCTTCGACAAAAATCGGTTCGACCTTGCCGTTCACGCGCAGCGCATGCGCCAGCGAACGGCCGTCGGCGGCGCGGATCGGCGCTTCGCCGGCCGGATACACCTCGGACAGCACCAGAACGTCCGGCGTTCCCAGCACCTTGACGAAGTCTTCGAACAGGTCGCGCGTGCGGCTGTAGCGGTGCGGCTGGAAGGCCAGCACCAGGCGGCGGCCCGGATAGGCGCCGCGGGCGGCGGCCAGCGTGACTTCGGTTTCGAGCGGATGGTGGCCGAAATCGTCGACCAGCGTGAAGGCGCCGCCGCCGGGAATGGCGACGTCGCCATAGCGCGTGAAGCGGCGGCCCACGCCGTGGAATTCGGCCAGGCCCTGCTGGGTGGCGCTGTCTTCGATGCCGATTTCGCGCGCGATCGCGATCGCCGAGCAGGCGTTCAGCACATTGTGCATGCCTGGCTGGTTCAGGATGAACTGGGTGTCCGGGTAGCCTTCCTGGATCACGGTGAAGTGCATCTGCAGGCCGATGGCGCTGGCGTTCACGGCGCGCACTTCCGCTTCCGCGGAAAAGCCGTAGGTGGTGATCGGCTTGGTCACCTGCGGAATGATGGCGCGCACATGCGGATCGTCGATGCACAGCATGACGCGGCCGTAGAACGGCAGGCGATGCGTGAAATTGACGAAGGCCGACTTGAGCTTTTCGAAATCGTGCTCGTAGGTTTCCATGTGATCGGCATCGATATTGGTGATGACTTCGATCATGGGCGACAGGTTCAGGAACGACGCATCCGATTCGTCCGCTTCGGCGACGATGTATTCGCCGGTGCCCAGCTTGGCGTTGGCGCCGGCGCTGTTCAGGCGTCCGCCGATGACAAACGTGGGATCCAGTCCGCCCTGCGCCAGCACCGATGCGACCAGGCTGGTGGTGGTGGTTTTGCCGTGGGTGCCGGCGATGGCGATGCCGCGCTTCAAGCGCATCAGTTCACCGAGCATGATCGCGCGCGGCACGATGGGCGTCTTCGCGGCGCGGGCGGCGATGACTTCCGGATTGTCTTCCTTGACGGCGGTCGAGGTGACCACCGCGTCGGCGCCGGCCACGTTGGCGGCCGCGTGGCCCAGCATGACTTTCGCGCCCAGGCTTTCCAGGCGCTGCGTGGCGGCATTGCTGCCCAGGTCCGAGCCCGACACCACGTAGCCGAGGTTGAGCAGCACTTCGGCGATGCCGCTCATGCCGCTGCCGCCGATGCCGACGAAGTGAATATTCTTGATTTTATGTTTCATTTGTTTGCCGATCCTGCCAATTGTTCGATGACTTCTGCGATTGCCTTGTTCGCATCGCGTTTTCCGACCTTGAGCGCCGCTTCCGCCATGACGCGGCATTTTTCGCGCGTGAGCGACTTGATCAGCGCCGCCACCTTGTCCGGCGCCAGTTCCGACTGCGGCAGGTGAATCGCCGCCTGCTGCTGCGCCATCCATTGCGCGTTGTCGCGCTGGTGGCTGGTGGTGCTGGCCACGAAGGGCACCAGCACGCTGGCCACGCCGGCGGCCGTCAATTCGGACACCGTGATCGCGCCGGCGCGGCAGATGACGATGTCGGCGCCGATGTAGGCGTTGGCCATGTCGTCGATGAAGTCGAGCACCTCGGCCTGCACGCCCGCTTCCGTGTACGCCTTGCGCAGCGCGTCGATATTCTTCTTGCCCGACTGGTGGCGCACCAGCGGGCGCTCCTTCAGGGGAATCAGGGCCAGCGCGGCAGGAATGCTTTCATTGAGCACCTGCGCGCCCAGGCTGCCGCCGACGACCAGGATGCGCAGCGGGCCTTCGCGCCGCTCGAAGCGCTGCACTGGCGGCGCCATGGCCAGGATCTCCTGGCGCACCGGATTGCCGGTGACGACAGCCTTGCCGGCGGCGCTGCCGAAATCGGCAGGAAAACCGAACAGCACGCGCTGCGCGTACGGCGCCAGCGTCTTGTTCGACAGCAGCAGCGCGGCGTCGGCATTGACCAGCACCAGCGGCCGGCGGCACAGGCGCGCCATCAGGCCGCCCGGCACGCACACATAGCCGCCCATGCCCAGCACCACGGTGGGCCGGCGGCGCGCGAGATGGGCCAGGCAGGTGAATAAGCTGAAAACCAGCTTGAATGCGCCGGTGATGGTATGGACCAGGCCTTTGCCGCGCATGCCGGAGAAGTTGATCGAATCGATCGCGATGCCCTGCTTCGGCACCAGGTCCTGCTCCATGCCGTGGGACGTGCCCAGCCAGCTCACTTCCCAGCCGCGCTGGCGCATGGTCTGCGCGATCGCGATGCCGGGGAAGATATGCCCGCCGGTGCCGGCCGCCATGATCATCAGTTTTTTCATGAGCGGCCACCCCGCATCATGACGCGGTTTTCATAGTCGATACGCAGCAAGATGGCCAGCCCCACGCAGTTGATGACGACCCCGGATCCGCCGTAGCTCATCAAAGGCAGCGTCAGGCCCTTGGTCGGCAACAGGCCCAGGTTTACGCCCATGTTGATGAAAGTCTGCACGCCGATCCAGATGCCGATGCCCTTGGCGGCCAGGCCGGCGAAGGTCTGGTCGATGGCAATGGCCTGGCGGCCGATGTCGAAGGCGCGCTTGACCAGCCAGTAGAACATGGCGATCACCACCAGCACGCCGGCCAGGCCCAGTTCTTCGCCGATGACGGCCATGATGAAGTCGGTGTGCGCCTCGGGCAGGTAGTGCAGCTTTTCGACGCTGGCGCCAAGGCCCACGCCGAAAAATTCGCCGCGTCCGAAGGCGATCAGGGAATGGGTCAGCTGGTAGGCCTTGTCCAGGGCATTGCCTTCCTGCCAGGGATCCAGGTAGGCGAACATGCGCTCGCGCCGGAACTTCGACAGCGCGATGATGGCGCCGAAGATGGCCACCAGCAGCGCGCCGATACCGCCGAACCAGATAGCGTTGATCCCGCCCAGGAACAGGATGCCCATGGCGATGCAGACGATCACGCCGAAAGCGCCAAGGTCGGGTTCGAGCAGCAGCAACAGGCCAACCAGACCGATGGCGCCCGCCATCGGCAGGAAGCCCTTGGTCAGCTTGTGCATGTATTCCTGCTTGCGCACCGTGTAGTCGGCCGCGTAGAGCACCACGGCGATCTTCATGATTTCGGACGGCTGCAGGTTGAATATCTTCAGGTTCAGCCAGCGCTGCGCGCCGTTGACCGAGAATCCGACGCCCGGCACCAGCACCAGCACCAGCAGCACCAGGGTGGCCACGAACATCAGCGATGCATAGCGCTGCCATACCGCGATCCGGATGCGGAACACGAACAGGCCGATCATCAGGGCCACGGCGATGAACATGGACTGGCGCTGCAGGAAGTAGCTGTTCTTGTAATTGGCGTACTTCGGCGAATCGGGCAGCGCGATCGACGCCGAATACACCATCACCAGGCCGAACAGCATCAGCAGCAGGGTCACCCAGACCAGCGGCTGGTCGTACTCCATCATTTTCGACGGGCGCAAGCGGCTGCTCGTCAAAGCATCCTTCGACGATCCCGAGAATTTGAATGGAAGCTGGAGCGCCATCAGAGGTCCTGTCCCTTGTCCAGCGCGAGTTCGCGCACGGCGTCGCAGAACACCTGCGCGCGATGCGCGTAATTGGTGAACATGTCCATGCTGGCGCATGCGGGCGAAAGCAGCACGGCGTCGCCGCCATGGGCCAGCGCCGCCGCACGGGCCACGGCCTCGGGCAGGGTCGCGCAATCGACCATGTCCACGCCGGACGGTTCGATGGCCGCACGCAGCTTGGGCGCGTCGCGGCCGATCAGCACCACGGCGCGCACGTAGCGCGAAACGGGTTCGGCCAGCGGATCGAAGTCCTGGCCCTTGCCGTCGCCGCCGGCGATCAGCACGATTTTTTGCGACGCGCCGCCGAAGGCCTTGCCAAGTCCGTTCAGGGCCGCGACCGTGGCGCCCACGTTGGTACCCTTGCTGTCGTCGTAGTAATCGACGCCTTCGATGGCGGCAATGAGCTCCACGCGGTGCGGCTCGCCCTTGTATTCGCGCAGGCCGTGCAACAGCGGCGCGAAAGGCAGGCCGATCGCGCGGCACAGGGCCAGCGCGGCCAGTGCGTTGGAGGCATTGTGCAAGCCGCGGATATGCAGCGCATCGGCCGGCATCAGGCGGTTGACGATGCACGGCACCACTTCCGCCACTTCATTCTTCTTGCGCTTCTTTTCGCTTTCTTCGCCCGGCACGGCGGCGGCCAGCCACAGCACGCCGCGTTCATTGACCAGGCCGAAGCAGTCGGCCTGTTTTGGCTCGTCGGTGCCGAAGGTGACCACCTCGCTCATGGGCGCGGCCATGTTCATGACCCGCGCGTCGTCGCGATTGAGCACGCGCACGGTAGCGGCGCCAAAAATGCGCGCCTTGTCGGCAGCGTAGGCGGCCATGTCGCCATGCCAGTCCAGGTGGTCCTGGGTCAGGTTCAGGACGGTGGCGGCGTCGGCTTGGAGGCTGAAAGTGGCGTGCAGCTGGAAACTGGACAACTCGAGTATCCAGGCCTGCGGCAAGTCGTCGGCGTCCATCACTTCGCGCAGCACGTCCAGCGCGGCGGGGCTGATATTGCCGGCCACGCGCGTCGACAGGCCGGCGCGCTGGCACAAGAGGCCAGTCAGGCTGGTCACGGTGGTCTTGCCGTTGGTGCCGGTGATCGCGATGACTTTCGGGGCGTAGCCGCGTTCTTCCTTGAGCGCGGCCAGGGCCTGGGCGAACAGTTCGATCTCGCCCCAGACAGGGATGCCGGCTGCGATGGCTGCCGGGGTGATCTCGGCCAGCTCGCGCTCCGGCATCAGGCCAGGGCTGACGGTGACGAAGTCGACGGAGTCCAGCAAGGCGGCATTCAACGGGCCGCCAATGAACTGGGCGGCAGGTACGGAATCACGCAAGGCTTGCAGGCGCTGCGGCGCGTCACGCGTGTCGGCAACGCGCACGCGCGCGCCGCAACGGGCGAGCCATTGCGCCATCGCGAGCCCGGATTCCCCGAGCCCCAGTACCAGTGCGTGTTTGCCGTCGTAATTCATTATTAGCGCAGTTTCAGGGTCGACAGGCCGACCAGGACCAGCATCATGGTGATAATCCAGAAGCGCACAACTACCTGCGTCTCTTTCCAGCCTTTTTGTTCGAAGTGGTGGTGCAGCGGCGCCATGAGGAACACCCGCCGCCCCGCCCCGTACTTCTTCTTCGTGTACTTGAACCACACCACCTGGATCATCACCGACACCGTTTCGGCGACGAACACGCCGCCCATGATGAACAGGACGATTTCCTGGCGCACGATGACGGCGATGGTGCCGAGCGCGCCGCCCAGCGCCAGCGCGCCGACGTCGCCCATGAACATTTGCGCAGGGTGGGCGTTAAACCACAGGAAGGCCAGGCCCGCGCCTGCCATGGCGCCGCAGAAGATCAGCATTTCGCCGGCGCCCGGGATATGCGGAATGAACAGGTAGCGCGAATAGGTGGCGCTGCCGGTCAGGTAGGCGAACAGGCCCAGCGCCGAACCGACCATCACGGTGGGCATGATGGCCAGGCCATCGAGGCCGTCGGTGATGTTGACCGCATTGCTGGTGCCGACGATGACGCAGTAGGTGAGCGCGATGAAGCCCCATACGCCGAGCGGATAGCTGATGGTTTTCACGAACGGCACGATCAGGTCGGCCTTGGGCGGCAGGTCCATCGAAAAGCCCGACTGCACCCATGCAAAGAACAGCTCCCACACCTTGGCGTTGTTTGGCGCGGAAACCGAGAACGCCAGGTACAGCGCGGCGGCGATGCCGATCAGCGACATCCAGAAGTATTTTTCCGCCCGAGCGCATGCCTTGCGGGTCCTGGTAGACCACCTTGCGGTAGTCGTCGGCCCAGCCCACGGCGCCGAAGCCCAGGGTCACCACCAGCACCGGCCACACCAGGCGGTTCGAAAAGTCCATCCACAGGAAGGTGGAGACGCCGATCGCGAGCAGGATCAGCACGCCGCCCATGGTCGGGGTGCCGTGTTTTTTCAGGTGCGTTTGCGGGCCATCGGTACGCACCGCCTGGCCGACCTTCATCTCCACCAGCTTGCGGATGACGTAAGGGCCGGCGAACAGGCCGATCAGCGTGGCCGTGATGGTCGCGAACACCGCACGGAAGGTGATGAAGTTGAAAACACGCAGGGGACCTAAGTCCTGCTGGAAGAATTGAGCGAGCCAGAGCAGCATATTAGTGGGCTTCCTTACCGATGTTTGTTGAACCAAGAAGGTGTTGGACCACGCGTTCCATTTTCATGAAGCGCGAGCCCTTGACCAACACAGTTGCGTCAGATTTGCTGCCCAGTCGTGCGTCCAGTGCTGCCAATAATTCGTCGAACTGCTCAAAATGTTGTGCCCCCGCGGCCACCATGTGGCGCGCCAGCTCGCCGGTGACCAGCACGGTGCCGATGCCACGGCTGGCCGCGTAGGCGGAAATCTCTTCGTGGAATTCGCGGCCCTGGGTGCCGACTTCGCCCATGTCGCCCAGTACCAGGATGCGCGGCTCCGGCGCCTGCGCCAGCACGTCGATGGCGGCGCGCACCGAATCCGGATTGGCGTTGTAGCTGTCGTCGATGACGGTGGCGCCGCAGGTAGCGCTCTTGCGCTGCAGGCGGCCGCTGACCGGCGCGAAGGCTTGCAGGCCGCGCTCGATCGCTTCGTCGGGCACGCCGGCCGCCACGCAGCAGGCGATCGCCGCCAGGGCGTTGCGCACGTTATGCAGTCCGGCCGCCGCCAGGCGCACCGGAAACTGGCGCTTGCCGTGCGCGTCGCTGACGACCACCAGCATCTCGCTGCCGAAGGTGCTCGCGCTGTGGCTGCAGGTGACGTTGCAGGCGGCATCAAGGCCGAAAGTGATGCTGCGGCGGCTGCCGGCCAGGCCGGCCCACAGCGCCGTATACGTATCGTCGCCAGGGTAGACCGCCACGCCGCCGGGCGCCAGGCTGTCGATGACCGAACCGTTTTCGCGGGCGACAGCCTCCACGGTGTGCATGAATTCCTGGTGCTCGCGCTGCGCGTTGTTCACCAGCGCGATGGTGGGCGCGGCAATCGCCGCCAGGCGCGCGATCTCGCCAGGATGGTTCATGCCCAGCTCGATGACGGCCGCCTGGTGCGACGGCAGCAGGCGCATCACCGTCAGCGGCACGCCGATTTCATTATTCAGGTTGCCACGGGTGGCCAGGCGCGCATCGTCGCCATAAGCCGCTTCGAGCACCGAGGCGATCATTTCCTTGACCGTGGTCTTGCCATTGCTGCCAGTGACGCCGATGACGGGAATGGCGAACTGCACGCGCCAGGCATTGCCGATCTGGCCCAGCGCGGCCAGGGTATCGGGCACCACGATGGCCGGCAGCGTCCAGCCGTCGGGCAGCGCTTCGACAACCACGCCGGCCACGCCCTGGGCGGCCACCTGGCCGAGGAAATCGTGGGCGTCGAAATTGTCGCCGCGCAGGGCGACGAACAGCGCGCCGGCGCTCACCTTGCGGCTGTCGGTCGAGACGCTGTCGAACGAGGCGTTCGCGGTCATGCGCGCGCCGGTGAGCGAGTGTGCCAGTTGTGCCAGGGTGCCGCGCATCAGTTGGACCTCATCATGGTGGCGCGGGCGGCCAGCGCCAGCGCGGCGTGGTCGGCGTCGGAAAACGGCATCTTGCGGCCCTTGATTTCCTGGTAGGGTTCGTGGCCTTTGCCGGCGAGCAGGATCACGTCGGTCTTGGCGGCATGGCGCACGGCCGACAGGATGGCCGCGGCGCGGTCTTCGATGGCCTGGAAGCGCGAACTGGCGTGGGCGGCATCCATGCCGGCCACGATCTGGGCGATGATGGCGGCCGGGTCTTCGCTGCGCGGATTGTCGCTGGTGACCAGTACATGTTCCGCGATTTGCGCGATGGCGCCCATCTGCGGGCGCTTGCCCGGATCGCGGTCGCCGCCGCAGCCGAACACGCACCACAGTTCGCCGCCGCGTTCGGTGGCGACCTGCTTGAGGGTTTCCAGCGTTTTTTCCAGCGCGTCGGGCGTGTGCGCGTAGTCGATGACGACCATGGGCGCATCCTGGCCGCCGACTTGCTGCATGCGGCCCGGGGCCGGCGTCAGCGCTTCGATCGCGTCGAGCGCGGTGCGCAGCGCCGTCCCCTTGGCGATCAGTGCGCCCAGCACCGCCAGCGCATTGCTGATATTGAAATGGCCGACCAGCTGGGTTTTCACGTTGGCGCTGCCGTACGGCGAATCGAGATGGAAATCGGTGCCGATGTGGCGGCTCTTGAATTGCGACGCGCGCAGGATGGCCACGCCGGCGATGTCCGGCCGGGCCGCGGCATCGTGCAGGGTGTAGCCGATCAGGGGCAGCGCGCTGCCGAAGCGGGCGGTAAGGTGGCTGACCAGGCGCAGGCCAGCCGGATCGTCGAGGTTAAGCACTGCAGTCTTCAGTCCTGGCCACTCGAACAGCTTGCCCTTCGCTGCCTCGTAGCTTTCCATGTCGCCGTGATAGTCAAGGTGGTCGCGCGTCAGGTTGGTAAACAGCGCGACGTCGAAATGCATGCCCGCGGTACGTTCCTGCTCGAGCCCGATGGAGCTTACCTCAATCGCCAAAGAGGCAGCGCCCGCATCGCGCACTTCAGCCAGCTTCCGGGCCAGCAGCACCGCGTCCGGCGTGGTGTAGCCGGTGACGTCGTACTCGACCTCGCCCTTGCCGCGGAAAATGCCCACGCCCAGGGTGCCGATGACGGCCGCCGGTTCGCCCAGGCGCGACAGGGCCTGGCCCAGCCAGACGGCGCACGAGGTCTTGCCATTGGTGCCAGTCACGCCGACCGTGAACATGTTCGCGTCGGGCATGCCATTGCACAGGTGGGCGATCGGACCGGCGTTCTTTTTCAGTTCCGCCACGGCCAGGTGCGGCACGGTCCAGGCATCGTTCCAGGTGAAATCGCGCGCTTCATGGACGATGGCGGCGGCGCCCTGCTCGATGGCTTTCTCGATGAAGGCGCGGCCGTCGCCCGCTTCGCCCGGATAGGCAAAGAACACGTCGCCGCGCAGCACGCGGCGCGAATCGGAAACGAGTTTGCCGCCCGGTGCTGCGGCGGCAATCCACTGGCAGATGTCGTGAAGGTTCATCACATCACGTCTCCCGAACCATCGGTCGGCACCACGATTTCGGTGACGGTCGAATCGGGCGGCACATTCTGCGCGCGCAGCGCGTTGGCGGCCACTGCGGCGAAGGTGGGAGCGGCAACCTGGCCGCCGAAGTGTTCGCGGGTGGTCGGCTCGTCGATCATGACGGCGATGATGAAGCGCGGGTTCGACATCGGCACCATGCCGACGAACGATCCGATGTACTTGCGCGGCATGGCGTACTTGCCGTTTTCAACCTTGTAGGCCGTGCCGGTCTTGCCGCCCACGCGGTAGCCGGGAACCTGGGCTTGCTTGGCCGTACCGTGTTCGCCCGACACCACGCGTTCGAGCATTTCGCGCATGTCGCGCGCGGTTTTCGGCTTGATGATCTGCTGGCCCACCGGCGCCTCGCTCACTTTCTGGAACGACAGCGGAATGGTGTCGCCGTCGCGCGCGAACATCATGTAGGCGCGCGCCAGCTGCAGCAAGGAGACCGAGATGCCGTTCCCGTAGCTCATGGTGGCCTGCTCGATCGGACGCCATGATTTGTACGGCCGCACGCGGCCGGCCACGGCGCCGGGGAAGCCGAATTTCGGCTGCTGGCCGAAGCCGACTTCGGTGAACATTTCCCACATTTCCTGGGCCGGCATGCCGAGCGCGATTTTCGAGGTGCCGATATTGGAAGACATTTCGATAATCTCGGACACCGTCATCACGCCGTGCGCCTTGGTATCGGAAATGGGCGCGCCGTTGATGACATAGCGCCCTTCCCCGGTGTCGATGCGGGTGTTCGGCGTAATGCGGCCGGTATCCATGGCCAGCGCCACCGTGAACGGCTTGAGGGTGGAACCCGGCTCGAAGGTGTCGGTGATGACGCGGTTGCGCAGCTGTGCGCCGGTCAGCTTCTTGCGGTCGTTCGGGTCGTAGGTAGGCCAGTTGGCCAGCGCCAGCACTTCGCCGGTCTTCACGTCCAGCACCACGGCGGCACCGGCCTTGGCCTTGAATTTTTCCACCGCGGCCTTGACCTGCGAATAGGCGATGTACTGGATCTTGCTGTCGACCGACAGGGTCAGGTCCTTGCCGTCGTGCGGCTCCTTGGACAGGCCCACGTCTTCGACGATGCGGCCCAGGCGGTCCTTGATCACGCGGCGGCTGCCGGTGCTGCCCACCAGGGTCAGCTGCTGCGCCAGCTCCATGCTTTCCTGGCCCGCGTCTTCGACATTGGTAAAGCCCACCAGGTGGGTCATGACCTCGCCCTGCGGGTAGAAGCGCTTGTATTCCTTGCGCGTGTCCAGGCCGTCGATCTTGAGTTTTTCGATCTTGGCGATCACGTCCATCTCGACCTGGCGCTTCAGGTAGACGAAGGTGCGGTCCGAATCGAGCTTCTTGCGCAGTTCGGCTTCGCTCATTTCCAGCAGCGCGGCCAGCTGGCGCAGCTTGTCCTTGGGCGACTCGAGCACGTCTTCGGGGATCGCCCACACGGCTTTGACCGGCAGCGACGAAGCGAGCACCTGGCCATTGCGGTCCATGATCTTGCCGCGCGTGGCGGGCAGCTCGATGGTGCGCTCGTAGCGGCTCTTGCCCTGCTTTTGCAGGAATTCGTTGCTCATGCCCTGCAGCCAGAGGGCGCGCCCGGCCAGGGCCAGGAAGGCGGAAAACAGCACAAACAGCACGACGCGCGAACGCCAGGTGGGCAGGCTGACCGCCAGCACCGGGCTTTTCGAGAACGACATCCCTTTCGAGGCTGCTACGCCGCGTTTCATTGTTCGCCTTCTTTCAGGTATTGCGTGCGCGCCGCGGTGAGCGGCGTCATGTTCAATTCGGTGCGCGCAATCTGTTCGATGCGCGCGTTCTTGCCCAGCGTGGACTGGTCGAGCTGGAGCTGGGCCCAGTCGATGTCGAGCTGGCGCGCCTGCTGTTCCAGCTTGCCCAGTTCGATGAACAGGTGGCGCGCCTGGTATTGCGCGTTCACCAGCGACAGGGCGCACATGACCAGCAGCGCCGTCAGCACCAGGTTGATCTTGCCGCTCATGCCGCCTTCCCTGCCGGCAAGCGTTCGGCCACGCGCATCACGGCCGAGCGCGAGCGCGGATTGGCGTCGACTTCCGGGTCGGAGGGCTTCATCTTGGCAACCAGCTTCATCAGCGGCTGCGGCAGGTCGACCGCGCGGATCGGCAGGCGGCGGTCGGGCTGCTCCACTTTCGCCTTGCTGGCCAGGAACTGCTTGACCATGCGGTCTTCCAGCGAATGGAAGCTGATCACCACCATGCGGGCGGCGGGGGCCAGCATGTCATAGGCTTCGGCTAGGCCTGCTTGAAGGTCTTCAAGCTCTTTATTGATGAAAATCCGGATAGCCTGAAAGGTACGGGTTGCCGGGTCCTTGCCCTTTTCGCGGGTTTTGACCGCGTGTGCCACGATACCGGCAAGCTGTCGTGTGCCTGAAATTGGTTCGACTGCCCGGCCAGCAACAATCGCCTTTGCAATCTGAAAAGCAAACCGTTCTTCCCCATAATCGCGTATCACCTTTTCTAGTTGTTGTTCCGGCACCAGCGCCAGCCACTCGGCCGCCGACACACCGCGCGTGGTATCCATGCGCATGTCGAGCGGACCGTCGTTGCGGAAACTGAAACCGCGCGCCGCGTCGTCCACTTGCGGCGAAGAGATGCCCAGGTCGAGCAGGATGCCGTCGACCTGGCTGACGCCGCGTTCGGCCAGCGCCGTTTTCATCGTGGCGAAGCTGTCGTGCACGATCTGGAAGCGGGGGTCGTCGATCTGGTGGGCCGTGGCGATGGCTTGCAAGTCCTTGTCGAAGGCAAACAGGCGGCCCTGCGGGCCCAGTTTCGACAAGATCAGGCGGCTGTGGCCGCCGCGACCGAAGGTGCCATCGACGTAGATACCGTCGGCGCGCGCGCCCGTCAGGTTCAGCGCATCGACCGCCTCGTCAAGCAGCACCGTCCGATGCTGAAAGTCCGGCACCGCCACAATAGTCATCGGCGCGCCCTAGAAGGAGAAATTGGATAAGACGTCGGGCATGCCGCCGGCGACGGCTTGCTGCTCGTCGGCTGCCAGCTTGGCGGCGTCCCAGATCTCGAAATGCGAGCCCATGCCGAGCAGCATCACGTCGCGCGACAGGCCCACGGCCGAGCGCAACTCGGGGGAAATCAGGATGCGGCCGGCGGAATCGAGCTCGACATCGCAAGCGTTGCCGAGGAAAATCCGTTGCCATGCACGGGCCGACATGGGCCAGGCAGCGATCTGGTCGCGGTGGGATTCCCACACCGGACGCGGGAAGAACAGCAGGCAGCCGTGCGGGTGGCGGGTCAGCGTGAGGCGGCCTTCGCACTGGACCGCAAGGGCGTCACGATGCTTGGCAGGGATGGACATCCTGCCTTTTGCATCGAGATTGATTGCTGACGCGCCTTGAAACACGGTGATCCTAGCTGGTTGGTTTTTATGAATTAGTCGTTTTGGGCGCTGGAAGCAGAAAAACCTCCCACAAAACTACACTTTTTCACACAGTTGCCCACTTTAGATGAAGCAATCTTGACGGTCAAGCGGTTTCAACCGTGCGAAATGGGAAATTTACTAATGAAGTCAAGGACTTAGCGCACATCGCTGAAGTGACCTCCAGGGAAAATATGTCGATAAATTAGGTACTTATAAAAGACATTGAATGTGCTACCTCATCTATACACATGGGTTTTGCGCACACAACATGTCTTAAATTAAATGCACGTGGTTGAATTTATGCAACGTGATTGCAAGATTGTCGAAGAGTCAACTTCACAATCACCCGAAAGGGGACTGTCCCAGGTTCTCAGGCAACATCCAAAAGGGGACTGTCCCAGGTTCTCAGGCAATGTTTCCTCGAAAGGGGACTGTCCCAGGTTCTCAGGCAACATCCAAAAGCTTTTGGATGTTGCCTGAGAACCTGGGACAGTCCCCTTTCGAGGAAACATTGCCTGAGAACCTGGGACAGTCCCCTTTTGGATGTTGCCTGAGAACCTGGGACAGTCCCCTTTCGGGTGATTGTGAAGTTGACTCTTCGACAATCTTGCAATCACGTTGCATAAATTCAACCACGTGCATTTAATTTAAGACATGTTGTGTGCGCAAAACCCATGTGTATAGATGAGGTAGCACATTCAATGTCTTTTATAAGTACCTAATTTATCGACATATTTTCCCTGGAGGTCACTTCAGCGATGTGCGCTAAGTCCTTGACTTCATTAGTAAATTTCCCATTTCGCACGGTTGAAACCGCTTGACCGTCAAGATTGCTTCATCTAAAGTGGGCAACTGTGTGAAAAAGTGTAGTTTTGTGGGAGGTTTTTCTGCTTCCAGCGCCCAAAACGACTAATTCATAAAAACCAACCAGCTAGGATCACCGTGTTTCAAGGCGCGTCAGCAATCAATCTCGATGCAAAAGGCAGGATGTCCATCCCTGCCAAGCATCGTGACGCCCTTGCGGTCCAGTGCGAAGGCCGCCTCACGCTGACCCGCCACCCGCACGGCTGCCTGCTGTTCTTCCCGCGTCCGGTGTGGGAATCCCACCGCGACCAGATCGCTGCCTGGCCCATGTCGGCCCGTGCATGGCAACGGATTTTCCTCGGCAACGCTTGCGATGTCGAGCTCGATTCCGCCGGCCGCATCCTGATTTCCCCCGAGTTGCGCTCGGCCGTGGGCCTGTCGCGCGACGTGATGCTGCTCGGCATGGGCTCGCATTTCGAGATCTGGGACGCCGCCAAGCTGGCAGCCGACGAGCAGCAAGCCGTCGCCGGCGGCATGCCCGACGTCTTATCCAATTTCTCCTTCTAGGGCGCGCCGATGACTATTGTGGCGGTGCCGGACTTTCAGCATCGGACGGTGCTGCTTGACGAGGCGGTCGATGCGCTGAACCTGACGGGCGCGCGCGCCGACGGTATCTACGTCGATGGCACCTTCGGTCGCGGCGGCCACAGCCGCCTGATCTTGTCGAAACTGGGCCCGCAGGGCCGCCTGTTTGCCTTCGACAAGGACTTGCAAGCCATCGCCACGGCCCACCAGATCGACGACCCCCGCTTCCAGATCGTGCACGACAGCTTCGCCACGATGAAAACGGCGCTGGCCGAACGCGGCGTCAGCCAGGTCGACGGCATCCTGCTCGACCTGGGCATCTCTTCGCCGCAAGTGGACGACGCGGCGCGCGGTTTCAGTTTCCGCAACGACGGTCCGCTCGACATGCGCATGGATACCACGCGCGGTGTGTCGGCGGCCGAGTGGCTGGCGCTGGTGCCGGAACAACAACTAGAAAAGGTGATACGCGATTATGGGGAAGAACGGTTTGCTTTTCAGATTGCAAAGGCGATTGTTGCTGGCCGGGCAGTCGAACCAATTTCAGGCACACGACAGCTTGCCGGTATCGTGGCACACGCGGTCAAAACCCGCGAAAAGGGCAAGGACCCGGCAACCCGTACCTTTCAGGCTATCCGGATTTTCATCAATAAAGAGCTTGAAGACCTTCAAGCAGGCCTAGCCGAAGCCTATGACATGCTGGCCCCCGCCGCCCGCATGGTGGTGATCAGCTTCCATTCGCTGGAAGACCGCATGGTCAAGCAGTTCCTGGCCAGCAAGGCGAAAGTGGAGCAGCCCGACCGCCGCCTGCCGATCCGCGCGGTCGACCTGCCGCAGCCGCTGATGAAGCTGGTTGCCAAGATGAAGCCCTCCGACCCGGAAGTCGACGCCAATCCGCGCTCGCGCTCGGCCGTGATGCGCGTGGCCGAACGCTTGCCGGCAGGGAAGGCGGCATGAGCGGCAAGATCAACCTGGTGCTGACGGCGCTGCTGGTCATGTGCGCCCTGTCGCTGGTGAACGCGCAATACCAGGCGCGCCACCTGTTCATCGAACTGGGCAAGCTGGAACAGCAGGCGCGCCAGCTCGACATCGACTGGGCCCAGCTCCAGCTCGACCAGTCCACGCTGGGCAAGAACGCGCGCATCGAACAGATTGCGCGCACCGAATTGAACATGACGCCGCTCACCGCGGCGCGCACGCAATACCTGAAAGAAGGCGAACAATGAAACGCGGCGTAGCAGCCTCGAAAGGGATGTCGTTCTCGAAAAGCCCGGTGCTGGCGGTCAGCCTGCCCACCTGGCGTTCGCGCGTCGTGCTGTTTGTGCTGTTTTCCGCCTTCCTGGCCCTGGCCGGGCGCGCCCTCTGGCTGCAGGGCATGAGCAACGAATTCCTGCAAAAGCAGGGCAAGAGCCGCTACGAGCGCACCATCGAGCTGCCCGCCACGCGCGGCAAGATCATGGACCGCAATGGCCAGGTGCTCGCTTCGTCGCTGCCGGTCAAAGCCGTGTGGGCGATCCCCGAAGACGTGCTCGAGTCGCCCAAGGACAAGCTGCGCCAGCTGGCCGCGCTGCTGGAAATGAGCGAAGCCGAACTGCGCAAGAAGCTCGATTCGGACCGCACCTTCGTCTACCTGAAGCGCCAGGTCGAGATGGACGTGATCGCCAAGATCGAAAAACTCAAGATCGACGGCCTGGACACGCGCAAGGAATACAAGCGCTTCTACCCGCAGGGCGAGGTCATGACCCACCTGGTGGGCTTTACCAATGTCGAAGACGCGGGCCAGGAAAGCATGGAGCTGGCGCAGCAGCTGACCCTGGTGGGCAGCACCGGCAGCCGCCGCGTGATCAAGGACCGCCTGGGCCGCATCGTCGAAGACGTGGGCCTGTCCAAGGAGCCGCACGACGGCAAGGACCTGACCCTGTCGGTCGACAGCAAGATCCAGTACATCGCCTATTCGCAGGTCAAGGCCGCGGTGGAAAAATTCAAGGCCAAGGCCGGTGCCGCCGTGGTGCTGGACGTGAAGACCGGCGAAGTGCTGGCGCTGGCCAACTGGCCTACCTACGACCCGAACGACCGCAAGAAGCTGACCGGCGCACAGCTGCGCAACCGCGTCATCACCGACACCTTCGAGCCGGGTTCCACCCTCAAGCCGTTCACGGTGGCGCTGGCCATGGATACCGGCCGCATTACGCCGAACACCCGCATCGACACCGGGGAAGGGCGCTATGTCATCAACGGCGCGCCCATTTCCGATACCAAGGCGCACGGCGTGATGACGGTGTCCGAGATTATCGAAATGTCTTCCAATATCGGCACCTCGAAAATCGCGCTCGGCATGCCGGCCCAGGAAATGTGGGAAATGTTCACCGAAGTCGGCTTCGGCCAGCAGCCGAAATTCGGCTTCCCCGGCGCCGTGGCCGGCCGCGTGCGGCCGTACAAATCATGGCGTCCGATCGAGCAGGCCACCATGAGCTACGGGAACGGCATCTCGGTCTCCTTGCTGCAGCTGGCGCGCGCCTACATGATGTTCGCGCGCGACGGCGACACCATTCCGCTGTCGTTCCAGAAAGTGAGCGAGGCGCCGGTGGGCCAGCAGATCATCAAGCCGAAAACCGCGCGCGACATGCGCGAAATGCTCGAACGCGTGGTGTCGGGCGAACACGGTACGGCCAAGCAAGCCCAGGTTCCCGGCTACCGCGTGGGCGGCAAGACCGGCACGGCCTACAAGGTTGAAAACGGCAAGTACGCCATGCCGCGCAAGTACATCGGATCGTTCGTCGGCATGGTGCCGATGTCGAACCCGCGCTTCATCATCGCCGTCATGATCGACGAGCCGACCACCCGCGAACACTTCGGCGGCCAGGTTGCCGCTCCCACCTTCGCCGCAGTGGCCGCCAACGCGCTGCGCGCGCAGAATGTGCCGCCCGATTCGACCGTCACCGAAATCGTGGTGCCGACCGATGGTTCGGGAGACGTGATGTGATGAACCTTCACGACATCTGCCAGTGGATTGCCGCCGCAGCACCGGGCGGCAAACTCGTTTCCGATTCGCGCCGCGTGCTGCGCGGCGACGTGTTCTTTGCCTATCCGGGCGAAGCGGGCGACGGCCGCGCCTTCATCGAGAAAGCCATCGAGCAGGGCGCCGCCGCCATCGTCCATGAAGCGCGCGATTTCACCTGGAACGATGCCTGGACCGTGCCGCACCTGGCCGTGGCGGAACTGAAAAAGAACGCCGGTCCGATCGCCCACCTGTGCAATGGCATGCCCGACGCGAACATGTTCACGGTCGGCGTGACTGGCACCAATGGCAAGACCTCGTGCGCCGTCTGGCTGGGCCAGGCCCTGTCGCGCCTGGGCGAACCGGCGGCCGTCATCGGCACCCTGGGCGTGGGCATTTTCCGCGGCAAGGGCGAGGTCGAGTACGACGTCACCGGCTACACCACGCCGGACGCGGTGCTGCTGGCCCGGAAGCTGGCTGAAGTGCGCGATGCGGGCGCTGCCTCTTTGGCGATTGAGGTAAGCTCCATCGGGCTCGAGCAGGAACGTACCGCGGGCATGCATTTCGACGTCGCGCTGTTTACCAACCTGACGCGCGACCACCTTGACTATCACGGCGACATGGAAAGCTACGAGGCAGCGAAGGGCAAGCTGTTCGAGTGGCCAGGACTGAAGACTGCAGTGCTTAACCTCGACGATCCGGCTGGCCTGCGCCTGGTCAGCCACCTTACCGCCCGCTTCGGCAGCGCGCTGCCCCTGATCGGCTACACCCTGCACGATGCCGCGGCCCGGCCGGACATCGCCGGCGTGGCCATCCTGCGCGCGTCGCAATTCAAGAGCCGCCACATCGGCACCGATTTCCATCTCGATTCGCCGTACGGCAGCGCCAACGTGAAAACCCAGCTGGTCGGCCATTTCAATATCAGCAATGCGCTGGCGGTGCTGGGCGCACTGATCGCCAAGGGGACGGCGCTGCGCACCGCGCTCGACGCGATCGAAGCGCTGACGCCGGCCCCGGGCCGCATGCAGCAAGTCGGCGGCCAGGATGCGCCCATGGTCGTCATCGACTACGCGCACACGCCCGACGCGCTGGAAAAAACGCTGGAAACCCTCAAGCAGGTCGCCACCGAACGCGGCGGCGAACTGTGGTGCGTGTTCGGCTGCGGCGGCGACCGCGATCCGGGCAAGCGCCCGCAGATGGGCGCCATCGCGCAAATCGCGGAACATGTACTGGTCACCAGCGACAATCCGCGCAGCGAAGACCCGGCCGCCATCATCGCCCAGATCGTGGCCGGCATGGATGCCGCCCACGCCAGTTCGCGCTTCCAGGCCATCGAAGACCGCGCCGCGGCCATCCTGTCGGCCGTGCGCCATGCCGCCAAGACCGACGTGATCCTGCTCGCCGGCAAAGGCCACGAACCCTACCAGGAAATCAAGGGCCGCAAGATGCCGTTTTCCGACGCCGACCACGCCGCGCTGGCGCTGGCCGCCCGCGCCACCATGATGAGGTCCAACTGATGCGCGGCACCCTGGCACAACTGGCACACTCGCTCACCGGCGCGCGCATGACCGCGAACGCCTCGTTCGACAGCGTCTCGACCGACAGCCGCAAGGTGAGCGCCGGCGCGCTGTTCGTCGCCCTGCGCGGCGACAATTTCGACGCCCACGATTTCCTCGGCCAGGTGGCCGCCCAGGGCGTGGCCGGCGTGGTTGTCGAAGCGCTGCCCGACGGCTGGACGCTGCCGGCCATCGTGGTGCCCGATACCCTGGCCGCGCTGGGCCAGATCGGCAATGCCTGGCGCGTGCAGTTCGCCATTCCCGTCATCGGCGTCACTGGCAGCAATGGCAAGACCACGGTCAAGGAAATGATCGCCTCGGTGCTCGAAGCGGCTTATGGCGACGATGCGCGCCTGGCCACCCGTGGCAACCTGAATAATGAAATCGGCGTGCCGCTGACGGTGATGCGCCTGCTGCCGTCGCACCAGGCGGCCGTCATCGAGCTGGGCATGAACCATCCTGGCGAGATCGCGCGCCTGGCGGCGATTGCCGCGCCCACCATCGCGCTGGTGAACAACGCGCAGCGCGAGCACCAGGAATTCATGCACACCGTGGAGGCTGTCGCCCGCGAAAACGGTTCGGTCATCGACAGCCTGGCGCCCGGCGGCGTGGCGGTCTACCCTGGCGACGATACGTATACGGCGCTGTGGGCCGGCCTGGCCGGCAGCCGCCGCAGCATCACTTTCGGCCTTGATGCCGCCTGCAACGTCACCTGCAGCCACAGCGCGAGCACCTTCGGCAGCGAGATGCTGGTGGTCGTCAGCGACGCGCACGGCAAGCGCCAGTTTCCGGTGCGCCTGGCGGCGGCCGGACTGCATAACGTGCGCAACGCCCTGGCGGCGATCGCCTGCTGCGTGGCGGCCGGCGTGCCCGACGAAGCGATCGAGCGCGGCCTGCAAGCCTTCGCGCCGGTCAGCGGCCGCCTGCAGCGCAAGAGCGCTACCTGCGGCGCCACCGTCATCGACGACAGCTACAACGCCAATCCGGATTCGGTGCGCGCCGCCATCGACGTGCTGGCGCAGGCGCCGGAGCCGCGCATCCTGGTACTGGGCGACATGGGCGAAGTCGGCACCCAGGGCCGCGAATTCCACGAAGAGATTTCCGCCTACGCGGCCAGCCGTGGCATCGGCACCGTGCTGGTCACCGGCGAGCTGGCGCGCCACATGGTGGCCGCGGGGGCACAACATTTTGAGCAGTTCGACGAATTATTGGCAGCACTGGACGCACGACTGGGCAGCAAATCTGACGCAACTGTGTTGGTCAAGGGCTCGCGCTTCATGAAAATGGAACGCGTGGTCCAACACCTTCTTGGTTCAACAAACATCGGTAAGGAAGCCCACTAATATGCTGCTCTGGCTCGCTCAATTCTTCCAGCAGGACTTAGGTCCCCTGCGTGTTTTCAACTTCATCACCTTCCGTGCGGTGTTCGCGACCATCACGGCCACGCTGATCGGCCTGTTCGCCGGCCCTTACGTCATCCGCAAGCTGGTGGAGATGAAGGTCGGCCAGGCGGTGCGTACCGATGGCCCGCAAACGCACCTGAAAAAACACGGCACCCCGACCATGGGCGGCGTGCTGATCCTGCTCGCGATCGGCGTCTCCACCTTCCTGTGGATGGACTTTTCGAACCGCCTGGTGTGGCCGGTGCTGGTGGTGACCCTGGGCTTCGGCGCCGTGGGCTGGGCCGACGACTACCGCAAGGTGGTCTACCAGGACCCGCAAGGCATGCGCTCGGGCGGAAAAATACTTCTGGATGTCGCTGATCGGCATCGCCGCCGCGCTGTACCTGGCGTTCTCGGTTTCCGCGCCAAACAACGCCAAGGTGTGGGAGCTGTTCTTTGCATGGGTGCAGTCGGGCTTTTCGATGGACCTGCCGCCCAAGGCCGACCTGATCGTGCCGTTCGTGAAAACCATCAGCTATCCGCTCGGCGTATGGGGCTTCATCGCGCTCACCTACTGCGTCATCGTCGGCACCAGCAATGCGGTCAACATCACCGACGGCCTCGATGGCCTGGCCATCATGCCCACCGTGATGGTCGGTTCGGCGCTGGGCCTGTTCGCCTACCTGACCGGCAGCGCCACCTATTCGCGCTACCTGTTCATTCCGCATATCCCGGGCGCCGGCGAAATGCTGATCTTCTGCGGCGCCATGGCAGGCGCGGGCCTGGCCTTCCTGTGGTTTAACGCCCACCCTGCGCAAATGTTCATGGGCGACGTCGGCGCGCTGGCGCTGGGCGGCGCGCTCGGCACCATCGCCGTCATCGTGCGCCAGGAAATCGTCCTGTTCATCATGGGCGGCGTGTTCGTCGCCGAAACGGTGTCGGTGATGATCCAGGTGGTGTGGTTCAAGTACACGAAGAAGAAGTACGGGGCGGGGCGGCGGGTGTTCCTCATGGCGCCGCTGCACCACCACTTCGAACAAAAAGGCTGGAAAGAGACGCAGGTAGTTGTGCGCTTCTGGATTATCACCATGATGCTGGTCCTGGTCGGCCTGTCGACCCTGAAACTGCGCTAATAATGAATTACGACGGCAAACACGCACTGGTACTGGGGCTCGGGGAATCCGGGCTCGCGATGGCGCAATGGCTCGCCCGTTGCGGCGCGCGCGTGCGCGTTGCCGACACGCGTGACGCGCCGCAGCGCCTGCAAGCCTTGCGTGATTCCGTACCTGCCGCCCAGTTCATTGGCGGCCCGTTGAATGCCGCCTTGCTGGACTCCGTCGACTTCGTCACCGTCAGCCCTGGCCTGATGCCGGAGCGCGAGCTGGCCGAGATCACCCCGGCAGCCATCGCAGCCGGCATCCCTGTCTGGGGCGAGATCGAACTGTTCGCCCAGGCCCTGGCCGCGCTCAAGGAAGAACGCGGCTACGCCCCGAAAGTCATCGCGATCACCGGCACCAACGGCAAGACCACCGTGACCAGCCTGACTGGCCTCTTGTGCCAGCGCGCCGGCCTGTCGACGCGCGTGGCCGGCAATATCAGCCCCGCCGCGCTGGACGTGCTGCGCGAAGTGATGGACGCCGACGACTTGCCGCAGGCCTGGATACTCGAGTTGTCCAGTTTCCAGCTGCACGCCACTTTCAGCCTCCAAGCCGACGCCGCCACCGTCCTGAACCTGACCCAGGACCACCTGGACTGGCATGGCGACATGGCCGCCTACGCTGCCGACAAGGCGCGCATTTTTGGCGCCGCTACCGTGCGCGTGCTCAATCGCGACGACGCGCGGGTCATGAACATGGCCGCGCCCATGAGCGAGGTGGTCACCTTCGGCACCGACGAGCCAAAACAGGCCGACTGCTTCGGCCTGGTCAATGAACGCGGCGTGCTGTGGCTGGCCGCCGCCGTGCCGGGCGAAGAAAGCGAAAAGAAGCGCAAGAAGAATGAAGTGGCGGAAGTGGTGCCGTGCATCGTCAACCGCCTGATGCCGGCCGATGCGCTGCATATCCGCGGCTTGCACAATGCCTCCAACGCACTGGCCGCGCTGGCCCTGTGCCGCGCGATCGGCCTGCCTTTCGCGCCGCTGTTGCACGGCCTGCGCGAATACAAGGGCGAGCCGCACCGCGTGGAGCTCATTGCCGCCATCGAAGGCGTCGATTACTACGACGACAGCAAGGGTACCAACGTGGGCGCCACGGTCGCGGCCCTGAACGGACTTGGCAAGGCCTTCGGCGGCGCGTCGCAAAAAATCGTGCTGATCGCCGGCGGCGACGGCAAGGGCCAGGACTTCGATCCGCTGGCCGAACCCGTTTCGCGCTACGTGCGCGCCGTGGTGCTGATCGGCCGCGACGCGCCCAAGCTGCGTGCGGCCATCGAACCGTCCGGCGTGGACATGGTCGATTGCGCGACCCTGCCCGAGGCCGTGGCCCGTGCGGCGGCGCTGGCCCATGGCGGCGACGCCGTGCTGCTTTCGCCCGCATGCGCCAGCATGGACATGTTCACCAATTACGCGCATCGCGCGCAGGTGTTCTGCGACGCCGTGCGCGAACTCGCGCTGGACAAGGGACAGGACCTCTGATGGCGCTCCAGCTTCCATTCAAATTCTCGGGATCGTCGAAGGATGCTTTGACGAGCAGCCGCTTGCGCCCGTCGAAAATGATGGAGTACGACCAGCCGCTGGTCTGGGTGACCCTGCTGCTGATGCTGTTCGGCCTGGTGATGGTGTATTCGGCGTCGATCGCGCTGCCCGATTCGCCGAAGTACGCCAATTACAAGAACAGCTACTTCCTGCAGCGCCAGTCCATGTTCATCGCCGTGGCCCTGATGATCGGCCTGTTCGTGTTCCGCATCCGGATCGCGGTATGGCAGCGCTATGCATCGCTGATGTTCGTGGCCACCCTGGTGCTGCTGGTGCTGGTGCTGGTGCCGGGCGTCGGATTCTCGGTCAACGGCGCGCAGCGCTGGCTGAACCTGAAGATATTCAACCTGCAGCCGTCCGAAATCATGAAGATCGCCGTGGTGCTCTACGCGGCCGACTACACGGTGCGCAAGCAGGAATACATGCACAAGCTGACCAAGGGCTTCCTGCCGATGGCGGGCGCCATCGGTCTGGTTGGCCTGTTGCTGCTGCTCGAACCCGACCTTGGCGCTTTCGGCGTGATCGTCTGCATCGCCATGGGCATCCTGTTCCTGGGCGGGATCAACGCTATCTGGTTCGGCGGTATCGGCGCGCTGCTGGTGGCCATCTTCGGCGCCATCATCGCGCTGTCGAAGTTCCGGCGCGAGCGCATGTTCGCCTACCTGGATCCCTGGCAGGAAGGCAATGCCCTGGACAAGGCCTACCAGCTGACCCATTCCCTGATCGCCTTCGGACGCGGCGAATTTTTCGGCGTGGGCCTTGGCGCCAGCGTCGAAAAGCTGCACTACCTGCCCGAGGCGCACACCGACTTCATCATGGCCGTCATCGGCGAAGAACTGGGCCTGGCCGGCGTGCTGGTGGTGATCGCCATGTTCTACTGGCTGGTCAAGCGCGCCTTCGACATCGGCCGCCAGGCCATTGCCATCGACCAGACCTTCGCCGGCCTGGCCGCCAAGGGCATCGGCATCTGGATCGGCGTGCAGACTTTCATCAACATGGGCGTAAACCTGGGCCTGTTGCCGACCAAGGGCCTGACGCTGCCTTTGATGAGCTACGGCGGATCCGGGGTCGTCATCAACTGCGTGGGGCTGGCCATCTTGCTGCGTATCGACTATGAAAACCGCGTCATGATGCGGGGTGGCCGCTCATGAAAAAACTGATGATCATGGCGGCCGGCACCGGCGGGCATATCTTCCCCGGCATCGCGATCGCGCAGACCATGCGCCAGCGCGGCTGGGAAGTGAGCTGGCTGGGCACGTCCCACGGCATGGAGCAGGACCTGGTGCCGAAGCAGGGCATCGCGATCGATTCGATCAACTTCTCCGGCATGCGCGGCAAAGGCCTGGTCCATACCATCACCGGCGCATTCAAGCTGGTTTTCAGCTTATTCACCTGCCTGGCCCATCTCGCGCGCCGCCGGCCCACCGTGGTGCTGGGCATGGGCGGCTATGTGTGCGTGCCGGGCGGCCTGATGGCGCGCCTGTGCCGCCGGCCGCTGGTGCTGGTCAATGCCGACGCCGCGCTGCTGCTGTCGAACAAGACGCTGGCGCCGTACGCGCAGCGCGTGCTGTTCGGTTTTCCTGCCGATTTCGGCAGCGCCGCCGGCAAGGCTGTCGTCACCGGCAATCCGGTGCGCCAGGAGATCCTGGCCATGGCGCCGCCAGTGCAGCGCTTCGAGCGGCGCGAAGGCCCGCTGCGCATCCTGGTCGTCGGCGGCAGCCTGGGCGCGCAGGTGCTCAATGAAAGCATTCCTGCCGCGCTGGCCCTGATTCCCCTGAAGGAGCGCCCGCTGGTGCGCCACCAGTCGGGCAAGAAGAATATCGACGCGCTGCGCAAGGCGTACACGGAAGCGGGCGTGCAGGCCGAGGTGCTCGACTTCATCGACGACATGGCCAACGCCTACATCGGCGCCGACATCGTCATCTGCCGCGCCGGCGCGATCACGGTGTCCGAATTGACGGCCGCCGGCGTGGCCAGCGTGCTGGTGCCCTTCGTGGCCAGCACCACCAGCCACCAGCGCGACAACGCGCAATGGATGGCGCAGCAGCAGGCGGCGATTCACCTGCCGCAGTCGGAACTGGCGCCGGACAAGGTGGCGGCGCTGATCAAGTCGCTCACGCGCGAAAAATGCCGCGTCATGGCGGAAGCGGCGCTCAAGGTCGGAAAACGCGATGCGAACAAGGCAATCGCAGAAGTCATCGAACAATTGGCAGGATCGGCAAACAAATGAAACATAAAATCAAGAATATTCACTTCGTCGGCATCGGCGGCAGCGGCATGAGCGGCATCGCCGAAGTGCTGCTCAACCTCGGCTACGTGGTGTCGGGCTCGGACCTGGGCAGCAATGCCGCCACGCAGCGCCTGGAAAGCCTGGGCGCGAAAGTCATGCTGGGCCACGCGGCCGCCAACGTGGCCGGCGCCGACGCGGTGGTCACCTCGACCGCCGTCAAGGAAGACAATCCGGAAGTCATCGCCGCCCGCGCCGCGAAGACGCCCATCGTGCCGCGCGCGATCATGCTCGGTGAACTGATGCGCTTGAAGCGCGGCATCGCCATCGCCGGCACCCACGGCAAAACCACCACCACCAGCCTGGTCGCATCGGTGCTGGCGCAGGGCGGACTGGATCCCACGTTTGTCATCGGCGGACGCCTGAACAGCGCCGGCGCCAACGCCAAGCTGGGCACCGGCGAATACATCGTCGCCGAAGCGGACGAATCGGATGCGTCGTTCCTGAACCTGTCGCCCATGATCGAAGTCATCACCAATATCGATGCCGATCACATGGAAACCTACGAGCACGATTTCGAAAAGCTCAAGTCGGCCTTCGTCAATTTCACGCATCGCCTGCCGTTCTACGGCCGCGTCATGCTGTGCATCGACGATCCGCATGTGCGCGCCATCATTCCGCAGGTGACCAAGCCGATCACCACCTACGGCTTTTCCGCGGAAGCGGAAGTGCGCGCCGTGAACGCCAGCGCCATCGGCCTGCAGATGCACTTCACCGTGATCCAGGAAGGCTACCCGGACACCCAGTTCATCCTGAACCAGCCAGGCATGCACAATGTGCTGAACGCCTGCTCGGCGATCGCGATCGCGCGCGAAATCGGCATCGAAGACAGCGCCACCCAGCAGGGCCTGGCCGAATTCCACGGCGTGGGCCGCCGCTTCACGCGCTATGGCGACGTCGCCATTCCCGGCGGCGGCGCCTTCACGCTGGTCGACGATTTCGGCCACCATCCGCTCGAAACCGAAGTCACGCTGGCCGCCGCCCGCGGCGCCTATCCGGGCCGCCGCCTGGTGCTGGCCTTCCAGCCGCACCGCTACAGCCGCACGCGCGACCTGTTCGAAGACTTCGTCAAGGTGCTGGGAACGCCGGACGTTCTGGTGCTGTCCGAGGTGTATCCGGCCGGCGAAGCGCCGATCCGCGCCGCCGACGGCCGTTCGCTGGCGCATGCGCTGCGCGTGAACGGCAAGGTCGAACCGATTTTTGTCGAAGCCATCGCCGACATGCCGGCCACCATCATGGGCCTGGTGCAGGACGGCGATGTCGTGATCACCATGGGCGCCGGCTCGATCAGCGGCATTCCGCAAAAACTGACAACCTATACAGGGGCTTGAAGTGAGCATATTTACTCCCGCAGACGCAGCGGCACTGGGCAAGGTTGGCGTGCTGTTCGGCGGCCGTTCCGCCGAACGCGACGTGTCGATCATGTCGGGCCGCGGCGTGCTGGCCGCGCTGACCAGCAAGGGCATCAACGCCCACGCCTTCGATCCGGGCCAGCGCAGCATCGCCGAACTGGCGGCTGAAAAATTCGACCGCGTATTCATTGCGCTGCACGGCCGCTTCGGCGAAGACGGCAGCCTGCAGGGCGCGCTCGAGCAGCTGAACATTCCGTACACCGGCAGCGGCGTGATGGCCTGCGCCATCGGCATGGACAAGATCTACACCAAGATGATCTGGCTGCAGAAGGGCCTGACCACGCCGCGCTATGCGTCGATCACCCCGGGCACCGACCTGGCAGCGGTGGCCGCCGACATCGGCATTCCGCTGATCGTCAAGCCGCCGCACGAAGGCTCGACCATCGGCATCACCAAGGTGTCCGACGCCGCCGATTTCAAGGCGGCATACGAGCTGGCGGCGACCTTCGACGACGTGGTGCTGGCCGAGGAATTTGTCACCGGACGCGAATTCACGGTCGCCATCCTGGGCCGCGGCGCCACCGCGCGCGCGCTGCCGATCATCGAGATCGTCGCCCCGGAAGGCAATTACGACTACCAGAACAAGTACTTCACCGACGTGACCAAGTATTTCTGCCCGGCCGACCTGCCGGAGGCAACCCGCGCCGACATGGAAAGCGCCGCGCTGGCAGCGTACCGCGCCCTCGACTGCGAAGGCTGGGGCAGGATCGATTTCATGCTGCGCGCGAGCGACGGCAAGCCGTTCCTGATCGAGGCCAATACATCGCCCGGCATGACCAGCCATTCGCTGGTGCCGATGGCGGCCAATGCGGTCGGTATCAGTTATGAAGATTTGTGCGTGGAGATCCTGCGTTCGGCGCGGCTGAAGATGGGCAAGGGCTGATTACGCAATGTGGCATGACGTCCGAGCTCTGAATGCAAGCGCCAGCGGCCTGGTTGCCGCAGTAGTCCTGGCCTTGCTGGCGTCGGGCGTGTGGTGGTTGTCGCAGCGGCCGATGTTCACCCTGCGTACGGTGAGCGTCGAGAGCATGTACGGCATGGAACTGAAGCATGTGAACAAGCTGACCCTGCGCGCGGGCGTGGTCGGACGGATCAAGGGCAATTTTTTCACGACCAACCTGGAGCAGGTGCGTACGGCCTTCGAATCGGTGCCCTGGGTGCGCAAGGCAACGGTGCGGCGCGAATGGCCGGACCAGCTGATCGTGGAAGTCGAGGAGCACGAACCGCTCGGCACCTGGGGCGAAGATGGGCGCCTGCTGTCGGTCAAGGGCGATGTGTTCACCGCCAACCTGGCCGAGGCGGACGAAGACCATGCGCTGCCGGCGCTCGACGGGCCGGAGGGGAGCGAGAAGGAAGTGCTGGCGCGGTTTGCCGAATTGCGGGCGTGGTTTGCGCCGCTGCGGCTCGCGCCAGGGAAGCTGAGTCTGTCCTCCCGCTATGCGTGGACCGTCGGACTCGATAACGGAATGAGCGTGGCGCTGGGCCGCGAGCAGGACAAGACGACACTGAGGAACCGGGTTGACCGGCTGGTGAAAATCTATCCGCAACTGGCCCGCTTGATCCCCGACGGGATCGACACGATCGACATGCGGTACCCGAATGGCCTGGCGCTTTCCGCCGCCGGCCTCAAGGTGCCGAGTGATGCAACAAAGCCTGTGAAGGCGGTAGTGAAAAAAGAACTTAATTCAACCAGCGGCAAAACCAAGAAAACACAGTAGGCGACAGCACATGACAAAAGACGCGAAAAACCTGATCGTCGGACTCGACATCGGCACCTCGAAGGTGGTGGCGGTGGTGGCCGAAGTGATGCCCGATGGGCGCCACGAAGTCATCGGACTCGGTCAGCACGAGTCGCGAGGCCTGAAAAAGGGCGTCGTCGTCAATATCGAGGCGACCGTCGAATCGATCCAGCGCGCGCTTGAAGAAGCGGAGCTGATGGCGGACTGCAAGATCCGCAACGTCTATGCGGGCATCGCCGGCAGCCATATCCGTTCGTTCAATTCGAGCGGCATGGTCGCCATCAAGGACAAGGAAGTGACCAGCACCGACGTGGCGCGCGTGATCGAAACGGCCAAGGCCGTCAACATCCCGACCGACCAGCAGCTGCTGCACACGGTGCCGCAGGAATTCATCGTCGACAGCCAGGAAGACGTGCGCGAGCCGATCGGCATGAGCGGCATTCGCCTGGAAGTGCGGGTGCACATCGTCACCGGCGCGGTGTCGGCGGTGCAGAACATCGTCAAGTGCGTGCGCCGCTGCGGCCTGGAAGTGTCGGACCTGATCCTGCAGCCGATGGCGTCGGCCGACGCGGTGCTCACGCTCGACGAAAAGGAACTGGGCGTGGTCCTGATCGACATTGGCGGCGGCACCACCGACATCGCCGTGTTCTCGGACGGCGCGATCCGCCACACGGCGGTCATTCCGATCGCCGGCGACCAGATCACCAACGATATCGCCATGGCGCTGCGCACGCCGACCTCGGAAGCGGAAGAAATCAAGATCCGCTACGGCGTGGCCAAGCAGGTGCTGGCCGATCCGCACGAGTCGCTCGAAGTGCCGGGCCTGGGCGACCGCGGTCCGCGCAACCTGTCGCGCCAGGCGCTGGCTGCCGTGATCGAGCCGCGCGTCGAAGAGCTGTTCGCGATGGTGCACCAGGTGGTGCGCGAGTCCGGCTACGAAGGCGTGCTCTCGTCGGGCATCGTGCTCACCGGCGGCACCGCGATCATGCCCGGCATGGTCGAAATGGCGGAAGACATATTCTTGAAGCCGGCGCGCCTTGGCACGCCGGACTATCGCGGCCAGCTTGCCGACGTCGTGCGCAGTCCGCGTTATGCGACTGTCCTCGGCCTGCTGCTGGAAGCGAAGAAGCAGTATTTGCGGGGCCACATCGTAACCAGGCAGGATGGCTCGGTAAAAGCAGTGTGGCAGCGCATGAAAGAATGGTTTTTGGGGAATTTTTAATTTTTTATAGTTAACCGCAGTTTTCAATCTCCAGGTTTCATATGAATATGAGCCCTGGCGCTTGGAAACCGCACTTTGATTAGGAGTACATCATGGAGTTTGATATGGTCGATAACGCAGCACTCGGAACCGTCATCAAAGTCGTCGGCGTCGGCGGAGCAGGTGGTAATGCAGTTCAGCACATGATCAACAAGGGCGTGTCCGGCGTTGAGTTCATCGCTGCGAACACCGATGCCCAGGCATTGGCTGCATCGTCGGCCCACAATATTATCCAGATCGGCGATTCGGGCCTCGGCGCCGGCATGAAGCCGACCGTCGGCCGCGCGCTGGCCGAAGAATCGCGTGCCCGCATCGAAGATTCGCTGCGCGGCGCGCACATGGTCTTCATCGCTGCCGGCATGGGCGGCGGCACCGGCACGGGCGCTGCGCCCATCGTCGCTGAAATCGCCAAGAGCATGGGCGCGCTGACGGTTGCCGTCGTGTCCAAGCCTTTCTCGTACGAAGGCCAGAAGTGCATGGACATCGCCGAAAGCGGCCTGGAAGAACTGTCCCAGCACGTCGATTCGCTGATCATCATCCTGAACGAAAAGCTGGAAGAGATCTACGAAGACGAAAGCATGATCGACTGGATGAAGCACGCCGACGATGTGCTCAACAACGCGGTCGCCGGTATCGCCGAGATCATCAACGTGCCGGGCCACATCAACGTCGACTTCAACGACGTCAAGACCATCATGGGCGAGCAGGGCAAGGCCATGATGGGCACGGCCACCGCGTCCGGCGTGGACCGCGCGCGCATCGCCGCCGAACAGGCAGTGGCTTCGCCCCTGCTTGACGGTATCGACCTGTCGGGCGCACGCGGCGTGCTGGTCAACGTGACCGCCAGCCGCAACCTGAAGGGCAAGGAAATCAAGGAAGTCATGGCCGCGGTGCGCGCTTTCGCGGCGCCCGATGCGTCGATCGCGCAAGGCATCGCCTACGACGACACCATGGGCGACGATATCCGCGTGACCGTGGTGGCCACTGGCCTGGGCAAAGCCAAGAAGGCCATGCAGCTGGTGCAGACGCCAATGCTGCGCACCGGTACCCACAACGCGCCGATGATGGCGTCCGGTACCGGCATGGCTGCGTCCTCCGGTGTGACCATGGGCGCCGCGTCGGGCCTGGGCCAGTCGCTCGACGGCATGAAGCAGCCAGCCGTATGGCGCCGTGAACAGGCTTCCGAGCAGGTTCAGGCCATGCAGCGCAATGGCGTGGAAACCTACGACATTCCTGCCTTCCTGCGCAAGCAAGCCGACTAAGCGCCAGTCCGCGATCCCGCGCAGGGTGGAAAAGCGTAGCGCCTTCCACCAAGCTGAGCCAGCTTGGTGGAAGGCGCCGTGCTTTTCCACCCTGCGTTTTTTTCGGGGTCCAGCAAAACCAGCTGGCTTCAGGCATACTATTCGTCTTTCAACCATACACAAGGAGCCTCGAATGGCTATCAAAATCGGCGACCGCCTGCCGGAAGGCGCACTGGCAGAATTCGTAGAAACCGAAACCGCAGGCTGCTCGCTCGGCCCGAATACCTTCCAGGTCGCTGACCTGGTCAAGGGCAAGAAGATCGCCATCTTCGGCCTGCCAGGCGCCTACACCCCGACCTGCTCCGCACAGCACGTGCCGGGCTACGTCAAGCACGCGGACGAACTCAAGGCCAAGGGCGTTGACGAAATCTGGTGCATCTCGGTCAACGACGCCTTCGTCATGGGCGCATGGGGCCGCGACCAGAAGGCCACCGGCATCGTGCGCATGATGGCCGACGGTAACGCCGCCTATAGCAAGGCCCTGGGCCTGGACGCCGACTTCTCCAAGTACGGCATGGGCACGCGTTCGGCGCGCTACTCGATGCTGGTTGACGACGGCGTGGTCACCCAGTTGAACCTGGAGCAGGGCGGCGCGTTCGAAGTGTCGAATGCCGAAACCATGCTCAAGCAAGTCGCTTAAGCAGCAACAGCGGCACCATGAAACGCCTTCACCCGAGAGGGTGCGAGGCGTTTTGTTTTTTTTACGGTCAGCGTCATGCACATCAAAAAAGAATCCCCGAACCAGCCCGAGATCGTCGCCATGCTGGAGCAGCTCGATGCCTATTTCGGCGCGCTGTATCCGGCCGAAAGCAACCACCTGCTCGACGTCGCCGCCCTGATGCAGCCGGACGTCGTGTTCCTGGTCGCGCGCAATGACCACGGCGCGGCGGTCGGCTGCGGCGCCTACGTCAACCGCGGCGGCTATGCGGAAGTCAAGCGCATGTACGTCGATCCGTCGCAGCGCGGGCAGGGCGTGGGCGGCCTGCTGATGGCGGCCATCGTCGACGGCGCCCGGTCCGCCGGCCTGCCGCGGCTGCGCCTGGAAACGGGCATCAGCCAGCCGGAAGCGATCGGCCTGTACGAGCGCGACGGCTTCGTTCGCATCGCGCCGTTCGGCGATTACGTCGAAGACCCGCTCTCGATCTTCATGGAGAAGCCGCTGTGAAGAACATGCGCAGCATCTATGCGATGCTGTTCGCGGTCGCCATGTTCTCCCTGATGGACACGGCCATGAAGCTGCTCGCCGCCCACTATCCGGCCATGCAGGTGGCCGCCTTGCGCGGCCTGGCTTCGCTGCCGCTGGTGCTGGTCTACATCGGCTGGCGCGGCGCCTTCAAGTCGGCCTTCCGGGTGCGCTGGCCGCTGCACATCCTGCGCGGCATCCTTGGCGTCGCCATGCTGTCGCTGTTCGCCTTCGGCCTGAAAAATCTGACCCTGGCCGAAGCCTATTCGATTTTCTTCATCGCCCCGGCCCTGATCACGGCGCTCTCGGTCGTGTTCCTCAAGGAGCGCGTCAATGCCGCCCGCTGGATCGCGATCGCGGTCGGCCTGGTGGGCGTGATCGTGGTCCTGCGCCCCACCGGCGAAGGCTTGCTGACCCTGGGCGGCCTGGCCATCCTGGCCGCTGCCGCCTGCTACGCCGTGTCGGCCATCACCAACCGCGTGCTGGGCCGCACCGACAGCAATGAACACATGATCCTGTGGCTGATGCTGATGATGTCGGCCGGCGCCAGCGCACTGGCCGCGCCCGACTGGGTGGCCGTGCGCGGCAGCGACTTCCTGCTGTTGCTGGCCCTGTCCGTGACCGGTTTCCTGGGCCAGATCGCCATCACCGAAGCGTTCAGCAAGGGCGAGGCCTCGAGCATCGCGCCGCTGGAATACACGGCCCTGGCCTGGGGCGTGGGGCTGGACTGGCTGCTGTGGCAAGCCTTGCCGGACCGCTACACCATGCTGGGCGCGGCCATCATCATCGGCAGCGGCATTTACCTGATCCGCCACGAGCATGACCATGCCAAGGCCGAGCATCCCTAGAGCGGTATAATCTGCCCATGCTTAAACAAAGAACCCTCAAGAAACTCGTGCGCACCACGGGCGTCGGCTTGCATTCCGGCACCAAGGTCGTCCTGACCCTGCGCCCGGCCGACATCGATACCGGCATCGTGTTCCGCCGCGTCGACCTCGACCCGGTGGTCGAGTTCCCGGCCAGCGCGGGCGTGGTGGGCGACACCCGCATGGCGTCCGTCCTGATCAACGGGGCGGCGCGCGTGTCCACGGTCGAACACCTGATGTCGGCCTGCGCCGGCCTTGGCATCGACAACCTGTACGTGGACGTGTCGGCCGAAGAAATTCCCATCATGGATGGCTCGGCCTCGTCCTTCGTGTTCCTGCTGCAGCAGGCGGGCGTGCAGGAGCAGGAAGCGGCGAAAAAATTCATCCGCGTGCTCAAGCCCGTGGAAATCCGCCAGGGCAGCGGCAACAATGAAAAATGGGCCCGCCTGTCGCCTTACGACGGCTTCAAGCTCGATTTCTTCATCGAATTCAACCACCCGGCCGTGGACGGCACCACCCAGCGCGCCTTCGTCGATTTCGGCGACGTGTCCTATGTGCACGACGTGGCGCGCGCCCGCACCTTCGGTTTCATGCAGGATGTGGAAAGTTTGCGCGGCATGGGCCTGGCCCGCGGCGGTTCGCTGGAAAACGCCATCGTGATGGACGAATACCGCATCCTCAATTCGGACGGCCTGCGCTATGAAGATGAATTCGTGCGCCACAAGATCCTCGACGCCATCGGCGACCTGTACCTGGTGGGCCATCCGCTGCTGGCCAGCTACGAAGCGCACAAATCGGGCCATGGCTTGAACAACCTGCTGCTGCTCGAACTGCTCAAGCACCCGGACGCCTACGACATCGTGTCCTTCGCCCAAGCCGGCAGCGCGCCAGCGTCCTATGTGCGCCAGATGGAACGTGAGTGGGCGCTAACTTAGCGTAATCCCGCTCAGCGCCTGCGCGCCGCCATCGCCTTCAGGGCGGCAATCAGGGTGGCGTTCTGGGCAGTTTCGGGCAGGGTATTGCCCAGTTCCTCGAACGCCGCCTTGGCGGTATCGGGCAGCACCAGCTGGCGCGTGTGCACCACGGGCGGGATGCTGCGCGTGACCTGCACCTTCAGCTTGATGTCCACCACTTGCCAGCCGCGCTTTTGCAGCGCCGCGATCAGCTTGGGAAGCTGCTGCTTGAGCTTGGCGGCCACGGCCGAGGTGGGCGTGGCCAGCACCAGCTGGGCGTCCTGGAAGGACAGCACATCGCACTGGGCGAACATGGGCGGCAGCGATTTGGCGCAGTCCGTCTGCAGGCTGGCCATGCGCATTGCCGTGGGCAACAGGGCCGCCATCTTGTCGTTGCGTTTCAGGAAATCCGTCGCATCGAGCGAGGTTTTCCGCGTTTTGGTGCCGTAGATGTGCATGGGCGTCACGATAGCACATTGCCCGGTCGCAGGTTTCTATGCATAATCCCCGCATGGTATTTTCCTCGATTCTCTTCCTGTTCTACTTCTTCCCGATCTTCCTCTGCCTGTACTACGTTCTTCCATGGAAGAATGCGGTGCTGCTGGTGGCCAGCCTGGTGTTCTACGCCTGGGGCGAGCCGCGCTTCGTCCCCATCCTGCTGCTGTCGGCCCTGCTCAATTACAGCACCGGCCTGGCCATCGCCCGCGCCGGCGCGCGCAGGAAGCTGTGGCTGGTGGTGGGCGTGGCGGCCAACCTGGCCATGCTGGCCTGGTTCAAATACCTGGCCTTCCTGGGCGAGGCGCTGGGCCAGCTGTTCCACGTCGACGCCAGCCTGCCGCCGGTGGTGCTGCCGCTGGGTATTTCCTTCTTCACCTTCCAGGGCCTGTCCTACCTGATCGACGTCTACCGCAAGGATGTCGAGGCCCAGCCCGATTTCTGGCGCTTCGCCACCTACAAGGCCATGTTCCCGCAACTGATCGCCGGCCCCATCGTGCGCTACAAGCAGATCGCCGCCGAGATCGGCGCACGCCAGCTGCCCAACGCGCGCGTGCTGGCCGGCCTCGAACAGTTCGTGCTGGGCCTGGCCCAGAAGGTCTTGCTGGCCAATACCCTGGCGGTGCCGGCCGACCGCATCTTCGGCCTCGATCCGGTGACGCTGTCGGCCCCCACCGCCTGGATCGGCCTGCTGTGCTACACGCTGCAGATCTACTATGATTTTTGCGGCTATTCGAACATGGCCATCGGCATCGGCCACATGACGGGCTTCAGCTATCCGCGCAATTTCGACAAGCCCTACAGCGCCGCCTCGGTCACCGAATTCTGGCAGCGCTGGCACATGAGCCTGTCGAGCTGGTTCCGCGACTATGTCTACATACCGCTGGGCGGCAACCGGCTCGGGCCGCTGCGCACCTACGCCAACCTGGCCATCGTGTTCCTGCTGTGCGGCCTGTGGCATGGCGCGGCCTGGACCTTCGTGGCCTGGGGCTTCTGGCATGGCGCCCTGCTGGTCATCGAACGGATGGGCGTGCTCGCCCTGCTGGCCCGCCTGCCGCGCCTGCTGGCGCAGGGCTGGACCCTGCTGGCCGTGATGGCCGGCTGGGTCCTGTTCCGCTCCCACGACATGGCCGCCGCCGCCGGCTACTACATTGCCCTGGGCGGCCAGGCCGCCAGGGCCGAAGGGCGCCCGTGGCAAGTGGACATCGGTCCGGCCGAACTGACGGCGCTGCTGGTGGCCCTGGCCTGCGCCCTCACGCGCGGCGGCGCCGGCCAGATTGCGGGCCGCTGGCGCCATGCCCCGCTGGCGGTGGCGGGCCTGGCGCTGTGCGCGGCCAGCCTGGCAGGCGGCACCTACAACCCCTTCATCTACTACCGCTTCTGATGCGCGCCCATCTCGCCAAACTCTTTGCCGTGGCGCTGTTCGCGCTGCCCGTGCTTGGCGTCTACCTGCCCGGCCTGCAGCCGAACGCGGAAAACCGCGCGCTGGCGCCGATACCGCCGCTGCCGGCCACTGTCGGGCAGTCGCTGCTGTGGCCTGCCGCCATGGAAGCGGGCATCAATGACCGCTTTCCGCTGCGGCCCACCCTGGTGCGCAGCAATACCCGCCTGCGCCATGCGCTGTTCGGCCAGTTCCCGACCATCCAGGTGGCGGCCGGACGCGACGGCTATATGTTCCTGGCCAACCATACCGTGCAAGGCGCGCCCTATGGCGCCATCCGCATCGCCTGCGGCGACGGCTATGATGGCGTGGACCGGATCGTCCAGGAAATCAATTATTTCGAAAAGTTTTTCGCGCGCCGCGGCCTGAAGCCGAAATTGCTCATCGTGCCGTCCGGCCCGCTGGTCTACAACCGCCACCTGCCGGCCTGGATGGCCGCGCGCTGCCCGGACCATGCGGCGCCGGCGCTGGCCATCCTCGCCTCGTCCTGGCTGCAGCCGGCGGCGCGCGCGCTGACCTATTTCCCGCTGGACGTGATGCGCGCGCTGGGCCCGGACACGCCGCCCCAGCCGCAGCATTATTTCCACTGGGCCGGCGATGGCCCGCGCGCGGTGGCCGAGGCCGCCGAACAGCGGTTCTGGGGCCGCGCCGCCTCGGTCGCGAGCCCCCTGGCGACGGCCTACGCGCCCGGCCCGTCCGACTACCAGTCGCTCTACCCCGGCATCGAGATCATCCGCACGGTGGGCACGCCGGTGCTGGCCGGCAGCAGCATCACCGCGTGCGAGGGACCGGCCTGCCTGCCGGAACTGGCCGGCGCAGCCACCAAGCTGCACATGGTGGCGCGCTACCGCAACAGCGCGCCGGGACTGGGCCCGCGCCTGGTGATCCTGTCCGACTCCTTCGGCCCGAGCGCGCTGCCCTGGTTCGCGCGCTTCCACGAAGAAGTGGTCCTGATCGGCACCAACAATATTCCGCTGCTCGATGCGGCGGAAAAAGCGCGGCTGCGCGCCTTCGTGTTCCGCCCCGATAGCAAGGATGAATTGTTGTATCTTTACCACGATGCGACCGTGTATTCGAGCCGCGTTTTGGGCGATATGCAATTCTTCGCGCCCTGAGGTGGTGGACGCAGCCCTTGTTATCTTGACCAATAACCCCATTTGTGGCGGGATCGCGTGATAAAATCACCGTCTTTTTGCCATAGTCAGCCCGGGCTTGATAACATTTTGCTATCATCACGGCTCCCTTTTGCGGCGTTTTTTTCTAGAATTTAAGCATGTCATTACTGACCCAGATTTTCGGTAGCCGCAACCAGCGGCTGCTCAAGCAATATCAAAAGACGGTTCGCGAGATCAGTGCCCTCGAGCCGCAGATCGAAAAGCTGTCGGACGCTGAACTCCAGGCCAAGACCCCCGAATTCAAGGACCGCCTTGCCAAGGGCGCGACCCTGGACGATCTGCTGCCGGAAGCGTTCGCGGTGTGCCGCGAGGCCGCGCGGCGCGTGCTCAAGATGCGCCACTTCGACGTCCAGATGATCGGCGGCATGGTCCTGCACTACGGCAAGATCGCGGAGATGGGCACGGGCGAGGGCAAGACCCTGATGGCGACCCTGCCGACCTACCTGAACGCGCTGGCCGGCAAGGGCGTGCACGTCATTACCGTCAATGATTACCTGGCGCAGCGCGATGCCGAGTGGATGGGCCGCCTGTACAGCTGGCTGGGCCTGACCACGGGCGTGAACCTGTCGCAGATGGACCACGACATCAAGCAGACTGCTTACGCCGCGGACATCACCTACGGCACCAACAATGAATTCGGTTTCGACTACCTGCGCGACAACATGGTCTACGAAGCGAAGGAACGCGTGCAGCGCGGCCTGTCGTTTGCCGTGGTCGATGAAGTCGACTCGATCCTGATCGATGAAGCGCGCACCCCCTTGATCATTTCCGGCCAGGCCGAGAACCACACCGACCTGTACCACAAGATCAATGAAGTGCCGCGCATGCTGACCCTGCAGATCGGCGAAGAAACGCCGGACGGCAAGGGCGAAGTCGCGGTGCCTGGCGACTACACCAAGGACGAGAAAGCCCACTCGGTGCTGCTGACCGAACGCGGCCACGAAAACGCGGAAGCCATCCTGACGAAGATGGGCCTGCTGCCGGAAGGCGCCTCCCTGTACGACTCGGCCAACATCACCCTGATCCACCACCTGTACGCGGCCCTGCGCGCCCACGCGCTGTACTTCAAGGATACGCATTACGTGGTGCAGAACAATGAAGTGGTGATCGTCGACGAATTCACCGGGCGCCTGATGACGGGCCGCCGCTGGTCGGACGGCCTGCACCAGGCGGTCGAAGCCAAGGAAGGCGTGCGCATCCAGAACGAGAACCAGACCCTGGCCTCGATCACCTTCCAGAACTATTTCCGCATGTACGCCAAGCTGTCCGGCATGACCGGTACGGCCGACACCGAAGCCTACGAATTCCAGGAAATCTACGGCCTCGAAACCGTGGTGATCCCGCCCAACCGTCCTTCGCAGCGCAAGGACCGCCAGGACCAGGTCTACAAGTCGTCGGAAGAGAAGTACAACGCCATGCTGATGGATATCCGCGACTGCTACGAGCGCGGCCAGCCGGTGCTGGTGGGTACCACCTCGATCGAAAACTCGGAAATGCTGTCGGGCATTTTGACCCGCGCCAAGCTCGAGCACAATGTGCTCAATGCCAAGCAGCATGCACGCGAAGCGGAAATCATCGCCCAGGCCGGCCGTCCGAAAATGATCACCATCGCCACCAATATGGCGGGCCGCGGTACCGACATCGTCCTTGGCGGCAATGTCGAGAAGCAGATCCAGATCATCGAAGCGAACGATGCCCTGGCCCCTGCCGACAAGGAAGCCCAGTCGCACAAGCTGCGCGACGAATGGCAATCGCTGCACGACCATGTGGTGAACGCCGGCGGCCTGCACATCGTGGGCACCGAACGGCATGAATCGCGCCGCGTCGACAACCAGTTGCGTGGCCGTTCTGGCCGCCAGGGCGACCCGGGTTCCTCGCGTTTCTACCTCTCGCTCGACGACGCGCTGCTGCGCATCTTCGCGGGCGACCGCGTGCGCGCCATCATGGACCGCCTCAAGATGCCGGAAGGCGAACCGATCGAGGCGGGCATCGTGTCGCGCTCGATCGAATCGGCCCAGCGCAAGGTGGAGGCACGCAACTTCGACATCCGCAAGCAGCTGCTCGAATACGACGACGTGGCCAACGACCAGCGCAAGGTGATCTACACCCAGCGTAACGAATTGCTGGAAACGACAGACATTTCCGAACTGATCGCCTCGCTGCGCGCCGGCGTGTTCCACGACGTGGTGCGCTCCTTCGTGCCGGCCGAGTCGGTGGAAGAGCAATGGAATGTGCCCGGGCTGCAAGACACCCTGGCCAGCGAATGGCAGCTCGACGTCGACCTGAAATCGCTGATGGCGACCGAAGCGAACCTGACCGACGAAGACATCCTCGACAAGGTGCTGGCCGCTGCCGACGCTGCCTACAATACCAAGATCGAGATCGTGGGCAAGGAATCGTTCGGCGGTTTCGAGCGCAATGTCATGCTGCAAAGCGTGGACAGCCACTGGCGTGAACACCTGGCGGCGCTCGACCACTTGCGCCAGGGTATCCACCTGCGCGGCTATGCGCAAAAGAATCCGAAGCAGGAATACAAGCGCGAAGCTTTCGGCCTGTTCGGTTCCATGCTGGACCAGATCAAGAACGAAGTCATCCGCATGGTCATGACCGTGCGCATCCAGACCCGCGAAGAGATCGATGCCGCCGAAGCCGCGCTGCAGCAGTCGCACGTGGAAAACCTGAGCTACCAGCACGCCGACTTCAATCCCGACGCGGCGCCGGAAGACTTGCTGGCGCCCAACGCCAATCCGCGCCTGGCCTCGGAAGAGGAGCTGGGCCTGAAGGTGGGCCGCAACGATCCATGCCCTTGCGGCAGCGGCAGGAAGTTCAAGCAATGCCACGGCAAGCTGGCATAAGCTGAAGCCAGCGACAAGAAAACGGAACTTCGGTTCCGTTTTTTTTCGCCTGCGCGCTTGATGTGGCGCCGTGGCCGCGTTGACCACCCGCAACGCGAGCACGGGCGCCTCCTGCAATGGTAAAGCCTGATCCCCGGACGGAGGCTTGCCATGAAATCGTTCATCGCCGTGCTTGCAGGCAGCATGCTGCTGACGCTCTCCTGGTGGTCCCTGATGCCGGCCCGGCAGGCGCCGCGCGTGGTGGTGCTGCCGGCGCCGCCGCTGCCGTACAAGGTGAAGGCGGTCAGCCTCGCCGTGCCCGCGCCCGGCAGCGTGGCCTTCATCGAACATCGCGGGGCCGGCCGCGTGGCGGTGGTGGAAGCGGTGGGCGAGAACACCCTGACCATTATCGAGGGCAACTACGCCATGGGCAGCGTGACGCGCCGTACTGCCACCGGGAAAGACCTGGCCGACGCGGCGCGCCAGCTCGATATCGTCGGTTATTACAAGCCGTGACGCTATGGCAAGCTTGATGCCGATATAATCGCCATCAGATCACACTCCCGGAGTACGGCGATGGCCTTGCGTTTCCCTGTCCTGGCATTATTCCTTCCGCTGGCGGCCCTTGCCGATCCGGCGGCCACCTTCGTCCCGCAGCCGGGCCTGTACCGCGTGGACACCGACGCCACCATGGTGGCCGCGCCCATGACCCAGCACCCGATCTCGATCGAAACGCGCCAGGATGGGCGCACCGGCGACCAGGTGTTCCGCCAGCGCGCGGGCGGGCAGACCGCGCAGCAAGCCTACAAGGGCGACGGCCCGCAGACGGTGTGCATCGGCAAGGGGCAGGATGCGAAGGCGCTGGTCGCCATCCAGAAGGCCAGCGGCTGTTCCGCCAGCAAGGGCGTGGTCGACGGCGAGCGCATGACCTACACCCAAAGCTGTCCGTCGATCGAGGTCAAGATGACGATCCGGAAAATCGACGCCGAAAGCTACGAAACCCATACCCAGACGCGCCAGAAATCCGGCGGCCAGGCCGACGCCATGCTCGCTTCCATCGGGCAGATGAAAATGCTGCTCGAGCATGCCGCCAAGAGTGCGCCGACGGCCGCGGAGCGCAAGAAGGCGGCCGACCAGCTGGCCGATTTCGACCGCTACAAGGCCGAGATGACGCGCCAGGCGGAGCAGGTCAAGGCCATGCAGCCCGAGATCGAGAAGATGAAGGAAGACGCGCGCCGCGAAGGGGTGCCGGTGCCGGTCGACGACACCACCTGGGTCACCAGCGCGCTCCAGAAATGGACCCGCATCGCCGGCGTGTGCACGCCGGACAAGGCGAAGTGATCTGCCACGCGCCATTGTTTGTCTGGCGGTACAATAGCGGCTCCGCATTCCTAGCCCAGAAAGTGAGCCGCCATGGCCGTCAATTCCCCCGTTCCAGTCGCCGCCGACCTGAAACCCGTCAACGGTATTGAAATCGGCTATGCCGAAGCCGGCATCAAGAAGCCCAACCGCAAGGATGTGCTGGTCATGAAGCTGGCCGAAGGCGCCACCGTGGCCGGCGTGTTCACCACCAACCGCTTCTGCGCCGCGCCGGTCCAGGTCAGCAAGGCCAACCTGGAAGCGGTCAACGCGGGCGGCGCGCCGATCCGCGCGCTGGTGGTCAACACGGGCAATGCCAACGCCGGCACCGGCGAGAGCGGCCTGGCCCACGCCAATGCCACCTGCGCCGCGCTGGCCCAGCTGCTCGGCTGCACGGCGCAGCAGATCCTGCCGTTTTCCACGGGCGTGATCCTCGAACCGCTGCCGGTCGACAAAATCGTGGCCGGCCTGCCCGCCGCGATCGCCAACCTCAAGGCCGACAACTGGTTCAACGCCGCCGAAGCCATCATGACCACCGACACCCAGCCGAAGGCGGCGTCGCGCACGGTCGACATCTGCGGCCACAGCGTCACCATGACCGGCATCAGCAAGGGCGCCGGCATGATCAAGCCGAACATGGCCACCATGCTGGGCTACCTGGCGATCGACGCCAAGGTGGCGCAGCCGGTGCTCGACGAACTGGTCAAACACGCGGCCGACCATTCCTTCAACTGCATCACGATCGACGGCGACACCTCGACCAACGACTCCTTCATGCTGATCGCCACCGGCACCGGCAGCCTGGCCATCGGGAACACCGATTCGACCGAATACCTGGAACTGAGGAACGCCGTCACCGACATCGCGCGCAACCTGGCGCAGCAGATCATCCGCGACGGCGAAGGCGCCACCAAGTTCATCACCATCAGCGTCGACGAAGGCAGCTCGGTGGAAGAGTGCCGGAGAATCGCCTATTCGATCGCCCATTCGCCGCTGGTGAAAACCGCCTTCTTCGCGTCCGACCCCAACCTGGGCCGCATCCTGGCCGCCATCGGCTACGCCGGCGTGGACGACCTCGACGTCAGCAAGCTCGATCTCTACCTGGACGATGTGTGGGTGGCCAAGAGCGGCGGGCGCAATCCCGACTACCGCGAGGAAGACGGCCAGCGCGTGATGCGCCAGAGCGAAATCATGGTGCGCGTCACGCTGGCGCGCGGGGCCGCGTCGGCCACCGTCTGGACCTGCGACCTGTCGCACGACTATGTGACCATCAACGCCGACTACCGCTCCTGATGTCGCCGCTCGAACAGTTCCTGCTGCGCGCCGAGGCAGTGCTGGCGCGGGTGGAAGCGGTGCTGCCGCCCGGCCATCCGCGCGAACCGGACTGGCAGCGCAGCTTCGCCTTCCGCTGGCGCAAGCGCACCGCGGGCGGCGCCAGCTACCTGCAGCCGGTGGTCCATGCCGCCACCATCGCGCTGTCGGACCTGCGCAATATCGGCAAGCAGAAGCAGCAGATCGAGCAGAACACGCGCCAGTTCGTGCAGGGACGCCCCTGCAACAACGTGCTGCTGACGGGCGCGCGCGGCACCGGCAAATCGTCGCTGATCAAGGCTTGCCTGAACCAGTTCGCGGCCGACGGCCTGCGCCTGATCGAAGTCGACAAGGCCGACCTGGCCGAGCTGCACGACATCGTCGACCTGGTGGCGGGCCGGCCCGAGCGCTTCGTCATTTTTTGCGACGACCTGTCGTTCGAAGAAGGCGAGAGCGGCTACAAGGCGCTCAAGGTGGCGCTGGACGGCAGCATCGCCGCGCAGTCGGACAATGTGATCATTTACGCGCCCTCGAACCGGCGCCACCTGATGCCCGAGCGGATGAGCGACAACGCCGGCTACACGCATGGCAGCGACGGCGACCTGCATCCGGGCGAAACGGTGGAAGAGAAAATCGCGCTGTCCGAGCGCTTCGGCCTGTGGCTGTCCTTCTATCCCTTCAGGCAGGACGATTACCTGGACATCGCCGCGCACTGGCTGGGCAGCTTCGGCTGCACGGCGCAGCAGGTCGAGGCGGCGCGGCCGGAAGCGCTGCGCTGGGCGCTGGCGCGCGGTTCGCGCTCGGGCCGCGTGGCCTGGCAGTTTGCCCGCGACTACGCGGGAAAGCTGGCGCCTTGAGCGGCGCGCCAAGAAAACCGATCGATGTCGCGGTCGGCATCCTCATGAAACCGAACGGCGATGTGCTGCTCGGTCAGCGTCCCGCTGGCAAGCCCTACGACGGCTACTGGGAATTCCCGGGCGGGAAAGTCGAACCCGGCGAAGCCATACTCGACGCGCTCAAGCGCGAATTTGTCGAGGAGCTTGGCGTCCATATCCTGGACGCGAGCGAATGGTGTGGCGTGGAGCACGTGTACGAACATGCGCACGTGCGCCTGCATTTTTTCATCAGCCGCGCATGGCGGGGCGAACCGCAAAGCCTGGAAGGGCAAGCGTTCGCGTGGCAGGGCACGGTGGGCGTCGCGCCCCTGCTGCCGGCCACCATCCCCTTGCTCGCGTGGCTGGATCAGTTGCGCTACCCGCCGCTCTGAGCGGCGCTTGCGCGACCCACACCGAAAGTCCACATGAATGTCATCGTACTGGGAAGTGGTGTCGTCGGCACCACGTCCGCGTATTTCCTGGCCAAGGCCGGGCACCAGGTCACCGTCATCGAACGCCAGGACGGGGCCGGGCTGGAAACGAGTTTCGCCAACGCCGGCGAGATTTCGCCCGGCATGGCGGCGCCATGGGCCGCCCCTGGCGTGCCCCTGAAGGCCCTGGGCTGGCTGTTCGCGCGCCATAGCCCGCTGGTGGTGCGGGCGCGCCTGGACCCTGCCATGTGGCGCTGGCTGGCCAGCATGCTGATGAACTGCAATGTGCGCAGCTACGAGACCAACAAGACGCGCATGGTGCGCCTGGCCGAATACAGCCGCGACCGCCTGGTCGAGCTGCGCGCGGCCACCGGCATCGCCTACGACGAACGCAGCAAGGGCACGCTGCAAGTGTTCCGCGACCAGCGCCAGCTCGACGAAGCGGCATACGACATCGCCGTGCTGGAACGTTTCGGCGTGCCGCATGCGCTGCTCGACGTGGCCGGCTGCGAGCAGGCCGAACCGGCCCTGGCGCGGGTGCGCGGCAACATCGTCGGCGGCCTGCGCCTGCCGGGCGATGAAACCGGCGACTGTTTCAAGTTCACCCAGGCGCTGGCGGGCATGGCGGCCGGGCTGGGCGTGACCTTTCAGAATGGGGTCGACATCCTGCGCCTGGAGGCCGAGGCGGGGCGCATCAGCGCGGTCGTCACCTCGCAGGGGCGCATGCAGGCCGACGCCTATGTGATGGCGATGGGCAGCTATTCGCCCTTGCTGCTGGCGCCCGTGGGTGTGCGCATTCCCGTGTATCCGGTGAAAGGTTATTCGATCACGATCCCGGTGACCGATGCGGCTGGCGCACCGGAATCGACCGTCATGGATGAAAGTTACAAGGTGGGCATCACGCGCCTGGGCGATCGGATCCGGGTGGGCGGCACGGCCGAACTGACCGGCTACGACCTGCGCTTGCGCGAGCAGCGCAAAGCCACGCTGGAACACGCGCTCGGCGAACTGTTCCCGCATGGCGGCGACTTGTCCAGGGCGAGCTTCTGGTGTGGCTTGCGGCCCATGACCCCGGATGGCACGCCGGTGATCGGTCCCACGCGCTATCCGAACCTGTTCCTCAACACCGGCCATGGCACGCTGGGCTGGACCATGTCCTGCGGTTCGGCGCGCGTGCTGGCCGACATCGTCTCCGGCAAGACGCCCGAGATCAGCCTGGAAGGCTTGCTGATGGAGCGCTACGGTTCCTCGCAAAATTGATTTCAGTAGGTCGGCCCCTCGCTCATCGGATATCATTCGTCGCAATGGACGGGTTGCCGAGGCTGCTCATAGCGTCGTGACACTTCGTCGCGCTATTCAGTCTTGCTTCGAGAGCGCTACATGCCCGATATCGTCATTGCATTCTTCGCGCTCGGCTTTTGCGCCGGACTTCTGAAATCCGACTTGAAAGTGCCCGACCCCGTCTACCAGACCCTGTCGATTCTGCTGATGCTCATACTCGGGCTCAAGGGCGGCCAGGCATTGCACGGCAAATTTGAAGTCGACATGCTGTCCACGCTGCTACCCATCATGGCCCTGGGCATCGTCATTCCGCTGCTTTGCTACCCGGTGCTGCGCCGGCTGGTCGCCTTGTCGATTGACGATGCGGCCAGCATCGCCGCCCACTACGGCTCCGTGAGTGCGGGCACCTTTGCGGTGGTGCTGGCAATGGTCGAGCAGGCCGGCATCGGCCTCAATCCTGAAACCACCCTTTATCTCGTCGTGCTTGAACTGCCGGCGATTATCCTCATGCTCTGGCTACACCGGCGCCTGACTGGCACCAGTTCCGGGCACGGGCTGTTGCGGGAGGCATTTACCAGCCGGGGCGTGATCTTGCTGGGCGGCGGCGTGCTCATTGGCTACGTCTACGGCCCGGTCGGCCTGGCCTCCCTGCAGCCGGTGCTGCTCGATGGCTTCAAGACCATGCTCGCTGTCTTTCTCCTGGAAATGGGCTTGTGTACGGCCAAGGTCTGCAATCCTTTGCCCATGCATCACTGGCGTTTGATGTTGTTTGCCGCCTTAAGCCCTTTTCTTCTCGCCTGGATAGGTATCGGCACGGCTGTTCTACTCGGCCTGCCGCCGGGCAGTGCCCTGGTCCTGGCGGCGCTGTCGGCAAGCGCCTCGTATATTGCGGCGCCGGCAGCGGTGCAAGCGTCCATACCTCAGGCGAACATTGGCTTGGCGATGCTCGCTTCATTGGGCATTACCTTCCCGGTCAATGTGCTGATCGGATTGCCTTTGTACGACAAGTGGGTGCAGGCCGTCTACTAAGGCAGGGGCTTCTGGAAAACGACGATCAGGCGAACAGGTCATGCCGTGCTGTCCGGCTGATGGCCATGGTGGCGGGATGGCTCAAACGCCTTTCCGTGCTGATGGCATAGACCTGTTCAACCAGCGTGCTCACCCGGCCCAATTCGAGCACGGCATATTGCTGGCAGACTTGCGGGGCGATCACGCTGGGCGCAAAAAATACGCCCGCGCCTGATTGTCCGAATGCTTTGAGCATGGCGCTGTCGTCAAATTCGCCAAGCACCCGCGGATGCAGATTGTTTTCATCGAACCACTGCAGCAAGCGGTGGTGGATGGCAAAGTCTTCGCCAGGAAGCAGCATGGGCGCCTTGTCCAGGCATGCGGGAAAGCTGCCTTCGAGCGTCCTCGCCACCTCGGCTGTAGCAAACACCGCCATGCCGCTTTCACCGAGCAAGTGGCTATAGCCGCGCACGCTCAAATGCGCCGGCATGGGCCTGTCGGCGATGATCAAGTCGAGCCGGTGCACGGCCAGTTCGGCCAGCAGGTTGGCAAGCCGTCCTTCGCGGCATATCAGGCGCAGCGGCTCGGCGAGCCCGAGCGCGGGCGCCACCAGGCGGCATGCAATCAGTTTTGACACGGAGTCTGCGCAACCGACGCGGTACGTCATGGTGGCGGTATGCGACTGATCGCGCACTATTTCAAGCAGTTCATCGCCGATACTGAAAATCTCTTCGGCATGACTGAGGATGCGCCTGCCCGTGTCCGTCAGTTCCAGGTTGCGTCCCGCGCGACGAAAAAGCTCGACACCGAGGGTGTCCGCGAACTCGCTCAATTGCCCGGAAATCGATTGCGGCGTCAGATGCAGCTGTTCGGCGGCGCGGGCAATGCTGCCTGTCTTTGCCACCATCCAGAAGTAACGCAAATGCTTGTAATTGAGCATAAAGAATCCGGTAACTCCTAAATACATCATTTTTTCCGATGTCTTGTCTCATTATATTCGAGTTGTTCGATACATCGCCGGCGTATACGATGTTCCTGTCACTTGTTCATCCACCGGAGAAAACCATGCACATGAATATCCAGGCGAACGGCTTCGTCCTGACAGCGGCATTGAAGGCCCATACGGAAAAGCGCCTGCGCACTGCCTTGGGTTGGGCGGGCAAGCATTTGCGCGAACTGCATGTTTCCTTGTCCGACATAAATGGGCCGCGCGGAGGGCGCGACAAGCGATGCAGGATCCTCGTCCATATCGCTGGTGGCAAGGGCGTGGTGATCGAGGACACCGAGACTGACTTGTATCACGCCATCGACCGGGCAGCTGAACGGGTCGATCGCGCGGTGGTGCGTCGCATCGAGCAACTGCGCGGGTTTTCCCACGTACGCATTTTCGGGGTTCTGACCGATTCCGCAGTAGACCCTGACGGAGCGCCAAGATGAACGGTCTGGAAAGCATCGCATCGCTACCGATGTGGGCCGGATTCATTGCGTTCGTGATTGCGATGCTGGCGCTGGACCTGTTTGTCTTTGGCGGCAACAAGGCGCACAAAGTGAGCGTCCGGGAAGCGGCCAGCTGGTCAGCCGCATGGTTTCTGATGGCAATGGTCTTCAACGGCGGATTGTGGTGGTACTTGAATGGCACGGCCGGGCCGGAAGTGGCCAATCAGAAGTCCCTGGAATTCTTGTCTGGCTATTTGATCGAGAAAACGCTCTCCATTGATAACGTGTTCGTGTTCCTGCTCATTTTTACCGCGTTTCAGGTTCCCATCCAGTACCAGCGCCGGGTGTTGATTTACGGCGTACTGGGCGCCATCGTCATGCGCGCGGTAATGATCCTGGCAGGCGCCTGGGTGGTAAGCGAATTTAGCTGGGTCCTGTATCTGTTCGGCGCGTTCCTGCTGTTCACGGGATTGCGGATGCTCGTGGCGGCCGATGCCGAGCCGGATGTCGCCAGTAACCCCGTGTTGCGTTTTGCCCGCCGCCATTTACGCGTGGCCGAAGGGGAGCACGGCGAGCGCTTCACGATCATGAAAGGTGGCGTGCGCTATGTCACGCCCCTGTTCCTGGTGCTCATTCTGATCGAGGTCACGGACCTGGTATTCGCGGTGGATTCGATCCCGGCGATTTTTGCCATCACGACCGATCCGTTTATCGTATTTACTTCCAATCTGTTCGCCATCCTGGGTTTGCGGGCGCTGTATTTCCTGCTGGTTGATGTGGCAGACCGGTTTCACCTGCTTAAGTATGGCCTGGCCATGGTCCTCACTTTCATCGGCGTCAAAATGCTGATCATGCCGTGGTACCACGTTCCGGTCCAGGCATCGCTGACAGTGGTGGCAGTACTCATCGGCGCGAGCTGCCTGGCAAGCGTTTTCATCAGCCGGAAAGACAGCACCAAGTAAGGAATCGGGCCCACTGACAGGTGGGCCCATTCCCCTCTCGCATTTGAATAAATTATCTGAACTGGAGTTTTACATGCGTTCGTATGCAATCAATAGCCCCCATGCGGCGGGGCGTATCCTGGCGCTGACGATGATCATCGACGGCAATCTGACCGGGTCAGAACTGGCCGCCATGGACCGCACCAAGATCTTGCGCCACATCGATCTCGACTATGCGGACTTCCAGCACCTGTTGCATGACCTTTGCAACGACTTGCTCACGTCCACGTCGCACGGCACGGTTCAGCTGGACAACGTGCTGATCGATAATTTGCTGGGCGAAATCGCGTGTCCTGACCTGCGGCGCAGCCTGCTGCGCGCAATGTGGAGCATTGCCGATGCAGACGATTGGCTGGCCGATGCGGAGGCGATTTTGCTGACCCGTGCCAGTCATGCCTGGTCGGCCGAAACCAATTTCCGTGGGCTGGGCATGGCAGGAAAGCGCTGACCTTGCTGTAGCTGGGCAGTCTATTGCTTACCTACAGAAAAATTCAATGCTAGTGGTTGTCCTGGTCGGGGAGCAGGTCGTCGTCGGCGGGGGCGCCGGGGATGGTGTATTTTTCCTCGGCCCAGGCACCCAGGTCGATTTGCTTGCAGCGTTCGGAGCAGAAGGGACGGAATTTGTTGGCCTCGGTCCATTCGACCTTCTTGGCGCAGGTAGGGCAATTAACGACGGGCATGGAACGGGCTTGATCCTGTTAGAAGTTGCATAGCGTGAGTTCGAAAGACACATCGTCTTCCAGGGGCTTCGGCTTGAGGTCGCCACCCTGGGTGGTAAACCGCACCCACAGCATGTATTTATTGGCCGAAATTTCGGGAATCGCACCGGTCTGCTCGTCGAGCGTCAGGCGCAGCATCTGGTAGACCTTCCCCTGCAGCATTTGCTGGTAGCTGCCGGCGATGGCGATCATCTTGACCGGGCCGCCCGAATCGCGCAGCAGGCGCAGCACCAGGGCCAGGGCATCGAACAGGGGCGCCAGCGGGGCGAACCAGGTGATGATGTCGTTGAAGCGCTGCTCGGGCGGGCGCTTTTGCCAGGCATAGTAGGACGGCAGGTCGAATTCGCAGGCGCCGCCCGGGATGATGGTGCGGCCGCGGATACTCATCAGCCATTCGTTGTCGCGCACGTTCTGGCCGGTCTTGCCCTGGGCCGCGACCAGCGCGCTGCTGACCGTTTCGAGTTCGCCCAGCACCTGGTCGAGCATGTCGGCGGCGACGTTCGGGTTCGAGCGGTAGCTCAGCAGGCTTTGCTTCTGGCGTTCCAGTTCCTGCAGCAGGTCCGATTTGAGGTCGGCACGGCCCGCCACTTCGAGCATGTCGAAGATGGTGGCCAGGGCGACGTGATGCTGCATTGCATGTTCTTGATGGACAAAGAACTTGAATTTTTCGTACAGGTCTTCCAGCCGCAACAACGTGCGAATGCGCTCGTTGAGAGGGTATTCGTAGACGATCAAAATGACATCCCTTTACATTGTTGGCAGGAGAAGAATTCCGTGATTCTGAACCAAGCGAAGCAAAATTACAAACGCTCCCTTGGTATTCGTGACATTCTCTCGGAAAATGCCATATAAATCCCGTGCAATCGCTGGATTTGCGGTTCCAGGGCCGCCAGCGCGCCATCGTTTGTCAAGACATCGTCGGCCGCGGCCAGGCGCTCGGCGCGGCTGGCCTGGTTGGCCATGATGTCACGAACTTGCTTTTCCGATAAGCCGTTCCTGGCCATCACACGCGCGACCTGGACTTCTTCCGGACAGTCGATGGCCAGCACCCGCGTGACGCGCGATTTCCAGGTGCCCGATTCGACCAGCAAGGGCACGACATACATGAGGTAGGGGCCGGTGGCGGCAGCGGCCGCGGCCATGGCGGCGGCGCTGATGCGCGGATGCAAAATTGCCTCGAGCCGGTGCTTGGCTTGGGGATCGGTAAATACCAGCTGGCGCATGCGCACCCGGTCGAGGGCGCCGTCCGGGGTGGCGAAGTCGTCGCCGAAGGCGGCCATGATGGCCGGCATGGCCGCGCCGCCGGGGGCGGTCAGGGCATGGGCGATGTCGTCGGTGTCGACCAGGGAAGCGCCCAGCGCGCCGAAGCGGTTGGCGACCGTGGTCTTGCCGCAGCCGATGCCGCCGGTCAGGCCGACCGAGAACCTGGAAGTGAGCGGCTGGTCCATGTGCCCGGCCCGCTAGAAAGCGAGCAGCATCTGCTGCGACAGGACGCTGATGCGCTCGCCGTACAGCATCGCCAGCAGGCCGGCCCCGGCCAGGTAGGGCCCGAAAGGAATGCGGGTGTCGCGCCCGTTCTTGCCGAACACGATCAGCGAGATCCCGACCACCGCGCCCACCGCCGAGGACAGCAGGATCACGGTGGGCAGCATGGTCCAGCCCATCCAGGCGCCCAGCGCGGCGAGCAGCTTGAAGTCGCCATTGCCCATGCCATCGTTCTTGCGCACCAGCTTGTACAAGGCATTGACCGACCACAGCACCAGGTAGCCGGCGGCGGCGCCGATGACGGCCTCGCGCAGGGGCACGAAGGTGGCGTTCAGGTTGATCAGCAGGCCCAGCCACAGGAGCGGGTAGGTCAGGTCGTCCGGCAGGAACTGGGTATCGAAGTCGATCATGGTCATGGCCAGCAGGAACAGGGCGAAGGCCATGGCGCCCACCCCGGCCCAGCCGCTGCCGAATTGCCAGACCATCAGCGCCGACAGGCCGGCGGCGGCCATTTCGATGAGGGGATAGCGCGCCGAGATCGGCGCCTTGCAGCCGCGGCACTTGCCGCGCAGGGCCAGGTAGCTCAGGACCGGGATGTTTTCGATGGCCGTGATCTTGTGGCCGCAGCAGGGACAGGCCGAGCGCGGCACCGACAGGGTGAAGGTGTCGGTGTGGATGGGTTCGCCGCCTGCATGTTCGGCGCAGGCATTTTCGAACTCGCGTTCCATCATCTTGGGCATGCGGTAGATCACCACATTCAGGAAGCTGCCGATCAGCAGGCCGAACACGGCCGCGATCACGGTGGGGAACAGCGATCCTGGCGCGGAAAAGAAGAGGAGGTCAGCTACCATACATTCCTGGTGTTAAGGGTGCTTCGGCCTTTCGGCAAATTTCTTCCCGATATACAGGTCGCCATCATAGCTCAGGTGATGGCTGTCGCGGTACATCAGGCGGCCCTCGCGCATCGCATGGCAGTAGCGTTCGCCGCACAGGAAACGGGCCGGCTGGAACAGTTCTACCGCCGGGAATTCGCGCATCAGGTCCGCGATCACGCCCGGATGCTCGCCATTGTGCTTGTTCACCACGTCCAGCGTCACGGCGCAGGGGTTGCGCGTCGCGGACGAGGCGATGCCGGGGCGCCTGATGCAGGAGCGCGGATCGAAGAACAGGTGCGGGACGTCGTCGATCCAGATCACCTTCTTGCCGGCCGCCTGGAACTGGCGGATGGTTTCGCGCGCGGCCTCGACGATGGCGACGCCTTCCGGATTGGCGCGGTGCAGGCGGATCGCGGTGGTCAGGATGACGGTGCGGATCGATGGCGTGGCCAGCGCCAGCTCGAGCATCGGCTGGGTGGCCTTCTGGTATTCGTCCAGGGGCGGCACCGGCAGCTTCCAGAAGGGAAGGCGGGTACCGAAGTTGACCAGGTTATCGCCCTGGGCGCTGTAGTACTGCATCAGGCCGTAGGTGATGTGGTAGGCATGGCTGTCGCCGATCAGGGCCACGGTCGGGTCCTTGCGGGCGTCGGCCATCAGGCAATATTCGTACAGCGAATCGAAGCCGAAGCGCTTCTTGCAGGCGGCCGCATTGTCCTTGTCTTCATAGGTGACCAGGGCTTGCTGGTTGGCCTTGCTCTCGACGATGGCGCTGCGCTGCGGCGCGCCGTCCAGCAGGACCAACACGGCCGCCACGCCCACGGTGCCCAGCATCAGGCCGGACAGCAGGGCGACCCGGCGCGGGCCGGGCCGGCGCCGCAGCGGCCGTTCGACCAGCAGGTAGGTCAGGGTGGCCAGCACCAGGGCCAGCGCCACCATCGCGGCGCGGATGTGCGGCGCCGGCACCTGCGATTCGACGATCTGGGCATACGACAGCAGCGGCCAGTGCCACAGGTACAGGGGATAGCTGATCAGGCCGATGGACACCATCAGGCGGTTCGACAGCAGTACACGGTTGAGCCAGGCGTGGGGCCCGGCGGCGATCAGCAGCGCCGTCCCCAGCACCGGCAGCAGCGCGCGCCAGCCGGGGAAGGGATCGCTGCGGGTGATGATGGCAAAACCGAGCGCCAGCAGGACGGCGCCGGCGGCCGAGATGGCATTGGGCGGCACGCGCGCGCCGAACGGCGTGGCGCCGCCGCGCAAGGCCAGGCAGGCGAGGGCGGCGCCCAGCAGCAGTTCCCAGGCGCGCCCGGCGGGCGAATAAAAGGTGGCGATCGGATGGGCGGCGATGCCCAGCGCATTGACCAGGAAGGAGAGCGCGGCCAGGCCCAGCGTGACGGCCAGCATGTTCATGCGCCAGCGCCAGGCGGCCAGCAGGATGATGGGCCAGACAATATAAAACTGTTCTTCGATGCCCAGCGACCACAGGTGCAGCAGGGGCTTGGTGTCGGCGGCCTTGTCGAAGTAGCCGACTTCGAACCAGAACTGGATATTCGACAGGAAGCCGGCGCCGCCGATGACGTGCCTGGACAGCAGGCTCAGTTCGTCGGGGAACATGGCGAACCAGCCGAAGGCCAGGCAGGCGGCCAGCACCAGCAGCAGGGCCGGGAAGATGCGCTTGATGCGGCGCGCATAAAACTGGCGGAAGCTGAAGCTGCCTTGCGCCAGCGCCTGCAGCAGGATGCTGGAAATCAGGAAGCCGGAAATGACGAAGAAAATGTCGACGCCGATGAAGCCGCCGCGGAAGAATGCGGGAAAGGCGTGGAACACGACCACGGCCAGGACGGCCACGGCGCGCAAGCCGTCGATATCGGGGCGATAAGCCGGGTGGGGCAGGGCGCTGGCCCCTGCAATGCCGGGGCCGGGAAGATGGCTGTCGATTTTCATAGTGGTCCGAATTGCTCATGCGCAGTATATACGACGGAGCAACTAAACCTACCCGAAAAAAACAAGGCGACACCGGGGCGCCGCCTTGAAAGGACAACGGGTTCGATACGGGGCGGATCAGGTCTTGCTGATGATGAAGACGGCGCTGTGCAGCTTGTCGGCGCTGTTGACCATCACGGCGAGTTGCGCGGCGCCGCTGACGAAGGACATCGGCATGACCACGCCCTTGAGCGCCGGATTGAGCTTGCAGGCCGGGCCGGCTGCCGCCAGTTGCAGGTCGAATACGCCGGTCGTGCCATGCTGGACCATTTTTCCGGTGAAGGTGCACGCCAGGGCGCTGGCCGTGATGTTGCCGCCGGCGTCGATGGCGAACGCGCCGACCGCATCTTTCGGCATGCCGATGCCGGCCGTGCGCACCTGGCCGTTGTAGGCGCCGGCCAGGCTGGCCAGGGCAATCGGATCCGCATACACGGTCCTGGTCGAGCCGTCGGCCCAGGTCTTGCGGGTGCTGGTACGGGCCGTGAAGGTGCCCATGGAGCCGGAAATCGACACTTGCAGATCGGCGGCGCCGAAGGTGCGCCCGAAGCGGCCCGCCGCTTCCTGCTTGCCTACCTGCTGGGCATCGTCGATGAAGTTGGCCCAGGCGATCGCTTCGCGGTTGGTGGCCGAGTTGGCGCTGGTGAGCACGCCGCGCGGGTGGCCTGCCAGTTCGGAGTCGCCCACGAAGTGCAGGCCATAGAACTCGCCATTGTCGAGGAAGGCATAGGTGCCGCGGAACTGGCCGTAGTTGACGTCGAAGATGCCGGCGGTGGCAAACTGGCCCCCACCGACGATGTCAGGCTGTTTCGGCGGCGTGCTGCCGCCGCCGCCGCCACAGGCGGCCAGGGCACTGCACATGAAAAGGGAAAGCATAAACTTGGACAACGACATGGAAAATTCCTCGACTGAACGCGGTTGGGTGGAAACCGGGTGCAGCGAGGCCCCGGACTGACCCAAAGTATCGGTTCGGCCAGGGGCCGGGTCGTCCGTGCGGATCGGCACGGACGTCCGGAACGCGTCAGGCAGCGTTCCGGGCGCGCCAGGCCGAGGGCGCCAGGCCGCTGACCCGCTTGAACGAAGCGTTGAACGTCGATTTGCTGTTGAAGCCGCAAGCGAGCGCCAGGTCGAGCAGCGTGATGCCGGCGTGCGCCGGTTCCAGCATGCGTTTTTGCACCTCGGCCACGCGCAAGCCATTGATATAGTCGAAAAAGTTCAGCCCGAGCACCTTGTTCAGGTATTGCGACAGCAATTGCGGGGTCGTGCCGATGAGCCCGGCCAGCTCGGCCAGGCTGATATCGGTGGCCAGGAAGTCGCGGTGCTGCGCGATGCGGCGCTGCAGGCGTTCGCCGATCATGTCGCTGACGCTGTCGGTCATCCCCGAGCGCGCGTATTTCTCCGTTTCTTCCGGCACGGGCGCCGGTGCGCCGGGCGCAGGCGCGGCTGGCGGCGGCGGATTCAGTTGCGGCATGAACACGGGCAAGCTGCGCAAGCCATACCAGCCGAGGAGATACAGCAGTCCCAGGCGGCCAAGCCCGAGCAACCAGGAAAAAATGCCGCCGATCATGATCGCCGGGATCCAGACGATGAGCAGGAACAGGATCGCCGCCGACAGCCAGGTCAGCCAGTTCAAGTCGCGTTTCCTGGCCGAGGAAAAATTCTCGCGCACGCGGCGCCGGTGCCGCAACATCATGTACAGGGTGGCGAAGGCATAGGCGAAGCAGCCCAGCTGGAAGGCCAGCAGCGCGAGGCTGAACATGCCCCACATGAATGGCCCCCGGTAGCCGAAAGGCATGGTCAGGCGCATATAGAGCAGGAAGCCGACCCACAGCAGCAAGGGCAGGAAATGCCAGGCATGGCGCCGGCTGACACCGAGACCGACCATGCTGCGCACATAGCAGTAAAAACTCGGTCCGAGCAATGCCAGCGGCCAGTCGAACCAGCCGAACAGCTGTTCCTGGTCCATGTACAACTCGGCCAGGCACAAGCTTGCCAGCGAAAATACGAACATGCCCAGCCACATGTTGGCGCTGCGATTGCGCGCCAGCACGAACAAAGGCACGGCGATGAACATGCCCAGCATCGCGGTGCAAAACTTGATACCCAACATGATCATGGGAAGGCGTCCGTCGTGTAAATATGGTCAAGCGACGGATGGTACTGGCATTTACCGGAGATGCAAATAAAAAAACACCAGAAACGCACCGTTGCGGTGCATTTCCTGGTGTTTTTGGCGTACTACCGCGTCGTGCGGGGTATCAGACCACCGAGCCGAGCTTGAAGATTGGCAGGTACATGGCGACGACCAGGCCACCGATCAGCACACCCAGCACCACCATGATCAGCGGTTCCATCAGCGAGGACAGGGCGGCCACGGCTTCGTCGACTTCGTCTTCGAAGAATTGCGCCACCTTGCCCAGCATGGAGTCGAGCGCGCCCGATTCCTCGCCGATCGCCACCATCTGGGTCACCATCGGCGGGAATACATTGGCGTTCTGCATGGCGGCCGTCAGGCTGGTACCGGTGCTCACTTCGTTCTGGATCTTGCGCGTTGCGTCCAGGTACAGCGCATTGCCGGCCGCGCCGCCCACCGAATCGAGCGCTTCGACCAGCGGGACGCCGGCCGCGAACATGGTGGCCAGGGTCCGGGTCCAGCGCGCGATGGCGGCCTTGCGGATCACGCTGCCGAAAATGGGCGCCTTGAGCAGGGCCAGGTCCATGAAGCGCTGCATCTTGGCCGATCGCTGCCAGGTCTGGAAGAAGAAGTAGATCGCTCCGAACAGGCCGCCGAAGATGGCCCACCACCAGGCCACGAAGAATTCGGAAATCCCCATCACGAACAGGGTCGGACCCGGCAAGTCGGCGCCGAAGCTGGAAAACACCGACTTGAAGGCCGGTACCACCCAGATCATGATGACCGCGGTCACCACGAAGGCGATGGCCAGGATCGAGACCGGATACATCAGGGCCGATTTGATCTTGGCCTTGATGGCCAGGGTTTTTTCCTTGTAGATCGCCAGGCGCGTGAGCAAGTCTTCCAGGATACCGGCCTGTTCGCCGGCGCCCACCAGGTTGCAGAACAGCGGGTCGAAATACAGGGGGTACTTGCGGAACGCGTTGTTCAGGCTGGTACCGGTCTCGATATCGCCGCGCAAGTCCATGATCAGCTTGGCCATGGACGGATTGGCGTGGCCCTTGCTGACGATGTCGAACGATTGCAGCAGCGGCACGCCAGCCTTCATCATGGTGGCCAGCTGGCGCGTGAACATCGAGATGTCCTTGTCGGTAATCTTCTTACCGCTGCGCATGACCTTTTTCTTGACCTTGGTAACCATGACGCCCTGGCGCCGCAGCGTGACATTGACCACGGCTTCGCCGCCGGCGCGCAATTCGCCGCGCACGGTCTTGCCGGACTTGTCTTTGCCTTCCCACGCGTAGATGCTTTCCTTGACCGCGCTGGCGGTTTTTTGTGGACTCGTTGCCATGGTTTTCCTATTCGTTTGTACAGCCGAGAACTTCTTCCAGGCTGGTCAGCCCTTGCTTTACTTTCATCAGGCCGGAGCGGCGCAGGGATTTCACGCCTTCCGATTCCGACTGGGCGGCAATCTGCATCGAGTTGCCGTGGGCGAGAATGATTTTTTCGATGGCCGGGGTGATCGGCATGATCTGGTAAATGCCGACCCGGCCCTTGTAGCCGCCACCGAGGCAGCGGTCGCAGCCGACCGGGCCGTAGGGCTTCCAGCTGCCGTCGAGTTCTTCCGGCAGGAAGCCGGCCGCCAGCAGGATTTCATTGCCGGTTTCGAGGGGCTTCTTGCAGGTGCACAGGCGGCGCGCCAGGCGCTGGGCGGTGATCATGATGACCGAGGAGGCAATGTTGAAGGGCGCCACGCCCATGTTCATCAGGCGCGTCAGCGTGGACGGCGCATCGTTGGTGTGCAGGGTCGAGAACACCATGTGGCCGGTCTGCGCGGCCTTGATCGCGATGTCGGCCGTTTCCAGGTCGCGGATCTCGCCGACCATGATGATGTCCGGATCCTGGCGCAGGAAGGATTTCAGGGCTACCGGGAATGTCAGGCCGGAGCGCTCGTTGATGTTGACCTGGTTCACGCCGGGCAAGTTGATCTCGGCCGGATCTTCCGCGGTCGAAATATTGATGCCGGGCTTGTTGATGACGTTCAGGCAGGTGTACAGCGACACCGTCTTGCCCGAGCCGGTCGGGCCGGTCACCAGCACCATGCCATAAGGACGCTGGATCGCTTCCATCAGCATTTCCTTCTGGTCCGGGTCGTAGCCGAGCGCGTCGATACCCATCTGGGCCTGGGTCGCGTCCAGGATACGCATGACGGTCTTTTCGCCGAACAGGGTAGGGCAAGTGCTGACCCGGAAGTCGATCGCCTTGACCGGCGAGAGCACCAGGCGCATGCGGCCATCCTGCGGCACGCGCTTTTCGGAAATGTCGAGCTTGGCCAGCACCTTGATGCGCGAGACCAGCTTGTCGCGGATCGTCACCGGCGGCTGGGCATGTTCGCGCAGCACGCCGTCGACCCGCAGGCGGATCCGGTAAAACTTTTCGAACGGTTCGAAGTGGATATCCGAGGCGCCCAGGTTGATCGCATCCATCAGGATCTTGTTGAGGAACTTGACGATCGGCGCGTCTTCGATATCGTTCTGGCCGGCGTCGATCACCGTGGCCGGACCCGCATCTTCGGCAAACTCGATATCTTCTTCGTCGCCGACCAGTTCGGAAATGCTTTGCTCGGCCGTCTTGTTCAGCGACGCCAGCCACGCGAGCAGGGTGTCGTGCGCGACGATCACCGGTTCGACCGAGGCTTCGCTCTGGAACTTGATCTGGTCCAGGGCCTGGGTATTGGTGGGGTCGGAGATGGCGACCGACATCTTGTTGCCGCGCTTGGCCAGGGCGATCACGCGCTGGCCCTGCATCAGCTTCGCATCGATCGCGCCCGGCGGCAGCGATTCGAGCGAGAAGGCCGCCAGGTCCATCAGCGGATAGCCGAAGGTTTCCGCGCAAAACGTGGCCAGCGATTTGGCATCCATGATGCCGCCCTGGAGCAGGGCATCGATGAACTGCGCCTTGTCGGCCACGGCCTTCTTTTGCAGCGCATCGGCTTGCGGCATGCTCAGCCGCCCGGCCTGCATCAAGGCCCGTGCCAATCCCGACATCGGTGTGCCTGTGGCCGTGTTCGGAAGGACTGCTGCCATATTGAATGCGTCAGTGTAAGGAGTCAGGAACGACAAAGGCGCCGGTTTAACGGCGTAACTGCCTTGGATCATGCCTCCGAGCATCACATTTGTAAAGGGTTTGTCACAGGGAAAGAGGCATCCTTACCACGTAGGCAAAATGGCAGGGTCCCGCTTTACGTGTAAGTTACGCGTCGCTTTACGCCGCTAGGAGAAAAACCGGGTGGGGGGACGGCTCAGTTTGACGACCTTGATGGCCTGGTTTTTGACCTGGATGACCTCGATCACGACGGGGCCGATCTTCAGGCTGATGGGGGCGTCCGGGATGTCCTGGAGGCGTTCGAGCAGCAAGCCGTTGAGGGTCTTGGGACCATCGAGCGGAAACAGCAAACCCAGGCGCTTGTTGATGTCCCTTAAAGGCGTGGTGCCTTCGAGCAGGCATTCGCCGCGCGCATCCCAGTCGAACGTTTCGCTGCGGGCGGCGCCGGGAACCGATGTCGTAAACTCACCAATCATTTCCTCGA
>Ga0187843_10000060_pt1 | contig 91010 bp, 72 predicted proteins | sample SpaLakP09_SKY_43_FD_134516 | JGI IMG/M metagenome (GOLD analysis project Ga0187843, IMG submission 134516) | Oligotrophic lake water microbial communities from Sparkling Lake, Wisconsin, USA - SP09_SKY_43 | ecosystem: Environmental > Aquatic > Freshwater > Lake | place: USA: Sparkling Lake...
GGAAAGTCGCTCGGTATCATGTCCCACTGGCAGCCGCTCTTTAACACGTACAATACCGCGCAAAAAACATCATATAAATCCACTTGGCGCGGCTTGGTTTTCTTGCGTGCGCTCAGCAGAATAACTTCTATCTTCGCAAACTGTTCTCTACTGATGTCGCTTGGGTAGGCTTTTCTCATCACCTAAGTTTACGCAATATTCCTTTTGTTTACAATAAGATCTCGAACAGCCTCTTAGACAGACATGAAATTGCCAATGGGCATTAATTGCTCAGCGGGCGAACACGCTCATTAAGCAACTTCAATTGTGCCTCTATAAACGGTAAATTTGGATCATGTCCCACTCGTGGCACCAGGATGTATTCTTTTTGCGGCGCAGTAATGCTATCCACATACTGGCGGGTAATCTCAGGCATGGTCAGCAAATCTTCTGCACCCTGGACGAAAAAAACCGGGAGAGCAAATCTGGTGGCGGTAGAAGCAAAGTCTACTTTGCTGAGCATGCCGTCACCCTTGTAGCCGACAAACTTCAGGAAAGAGTAATCTTCACCGCCTTCATAATCAGCCTGGGCCGCTGGTGTCGCGTAGGCTGGTTCTGGTGCCCACCATGTTGCTGGTGCAGGGTCTGTGCGCTGCGCTTCATATTTTCTGATTACCTTGCGCAAGATGCCGAAATTGCGTGGATTACTCCACGGTGGCGGGCCAAGTGCACGCACTTTTGCAACGGTCTCCTGAACGCCCGCAGCCTGTGCCAGAGCAATTACCTTGTTATAGCTGGCGGTCTGGTTCTCTTTGTAGCGGATGATTTGCGAAGTACCTACATAAGCATAAAATAATTCAGGTTTCGATAAACTCATTTGCACGCCGAGTATCGAACCCCAGGAGCTACCAGTCAAAATGATTTTTTTCTTGCCCAGATGTTGGGTCAGATAAGTTGCCAATGCGACACCATCTTCAGCCATTTGTGCAACTGTCAAAGACGTCGCTTCTGTTGGTTTATTCTTGCCATAGGTCTTGCCCGCACCGCGCTGGTCCCATTGCACCAGGGTGTAGTCTTTTTCCCAGGCACCATAAATGGCGCTGGCATAGGGGCTCATGGTATTGCCGGGGCCGCCATGCAAGACCAGGATGACGGGGTTGCCGCAATGCTTGCCCTTGATGGTGATCCATTGCGGTATGCCGCCTATGTCTACAAAACCTTCTTCATTGATTGCTTGCTTCTCAGACTTGCAGGCAAGGCCAGGCGAAATGGGTGTCGCTTCAGCCATGCAAAATGCAGGAAGCAGACTGATTAACAAAGCGGGAAGGATGTGGTGCAGTTCTGGCATATATCTCCTGGGTAGGTAATAAGGTTTTTTTGTTGCATGGGTAAAGATGCCATGTGTCAGATAGCCTTTTAATTTGTTAATGCCTGCAAGCGGCGTTCAATAAAGCGCTTTTCGGGTTCCTGTTTGCAGAGTGTCAGTGCCTGTTCATAGGACAGCTTTGCCTGCGCCAGGTCACCATTACGGCGGCACAGCTCAGCTCTGGCGGCATGGGCCAGATGGTAGTTACGCATTTCCTCTTTTTCCAGCAAGGCTTCCACCAACTGCAAGCCTGTCGTCAATCCACCAGCACACATGGCAAGAGCGATGGCCCGGTTCAATTCTATGATGGAGCTGGCTTCGACGCGCAAGAGTGCATCATACAAGCCAACTATCTGCGGCCAGTCGGTATCGGCGTATGCACTTGCCTCTGAGTGAACGGCAGAAATTGCCGCCTGCAAGGTATATGCTCCAAAACGGCCGGAGCGCAAGGAATGCTCCACCAATGTTGATCCTTCCTGTATCAGTGTTTGATCCCATAATTGCCGGTCTTGCTCATCAAGGGAGACCAATTCTCCCAATGTATCGGTGCGGGCAGTGCGGCGTGACTCATGCAGTAACATCAGTGCCAGCAAGCCACTGACTTCTGGCTCTGGCAATAACTCTTGCAGCAGGCGTGTCAGCCGTATGGCTTCTTCTGCCAGGTCAAGGCGCAATGCAGATTCACCGGCTGAGCTGGAATAGCCTTCATTAAAAACCAGATAAATCACTCTCAGTACACTATGCAGGCAGGTTGGCAGTTCTTCTTGCTCAGGAACTTGATAAGGAATTTTTGCATCTCGGATTTTTGCCTTGGCACGCACGATGCGCTGTGCCAGGGTAGGTGCCGGAGTCAGGAAGGCATGAGCGACTTCTTCCGTTGTCAGGCCACAGACTTCACGCAGCGTCAGCGCGATTTGGGCATCTGCGGCCAGTGCCGGGTGGCAGCAAGTGAAGATCAGACGTAGCCTGTCGTCTTCCATCAGCGATGATGCGGCTGCAGGCTCACCTGGTTGTGCGCTTTCATCCACCAGTGCTTCCACGGTTTCCATGTGCTGGTCCAGCGGATCAAAGCGTTTTTGCCTGCGTATGCTGTCTATCGCCTTATAACGTCCTGCTGACACCAGCCAGGTGTAGGGATATTCGGGCATGCCTTTCTCTGGCCATTTTTCCAGCGCCGCCTTGAAGGCCTCATGCACGGCTTCTTCTGCCAGATCAAAATCGCCCAGCAAATGCACTAGGGTCGCAAATACCCGTCGCGATTCCTGCTGATAAATGCGGTCTATGTCCTGATGCAGGGATTTGTCAGCCGGATTCATGCATGCACCTTGCATGAGTTGATACCTGTTCTTTGCCCGTATAACAACGCCAGCCGTCTGATATTTAGCATTTTATGTACCAGAAAAATAGATGGATGATTCTATCGTAATCTTTGTGGGGCATGCTTAATTGATATTAATATAAAACAAATCTTCGGGCCATCTTGGTCCGTCCTCCCCCTCGTTGTCTGGATCGTTATTGTGAGTATGTGCCTGCCATTTCACGGCCTGGGTTTAGGTATTTTCACACTTTGATTTTGTACTCAGGCCAAGCTTTTGTATCACCGGGCAATGTTTTTATTCAGGAAACAGAAATAAGATGAATCCGCAGTTGAATACAGTTTCTTCCTCTGATTATGCGCAGTACTGCCAGCCCAGACTAAGTGAAATGTTGAACATCGCAGGTCTGGACAAGCATTATTTCAAAGGCGAGGGCAGTCGCCTCTGGTATCAGGATGACGATGGCAATGAAAAAGAAGTCATTGACTTCCTGGGTGGTTATGGCTCCACGCTGCTGGGACACAATCATCCGCAACTGGTGGCGCACGCAGTCGCCATGTTACAGGGCGGCATGGTGCATCACGGTCAGTTGGGTATGCGCCGGCATGCGGGTGAATTGGGAAGGCGGCTGGGTCAGCACATGCAAGCCACCACTGGCAGGCCGCATATGGTCTTGCAGGCTAACTCCGGTGCTGAAGCAGTCGAGCTGGCGCTGAAGTTGGCTGAATTTGGCAAGCGCGCCCGCATAGACCGCCTCCAAAAACGTATAGACGGCGATTTGTATGAAGCTGCCAGAGCAGCAAGCGAAGGCCTGAATATGCGGGCTGCTGACTTGAGCACCTTGAACGGCTTATTGGGTGAGGCTGCCAGCACTTTGCCACTTTCTGAGCAATTTGCCTTGCTGGCGGAATTCAATCACAAGGCCGCATCGGCCCGCCCGGCCTTGTTGGGCCTGGAGAGAGCATTCCATGGCAAGACTACAGGGGCTTTGCAACTGACGAACAACAGCAGCTACCGGCAACCCTTTGAACGTCTTGGCGCACCTGTTCATTTTCTTGCACCAGGCAAGCTTGATGCGGTGCAGGACGTGATCGCCAGCAGCAGGGTGTATTTGCATACCGTGCTGGAGAACGATGGCGAGCTGATTCTGCAAAGGCAGGAATTTAGCAATGTATCTGCATTTTTTGTGGAACCCATACAAGGCGAGGGCGGTGTCCATCCTCTTGATATCGGGTATCTGCAGGGTTTGCGCGCATGTGCCGATGCCCATGATTTCCCGCTGGTGCTGGATGAAATACAAACCGGCATGGGGCGCACAGGCAGCCTGCTGTATGCAGAGCAAATGGGGATACGCGGGGATATCTGCCTGCTGGGAAAAAGCCTGGGCGGTGCACTGGCAAAAATCAGCGCGATACTGGTGGATCAAGAGTGGTATGAACCAGAATTTGGCCTCTTGCACAGCTCCACTTTTGCTGAGGATGATTATTCTTCCAGCCTGGCTTGCCGGGTACTGGATGTGATTGAGCAAGAAGGCCTGCTCGAGCAATGTGCCAGCAAGGGACGCAAACTGGCAGAAGCGCTGAATGGTTTGCAAAAGGCTTACCCTGAAGTCATACGTGAAGTGCGTGGCGCAGGTCTCTTGCTAGGGTTGGAGTTCATGCCACGTGAGCATGGCAGCACGACCTTGCGCGATATCTTCATGGAAGGGCGACTCGGCTATGTGATAGCCGGGTATCTGTTGAACAAGCATGGCATACGGGTGGCACCTACCTTGTCCAGTCCGGCTACTATCAGGCTGGAACCTGCGGCGCTGATCACGGATGAAGAATGCCAGAAACTGATGGCAGCACTGACCCATGTCTGTGAAATCCTGCGCCGGGAAAATGCCTATGAGATGAGTAATTACATCATCGGTAACCGGCATGTGCCTGCTCTGGATGAGGTGGATGATTACCGCGCCATGTTCCCACCCGCCACAAGCACAGCAGACGCAGATGCAGAAGTAAATGTGCAAAAGAAAGTCGCTTTTCTCGGCCACTTATCCATCATTTCCAATTTACGTCACTGGGACCCTTCGCTGGCCAACTTCAGCGATGCAGAAGCATCTGCCTGGTTGCGCAAACTCAGTCCCATGGTGGGGCCACTGGTGCATAAGTCAGAAGTCATCGAGTCCATCACTGGTGAACGCGTGCTGCTGGAATTCATCACGCTTTATTTTGATTCAGAAATGATTGTCGAACAAGTCAAGGCGGGCAAGCACCATGAAATACGGGATTGTGTGCAAAGGGCAGTTGACTATGCGGTCGAACGCGGCTGCGAAGCCATAGGTTTTGGTGGCTATAGTTCTGTCGTCACAGGCAACTGCAAGCGTGTCCAGTTGCGCCAGGATGTGGCGCTGACCAGTGGCAATTCGCTGACCGTGGCCATGGGCATACAGGCCCTGCTGGATACCGCTGCCGAACAAGGTATAGCGCTGGAAAAAAGCTGTTTTGCTGCGGTGGGTGCGGCTGGCAATATCGCCAGCATTTATTCCGAGCTTATGGCCAGCCACGTGCCACGCTTGCTGCTGATAGGTACGACAGCTTCTGTCAAGCGCATGCAGCAGCTCGCAAAAAATATTTACGATGAAGCGTTTGAAGACTTGCTGGTGAAACTGGGTACTGGAGAAAAGTTAAACGGTGTGCCACAAGCCCTGGCAGCGTTTGTTTGCGTCAAAAAACTGTTGGACATGCCTGCTGCTGCGCGTCCTGACGATATTGGTGCCTATCTGTATCAGGCTTTGCAGGAAGAAACGCCCCATGTCCCTATACGTGTCAGTGAAAACCTCGATGACCTGACTACGGCCAACCTGATACTCAGCGCCAGCACCACACCCGCTGCCCTGATTTATCCGCAGCACATAGCGGAGGGGCCGGTAGTTATTTGTGATATTGCCGTGCCGCTGGATGTGGATGCTTCGGTGCGCGAGCAATGCAGCAATGTCGTTGTGATACAGGGCGGCATGGTCAGGCTGCCGCTGGATTCTGCCTACACCATACCCGGCATACCACTGGAACCTGGCCTGGCTTTTGCCTGCAATGCAGAAACCATCATCATGGGCTTTGCCAATCTGAAATCCCACTATAGCTACGGCAAGATCACCAAGGACCAGGTGCAGGAAATATCCCGGCTCGCCAAATTACATGGATTGACTTTGGCGCGTCCGCGCCTGGAAGCGAGTTACTGATGTCTCAAATGAAAAACCTCTATACCTTCTCTGAACTGCAAGAGCAGGAAGATGCGCTGGCCATCGTTGGCAGCAAGGCAGCTTCGCTGCTGGCTTTGTTGAAAATAGGTGTGCAAGTACCAGATGGCCTGGTACTGAGCACTCAGGCTTTTCGGGATTTCATTCTACATAACCAGCTCTCAGCAATGCAGGAGTCAGTGCTGGAACAGTTGCGCACACCGGATGCGGCTGGTGTCAATGATGCCGTCACTACTTTCCGGCAATGCCTGCTGACAGGCAGCATGCCGCCTGATATCAGCCTTGCCTTGCGCCAGTTGAGTGAGACTCAGCAAGACGCGGCCTGGGCTGTGCGCAGCAGTTGCACGCAAGAAGATCTGGCAGGTGCTTCTTTTGCTGGTATCTATGAAACAGTATTGAATGTGCGCGGTGAACTGGCCTTGCAGGATGCCATCAGGCAGTGCTGGGCTTCGCTGTTTGGCGACAGTGTGGTGCGCTACTGCGCGCATAACCGCATTGCACTTGAACAGGGGAGCATGGCCGTCATACTCCAGCGCATGGTGATAGCCGACGCCAGCGGCGTGGCATTTTCTGTCAATCCGCAAAGCGGGCATGATACCGAGATGGTGATTGAAGCCTGCTTTGGCCTGGGCGAGGCCCTGGTGGCCGGGCAGATGACGCCTGACCAATATCGCTATGACTGGTATCGCGATCAATTGACAGGCAGGGATATCCATCACAAGGCCCTGCGCATCCTGGCGCAGGCTGATGGCAGTAATGTGACCGAGATGCTGGATGAGCAGCAAGGTTCGCGCCCTGTCCTGGATGAAGCACAGGTATTGTCGCTGGCGCAGGAATGCCTGCGCATACAAAAATCCTATGGTTTTCCGGTAGACATAGAATGGACTATGCAGGGCGGGCAGTTTTACTTCGTACAGGCCAGGCCGATTACTGCCATTCACTATGCAGGCGTTAATATGGAATGGAGTAATGCCGACTTCAAGGATGGCGGTGTTTCTTCCTCAGTATGCTCGACCTATATGTGGTCGCTCTACGACTATATCTGGGAAGCGATTTGTCCAAACTACACCAGCAGCATACGCATCCATCCTGAATTCAAGGTAGATGCCTGGGGGCGCATGTTCTTTGCCCGCCCTTACTGGAATCTGAGCGCCATCAAGGCCGGGGTGAAAACCCTGCCTGGTTTCGTCGAGCGTGAGTTCGATGAAAGCGTGGGCGTCAAGGTTAACTATGAAGGTAATGGCCATGTAACGCCCATGACGGCAAAGATACTGATTCGTGGCGTGAATGTGCTGATCCGGCTGAAATGGATCATCTGGCGCAGCAAGTCGCGCCTGGCTGGCTTTAAGCAGAAACAAATGGCCAGGCTGGAAGCCTTGCCAGAGGTACTGGCAAATTTGTCGGATAAAGACTTGCCTGCTTTCTATACCCGTTTTGTCAACGAAGAATATTATCGTAGCGAGTACACCTACTTCCATCACATCTTCAGTACCAATAATGTGATGACACTTTTCCGTGACGATTTCAAGAAATTGAAATCCCGCTACACCGTGCTGGATTTCATTTCCGGTCTGGCAGGTTTGTCCCACCTGCACCTGAATATCGATTTATGGGATTGCGCGCAAGACTTGCTCAAGAATGAGATTGCAGCAGCCTACTGGACGGATACACCCATGGCGCAACTGATTGCCGACTGGAAGCAGGGTTCACCATTCATGGGCATGGACAAGGTGGCAGCCGTGGTGGAACGTCACAAATATCGTTCCACCCGTGAACTTGATATTACCGTAGAACGTTTTGGTGAAAATCCGCAATTCATTTTTGAAAATCTCAAGCAATGCCTGGCACTGGGGGAGGGTAGTAATCCCCATGACGGCGTACATGAGCAGGCTGAAAGGCATGCAGAAAAACTCCGGCAATTCGCTGCCAGCCTGCCTTTCCATAAACGTGCAGGCATGCTGAAGAAAATTGAAGAATTGCGCTACTACCTGTGGTGGCGTGAAGAATTACGCGACCTGTCAACGGCTTATTATTACTGGGTAAGGCAACTTACATTGCGAGTGGGCAAGCACTTGCAGAGTGCAGGCATACTCGACCAGGTCGAAGATATTTTCCATCTTAGCAAAGATGAAGTTGTTGCGGTACTGGATGGCAGCCTGGATGCGGCCAGTGCCAGCCAGCGCTGGCGCAAGAATCGCGATTATTACCAGTCCTTCCGTCATTTCACGCCGCCCGACGAGATAGGTGCAGGTTTCTTGCAAACGGCAGAATTGTCGGATGCCAGCGCAGCAGCCACCAGTTTCAAGGGCATACCTTGCAGCCAAGGCATAGTCGAAGGCAGGGTCAAGGTAATAGCCAATATCCAGGATGCAGAAAGACTGGAGAAGGGCGATATTCTTATCACCCGTTTTACAGATCCCGGCTGGACCGCAAAATTCCCCTTGCTGACGGCAGTGGCCACGGAGACTGGCGGTTTGCTGTCCCATGCCGCTGTGATTTCACGTGAATATGGCATACCAGCCGTCCTGGCCGTCAAAAACCTGACAGGCTTGCTGGTGGATGGGCAACTGGTGCGCATAGATGGCGGGCGAGGCCTGGTTGAGGTCATCCATGAATGAGGCAGCATTGTGGACGCAGGTGATTGCACCTGTACTGCTGGGTGGTGTCAGCAATATGGTGTTTGTCAAATCAAAATGGCTGAATAGCTGGAAACACCCCATGGATGCTGGTCGCCTGGCCAGCGATGGTCGCCGCCTGTTTGGTGCCAACAAAACCTGGAAGGGTTTTTGGGGCATGGTCATAGGCACTGCCTGCTGGTCCATCCTGATTTTTTTGCTGACTCATTTGGGTGGTGCGATCAGTCTTGCTAGTATGTTCAACGCTGGCCTGACAGGTTCTTTGCTGGGCCTGGCCTATGTGCTGGCAGAACTGCCTAACAGTTATATCAAGCGCCGCCTTGACATCGCACCAGGCCAGAATAGCCATGGCTGGAAGGGAAAGCTATTCATCGTCATCGACCAGATTGATTCGGTAATAGGTTGTTTGTTGCTGGCGATGTTGCTGATGCCCGTGCAATGGATAGATGCCGTCAAGATCGTTATTCTCTGTGGCGGCTTGCATCTGATGGTGAACTGGCTGCTGTTCCAGTTGAAATTGAAAAATCAAAAATTCTGAATGCGCCATGCTGATACTCGCTTATCTTAATCTTCCCAATCTCATTACTCTGGCGGGCATGCTGTGCGGCCTGTCTAGCATGATACTGTCATTGCATGCTTATCCTGGGTTTGCGCTACTGGCACTGGTGTGTGCAGGCATTTGCGATTTGCTGGATGGCCATGTGGCACGCCGCATGTCAGCCCATGGCAAGCGTAGTGATGCACAAAGCCAGTTTGGCCAGACGCTTGACAGTCTGGTTGATGTCATCAATTTTGGCATGGCACCCATGGTTTTCATCTATGCCTTACAGCCATCACCATCTGTCAGCTTTTATTTGTGTGCAGGATTTTATGTTGCCTGCGCCGTATTGCGGCTTGCTTATTTTACTGTGCATGGTTTGCTGGAAGACAGCCGCGGCAAGTATTACAGTGGCTTGCCCGTGACATATGCTGCCTTGCTTTTGCCTGTGACCACGCTGCCGGGTTTGCTGTCCTGGCCTCTGTCGTGGTTATTGTGGCTGTTGCATGTGTGGCCGCTGCTGATTGGCAGCCTGTTCATTTCACGTCTGCGCTTTCGCAAACCGGGTAGTGCCAGAACTGTGAGCGCCGGTGCATGAGTGCTGTTTCTGAAATCACGCTGTATGACAGGAAGCAGGCACGCCTGGTTGCAGAGCAGGTGTTTGAAAAAAGTTTCATGCAGTTTTTTTATGGTCATCCCATTGGGCTGGCACTGGCGGATCTCTTCATCAAGAGAGCATGGTTTTCAAGGCTGTATGGCTGGTTGAAGTCGCGCAAGTCTTCCGCCAGGCAAATCCAGGCATTTGTAGAGCAGTACGACATCAATGTTGCCGAGGTCGAACTGCCCTTGCATGCCTATCCCTGTTTCAGCGCTTTTTTCACGCGTAAGCTGAAAGCGGGGTCCCGTCCTGTACCTGATGATCAGCGTATCCTGTTTTCTCCAGCTGATGCCCGTCTGTCGGTGTGGAAGATACAAGCCGACCAGGTCTTGCCAGTCAAGGGGCGGCATTTCAGACTTGCGCAACTACTGCGCGACGAGACACTGGCAGCCGGATATCGCGATGGCGATTGCCTGGTATTCAGGCTGGCCCCGGCTGATTATCACCGCTACATACATATCGACCATGGCAGGCAGGGGCCGGTTAGGCGCATCAATGGTTACTTGCATTCCGTCAGCCCGCTGGCCTTGCAAAACATGCTGGCAGTGTTCACTGAAAACCAGCGCGAATTTTGCAATATACAAACCCGCAACTTTGGCGAGGTCATACAAGTTGATGTGGGCGCGCTGGTGGTTGGCCGCATCAACCAGCACAAGGCTGGCGGTGGCCTGGTCGAACGCGGCGAAGAAAAAGGCTATTTCGACTTTGGTGGCTCTACCATCATTCTACTTTTCAAGGCAGGGGTAATCAGCATTGATGCCGATATCCGGCAGCACAGCGCCCAGGGTATAGAAACCCTGGTCAAGCAAGGGGAAGGCATCGCTTACTCTTTGCTCCCTCCACCCAGTATCCAGGAAATACATGCAAACTGAAATTATCTCATCATCTTCGACGCAGACGGATGCCAGTGTCACTCAATTGGGTGGTAAGGGTAAAAATTTATTGACTTTGAGCCGCGCGGGTTTCCAGGTTCCTTATTTCATTGTATTGCCAGTTGCCTTCTTTGAAGAATTGATGGGTACTGATTTGCCCGCGCTTGACAGGCTTTGCCTCACCGCGTCCAATAGTGTTGGAGCAGAGCGTGACGCCGCCATGGCAGCAGCACGCCAACTGATATTGGACAAGAAACTCGATACCATCACCGAGCAAGAAATCTTGCGGTTGCTGGTGGGGCAGGGTGAGTATTTTGCTGTACGCTCATCAGCAGTTGATGAAGATGCTAGCACCCATTCTTTTGCCGGTCAGCTAGACAGTTTCTTGTTCGTCCCTGCTGATGAAATTATCTTCAGCAAGATATTGGCATGTTATGCCTCGGCCGATAATGACCGCAGCTTTGCCTATCGATCTGAGCATGCCTTGACGCGTGATTGCATAAGGCCTGCCGTGGTCGTGCAGACCATGGTGTTTGCAGACGTATCCGGTCTGGTGTTTACCGGCAACCCCATGAATTGCAACCCCGATGAAATGGTCATCAGCGCCAGCTTTGGTGCTGGTGAAGGCGTGGTTTCTGGCGAGATGGATTGCGATACCTGGTATATCGATGAGTCTGGAATAGTAGCAAGGAAGGTCATCGTCGAAAAAGCAGCAGGCTTGTTCTTTGATGAAGAGCAAGGCCATGGCCTGAAACGTAAAAGCGTGGATGCCACAACTGCACTCAGTGAATGCCTGACCGAAGCACAAGTACAGCAACTGGCCCAGGTCGCTCACAACATAGAACTGGCTTACGGTGGCATACCCCAAGACATAGAGTGGGGATATATAAAAGATCAGTTGTACATACTGCAGGCCAGGCCAGTTTCCAATCTCTCGCATATCTGCAAGTTATCGCCTAGAACCATACTGGACAATTCCAATATTGTAGAAAGTTTTTCTGGCGTAACTTCACCACTGACGTTTTCTTTTGCCAGCAGGGTATATGAAAAAGTCTATGAACAATTCTATGGCATGTTTGGCGTGCCTGCATCAGAAATACAAAGCCTGAAGCCGGTTTTTCGCAATATGCTCGCCTATTATCAAGGGCATGTTTACTACAATTTGAATAGCTGGTACCGCAGCCTGTCATTGCTGCCATTTTTTGATACCAATAAAGAGAATTTCGATGCTTCCATCGGTGTGCAGGCGAGGTCAAGTACGATGGGGCTTGCCCATTCCGTTCAGCGCGGTCGCCTGGTTTCTGGCTGGCGTGCCCTGACTGCGGGTGTGCGCATGACTTATTTCTATCTGCGTCGTCACAGCATATGCCGCCGCTTTGCCCGTGATTTTGATGTATTTATGCAACCCTATATGCATCTGGATATGTCAGGTTTGAACAATGTCGAATTACTGGCCACCTATGACAGGGTGGAACAGCGCCTCCTGAACGACTGGCGCGCGCCCATCATCAATGATTTTTTTGCCGAGACCTTCCATGGCTTGTTACGCCTCTTCCTGAAACGCTGCGTCTGGAAGGATGAGCAACAAGTGTCGTTACTGCACAATGACCTGCTGTGCGGTCAGGGTGGTATGGCCAGCGTTGCTCCCACCAATATGCTAATGGACGTCGCAGCCTGGATCAGGCAGGTGCCGGATCTGACTTTTGCCATGCGCAACTATGGCGTGCGTGAATTGCAGCAAATGATAGAGGCAGCACATGGGCCAGACTGGCAAGCGCTGAAGCAGCGCATGGATGCCTATCGCCATGAATTTGGATTTCGCTGCATCAATGAATTGAAGCTGGAAGAAATCAGTATCAAGGATGACCCTGCCTTTATCATACAGGCGCTTAAAAATTACCTCATGCCCGATGATGCCATTCGCCAAGATGCCGATGGTGAACACACCCAGGTTGCAAAAAATGCGGAGCAAAAGGTAATGCAAGGCTGTGGCAATAATATTTTTTTACGCTTGCTAGCTTCGTGGTTGATAAAAAATGCCCGCCTTTGCGTGAAAGAAAGGGAAGATCTGCGCTTCTACAGGACCAAGGTGTTTGGTTTTGTCCGTTACCTGACCAGGGCGATGGGTGCCAACTTTGTCAGGAATGGCCAGTTGCTGAAGATGGAGGATATCTATCTGCTGAGCATAGACGAGGTATTTGGCCTGATAGAACAGCGCGCTGTCAGTCAGGATGTGGCAAGCGGGATTATTCCCTTAAGACAGCGTGAGCAAGCCGTATTTCACTTGCTGGATGAAGTGCCACCCCGCTTGCATTTTTACGGTGAACTGCGGCCAGAACGCATGGTGGTAGTCAGTGCCGATGACAGCGCCTCCGTAGGCGCGATTGATGATGTCGCGGGTCGTTACCAGGGCATACCTTGCAGCTCTGGCCTGGTACAAGGCCGGGTCAAGGTGGTTCACGATACCCGCGATGTGCAGTTGAATGGGGAGATACTGGTGACGCGACGTACTGACCCGGGCTGGGTACCATTTTTCCCTTGTATATCTGGTTTGATTGTCGAGCGCGGTAGTGTGCTTTCACATTCTGCCGTGGTGGCGCGTGAAATGGGCATCCCAGCCGTGGTGGGTTTGCGTGGCATCAGTGCCTTGCTGAAAGATGGCGACGAGGTGCAACTGGATGGGGCTGTTGGCCTGGTGTGCCGCAGGTGAAAACTGCATTGCGCTGGCTGTCCTGGGCCCGGCAGGCATTTTCATGGCAGGACTGGTTGTTGTTTTCCAGTGTGTTTCTGGCAACAAGCGCATTGTCTGCGCAATCACTTGCTACCTGGCTGGCCATCGCGAGCTGGAGTGTGGCGCTGAGTTTTTTTTTGCTGTTGAAGCTGCTCGACGAGCTACTGGATTTTGACGTGGACCAGCGGGCCGGGCGGGATTCATGCCTGCTTCGCGGGGAGGTCAGTCAGTATGAATTATGGCTACTGGTATTATTGGTCTTGGCAGGCCAATTATACTATTTGCTTTCCTTTCAGCGCAGCCAGGCACTGATTGCATGGTCGGTCTTGACGGTCAGTGCTGTCCTGCTGGCACATCCCCGGCTGGCTGGCAGGCCGGTACTATATTCCCTTTTGCATTATTTGTTACTGCCAGGTTTTGCTGCCTGGCAATTCTCTCTCAACACCGCCTGGGTTGACTTCCAGGCTCAGTATGCTTTGCTCATGCTGATGTTGTATGCCGGTGCCTTGCAATATGAGCTGAGTCGCAAACTTGATCTGCGTAGCGGTTATGCGGGTGTCTTGTCGCTGCTCCAGGCTTGCCTGGGCATAGGGTTCATGAACTTGCTGGCCTGCATAAGTTGTGCTATTTTGATAATGATCGCTGACAGCAAGTTGCTGGTAACAGAAATAATAATGTGTGTCTTTTTTGCCACTATCTATGCACTGGTCTGCTTGCTCATCAAGCCTGTGCCATCCACAAAAATTCTGCTGAGAAATGTCAGTGGATTCTCCCTTCTGTGTCTCAATCTGGTTATTTTTACATCCCTGGTTTAGGTTTTTCCGGCGGCTAGTTATCAAGTTCTGTGCCAGAAACTTAGATGAAAAATTCTATCGAATTTGATGGACGTCAATGTTGGACTTTTATTAATGTGGTTAAAGCGATATCTCAAAATAGCAATATAAAAATTAACTGATTAATAAAAGTGTTGGAGACAGGAAACGATGAGCATTACACAGACCATGTACACCGACAGGATAGCCAGGCTGGTTCAGCTATCCCGTGAGCGGCACGTATTCAGCTTCACCCGTTTTGACTGGGTTGATGACATCAGCGAAGCCGACTGGTGGGTAAGCCCAGAATTATTGACGACTTATGGCACGCCTTATTATGAGCAGGCAACTGAAGCGCAACGCAAGTTGCTCAGCAAATGGGAGTGCATCAATCTCTTCAGCTTGAATGTGACGGGTGAGCAAGAGTTGATCGCAGGCGTGGCAGAACTCCTGCACACCCCCATGCTGAAAGAAGCGAATGACTACCTGCATCATTTCATTGACGAAGAAAACCAGCACATGTGGTATTTCGCGAAGTTCTGTGAAAACTATGCAGGCAAGATTTACGGCAAAAAAAAAATACAGCTCACCGAGTTGAATCTGGATCCACGTCTTTCTGTGCTGGTGCGTTTTGCCCAGATATTCATCTTTGAAGAAGTCGGTCATTACTACAATCTGAAGATCGCGCTGGATGACAGGGTCCACCCCTTCATACGTGAAATCAATGAAGCGCACCGCAATGACGAGTCACGCCACATCACTTTTGGCCGTATCTTGCTGGCCAGGCTGGCCGATGGCATTGCTGAGGACTATGCGCCTGAAGTATTGCAAAAAGTTTCCAATCACCTGCGCAAGTATGTGCAAGTCACGATCGAGTCTTTATACAACCCAACCATGTATCGCGATGCCGGTTTTGCCAGTGGCATTGCAGTGCGCAGCGCATTGCTGAGCCATCCAGTGCGGCAAGAATTTCATGCCCGTGAATTGCTCAAGAAAGTCCTGGCTTTGCTGGGAGATACCAATTTAATCGAGAAGGAGACAAGTTTTGAACCAGATTATCAATCTTGACAAGATCAATGAAGTCAGACAGTGGCTGTTGTCGAAGAAAAAGTATCTATCCGATATTCCATTCGACCTTGATTTGATAGAAAACGATGTAGTCGATTCCCTCAGCTTTGTGGAATATGTACTCGTCATAGAAGAAATCAGTGGCAAGGAAGTCGTCGTCGACGACACCGTGCTCGACAAAGTCAGAACGCTGGACAGGGTACAACTGCATTACATGGAATAACACCGGTAATGACACATGTACCTGCACAATAATTACAAGGACAAACAAGATGGAACACCAATTAACTGATTATCGCTACGGTGATTTGCTGGAACTGACGAACCGCCACCGCAATACGACAAAAAATATTATCCTGACCGGCGCTACTGGTTTCCTCGGTAGTAATTTCCTGTTCTGGCGTTTGCGCCAGAGTGGCAAGATCTATGTCCTGGTCAGGGGCGAATCCCAGGAGCACGCGAGACAGCGTGTGTATGATGCACTTGCAGTCTGTGCCTCGGCCTACAACCAGCCCATTCCCAAGGCCGACATAGACAGCAAGCTGGAATACGTACTGGGCGACATGACAGAGACCATGTGTGCAATCAGCAAGGCTGACCTGGAAAAACTCGCGGCTGGCAACATCTCCGAGTTTTGGCATTGCGCTGCCAGCCTGAAATTTGAAGACCGTCACAAAGAAGAAATCTATCATCACAATATCAATGGCACCCAGAATGTGATGGACCTGGCACGCCGCGTCAATTGTCAGCACTATTTACATATTTCCACCGCCTATACCTCAGGCCGTGTGGCAGGAGAAATACCCGAGAGCCTGCATCCTGTTGATATCGCCTATAACAATTTTTACGAGAGCAGTAAAAACGAAGGTGAGCACGAAGTCGCCAGATTCTGTGATGCCAATGGGCTGGATTACCGCATCCTGCGTCCCGCCATCATCATGGGGCCGCTGGCTTCGCGTCGCAGTGGCGGTACACGTTTTGGCATCTATGGCTTGACGCAGGAAATGTATCGCCTGCGTGAAACGCTGAGCAAGTTGCAGACGCCATTGCGTCTGATCGGTGACCTGGCGGCAGCAGGTAACCTGGTGCCGGTGGATCAATGCGTGTTCGATATGATCTATCTCAGCAATATCGGCTTTGGAGATCAAAAGGTGTATCACCTGACCAATTCCAGTGACTTGAACGTCAAGACCATGCTGGAAAAAATCGATGTGGCATTGGGCATGAAGAGCATCAACTTCGTCCCTGAACGTGATACGCCGGCAACGGCGATCGAAGAATTGTTTGACAAGCGCACGGTGTTTTATGGCGGCTACTATCGCACCATCAAGAATTTTGCCCGCAGCCTGCCCAAGCATGCTGGCATGAGTTGGGCAGATTATGGTACTTATTTGACGGCCTTCATCAAGGAACTGGATGAGCAGCAAAGTGGCACCACTTTTAACCGTACACAGGTGACGGCAGAAGATGGCACTGAACTGTGCGTACTGACGTTGGGTGATAACAGCAAGCCACCATTGGTGCTGGCGAATGCCTATGGCATGCCGTCTGACTTCATGTTCCCGCTGGCCAAGCGGCTGTCCGACCAGTTCCAGGTTATCACCTGGGAAAGCCGCTGGGTGCCTGCAATTACGCATGAATTTGACCTGGGAAAATGCCATTCCCTGACCCATGCCAGGGATATGATTTCCATACTTGACCATTTTGGCATTGCCAAAAGCGCGGTCGCTGGCTGGAGTAGTGGTGCCCAGGTGTGCCTGCGTACCATGGCAGAATTTCCTGATCGTATTTCATCGGCAGTGCTGCTCAATGGCGGCGTTTCATTGCCTGCATCGAATGAAATCAAGATCACGGAATTTGAAAAGAATATCCGTACGCTCTTCCCGAAAATCGCAGCCAATTATCGCTTTGCGCAAAAGTACTGTGACCTGATTTATGGCGCGCATGCGACTTCGGACGATGGTGAAGACAGGAAAATGATTTCTACCATTTTGACCAGTACCGACCCCTTCCTGTTGTATATGACTAGTGTCCCTTTCCGTACGCCGGAATCCCTGTTCAGGTATGCCAACATGATGAACGGCTTGTTCAATGAGCGTGCCGATGCATGGACAGCGGATGTCCCGCATCCTGTGCTGGTACATGTCGGCGGCAATGATCTGGTGACACATGCTGATGTAGGTCGCTTCCTGGTGGCGGGGCTGGAAAATGGCGTGTTGTCCTTCGATGAAAATGGCGATCACTTCTCTCATTTCTACGATGAAGACCTGGCAACGATGATCAAGCAATTTGTCGCTCAGCATGAGGATCAGACCCAGGATGCGCTGAGCATGACCTGATGCCTGATTTGAACTGAAGCAATGCCCTCTGGCCAAGTTGGCTGAGGGCACTGTTCAATTGACTTATCGTTTTTCGATCATGACCGCTGCGGCGGTCAGGGAGAGGTATTGCCATGAAAAAAACAGCAAATTTATTGATTTCAGGCTTTCTCAATGCCGCCAGAAATCACCCCAATAGCAATGCTTTGTGGGTGGACGAACAAGTCTATACCTATGCCGAACTGTTGCTGCGGGTAGCCAGAATCTCGCGTACCCTGGACAGGGAAATCAAGCATGCACATCAACAACGTTGTGCAGTGCTGGTTGACCGCAGCATTACTGCCTATGCTTCGGTGTTGGGCAGTTTACTGGCGGGGATGAGTTACGTGCCCTTGAATGCGAAGTTCCCGGCACAACGCAATTTACGTATGCTGGAACTGTCATCATCCTCGTCCATCGTGGTTGATGAACGTTCCTTGGATGCCGCCAAAGAGATATTGCAGGCCTATCCCGATCCATTGATGGTGCTGATGCCCGAGACCGATAGCCTGCCCACCTGGGCCGCCAGCGCCAGCCAGCATACTTACATCCTGAAGCGCCAGATGGCAGAAGCAGACACGGCCAGCCTGGCCCTGCCGCAGAAAGCCAATTCTGTCGCCTATGTCCTCTTCACTTCGGGCAGCACGGGTTTGCCCAAGGGTGTGGCCGTCACCAATGACAATGCCAGTACCTATGTCGCCAATATCATTGAGCGTTATCAGCCAGGCCCGGGTGACCGCTTTACCCAGTTCTTTGATTTTACTTTTGACTTGTCAGTGCACGACATCTTTGTCAGCCTGAGTTCCGGAGCGTGTCTGTACAGTGTGCCTGGGCGTGTCATGATGATGCCATTGAAGTTTGTCCAGCAACATGAGCTGACACACTGGTTTTCCGTGCCTTCACTGGCGGCTTGCCTGAAACGCTATAACGCGCTGCGCCCTGACATTTTGCCCAGCCTTAAATACAGCCTGTTTTGCGGCGAAGCCTTGCCAACCAGCCTGGCGCAAGACTGGCAACCGGCTGCACCCAATTCCATCATAGAGAATTTGTATGGACCAACCGAAGCGACGATTGCCTTTACCGTTTATCCTTATCAGGCAGATGACCAGCGCATTGCCGCTCTGCCAGTGGTGCCCATAGGCATGCCTTTGCCTGGGCAGGAAGTCGTGATACTGGATGAACATTTTTTACCCGTAGCTGATGGCGAGATTGGTGAACTCTACCTCGGTGGTTCCCAACTGGCCCAGGGCTATTGGGAAAACACAGAGCTGACACGCCAGCGCTTCCTGAGCATGCACTTCGAGGGCAAACAGGCGAGTCGCTGGTATCGTACTGGCGATCTGGCCAGCTTTGATGCACAAGCAGGTTTGTTGTATGGGGGGCGTATCGATAATCAGGTAAAAATACGTGGCTATCGTGTCGAGGTGCAAGAAGTGGAGGCGGTAATCCGGCGCCTGGGTGGATCTGACCTGGTAGCCGTCGTGCCCTGGCCTTTGGCCGCAGATGGCAGTGTGCAAGGCTTGCTTGCGTACGGCTGTGGCTTTACCGTATCATCAATGGACATCCTCAAGGCATGCACTCTGCAATTGCCTGCCTATATGGTTCCACAGGATTTGATAGAGCTGCGCAAGATGCCATTCAATTCAAATGGCAAGATTGATTATCCGGCGCTGCAAAAAATGGCAGGTGATGGTGACAAATTGAAAAGAGAAGCAGTGGTGCAGGGACCATAAGGAGATTTAAGAATGACGAGGCCAGCCCGCCAAACTCTGGCGGGTTTTTTATTGATTCAGCTTTATTGATCCAATTGCATGAGGAAGAATTGATGGCAAGCACACACAGATGCATTTTTTGCGACATCCTGAATGGACAGAGTGAAGCTGCAGTGGTTTACCGGGACCAGCATTGCATCGCCATACTTGATGCGTTTCCATTGACGCGGGGACATCTGCTGGTGATTCCACATCAGCATCAGCAGCATATAGAAGAATTACCTGCAGAAACCGTCGCCTACCTGTTTGCGCTGGCGAGCCGTTTTTCGTCAGCCCTGCGCCTGGGCGGGGAAAGTGAAGCGACTGCCGTGGTCCTGAACAATGGCAAGGCAGCCAACCAGCATGTGGCACATGTACACTTGCATGTGATACCCCGCAGGCAGGGTGATACCGCGCTGGTGGTATGGCGCTATGTGACGCGCTTTATCAACCCCTGGTCGTACATCGGTCGCAGCAAACGGCTAGGGCAACAGGCCACGCGCTGGCAAAGCTTGTTACGGAAAGCTGAAATAGCAACGTGATGTATAAAAAAACGCCTGACATTCAGGCGTTTTTTTTGTTTTTTGAAGGGAGAATGCGCAATGCACTCTCTTCAAATTATTTACGCAACTTTTTTCTCGTCACGCAATTCGCGTCGCAAAATCTTGCCCACGTTCGATTTCGGCAATTCAGTGCGGAACTCTATATATTTGGGTTTCTTGTAGGAAGTCAGTTGTTCCTTGCAATAAGTCATCAACTGTTCATCCGTCAACTGAGCATCTTTCTTGACGACATACAGTTTCACGGCTTCTCCAGAATTGGCATCTGGCACACCTATGCAGGCGCATTCCAGTACGCCAGGATGGCCAGCGACCACGCCTTCAATTTCATTCGGGTAGACATTGAAACCAGACACCAGGATCATGTCTTTCTTGCGATCGACCACGCGGATAAAACCATTGGCTTCCATGATGCCGACGTCACCTGATTTGAAGAAGCCATCGGCTGTCATTACCTTCTCTGTTTCATCGGGGCGGTTCCAATAACCCACCATGGTTTGCGGGCCGCGTATGGCAATTTCACCTGGCTCTCCTAATGGCACACGGTTGCCTGCATCATCGAGGATGGCAATTTCTGTCGAGGGCAGGGGCAAGCCTATGGTGCCACTGAATGTGACTGAGTCAGTCGGGTTGCAAGTGGCGACTGGAGATGTCTCGGACAGGCCATAGCCTTCGACGATGGGGCAGCCAGTCACAGCTTGCCAACGTTCTGCCACTGATTTTTGGACGGCTGTGCCACCGCCATTGCATGCTTTCAATAAAGAGAAATCCAGTTTGGCAAAATCAGGATTATTCAACAAGCCGTTATACAGGGTGTTGACGGCAGGCAGCATGCTGATCTGGTGACTGGACAAGGTTTTCACCAGGCCGGGAATATCACGCGGATTGGGAATCAGGATATTCAATCCACCCAGGCGCGTACCCATCAGGCAGCAACTGGTCAGCGCAAAGATATGGTACAGAGGCAAAGCACAGACGATGGTCATGGACTCAACTTTGGGTGCCTTGCTTAGTGCAGGTTGTGCCCAGGCTTCATTTTGCAAGACATTCGCGGTGACATTACGATGCGACAAGGTGGCACCCTTGGAGACACCAGTAGTACCGCCGGTATATTGCAGGAAAGCGATATCATCATGCGTGATGGTGGCAGGCTTGAGTTGCAAGGCTGCACCATCTGCCAGCACTTTCTTGAAGCTGATGGCAGTTGGCAGAGAAAATTCCGGCACCATTTTTTTGATATGGCGTACCGCAAAATTAACGACCATGCCTTTGAGGCCACCCATCAAATCACCCATGCTGGTGACGACCACATGCTTAATCTTTGTTTTGCTTAGTACCTGTTGCAAAGTCGTGGCAAAATTTTCCAGGATAATGATGGCTTCAGAACCTGAGTCATTCAACTGATGCTCAAGTTCACGCGGCGTGTATAAAGGGTTGACGTTGACGGCGGTGTAGCCTGCACGCAAGACTGCGGCGATGACGACAGGGTATTGCAAGACATTTGGCATCATGATGGCTACTCGCGCACCTTTTTCCAGGCCCTTGCTTTGCAGCCAGGCTGCAAACTTCTTCGACAGATCATCCACCTCACCATAGGTCAGATATTTGTCCATGCAAACATAGGCCTTGCGCTGCGCATATTTCTGGAAAGACTCTTCCAGCATATGCACCAGCGAAGTGTATTGTTGATAGTTGATTTCTGCGGGTACGCCCTTGGGGTAGGATTGCAGCCAAAATTTATCCATGTTTTTACCTCTTGTCTCTGGTTGTTATAGAAATCTGGCAACGCAGGGCCGACTGTATCAGCCGCCTGCATCTTGATATTGGCAAACTCATTATTGTTCTAAATGCATGCTAGCGGGAAGCAGGGAGGGCGGGCAAGGATTATTCTTGGTATTTGAATAAAACTTCTAATCGATGGGGGTGTGGTTTTTGCGGGTATGCTGGCTGGTAGATGGTTAAACCAGATCAATCAATAGCAGTCAGGGTCTAAATAGCGAATGTGGCCCTGACTGGTAACGCTGGTTGCTATTATTTTACGACCAGTTTCTCGACCTTGCTGTCGCGCGAGATCATGAAGCGTACGATGGATTCGACGGTGACCGTATCAATTTGCCCTGCCATGCGGCGGTCGAATGGGTGGTCATCGAATGCCACGTTGGCGCGGAACATGCGTGCACCCAGGCGTGTCAGAGAGGGTATCTGGAGAGTGTCTGGTTTATAGGATGCCGATTTAAGCCAGGCTTGCGCTTGCGTGCGGTTTTCTATGTGCACATCATTGGCCTGCGCTGCTGCGATAACTTCCAGTGCCCATTGATTCGAGTTTTGATACATCGTGGAATAGGCATAAGCCAGCATGTTATAGCGTGCAGCATGCAGGTTCCTGGCCCGGCCATCAGTCATTACTTGTTGTATTTTTAGTTGCAATTCCGGGTTGGGGATGAGGATCAGGATTTCAAAGGCGAACATGTCATCCATGAAAAAATTACCCAGGCCTTCCCTGAATAATTCTGAGTTGGCAGTGCCGCACTGGTTCAGTTCATGCATGACGGACCAGGTACCATCCGGCAGGCGTTCTATCAGGCCCAGATGGGAATAGCGTAAATTGTATTTGGACAAATCCTGACCTACACGGGCAATAATGGCAACATTGGCCTTGCTTTCATCCAGTTTGATTTGGGTCTTGTGCGCAAACTCCAGCGCCTGCATGACTTTTTTGGGGTCGTAATTACTTTCTTCGCAGGCGCGCCCGGCAAATGCCGGAGCCGCGCAAGCCAGTGTAAAGATGATGAGTAAGCGCCGGACCAAGCTCAGCGCAGCGTGGGAAGTCAGTGAGTTTTTGCACATATGAGGTGATCAGACCCTGTTGTGATGCATCAAGGCAGTACCTATTTCATTCGGGATAAATGCGATTACCTTGCCTGCACTGACCAGCAGATACCCGGTTGTGGTGGCACTGACTTCGACCACAGCACCGCTGACCAGGCCAACTTTTTCTATGCCCTTGCCAGATAATCTGACCGTGGTACTGACAGCCTGGGTTGAGCCTTTCAACACGACGGTGACGCCATCGGCACCCGCCTTAACTGTGTCAACGACCATTTCACCTGATCCGGCCACCATGGAAAATCCACCGAGCATGATGATGCCCACACCCATTGACAAGGCTTCAGAGCCACCAGAAGGACCGCAAGAGATGCAGCCACGGCCAGCGTGTGCTGAAAGGGGTAACAGGCTGCTGGCACAAAGAGTGGCAATCAGGGCGAATTGACGAATTGATGCTGACATGAGGTCTCCATTAATGTAGAAATAATATCCACAATAATATAAGACCACAAAATCACAAGCTATTTGTCGTCAGTAGCAAATAGTTACAGAAGAGGTAGTGGAATCTGATACCTAGCCGCATTCCATCCCAGCTGGTAAAAGAGTGGCAAATCCTGTTCTCATTGGGAAAATGGATACTTTCCATGCTACCTGCCTTCGCTTTTGGAAGGGCAGGTAGCAGGATGCTGCTGATTACCAGATGCTGACGCGTTTTTCTGGCGTCAAATACATCTTGTCGCCAGGTTTGACATCAAAGGAAGAGTAAAAATCAGGATGATTGACCAGGCTGCCATTGACGCGGAATTCACCAGGGGAATGCGGGTCTACCTTGATCAGGGTGATGGCACGTTGCTCGCGTGACTTGCCGCGTCTGGCTTGAGCCAGGCCCATGAACAGGCGTTGCTCGGCAGTCCATCCATCGATCACAGGGGCAGGTTTGCCTTGCAGTGACAGCTTGTAGGCACGCAAGGCCATGACGATACCGGCGTTGTCGGCAATGTTTTCACCCAGCGTCAGCTCGCCATTGAGGAAATGGCCAGCCACCGGGCTGTAAGCATTGTATTGCTCAACCAGGGTCTTGGTCTTTGCCTTGAATTTTTCCTGGTCTTCAGCAGTCCACCAGTTGCGCAAATTGCCATCGCCATCATACTGCGAACCCTGGTCATCAAAGGCATGGCTGATTTCATGGCCGATGGAAATGCCCAGTGAACCGTAGTTGAAAGCGTCTTCAGCGTTCACATCGAACAGCGGTGACTGCAGGCGCGCCGCCGGGAAGACGATTTCATTCATCTCCGGGCTGTAATAGGCATTCACCGTCTGGGGTGTCATATGCCATTCTTCACGGTCTATGGGCTTGCCCAGCTTGGCGATTTCCCTGTCATGGTTTGCCTTGCGTACGCGCATAAGATTACCCACCAGGTCATCGCTCTTTATCGTCAGGCTGGAGTAGTCACGCCATTGTTTTGGGTAGCCTATCTTGACACTGATTTTGGAGAGTTTGATCTGCGCCTGTTTCTTGGTTTCCGGACTCATCCAGTCCAGGGTATCTATGCTCTGCCTGAAGGCTTCGAGGAAATAGCCCACCATTTTTTCAGTGCGCTGTTTGACTTCAGGCGAGAAATGTTTTTCTACATAAATCTTGCCCATCGCTTCACCCAGCATCTGATCGACCAGGGCGATACCACGTTTGTCACGGCTGCGGTTTTCCTTGATTCCGGCAATCGCCGCACCCTTGAAGGCGAAGTCTTCGTTGATAAATTCTGACGACAGGTAGGGGCTGTAAGCGCTGATCAGATGCCAGTTGAAATAGGACTTCCAGTTTTCCAGCGGAATGGCATGCAGATTATCGCCAAAGCCCTTGACGAAGCTGGGCTGTTGTACGATCAGGGCACTCACTTTTTGACGCATGTGTGCAGCATGCAAATAAGCAGCCCAATCGAAGGCGGGCGTCATTTTGTTTAATTCACTGACAGACAATTTGTTGTAGGTCTTGACCGGGTTGCGGTTTTCTACCGCCGTCCATTGCACCTTGGCCAGCTCGGTTTCCAGTGCGATGATATTGTCAGCTTGTGCAGCTACATTTTTCTCGCCAGCCAGCGTCAGCATTTTTTCTATATGCGCCTTGTACCTGGCACGGATGTCGGCCATTTTATGATCATCCTGCTTCAGATAGTAATCCCGGTTAGGCAAGCCCAGACCACCCTGGGATACATCAACGGCATACCGGCTGGAATTCTTGCTGTCCTGGCCTACACCTACACGTAAGGGAGTGTTCACGCCAATCTCATGAAAGCGTGCAATCAAGGCAGGAATGGCTTTTTTATTCTGTATTGCTGCGATTTGTGTCAGTTCATTTTTCAATGCAGCGATGCCCTGCGCATTGAGATTTTTCTCATCCATAAAGCTATTGTAGAGATCACCGATTTTTTGCAAATCTGAACCTGCCAGCTGCTTGCTATCTTTGGCTGCGCCTTCAACAATGCTGCGTAACTGTTGTTGCACATCCTCACGCGCTTTCATGAAAGTGCCCCAGTCTGACTTGTCAGCCGGAATTTCATTGGCAGACAACCAGGCACCTTGGGCATGCCGGTAAAAATTATCCTGAGCGCGTACTGTCTTGTCGAAGTTCTCTGACTGTATGCCAGAGCCAAGGGAAGTTGCTCTGGCGACTGTTGTCGCCGGGCTGGTTTCTGCTGCCTGGACGGCATTGGCCAGCAAGCTGAGGGCGAGAGTGCTGAGTAATATGCGTTTCATGTGGTGTCCCTGGGAGGATGTTTTTTGTCTGAGCAGGTGCTCTTGATTATAGGGCTAGTGGATGGATAGACTGGTTGAACTTGATGAAGTTCATTGCGAAAAACAAAAAAAGCATTACTGATAAATTCAGTAATGCTTTTTTCTGAAAGTTTATTTCAGCAGTTTTGACTATTGAGCAACTGTGGTTTCAGCTTCTGCTGCCCCTGTCGATTCTTTCTTGCAATGCGGACAAGACTTGCCTGAGATATACCAGGGGGACAATTGCTCACGCGGGGTGACTACTGCACGGCAGGCAAAGCATTGCTTGGTATCGGTGGCTTCCAGTTGTGGATTCAGTGCTGTGCGATAGTCAAACACAAAGCAGTCACCATGATAATGATCGCCACCGACTTCTTCAAAATACTTGAGGATGCCGCCTTCGAGCTGGTAGACGCTGTCAAAGCCAACATTCTGCATGTGGATAGCGGCTTTTTCACAGCGTATGCCACCGGTGCAGAAAGTCACCACGGTCTTGTCATTCAATGCATCGCGATTGGCTTCGATTACAGCCGGGAACTCTGTGAACTTGGCAATGCGGTAATCGATGGTATTGTCAAAACTGCCAACATCAACTTCAAAATCATTGCGGGTATCGACCATGACCACGGCTTTGCCGTTGTCATCATGGCCCTGGTCCAGCCAGCGCTTGAGTGTATGGGCATCAACGGCAGGGGCGCGGCCTTCTTCAGGCTTGATCAGCGGCATGCGCATAGTGATGATTTCTGCCTTCAGCTTGACCAGTATCTTGGTGAAGGGCTGGTGATCAGAAAAACTTTCCTTGGCGACGACGTCTGCAAAACGTGGGTCCTGATGCAGCCAATCCATATAGGCATCAATCTCATGGCGCAAACCAGCCAGAAACATATTGATACCTTCTGGTGTCAGCAGTACCGTGCCCTTCAGATTCAGTTCCTTGCATTTATCCAGAAACACCTGCCGTTTTTCAGCGGTGTCATCGCAGGTGATGAACTTGTAGGCAGAAATATTGACGTAGGGTTTATCGGGTGTTTGTATTACAGCTGGCATGATGAAGTTCAGTAAGTCATTGATTTGGCAGCATTATAAGCGATTTAGTCAGGCTTTTGCGACCAACAGCATCTCGAGATGGGGAATATCGTCTTCCAGATAGACGTCAGAAACCGTCTCAAAACCAAAGCCGCCATAGAATTTTTCGAGATAAGCTTGAGCGCCGATACGGATGGGGGCGGCTGGGTAGAGCGCATGCAAAGCCTTGATGCCATTTGCAATCAATGCTTTGCCAACGCCGGTGCCACGCCAGTCCTGGGTACTGATGACACGACCCAGCGAGGCTTCAGCAAAACTGATGCCGGCGGGAACGATGCGCAGGTAAGCCGCGACTTCGCTTTCAGGTGTCCAGGCTATCAGATGATGTGAAACCGGGTCTTTGCCATCCACATCCTGATAGGCGCAATTTTGTTCAAGGATAAACACGGCAGCCCGCGCCTGGTATATCGCATGCAATTGCAAATTGCTTAATTCGGCAAAAGTGGCACATTGCCATTGCAAATCGCTTAAGTTTTTAGTTGTACTCATCTGTATTTTGTCAGGTTTTGTTGGATCAGGATAGCTTACATCTGTCTGAACAGATGCGCATAGACTCTACTGACTTGTAGCTTGTCTTCACTGCCTTTGAGCTTCAGACTGATCTTGCCAGTGTCATCCTTGTTGGCGATTTGTATATGCAGGGTATTGACCACGGTGCTGCGGTGAATTTGCCAGAATATGCTGCTGTCGAGTTGTGGCAATAGTTCGCGCAGGCTGCTGCGTATCAGGGATGAATGTTCTTTGGTAATGACATTGATGTACTTGTCGGTGGCTTCAAAATACAGCACATCATCGACATTGATCATGCGTATCTGGTTGCCAACTGCGGCGCGGATAATGCGCAGGCGTTCTGGCGTAGCCTTGTTGCCTGTGCTATTGCCTCCTGGTAAAGCCTGGCCGGGTACCAAGTGGCGTAATTGTTCGAGCACGCGATCAAGTTCGTTTGGCCTTTGCACTCCATCATCCAGCCTGGCGTGCAGTCTTTGCACAGTCTTGCTGAGTCGTTCTACGCTGACTGGCTTCAAGACATAATCAGATGCAGAATGTTCAAAGGCTTCTATCGCATATTCGTCATAAGCAGTGACGTAGACGATGAGCGGAAATGCTTTGTCATCCGGCCATTCTTCTGCCAGTTCCTGCGCCACTTCCAGTCCGGTCTTGCCTGGCATTTTGATGTCGAGGAAGAGGATGTCGGGCTGCTTGTCCAGTGCTTCCTGCACTGCCTGCACACCGTTTTCAACCATGGCGCAAAGTTGTAGTTCAGGCCAGAGTTTTTCCAGCATCTTTTGCAGGGTTAGCGCGAGTATGGGTTCGTCTTCTGCAATCAGGGCGCGTTTGGCGGTCATGGTCATCTGGATTATTTAATTGATAGGGATGCTGAGGTGGGCAATCGCACCTTCAGGCTGATTGGCTTGCAGACTCAGGCTGGCTAGTGGACCATATAAGGCTTGCAGTCGCTCACGAATATTGGCGTTACCTATATTATTCGCTGCGCTGCTGACATTTTTGTTGTCGTCGTAATTGAAGGGCAAGCCCAGGCCAGTGTCAATGACTTTCAGGTGTAATTGTGAACCTTGTTTTTCTGCGACGACATGGATGCTGCCACCTTCCATTTTCGGTTCCAGCCCGTGCTTGATGGCGTTTTCCACCAAGGGTTGCAAGAGCATGGGGGCAATTGGAGTTTGCTGCAAGTCGTCTGGTAAATCCAGGGTATATTGGAGGCGCTTGCCCATGCGTATCGCCAGCAATTCCAGATAGGCTTGCATAAGAGTGAATTCCTGCTTCAGCGTGGTTTTTTCTGCACGGGATGAACTCAGGGTGTTACGCAGGTAGACGATCAACTGCGCCAGCATGTGCTGGGCGCGTGGTGGGTCCAATGCAATCAGGCCTTGCAGGTTGGCCAGGGTATTGAACAGCATGTGCGGTTCTATCTGTGCCTGCAGCATTTGCAGTTGCGCTTGCATGGCCTGCTTTTCTATGGCGGCGTTCTTGGCTTTTTCTGCTTCTGCTGAAGCCTGCAATTCTGCCATCTTGCTACGGCTCCAGAATGACCAGGCCGCGATCAGGCTGACGATGCATGTCAGTGTCACAAAACTGCCCATGTAAGACCATTTGAATTTACTGATATCGGGAAGTGGATAATTAAATGCAAGGGCCGCGATAAACATTCCGACAATCAGGGCAAGTGGTGCCACCATCACACACATCAGGTAAAACGCAATGGTGTTTGGTGTGCCTGCACCCCAGAAAAGACGCTTGAACAATTTAATCAGTGAATAGGCCGAGAAACCTATGAACATCGAAAACAAAACGTTCTGAAACAAAGTGCCGCCACCACGCAAGACAAAGGTCACTGCAAAACCGCAAGCCAGGTTGATGGCCAACAAGCGTGGCATATCACCAATAATACCTGCCAGGCTCTGGTAATGTGCAGGCTTTAATTTCGACTGTAAATAAGCCTGGAGTTGACGCAAGGGTTTGTTGTTCATTTCATCATGTGTTGAAAGATATTCGTATTGGCAGCTTAAGCAGTCTCTTCTCCAGGCGATAGCTGAATAAGACAAAGTGGATGTTTTTGTCGTAAAGCCAGCCAAATCTGGCGCGAGCCAACTTCAGATAGCAGGGCCAGAATACGCGAGCATATCCTTTAAATAATATTCCTGGCTTTCAAATCATCTAATTGTTGCTCGCCATAACCCAATACATCTGCCAGCACGCTCTGGGTGTGTTGTCCCAATAATGGTGGGGCGGATGGATAAGTGACTGGTGTTGCCGACAATTTCATCGGACTGGCCACCAGCTTGACCTGCCCGGCAGTAGGATGGGGCAGATTGATCTGCATTTCGCGAGCCAGCACTTGCGGGTCTTCAAATACTTCGTTGAGGGTATTGATGGGGCCGCAAGGCACACCTGCTTCTTCCAGCAGCCTGATCCATTCCTGCTTGGACTTGAGCCTGACCATCTCTGCCAGTATGGGCACCAGCACATCCCTGTGTTCTACGCGTTTTGGGTTGGTGCTGAAACGTGGGTCATCTGCCAGTTCAGGCAAACCACCTATTTGCACAAATTTTTTATACTGGCCGTCATTGACTGCTGCCACGATTATATGACCATCTGCCGTCGCAAAGGTTTGGTAAGGCACGATATTCGGATGGGCATTGCCCCAGCGCTTGGGCGCATTGCCACTGGCCAGATAGTTCATATTCATATTGGCCAACATGGACACTTGCACATCCAGCAGTGCCATGTCGATATACTGACCTTCACCAGTCCTGTCCCTATGCGTCAGCGCAGCCATCACGGCGATGGTGGAATACATGCCCGTCATCAGGTCCGCAATTGCCACGCCGGCTTTTTGCGGGCCGCCACCTGGCAAGTCATCACGCTCGCCCGTCAGTGACATGAAGCCGCCCATGCCTTGCACTATAAAATCGTAACCGGCGCGGTGGGCATAGGGGCCATCCTGGCCAAAGCCAGTGATGGAGCAATACACCAGGTCAGGCTTGACCAGTTTTAATGATTCATAGTCAAGACCATATTTTTTTAACTGGCCAACCTTGTAGTTCTCCAGCACAACATCGGACTTGGCCGCCAGTTCACGGATAATTTGCTGGCCCTCAGGCGTGGCAATGTCGACCGTAATGGCTTGCTTGCCACGGTTCGCGGCCAGGTAATAGGCTGCCTCTGTGGTGTTATTACCTTCTGCATCGCGCAAGTAAGGTGGCCCCCAGGTGCGAGTATCGTCGCCACTACCCGGCCTTTCGACCTTGATGACTTCTGCCCCCAGGTCGGCCAGGTTTTGTGCGCACCAGGGACCAGCAAGCACCCGCGTCAAGTCAAGAATGCGGATATGGCCAAGTGCGGTTTTTTGTAGCGACGATGTCGGCATCTTCGATTATCCTATTAATATTATATTTATCTACTTGTACGGAGCGCATCATGTGGCCCTATCCTAAAGTCATCGCCCACCGTGGTGGTGGAACTCTTGCGCCAGAAAATACCCTGGCAGCGATGCGTTGCGGATGGGAGCACGGTTTTGCCGCCGTGGAATTTGATGTCATGTTATCAAAGGATGGCGTCCCTGTGCTCATGCATGATCCTGAATTTGGCAGAACAGTGGCGGGTAATGGGCGCGTGGCAGACACTTTGGCAGCAGATTTGCAGAAGTTGGATGTTGGCAAATGGTTTTCAGCGCTGTTCGTGGGAGAGCATGTGCCCCTGTATGCCGATGTGGTCAGGTTTTGCCGGCAGCATGGCATCTGGATGAATGTGGAGATTAAGCCTTCACCAGGAGCGGAAGAAGAAACTGGGCGTATCGTTGCAGAACAGACGCAAGCCCTGTTTGCTGATGTCGCGGTGGTTGATGCCCTGCATCTGCCGCTGTTCTCTTCCTTTTCATTTGCTGCCCTGATGGCAGCCAAGCATGCTGCACCCACCATTCCGCGCGGCTTTTTGATGGATAAAATCACCGATGACTGGAAGGCGCGCCTGCAGGAGCTGGCAGCACGGGCTTTGCACACCAACCACAAATACCTGACACAAGAGCAGGTGAGGGAAGTCAAAGATGCAGGCTACGGCGTGTTTTGTTATACCGTTAACACGCCAGAGCGGGCATCAGAAATGCTGCAATGGGGTGTCGATGCTTTTTGTACCGACAGGATAGATTTGATACCGGCAGATTTTTAAAATTCTTTGAGGAAAGAATATAGTTACGAGTGCTTACACCGATTACATTTTCTTTGTCATCGGAATAAATCTGGATTTCGTTATTGCCGCATGGGCAGTGTGCTCATGCTACACAATCATTTAGCTCAGATCATTCTTTAGAGGAAAAACCATGAAATCCATCAAATTTGCTGCTGCCCTAATCGCTACACTCATCGCTGGTTCCGTTTTCGCGCAAACCAACACCCCGAATATTGATAAACGCCAGGAAGTGCAGCAAAAGCGTATTGCCAAAGGTATGGAAAGTGGTGCTTTGACTGCGCAAGAAGCCGCCAATCTGGAAAAACGTGAAGCCAAGATTGAAGCCGACAAGCAAGCAGCCAAAGCGGACGGTGTCGTCACCAAGGCTGAGCGTGCCAAGCTGCAACATGAAGAAAACCGGGCCAGCAAAAAGATACGGAATAAAAAACACAATGCCAATGTTGCTGGTTAAGCTGAAACATCTTTAAAATTAAGTCGCCAGTTGCGCTGGCGACTTTGTCTTTGTAAAAAGGCAATCATATTCTTTGCGTATTGCTGCGGCAATCACTCCTGGTGATAACGATAAAACAACAATAGAATCACAAAAATATAAACTGGCTTTCTCCTGATTTTCTCTGTGTCTCTGTGCCTCTGTGTTGAGAGGTCTTCTATTTTTAAGCAAATTTTTAATAAACTTGCTTGTCTGCTACCAGTCAGCATAGATATCGAGCTGAATTTATACCGTATAATCAGAAGCTACACCCATTTTTTAGCTTAGAACCATCATTTATGAACTCGTCAGAAATCCGCGATAAATTCCTCAGCTTTTTCGAATCCAAGGGCCATACCCTTGTGCGCTCTTCCAGCCTGATACCCGGCAATGATCCTACTTTGTTGTTCACCAACTCCGGTATGGTGCAGTTCAAGGATGTGTTTCTCGGGCAGGACAAACGTGCCTACACCCGTGCCACGACAGCGCAACGCAGCGTACGTGCCGGCGGCAAACATAATGATCTGGAAAATGTGGGTTACACAGCGCGTCACCACACTTTCTTTGAAATGCTGGGCAATTTCTCTTTCGGCGATTATTTCAAGAAAGACGCGATTCACTACGCCTGGGAATTGCTGACGACAGTCTATGGTTTGCCAAAAGACAAGCTGACCGTCACCGTCTATCAGGAAGATGACGAAGCCTACGATATCTGGAAAAACGAAATTGGCGTACCGGTAGAACGCATTATCCGCATCGGTGACAACAAAGGTGCACGTTATGCATCCGATAATTTCTGGCAAATGGCCGACACTGGCCCTTGCGGCCCTTGTACCGAGATTTTCTATGACCACGGCCCGGAAATCTGGGGCGGCCCTCCAGGTTCGCCAGATGAAGACGGCGACCGTTTCATTGAAATCTGGAACCTGGTGTTCATGCAGTTCAATAAAGATGAAGCTGGTGTCCTGAACCCTTTGCCTAAGCCATGCGTGGATACCGGCATGGGCCTGGAGCGCCTGTCTGCGGTCTTGCAGCATGTGCATTCCAACTATGAAATCGATACTTTCCAGAACCTGATCAAGGCAGCTGCACGTGAAACTGGCTGTACGGATCTCGAACACAATTCCCTGCGCGTAATTGCCGATCATATCCGCTGCGCTTGCTTCTTGATCGTTGATGGCATCATCCCAGGCAATGAAGGCCGTGGCTATGTGTTGCGCCGTATTACCCGTCGTGCTTTACGTCATGGTCACAAGTTGGGCCAAAGCCAACCTTTCTTTCACAAACTGGTGCCTGATCTGGTCAAGGAAATGGGTGTTGCCTATCCTGAACTTGCTGAGGCGGCTGAGCGTGTTGCGGATGTAATCAAGCAAGAAGAAGTGCGCTTTGGTGAAACACTGGAAAATGGTATGAAGTTGCTGGAAGCTGCATTGGCAAAAGATAGCAAGTATCTGGATGGCAAAACAGCATTCGCCTTATACGATACTTATGGCTTCCCTATTGATTTGACTGCCGATATTTGTCGTGAACGTAAAGTTGAGCTTGACGAAGCTGGTTTTCAAGAAGCAATGGAAGATCAAAAAAACAAGTCTCGCCAAAATAGTACGTTTGAAAGGGGTGCAAGTGTCGAGTACTCCGGTGAAAAAACAAAATTCGTTGGTTACGATCAATTGCAACATGAAGCCAAAGTGATAGCCCTGTACGTTGACGGTACTGCTGTCAATGAAATAAAGGCTGGCCAAAAGGCAATCGTCGTTCTTGATACCACACCTTTTTATGCGGAATCAGGTGGCCAAGCAGGCGACTCTGGTGTGTTGGTGGGCGTGGATGGCGCCGTGTTTGAAGTGAATGACACAAGAAAAATCCAGGCAGATGTATTCGGCCATCACGGCGTATTGAAATCTGGCAGCCTGGCTATTGCACAGAATCTCAAGGCAGAAGTGAACCAGGAAATCCGCGCACAAACCATGCGCAATCACTCTGCCACGCATCTGATGCACAAGGCCTTGCGTGAAGTATTGGGCAGCCATGTTGCACAAAAAGGTTCGCTGGTGGATGTGGAAAAAACCCGTTTCGATTTTAGCCACAATGGCCCTATGACTGCCGATGAAATCCGTCAGGTAGAAACCATCGTCAACCGTGAAATTCTGGCGAACGCCGCAACTCAGGCGCAAGTCATGGGATATGACGACGCGGTCAAGCATGGTGCGATGGCATTGTTTGGCGAAAAATATGGCGATGAAGTGCGCGTACTCGACATCGGTACTTCGCGTGAGCTGTGCGGTGGTACTCACGTATCCCGTACTGGTGATATCGGCCTGTTCAAGATCGTTGCTGAAGGTGGCGTGGCTGCCGGTATCCGTCGTGTAGAAGCCGTGACTGGTGAAGTTGCATTGGCACTGGTACAAAATCTGAACAGCCGTATCAATGAAGCTGCTGCGGCCCTGAAAACCCAGCCAGAAGAATTGACGCTGCGCATCGGCCAGGTGCAGGATCATGTCAAGGCTTTGGAAAAAGAGCTGGCAACACTGAAATCCAAAATGGCTTCCAGCCAGGGCGATGATCTGGTGAACCAGGCAGTGGATGTCAAAGGCATCAAGGTGCTGGCAGCAACGCTGGAAGGCGCTGATGTGACAGCCCTGCGTGAAACCATGGACAAGCTCAAGGACAAGCTGAAAACAGCCGCCATCGTGCTGGCGGCAGTCAATGACGGAAAGGTCAGCTTGATTGCCGGTGTAACGGCGGACAGCACCTCCAGAATCAAAGCGGGTGATCTGGTCAACTTTGTAGCCCAGCAAGTCGGCGGCAAGGGCGGTGGCCGTCCTGACATGGCGCAAGCGGGTGGTACGGATGCCAGCGGACTGACAAAAGCCTTGGAGGGTGTGACTGAATGGGTAACTTCACGTCTATGATACATATACGTCGCGCTGAAATTTCAGATGCGGCCCAGCTGCAAAGGGTGTTCGCTAGTGGCGGCACCTATGCAGGTACTTTGCAACTGCCGCATCCCTCATTGGAGATGTGGCAGGAGCGCCTGGAAAATGCCGATCCCAAGGACACCGGTCTGGTCGCCATCTACGATGGTGTGGTGGTTGGCACAGCCAGTTTGCACCTGGAGAAAAAACAAAGACGCCAGCACGTTGCCAGCCTGGGAATGGGCGTGGCTGACTCTTTCACTGGACGGGGTGTAGGCACAGCTTTATTAGGAGAGCTTTTGCATTTGTCCGATAACTGGCTCAATCTCTTGCGTCTGGAATTGAGTGTCTTTTGCGACAACACGGCCGCTATCCATCTGTATAAAAAATTTGGCTTCGATATTGAAGGCACCATGCGCGCTCATGCATTTCGCAATGGACAATATGTCGACAGCTATGCCATGGCGCGTTTGCATCCCAGACAGGCGATGATACCGCTGAGGGAAACCTGAGGTCAGCATGGAAATAAAGTTTTGCCCGGTTTGTGCAACATCATTGATAGAACGTGCAGATGAACAAGAAGCAGGCAAGCTCAGGCTGGCCTGCCCTGAAGGCCACTGTACCCATTGGGACAATCCCTTGCCTGTGCTGGCTGCCCTGGTCGAATTTGAAGGCAAAATACTGCTGGCCCGCAATGCAGCGTGGCCAGAAAATACCTTTGCCCTCATCACAGGATTCATGGAACGCGGTGAAACCCCCGAGCAGGGCGTGGCGCGCGAGCTCAAGGAAGAAACCAATCTCGATGCAGATGAAGTGACACTGATCGGCGTCTATGAATTCATTCGCAAGAATGAGCTCATCATTGCTTATCACGTCAAGGCATCGGGCACGGTCAGCCTGTCACCGGAATTGCTGGAATACCGCCTCATAGAACCGGAAAAACTCCGTCCCTGGAATGCTGGTACCGGTCACGCCATGGCAGACTGGATGCGCCAGCGTGGCCTGGAGCCAGTTTATCGTGAATGGGAAAGTAAATAAGTTTTTTTTGCAATGCAAACAAGGCTTGTAGTTTGGAATAAGGATTGGTGGCTAATTCATGCTGCAATGCAATTAAAAGGCAGTTTTACAATTGTTTTGATGAAATATCTGGATTTAGTAAGTCAACAGTAAGTTTAGTGACTAAGATGAGAGCAGTCGATATAAAAGAATAATTCTTTGTTCCGCACTATTTCAGTGCAGAAACTTTCTAAAATAATTGCTCTTTTGTTGTTAGTCTGTTGCGACGCACCATACGAATGAAAATTCCGGTAGAATTGGTGCATTAATTGTAGAGCGTATGTGCTTACTCAATTTGTATTACTGGGAAAATCATGCAATTCAATAAAGAACTGGATGCACGCGGACTGAACTGTCCTCTTCCAATTTTAAAAACCAAGAAGGCGCTGGCCGAAATGCTCACTGGTGAAGTGTTGCATGTGCTGGCGACTGATCCTGGTTCGGTAAGGGACTTCAAGGCCTTTTCCAAGCAAACCGGCAATGAGCTGTTGTCGCATCAGGAAAACAGCAAAGAGTTTGAGTACTTCATCAAACGCAAATAAGCCAAATAGTTTGTTCAGCTTGCTTACCCGCCGGCAAAGCAGCGCAAGAAAACCCGCACTCTGTTGCGGGTTTTTTCGTTTCTGTATTTTCGTTTCGGTTTAATTTTCCTAAAATTTTTCGTTTATCGTTCATTTAAATATGGTTTGAATCGATCCGATACGCCTGCTGCTCCGTATTGGATTAGGCATTCTGCTCTATTGGTAAAGTGGATTAAAAAGAACGCTCGTGCTAAATTGTGCAAAATCTTGATGTTTTCGTTTTATAATCAATAGAATTTACGTATACGTCAATTTGCAGGTGCGAAAGCGCAGTAATATAAGAGACTTGATTGAGTAACAGACCTGTAAGGTCATACTCAATGTAGAAGCTCTGCACGTTTTCTTTCTTGCAACCAAAGTGATGGAACGTCAGGCAGCAAATTTTTCAGTATCAAGCTTTAACATTCGTATCAATTCGGTATTCCCCAATTAGCTCATAAAGGCAGAACTATGAAAGTCCTGGTACCAGTCAAACGCGTCGTCGATTACAACGTCAAAGTACGTGTTAAATCTGATGGCTCTGGCGTTGATATCGCCAACGTCAAAATGTCCATGAACCCATTTGATGAAATCGCTGTTGAAGAGGCGACTCGTTTGAAAGAAGCGGGCGTAGTGACAGAAGTTATCGCTGTTTCTTGCGGTGTGGCACAGTGCCAGGAAACCCTGCGTACTGCCATGGCGATTGGTGCTGACCGTGGCATCCTGGTCGAAAGCGATGCAGAACTGCAACCGCTGGCTGTGGCCAAATTGCTCAAGGCACTGGCTGACAAAGAGCAACCACAACTGATCATACTCGGCAAACAGGCAATTGATGATGACAGCAACCAGACTGGCCAGATGCTGGCAGCCCTGCTGGGTTGGCCGCAAGCGACTTTCGCTTCCAAAGTTACCGTTGCTGATGGTAAAGCCACAGTCACCCGTGAAGTAGACGGCGGCCTGGAAACATTGTCCCTGACACTGCCAGCCATCATCACTACAGACTTGCGTTTGAATGAGCCACGTTATGTGACTTTGCCTAACATCATGAAGGCCAAGAAAAAACAATTGGACAATGTCAAGCCAGCAGACCTGGGTGTAGACGTTGCTTCCCGCGTCAAGACTCTGAAAGTCACTGAGCCAGCAAAACGCAGCGCCGGTATCAAAGTACCTGACGTGGCGACTCTGGTTGCCAAGCTGCGCAATGAAGCCAAGGTTATTGGCTGATAGTTTTCAGTTTTCATAAAGACAGAATTTAAGAATAATTTTTGTTGCCGGGATATTGATCCCGACAACACATCAAGTGGAAGACATCATGACTACACTCGTCATCGCTGAACACGACAACGCTGGCCTTAAGGGCAGCACATTGAACACTGTTACTGCTGCTGCACAATGCGGCGCAGATGTACACGTACTGGTAGCTGGTTACAATGCTGGCGCAGCAGCACAGGCTGCGGCGCAAATCGCAGGCGTTGCCAAAGTATTGCATGCAGATGCAGCGCATTTTGCCGATGGCCTGGCAGAAAACATTGCCGAGCAAGTACTGGCAATCGCTTCTGGATACAGCCATATCCTGGCACCGGCAACTGCCTACGGCAAAAACATTTTGCCACGCGTTGCTGCCAAGCTCGACGTATCGCAAATTTCTGAAATCACCAAGGTAGACAGCCCTGACACTTTCGAGCGTCCTATCTACGCTGGTAACGCCATCGCTACTGTGCAATCGACAGATTCAATCAAGGTCATCACTGTGCGTACAACAGGCTTTGATGCTGCGGCTAACGGTGGTTCTGCTGCTGTGGAAACTGTTGCTGCCGTTGCTGACTCTGGCAAATCAGCATTTGTTTCCCGTGAAGTAGCCAAGTCTGACCGTCCTGAACTGACCGCTGCCAAAGTCATCGTTTCTGGTGGTCGCGGCATGGGTTCTGGCGACAACTTCAAGATTCTGGAACCGCTGGCTGACAAGCTGGGTGCGGCTATGGGCGCATCCCGTGCTGCGGTGGATGCTGGCTTTGTACCGAATGACTGGCAAGTTGGCCAAACAGGCAAAATCGTTGCTCCTACGCTGTATATCGCCGTGGGTATCTCTGGCGCGATCCAGCATTTGGCCGGTATGAAAGATTCCAAAACCATTGTCGCCATCAACAAAGATCCCGAAGCACCGATCTTCTCGGTAGCTGACTATGGCATCGTAGGCGACCTGTTTGATATCGTCCCACAATTGGTAGCTGAATTAGGTTAATAATCTACTGTAATTTGGTGGTCATCTTGGTGACCTGATGGGGGCAGGTAAGCGGTTTATCGCATCATTCTAGCGATCTTCCTGACCTGCCCCTTTTTCTTTTTTTTGGGATACAAAATGAGCTATGTTGCCCCTGTCAAGGACATGCTGTTCCTCATCAACGAACTGGCCGGTCTGGCGGAAGTCAATGCCTTGCCTGGCTGTGAAGATGCAACCGCAGAAACCGTAGAAGCTGTGCTGGAAGAAAACGCCAAGTTTGCCGGTGAAGTTGTTGCGCCATTGAACTGGCCTGGCGATCAGGCACCAAGTTATTGGAAAGAGGGTGAAGTCTTCACCACCAAGGGCTTTAAAGAAGCGTTCAAGATGTTTGGTGAGGCAGGCTGGCAGGGTGTGCAGCATCCGCAAGAATTTGGCGGCCAGGGCTTGCCCAAGCTGGTGGCAACACCGTGTATAGAAATGCTTAATGCGGCCAGCATCTCGTTTGCCCTGTGCCCGCTGCTGACTGATGGTGCGATTGAAGCCTTGCTGACAGCCGGTAGCGATGAGCAAAAAGCTATTTACCTGGAAAACCTGATCTCCGGTAAATGGACAGGCACCATGAACCTGACCGAACCACAAGCCGGTCCTGACCTGGCGATGGTACGCACCCGTGCGGTACCTCAAGGTGATGGTACCTACAAAGTGTTTGGTACAAAGATTTTCATCACCTATGGTGAACACGATATGGCAGAAAATATCGTCCACCTGGTGCTGGCACGCACACCAGATGCGCCAGAGGGCGTCAAAGGTATTTCCCTGTTCATCGTCCCTAAATTCCTAGTGAATGCTGATGGTAGCCTGGGTGCACGCAATGATGCGCATTGCGTATCTATAGAACACAAGCTGGGCATCAAGGCCAGCCCGACTGCGGTATTGCAATTCGGCGACAACGGTGGCGCTTTAGGTACATTGGTCGGCGAAGAAAACCGTGGTCTGGAATACATGTTCATCATGATGAACGCCGCTCGCTTTGGTGTAGGCATGCAAGGCATAGGCGTGGCCGAACGCGCTTACCAGAAGGCGGTGCAATACGCCAAAGACCGTGTGCAATCGCGTGACCTGGCAGGCTCAGCCGGCCCTGTTGCCATCATCAACCATCCTGATGTACGCCGCATGCTGATGTCCATGCGCGCGCAGACGGAGGGCGCACGTGCGCTGGCCTATGTCGCTGCTGGTATCAGTGACTTTGCCCATCACCATGCAGATGCAGCGGTGCGCAAGGCCAACCAGGCCAAGTACGAATATCTGGTACCTATCGTCAAAGGCTGGTCGACAGAAATGTCGCTGGATGTTACATCGACTGGTGTGCAGGTTCACGGTGGTATGGGCTTCATCGAGGAAACCGGTGCTGCACAACACTACCGCGATGCCAAGATTCTGACCATCTACGAAGGTACGACAGCTATTCAGGCAAATGACCTGGTAGGCCGCAAGACTTCACGCGATGGTGGTGCCACTGCCAAAGCCTTCATCGCTGACATGCGCGCGACAGAAGCACAATTGACGACTATCGGTTCTGTAGATGCTCTGGCGATACAGCGACAACTGGCAGCAGGCACTGCAGCGCTGGAAGATGTGGTTGATTATGTTGTCACTAACTTCAAACAAGACATCAAGGGCGTGTTTGCTGGCAGCGTTTTGTATCTGAAACTGGCAGGTATCGTTTTCGGTGGCTGGCAAATGGCACGTGCTGCCATCATCGCTCAGCAAAAACTGGATGCAGGCGAGGGCGATGCTGCTTTCCTGAAAGCCAAGATCGGGACGGCACGTTATTTTGCTGACCATATCCTGTCTGCCGCACAAGGCCTACGTTCAGCGATTGTGGATGGCAGTGCAGGTGTCATGGCTTTGACTGAAGACCAATTCTGATATTTTTGCATATACCTGTTATCAGGCTATCTTCAGAAAACCTCCCGCTTAGTTCGGGAGGTTTTTTTTCAGGCTTGATTTAGTCGCTTCATCAAAGCTGATATACCCAGGCAATTGGTATTTTGGCCTGTTGCATGCTCAGGCATCGACATTAATATGAGTAGCTGCATCCGTCGTTTTTGTATCTTGTCCCAAGTCTTCAGTCTGGTGGTAGGCCAGTTGAGCTTCTTCCTCTTGGCGGTGAGGGGAGGTGTGCTCATGTAAATTCAGTTCTACAGCCTTCACCGCAGTGACGGCTTCGGGTGCGGTGACAGCATCGTTTGGTGCATGATCTGGTTTTTCCAATGGTGTTACCGTCAATCCCTCACGCAGGCGATAGGCCGCCACCGCCGCTGAAATCAAGGGATTGATAGCTGTCTGGGGAGATGCAAGTGCGGCAGTTGAGGCGTTGACTATTACCTCATTTTCTACTGCGTTGGGCGTAGTCGCGGGAGTAGTGCTTGCAGGACTATTGCCAGCAAGTGTGCGGGTAATTGTTTCGGGAGCAGAGGTAGAGGCTAAGGTGGAGTTCCCAGCGATGTTGCTTGCTACAGTTGATGGCAGGCTTGCATTGACCACAACTGCTGGTGAATTGCCATTGTTTGGCGCAACCTGGGCTTTTGTTGATGTAACTGCCGTCGTAAGCTTGTCATTTACACGGTTAATGCTGTTAGAGCTTGGTGCAATAGTCTCATTGAGCTGGCTCGTGACGATTGCTACTGCTGTTTCTGCAGCGCCAGTTGTAGTTATAGGAGGAGAATTGTCAGTGAACCCTGTAGCGTTCAAAGCTGATACCACTGTTGCTTGATTTTGATTGAACACATTTTCCTGCACACTTGTTGGCGTGTTCGGTATTAATGCAGATGTAGCCTGGTTATTGAGCAGTGATGTGGGGGATGCAATATTAGTTAGTACATTATCCGCCAGGCTGGTATCTGCGTTGTTGCTGATACTGGGCTTGCTGGTAGTGACATTCGCATTGGAGGATACATTGCTAGGTATATCAGCAGATGTGACCGCGTCAACTGGATTGCCTATTGTTGCCACTGTCGCTGCAGGCAATGCTGTTGACGCTGCTGCGCTTGTAGTCGTAGTAGTTGTAGCGGCACCGGTTGCCGCGGCCTGAGCAATGCCTGGTTCCTGACTTGGCTCAACGGTATTGGTGACGTTGGCGGTATTGGTGACGAGGGGAGTGCTATTGTTGCTGGAAATCGCTGATTGCAGTGCCTCACCAGTCAGCACTTGTTGAAGCACGGCATCTGTATTGACAGGCACTTGTTCAGTGACATTCGATGTCGATATGGGAGTGTTGCTGGTATTTGCAGTATTGTCTGCCGCAAGTTGGCCTGTGCTTGTTGAGGTGGCGACACTGCCCGAAATCAGTTCCTGATTTTGCGCAATGAAATTATTTTCGGCATTCCCCAGTATCTGCAAGGCTTGCGTCAGCAAAGTCAGCGTGCCGCCCGGGTTTTGCGCCAGCGCAGCTTGAAAGGTAACGACATCCAGAGTCAGCAGGGTATTGCTGCCGGGCAGAGGGGTTCTCTGCAAATTGATGCCTATCTTTGCCAGTTGCTCAAACAGACTCTTCTCCAAGGTACTCGCTGTACCAGCGTTGATTGTCTGCAACAGGCTGTCGTTACTACTGCTGATGAGAGGGTTCGCATTGAGGTCGGAATTGCTAGACTGCAACTGGTTGAAGCTATTCACAAATAACTCTGCGATGGTAGTGATATCTTGTTTGCTGGCGCTTGTCTGACTGGCATCTGCCTGGGTAGCCGCATTTGCTGCCAAGCTGGGATTGAATAGTGAGGCTTGCTTGCTTTGCAAACGCGCTGTGCTATTCAGTAATTGGCCCATCGTGGAAACATCTACGGTAATACTGTTGTTGCGTATCGCCGCCAAATCAATTTGTGCGCTACTTGCCACCGACGCCAGGGCAGCTATGCTAACTGGGGGGATGGCTGTAGGGCTTTGCAATGGGGATATCGACACTGCACCGATAGGAGAGATACTCATGGGATGCCTGCTTTCTGATGACGCGTGTTATCTCTGTACTATAGGCGCGTATCTGTACTTACTATGTGCGCCAGATCACGCAGTCTTCAAGTAAGGTCAATAACGAAAAAATCCCCATAGTATGTGGCTATGGGGATTTTTTTAGCGATGTATCAACCAGTTATTTCAGAGGTGGAATGACCTGCGGCACCATGGGTTTAACAGGTTGTTCCTTGAGTTTTTTCTCCAGCAATTGTATGGCTGCTTCCAGTTGCTGGTCTTTGCCATTGAAGGTGGCGTGCGGCAGATTGTCGACTTCAACATCGGGTGATACACCCACGCCTTCGACCAGCCAGCGACCATCCATGCCAAACTGGGCATTTTCTGCGGCTCTTACCATACCGTTGTCGGACAAAGAGTTACCGTCAGACAGCCAGACACCGGCACCCGCCGTACGCTTGCCGACCAGCGGCCCCAGCTTCAGCGCCTTGACACCTGCAGCAAAAGTTTCGCCGTCGGAATAAGTCAATTCATCGACCAGTACCACCAGGTGGCCGCGGAAGGTCTGCTGCATATTGGTGTACGGTGCAGAAGTCGGTGTCGCCCAGAAAGCCCAGGCTTTGCGCAAGAGTTTTTCTATGATCCAGCTATCGATATTGCCGCCACGATTGCGGCGTACATCAATGATCAGACCGTCACGTTCTATATTGCTGTAGAACTCGCGTGCAAAACTATTAATGTCTTGCGCCCCATGGCTCGCAAGTGCAGATAACCGATGCGGCCTTGCGAAACCTTGTTGACTTGTTCGCTGCGGCTTTGCTCCCAGTCGCCATAGCGGAGATTGGCATGCTTCATCATGCTGACAGGGGTGACGATGACGGCGCGGGCAGGCTGCTCACCACGTTTGACATGCATCAATACCTGCTTGTCGGCCTGATTGGTCAACAGGTCAGATATGTCGCGCGCCTCCAGTACAGACTGACCATTGATGGCTGTGATGATATCGCCTTCTTTGATGTTCAGATCAGGTTGCGACAATGGCGTGCGTTCTGAAGGCAGTTCTGCTTCGGTCCGATAGATATGGTCGATGCGATAGCCAGCCGTTGTGCGGCTCAATACCGCTCCCAGTGAAGCAGCCTGGCCTTCTGGCGGAGCACGGCGGATGTCTCCAGGGCGGGTTTGCGAATGCAGGGTGCTGACCTCACTGGCCATCAATCCCAGTACGTCATTCAATTCTGTCCTGTCAGTAATGCGCTCAACCAGCGGGGCATATTTATTACGTACCTTGTTCCAGTCTACGCCGCGCATTTTGTCATCAAACAAATAATCCCTGTGCATGCGCCATGCATCGGCATACATTTGCTGCCATTCCTGTTTGGGGCTGAGGAAAAAACTCCAGTCGCTAATATTGACCTTAGCCTTGCTGATGTCGCCTGGTTGTTTTGCTCCAGCATCAACGATGTAGAAATCGCCTGGCCCATTCAAATTATGTGTTTGGTAAAACACATGTTTCATATCAGCAGACAAGTCGAACTGGCGTATATTGCTGGCAAAGGTTTCTGGTTGCGGTGATGTCTTGCTGATCGCCAGCGTCTTCAAGGTGGATTTACCATCTGTGCCATCTTGTTCAGTGAAGTAGATGCGCTTGTCATCCAGCGCCAGGCTGCGGTAATTACCGTAGGCCAATGGCACCTGGTAGAGCCTGTCAGCGAGACCGGCATACTGTATGACAGGCAGCGCTGGCTTGGACGGTTTTTTGCTTTCTTCGGCCTTGTCCGCTGTTTTGTCTGTCGCTTTGTCAGCCGACTTATCTGCGGGTTTTTCTGCTGCCTTGTCATTCGCTGCTGCTTTGCTCAACTCGTCATCCGCCTTGAATGGGAAGCGGTTGCCGCTCTGCAATCCCAGTGCATACAGGCCTGTGCGTTTTTCGAAATGCGGACCCATATTGCGGTCACCCCAGGGGGCGCGGTTGCTGACCTGGAAATTGCGTTCAGAGTAGAAATACAACCAGCGTCCGTCAGATGAGAATACCGGAGTATGTGAATTATATTTATCACTGGTGATAAACTGCAATTGCTTGCTGTCAAGTGAGTACAAACCTATCTGCGGCCTTTGCAGTTTATTGTTTGCCCTGACGATAACGATGGACTTGCTGTCGGGAGACCAGACAACTTCTTCCTGTCTTTCAGCGCCCAGTTTGCCTGCATCATCAATGACCTGGTTGGTTTTGGTCGCGAGATCCAGCAGCCACAGCTTGCCGCGCTTGTCGGTGTGTGCCAGCCATTTTCCGTCAGGGGAGGGGATAACACGGTAGCGGTGTACGTCTCCGTTGCTGCTCAATATCTCGGGTTTGCCTAGGCCGTCTGCCGGAAATCTCCAGATTTCATTTTCGCCTGTGGTATCAACTATTGCATACACGGATTTGCCATCGGGTGAAAACACCGCTTCACGGGCGCGTGCGTTTTCAGGTACAGGCAAGTCTATGCGTCTTTGCGGGCCAGTGCCTGCAATCGTCAAGCGGCCGCGTGCAGTAAATAACAAGCGTTCTTCCTTACCGGCAATTTCTACATTACTCAGATAATCCAGCGGGGATTTGATGAGGCGTTTGCGCTGCTGGTCAAAATCGGATACCAGGTCTATATTCAGAGTCTGGTCTTTGGCGCTGCTAATATCAAGCACATGCAAGTCTGCGCCAAGCTGATAGGCGATCTTGCCATCGCCAAGGCTGGGGTTGCGCACTTCCCATTCCTTGTGCTGAGTGAGGGCGCGGGTATCTGTGCCGTCTGGATTGGCACTCCAGATATTGTAGGCACCATTGCGGTCACTGATGAAATAGAGTTTGCCCTTCCACAACATGGGGCGACGGTGATTGCTTTTATCATCGGCAAATAACTGCACAGCTTCAGTTTTGCCTTGCACATCATAGCGCCAGACTTGTGCGGTAGCACCACCGCGATATTGCTTGGCATTGTCATTCGTCATGTGCAGGCCAAAGCGGGTGAAGTACAGGTATTTGCCACTGTCATCCAGCACGGCTTCATTCGCATCGGCCACCGGGAACACCCTGCGTATCAGGGTTTGCGGATTGATCGCTGCCACGATGCGATGGGAGGCCGGGCCAGTGCTATTCAATGTGCTGACCAGCACTTCGCCACTGGCAGTCCAGCCCAGCACGCTTACCTGGTCATTCTCGAAACTGATACGCTTGGGTACACCCCCTGTCATGGGCATGACATAGGCCTCTGCAGCACCTTCGTAGGTGGCAGAAAACGCCAGCCATTTACCGTCTTGCGAGATGGCGGGCAACACTTCCGATGCCGGATGGCTGGTCAGTCTTTGCGCCTGGCCGCCATTGCTGGCTACTTTCCATAAATCACCCTCTGCAGTGAACACCACTGCATCGCCACGTATGCTGGGAAAGCGATAATAAGCAGGTGCGGCAAATGCTGAAGTCATCAGGCTGGTCAGGCTGAGTGCGAGGGTGAGTTTGGACAGTCTCATTTGTGGTCTCGAAATAGGAGGTGGATGTTTTTATGGTGAAGCTGGTTAAAAACTAAACAAATTCTGCATTGCCATTCTGCTCATCAATATGATAATAATGTCAGTCTGGTATTGCCTGAAAACAAAGCTTTATACATGGATTTGCAACAATCTGTAAGTGGCTTTTTTATGATGTGAGGGGAATACGTTTATATGCGGCTTTAAGCTTACATTTGGTAATAGCATGTATCTTGAATTGTTAAAAAATATGACGTAACCTGAGTGCTGTATTTCCGCATGGAAATTAATGACTTTCGAGCAGACCAGGAGTGCATCATGAGACAAGTCAGCTTGTGCAAAGTTCTTTTAATTTTGGGTATTTCTGCGGAAATTTCGACATCCTCAGCGCAGAATGTCACGTTTTCCATCGATACCCAGGCTGAGCGCAAAACCATCAGTCCGCTGATTTATGGCTATAACGCCTACGCCGATGGTACTAACCGTGCCGGCTGGGAAAATCAGGGTGGGCAAGCCAGTTTGCAAAGTCTGAACTTGCGCTCACGTCGCCTGGGTGGCAACAACATGACCAGTTATAACTGGGAAAATGGTGTCAGTAATTCAGGTAATGACTGGTGTCATTCCTCCAATGCGGGTGTCAGTGCCACTGCCGGGGCGGGTAATCCCAATTCTAACAATGGCCTGGCGTATTACGCACCCGGTGCCGCATTGCAGAGTTTCCAGGATCAGTCGCTGGTGTTGGGTACGTATTCTCTGTTGCAATTGCCAGCGGCTGGCAAATTACCCAAAGATATCGTCAATCTTTATCCTCCCTCAGGCTGTATGGGTTATCAACTGTGGCAGAGTACGGCTGGGCCATCCAATGTTGATGCCGCGCGCTGGGTGAATATCGTTAATGACAAACCCGCGTCGGCTGGTGGTTTGAGCCTGGCTCCTGGCCTGAATGATGGTGTGGTCTATATAGACGAAGAGATCAATTTCCTGGTGCAAAAGTATGGAGTGGCTTCTTCTGCGCAAGGCGTGAAAGGCTATGAAATCGATAATGAGCCTGATCTCTGGCATCATTGGACGACGCCCAGCGGTGAAAGTGGCACACATGCCAATCTGTATCCTGTTGTGACGACCGTGACTGATGTATTGCAAAAGAATATCAGTTTGGCGAAGACCATCAAGCGCATGGATGCCAGTGCCGAGACTTTTGGCCCGGCCATGAGCGGTTATCTGGGGTTGTTCAGCCTGTGGGCAGTGTGGGATGGATCCGCCTCGCATCAACCGACAGACTGGCCGCAATACAATGTCGAGCCTTATTACAGCAATAATACTGGTGACCGTTATCGCTATAACGGCATGGGCATGGCAAATGCCTATCTGGCGAAAATGAATCAGGCGTCGCAAAGTGCTGGTCGCCGTTTGCTGGATGTGTTTTCTTTTCATTACTATCCGCAAGCTGCCTACAATGCGACTGACCGGGTACAGGCTGCCCGTAGTCTGTGGGATGCCAGTTATGTAGAGCCAAGCTGGATCACCCAGACCGGCAACGGTTTTACAGATGGCCGTGCCTTGCAAATGCTGCCCAAGTTGCAGCGCTCCATCAATGATTTTTATCCCGGCACCAAGTTGGCGGTGACTGAATATGATTTTGGCGGCAAGGGCGATATCACTGGTGCAATCGCCCAGGCTGATGCCTTGGGTGCATTTGGTAAACAGGGTGTTTATCTGGCGACTTATTTTGGTGATGCAGAGCAGTTCATCGCTGCCGGATTTAAAATCTATAGAAACTACGACGGCAATAAATCTGTATTTCCTGCCACTTCAGTCAAGGCTGTTTCCAGCAATAACACAAGCGCTGCTGTGTATGCAGCGGTCGATGTCAATGACCCCAATGTCATCCATGTTATTGCCATTAATCGACAGGCCAGCAATGTGTCCAGCAGCTTTCAGCTTAGCCATCCAGTGAACATGAAGTATGCCCAAGTCTGGGGTGTCAGTGGTAGCAGCAATGCCATTACCGTCAGAAGTGGTCTTAGTAATATTTCAAAAAATAAATTCAGCTATACCTTGCCAGCACGTTCTGTCCTGCATTTCGTATTGAAGCCCTGAGTCGTAAAGTAGCCACCAGCAGCCTGGTGGCTAGATCTAGTGCAGCTTATGCCTGTGTGACTTTCAGGATCAGCTTGCCATTGTTTTCGCCAGTAAACAGTTTCTGGAAAGTCGCAGGGAAATTTTCCAATCCATCAACGATATCTTCACGGCTTTTCAGTTTGCCAGACATGATCCAGCCACCCATGACCATAGCGGCTTCCATGGCGCGTGGATAAAAGTCAGACACCATGATGCCCTTCATCGTTGCACGTTTCACCATCAGGTTCAGGTAATTGGAAGGTCCCTTGATCGCCGTTGTATTGTTATACTGGGATATCGCACCGCAGATGACGACGCGGGCACCAAAGGCCAGTTGCGCCAGGGCCGCATCCAGAATGTCGCCACCGACATTATCGAAATACACATCAATACCTTTAGGGCAATGCTGCTTCAGGGCAGCGCTGACATCTTCACTCTTGTAGTCGATGGCGGCATCAAAACCCAGTTCTTCTACCAGGTAACGGACTTTATCTGCACCGCCGGCGATACCGACGACACGCGCACCCTTGATCTTGGCGATCTGGCCGACGATGGTGCCCACCGCACCTGCCGCACCGGATATCACAACCGTATCGCCTTCCTTGGGTTGGCCAACTTCCAGCAGACCAAAATAGGCGGTCATGCCTGGCATGCCCAGGGTACTCAAATACAGTGGCAGCGGCGCAAGTTTAGGATCAACCTTATGCATGCCATTACCGTCGGAATAGGCGTATTCCTGCATGCCCAATATGCCGCTGACATGCTCACCGACAGCGAATTTAGGATTGTTTGATTCAACTACCTGGCCAACAGCCAGAGCGCGCATGACTTCGCCTATCGCCACTGGTGGCATGTAGGAATTTTTGCTCTCATTCATCCAGCCGCGCATGGCCGGGTCGAGCGAGATATACAGGTTTTTGATCAGTACTTCACCTGCTTGCAGATCACGCAATGGCTCCGTAACATGATTGAAATCGCTGGCTTTGATGCTGCCTTGTGGACGGGCTGCAAGTTTGAATTGGGAGTTGATTGCGTTCATGTTTTTTCCTTGTCGGTTTTAGTCGTTACTTGTTGAGTCAGCAAAGCGCTGACCATGGAGAGCAGTATAGGCTGGATATTGTTGCCTGATAAGGTGGGAATATTGCATAATATTGTTGCCTCATATAGGACGATAAAGTAAGGAATTCCGTGATGAATCCACAACATCTGGCCGCATTTGCCACCATCATCCGCGCTGGCAGCATCAGCAAGGCGGCCATACAACTGGGTTGCGGCAAGTCTTTGCTATCGCGGCAACTGGCAAAACTGGAAGAGGATCTGGGCGCGCGCCTGATACAACGCTCGACCCGCAGGCTGACCTTGACCGAAATTGGTGAGCAAGTCTTGCATGAAGCACAACGCATAGATACTGCTCTGGCAAATATAGAACAAATGGCAGGTCAGCATCAGCAAGAGGTCAAAGGGCGGTTGCGCGTCACTTGCCCTATGCCAGCCGTCGGCAGGCTGGTGCCAGTCATGATGGAATTTTGTCAGCGCTATCCGCAAATTGATTTTGCCCTGCAGGTTGAAGACCGACTGGTTGATTTGATCGCCGATCAAATTGATGTAGCGATCCGCGTTGCCCATCTGGACGACTCCAGCCTGATCGCCCGCAAACTGGTGGATAGCCAGCGCATACTCTGTGCCGCACCGGGCTATTTGGCAAAGGCTGGTAATCCGGTCGTCGCAGAAAATCTGGCGCAACATGCCTGCCTGCTATATATCAACGCAGGCAGGGTCAATGATGAATGGACTTTGCTAAAGAACGGTGAAATGAAAAAAGTCAGGGTAAGCGGTCATTTTCAATCAAATAACGGCATTGCCCTGGTGACTGCGGCTTGTTCGGGAGCTGGTATCTTGTTGATCGACAGGCTGATTGTTAGCAAGCATCTGAAGAGTGGGGAATTGGTGCCTGTGCTGGACAATTATCAATTGCCCAGCGGTTCACCTGTATATGCAGTGTACCCGGCGCGTGACTGGCTGGCATTGAAGACGGCCACTTTCGTGGCCTTCTTGCAGGAGAGGTTATTTACTGGCGTCTGATTTCTTTACTTCTGCGATCACGATACGCAGCATGCTGATCAACTGATCAATCTCGTCCTTTGTCACGTTCAATGCAGGCATGAAGCGTAGCAAGTCAGGGCGAGGTGAGTTGATGAGCAAACCAACTGGTTCCATATCGCGTGCAACTTCCACCAGTTTGCCACCAATGTTCTCGCCCAGCTTCAGTGCGCGCAGCAAACCAAAACCACGTTCGCCTTGCATGCCGAATTCTTCAGACAGTTTTTCCAGTTGCAGGCTCAGGTACTCTGCTTTTTCCTGGACCGATGCCAGGAAGCCTGGCTTGGTCAGTTCCTTGAATACGGCAATGCCGACAGCCGCCATCAAAGGAGCACCGTTGTAAGTGCCGCCCTGGTCGCCAGGGACAAAGCAGGCCACTTCTTCACGGCACAGAAGGGCACCCAGAGGTACGCCACCGCCTATGCCTTTGGCCAGGGTCATGATGTCTGGTTCTATGTTGGACAATTGATAGCCAAACAATTCACCTGTACGACCCATGCCAGTCTGGACTTCATCGACGATGAGCAACAGTCCATGCTTCTTCGTCAACTCACGCAGGGCTTGCATGAACTCAGGGCTGGCAGGAATCACGCCGCCTTCGCCTTGCACAGGCTCCAGCATGACGCCGACGGTTTTGTCGGTGATCAGTTTTTCTACTGACGCGATATCGTTCAAGTCTGCCTTGGGGAAGCCACTGACTTGCGGGGCAAAAATCGTGTCCCAGCCGGGTTTGCCGGATGCTGACATCATCGCCAGGGTGCGGCCATGAAAGCCATGGTCAAAGGTAATGATTTCAAAGGCACCGTTCTTGTTCAACTGGCCCCATTTGCGCGCCAATTTGACTGCGCCTTCATTGGCTTCAGCACCACTGTTGGTGAAAAATACGCGGTCAAAGCAAGAGTTTTTGGTCAGCAGATCAGCAAATTCCACCATGGGGGCGTTGTAGAAAGCCGGGGAGGGGTTCAGCAATTTTTTAGATTGCGTGACCAGCGCATCATGAATCACGTCAGGGCAATGGCCCAGGCAATTGACAGCCCAGCCTTGCAGATAATCCAGATATCGCTTGCCCTTGTGATCAGTCAAGTACATGCCCTTGCCTTCAACGAACACGAGTTCGGGGCGTGGGGTGATGTACATCAGGGAATTTACGTTGTACTGACTGAATTCCATTTCAAGACTCCTAAGGTCGTTACAGTGGGTGGGGAAGATAAAAATTCAAGGTAAAAAAAAGCCACAAGGATAAACCTGTGGCTGGATATTCGTGGTGCAGCTTTTTACGCGCACGCTCACTCCTACATCGGCCCAGGCTCGCTAAGCGAGTCGCGACGTCGTGCAATATTTGGTGAGGACATGTCAGTAAAAATTTTCATAAAACGGATAGTAGGACTTTTTGCGCACTGCGTCAAAATAATTTTGCGGTTTATCCATTAAGCGACTTGTTTCAATTGGTTCGTCAATGTCAATACTGGGTGAGGCTCAGATTAGTCATAAGAGAATCGTCATACCCAAGTGATCCCAGGCATTCGCCTAAAAAGAGAGTAAAAAATAGATCTATTCAAATTTGAATAATAGACATGTAGGCATGTTCATTGTAAATGTATTTCAACTGATTGAAGATAGCGCTCATCAATTATTTGATCCTTCTTTTAACTATTCTAATCACTTTGATATTTGGACAGACAATGGGACAGAACAGTATTTTGTTTTCATCGGCAAGTGAACTAGCCGAAAATATAAGATCAGGAAAACTGAGTTCTTATGAGGTAGTCAATGCTTTTTTTGAGCATATTGAGAAGTACGATCACGCCTACAATGCTGTGGTGACACTCAATAAAACGGAAGCATTAAAAAGAGCCAAAGAAGCTGATATTGCACTATCAAAAGGTGAAATCTGGGGGCAACTTCATGGCGTTCCGGTCACAATCAAAGACAATTATCGGACAAAAGGACTGCGGACAACTGCCGGACATCGGCCGCTCCTGGATAACGTACCTGATCATGACGCGGAAATTGTCAAATTGCTGAAAGCGTCAGGTGCGATCATTATCGGTAAGACGAACCTGTCGGTTCTGGCAATGGATATGCAATCTGATAATCCTATTTTCGGAAAAACAAATAACCCATGGGATACCACCAAAACCAGTGGAGGAAGTAGCGGAGGCTGTGCAACTGCGTTAGCTACTGGGATGACACCTTTGAGCTTTGGTAACGATTTGGCAGGTTCAATTAGGCTGCCAGCATCGTACTGCGGCGTTTATGGGTTCAAGCCATCTTTTGGAACGGTTTCTCTCAAGGGAATACAAATGGATCCTGAAGAAAAAGTAGATGGATTAAAATCCCTGGCAGTTGCCGGGCCACTTGCAAGGAATATTGACGACCTTGAGTTGGCAATGAACATTATTGCTCAGACGACATCTGAGGATAGAAGGCTCACCCCATTAAGCAAGAACACTGTTAACACTGATATAAAAAATTTAAGAATTGCCTGGACTGATGAATTTGGTGGCGTGTCTGTTGATCATGAAATCAAACTTAAAATACAGGAATATGTTTCTAAACTGCAGAAGGCTGGAGCCACCGTTGTAAAAGCATGCCCTGAAATGGATTTCTATCTAGCATGGAAAACATGGGGCAGTTTTGTCGGCATGCAAGGTGGGTATAACAAGTCAAATTTTATCAAGTGGCTGGGTTTGCCATTCACAAAAGGTGTACTCAAGAATGTTCCCATGCACCAAAATATTGTTCAGCCAACTTCAGTTGAAAAATACATGGTGGCCATTAGTATCCAGGATAAGCTGATCAACATGATGGAAAATTTCTTGAGTACCTATGATGTTTTCATTTGTCCGGTGAGTGCAGGCACCGCCTTTGATCATCATGCTCCAAGCAAATCCTATGGAAATTTTAGCATCTATAACAAGCCTATAAAAGTAAACGGACTAGATATTCACTATTACATGGCAACACAGGCTTATACGACACCTTTTACACTAACGGAAAACCCCGTTTTGGCGATGCCGATAGGATTGAGTGGTCAACAGTTGCCCATCGGCATTCAGCTGGTTGGAAAAAAGTACGAGGACTTTAAATTGCTACAAATTGGGAAAAGTCTAGACAAGTACCTAGATAGACTTGAATACCCATTAGACAAGAATTGTAGCAGGGAGAAAAACAACCCTGGGCCTTAAAGTATGCAGAGATTGGGCCGGACTAACTCGATCTTGTCAGCTGACGCGTTATACAGGATGAGCAAAGGGTAAAATGAGGTGGAATGAACACATCATGATATTAATGCGGAGTAAGAATTCATGAAGGGATTTTTAATAGTTATTGCAAGCATGTTCGGCTGGTTTGGTTTAGCCGTTTTATTGGTTATTGGCATCAAAAATTTGGTTACCTTGCAGATGAAGTCTTACGTCTTTGGTGTGCCGATGCTTGCCATTTGTGTGCTGGCTTTTTGGTCGTTTTATAGTGCATACAAGAAAAGTCGCGAAGCTGGCGCGTCATCTATATCCCAGTTGTATGACGTTCTCGCTTTTCGCTTTTGCATGACACCTTTGATGGTTTATGCTTGCCTCATGGTTCCCATGTTTTTCATCTAGGCCAACGCTGATCAAGTCTAAAATCGTAAAATTAATTCTTGAAAAATCAATGACTTACGAATGGCGAACCGGACTTAATCAGAGTTTCCCTAGATATTGATCGGCGGATATGATTGCCTGAAGTCTGCGCTTATCCACACGCTGACGCATCACCCAACGAGTCCCTCGTTCACAGCGACACTCTCCACTTCGTCATTCCCGCGACTTTCAATCGAAATTCGCTGATCAACCTCATGCTTTGTAATTTGTGAATGTGGCCTATCAAGCTCTGCATGGATACCCACTTGCGTGGGTATGACGACTCTAAGGGTACAGAGGCTTGATGGGCACGGCGGTTACTAGGCAGATGAGGTTTTACTGTGAAAGAGAAGATTGCAAATACTTCCTTGGTTTTAAGTGATAGCAAGGTCCGCTGCCGAGGTAAACGAATCTGCATAAAATTCGTCTGCAGGCAATTGGCACTGTGCTGTAAAATCACGCTTGGCCGAATCTACAACGATAGGGGCGCCGCAGGCATAGACTTGATAGCCAGACAAGTCTGCATGATCAGCGATCACCGCCTGATGCACAAAACCGCTACGGCCATTCCATTCATCTTCAGGCAATGCATCAGACACCACAGGAATATAGTTAAAGCCCGGTATCTGCTTCTCCCATTCCTTGCACAAAGCATGCATATACAAGTCTGCAGGGCGGCGGCCACCCCAGTACAGGCTGACGGGGCGCTTGGATTCTAAATGGATCAAATGCTCAACCAGCGCCTTGATAGGGGCAAAGCCAGTACCGGAAGCCAACAGGATGATGGGCTTCTCACTATCTTCACGCAGGAAGAAAGTGCCTTGCGGACCTTCAAAGCGCAGGATGTCACGTTCCTTCAAAGTGGAAAACACCTGGTCGGTGAACAGGCCACCCGCCATATGGCGAACATGTAAAGTAATGTGTTCATCCAGATGGGGGGCGTTTGCCATGCTATAGCTGCGGCGCTTGCCGTCCCTGAGAAGGAATTCTATATATTGGCCAGCGCGGTATTGCAGGCGTTCATTGGCAGGCAATTGCAGGGCAATGAGCATAACATCGTGCGACAGTTTTTCCAGTTTTGCAATGCGGCTAGGCATTTTCTTGACCGGGTAATCGCCATCTGCGACGATTTCGCGGGCTTCTATGGTCAGGTCTGATTGTGGCTTGGCACAGCAAAACAGGGACATGCCCTGAGTTTCTTCCAACTCAGTCAGGGCGCGTTGCTGGTGCGGACCATGTTGCACAGTTCCACTTGCTATCTTGCCTTTGCAAGAACCACATGCACCATTTTTGCAACCATATGGCAAGATGACGCCTGCGCGCAGAGCTGCCGACAATACGGTTTCATCTTCTTCACAGCTAAATTGACGGCCACTGGGAGTGACGCTTACTTGAAAAGTCATACTATCCTGAACATGAAAAAACAGTTTAAACAAATTGGCAAGCCACGCTTGCTTATCATAGGTTGTGGCGATGTAGGCATGCGCCTGCTACCTTTGTTGCGCCAGCATTTTCGCATCTTTGCACTGACCAGCCAGGCTGGGCGATGCGCAGAGTTACGTGCTGCCGGTGCCATTCCACTATTGGGAAACCTGGACCAGCCACATACCCTGGCCCGCCTCAAAGGTTTGGTCGACAGTGTTGTTCATCTGGCACCGCCACCATCGGAAGGCAAAACCGACAAGCGCACACTAAATTTGACGGCCATTTTACCTGACAAGAGCCGTCTTGTTTATATCAGTACGACAGGCGTTTATGGCGATTGTGCTGGCGCATCGTTTGACGAGACCAGAACAGTAAAGCCACAAAATGCCCGCGCCCAGCGCCGTGTGGCCGCGGAAAACTGTCTACGTTCCTGGGCCAGGCGCAGTCATTCCTGCCTGTCCATCCTGCGTGTGCCAGGTATTTATGCTGCTGATCGTTTGCCGATCGAACGTCTCCAAAAGGGAACGCCTGCGCTCATAGAGGCTGATGATGTGTACACCAATCACATCCATGCAGATGACCTTGCTCAATTGATCAAGCTTGCTCTGTTCAGGGCCTTGCCAAATCGGGTTTATCATGCCGTTGATGATAGCAACATGAAAATGGCTGCATATTTTGATCTGGTGGCCGATACCTTTGCCTTGCCTCGACCACCGCGTTTGCCGCGCGCCGACCTGGCGCAGCAGGTCAGTCCGGTATTGCTGTCTTTCATGTCGGAATCAAGACGTATGCAAAACCAGCGTATCAAGCTGGAGCTGGGAATGCGGCTGCGTTACGCCTCGGTCAGCGATGGGGTAAGGGCTGCAACGATGGGCAGAGTGATATAGAAACATGAGCCCAGATTCTCGGTGCTGATAAAACCGATTTGTCCGCCCATTTTTTCTATCATGGTTTTGCTTAGGCTCAGTCCAAGGCCAGTACCAGCATATTTGCGAGCGGCCTTGGCATCTTCTTGAGTGAATTTCTGGAAGATGCTGCTCTTGAATTCTTCAGAGATACCGATGCCATAGTCTTGCACTTCCACTCTGACTTGGTCGTCAATGACACTGACACGCACATCGACCTGTCCATGTGGGCGTGAGAACTTGATGGCATTTGACAGCAAGTTGGACAGGACTTGTACAAAGCGCTGCGCATCGACTCTGACGTGGATGACCTGATCGGTTTGTGATTCATGACAAAGTGCTATGTCAAAACTTTGCGCATATCCCTGGTTTGATTGCAGGGTGCTGTCGATCAACTCGTACAGTGGCAGGGTATCAAAATGGAATTGCATACTGCCGTATTCGAGTTTTTCAAAATCCAGCAAATCATTGATCAGTGTCGTCAGGCGTTTGGCATTGTCATTTGCCATGACCAGCATGGAATGCGCTTTTTCCGGCACTTCGCCAGCCACGCCACCGACCAGTAAGCCCAGCACGCCACGTATCGAAGTCAAAGGCGTACGCAATTCATGCGAGACCGCAGAGACAAATTCGGTCTTGAGTTTTTCTACCCGTTTTTTCTCTGACAAATCATGCAGGATGATGACATACAAGACTTGCATACCCATGCGCACGCGGGTGATGGCCAGTTCTATTGGCACTTCATACTCATCTTTTTGTTTTACCAATAACTCCTGACGCTCACTTTTACTCGCTACTTCATATTGCGTTTCGCGATGGTTATTGCGTAAATGGCGTGATAAAAATTGCCCGGAGGCTGGATCAGGAAAAAGGCTAAGCATATCTTTGCCACACAGGCTGCCATGCTCATACTTCAGCAATACTTCAGCAGAGCGATTGGCCGATTCTATAATTCCATTTTCATTGGTGGTGAGTATGCCTTCAGCAGCATTGTCGAGTACCGTGCGCAAGCGTTCTTCACTATCATGCAATTGGGCGGTGCGCTGTGCCACCAGGCTTTCTATGCCAAAGGTATGGGCTGTCGCCACCAGCAGATAGGCACCCAGCAAGCCTGTGAATAACAGACCGCCTATCATGGTGATCCAGGTGATCCAGGCGATGTTGGTGCGCCAGTATTCTGAAGATGGCTGGGCCTGCAGGGCATACTGGCGGCCACCAAAATTGATGGTGGTCTGAAACAGGTAGGCTTGATCCAGGCCGCTGATTTCATCAATAAATATTTCTTTTTTACCTGGATAGGAGAGGTCGTAGAACTTGATGCGCACGCTTCGCATGTCTTCATTGGAGAGAATTTCCCTGGCCACGTCGGCCATCCTGAGCATGCTGACAGCAACGCCAGAAAATGCAGCCTTTCTCTGCTCCATGTTTTCTCGCGGCTTGCCGTTTTCATAGACAGGCGCGAACAGCAGTACATGCAATTGCTCCCTGCCATCTGTGTCGTTGGTAATCAGCGGGTCAGTCACAGTCAGGTGACCGCTGTCACGCGCATCTTCTATGGCAATCCGGCGTATGGTCGTTGAGCCTATGTCATAGCCAAACATTTGATGATTATCAAAGAATGGCTCGATAAACCGTACGGGGAAATAGTCATCCCTGGCCCTCACCTCTGCCAGATTGTGCAGTTCGTCGACTTCAAGTATCTGGAAATTGGCAAATCCCTCTCGCAGGACTGAAACTTCGAAGCTTGCACGCTGCTGATGTTCTACCCTGGGGGCCCAGGACAGGAAGGAAATGGCTTTCTGATGTTGCAGCGTGTGGCTGACGAAGGTGGCAAAATCGCTTCGGCTGACTTGCATGGAACTGGCATACAGGCGCTCAATATTGTGCAAAATCTCAGCATGGCTATCGAGCTTGTTTTGCAGGTTCTGGCCCACCCGCTCCGCCTTCAGGCGAAATTCGAGTTGTTGCTTTTGCTCTTCGCGGTAGCGGGTAAAGGTGAATGCTGTGATCACCAGCATCAGGCAAATCAACAAAGGTACCAGGACACTCCATCGTCTGGCATGCCAGATTTCGCGTGGCTTGCCATAAATTACCATGACGATAGGGGCGATAGTCAGTACCCCGAAGGTGTCACCTATCCACCATCCTATCCAGTTATTGAAGAAGTCCTGCTTGGGAATGATGCCAAGCGCGACTAGGCCAGCCACGCTGATAGTGGCATTGATCAGGCAGGCAATTGCGCCTCCGTAGATAAAAAACTGGAAAATCGCCTTGTCAGAGCCCAGTGCCAGGTTGTCCTGCAATTTTCTCAGTATCAGCTGGGCACCTGCAAAAGCCTGTAGCGCCGCACCAGCAGCAACAATGGTCGATGCAATCAGGGCGTTGGCATTGATGCTGCCAAAAATGCTCAGGTTGATGAGGAGATTGGCGCTAAAAGCACCAGCGACGACACCAGGCAAGAGGCGGTAACCGCCAGTCAGCACCATGCCTAACGCTAATCCCGCAGGGGGATAAACCGCGATAGAGTACCCTGGAGGGATGGCCAGTAGCAGAGAAAGGCGTCCTAATACTGCATACATAACAGCAAGCAGCAGTATCTGCCCTATGATTTGTCGCGTATCACTTGCTTGTGTTGGACGCATCCCTGACTATCCTGAAGACTGTGCTAGATCAGTGATGAAGTCACTTTCAAAACCTCATCTGCCGTAGTAACACCTTCGATGATCTTATAAGCGCCAGCAATGCGCAAGGGTTTCATGTCATCCTTGATGCTTTGCTCCCTCAAGGCGTGGATATCAGCATTTTCTGTAATCAGCTTGCTGAAAGGAAGGGTAACCGTTAGCAACTCATATAAACCGGTACGTCCCATGAAGCCAGTCTGGCGACATTCCGGGCAGCCGACTGGTTTATAGATTTTCTCGGGTTTGCTGATGCCCCAGCCTTCAGTCAGGGTTTCCCAGACCGCATCCACCAATTCGCCTTCTGGTGATTTGCAATGTATGCACAGGGTTCTGACCAGACGCTGGGCCAGGATACCAATGATGGTTGCTTCCAGTAAATAATAGGGAACGCCCAGCTCCAGCAGACGCATGATGGCTGACGGCGCATCATTGGTATGCAGGGTCGATAAGACTAAGTGACCCGTCAGCGCGGCTTGTATGGCCATTTCTGCGGTCGGCAAATCGCGTATCTCACCCACCATGATGATGTCAGGATCCTGACGCATGAGGGCGCGTATTCCATCGGCAAAACTCAGATCGATGGAGGACTGCACCTGCATCTGGTTGAACGAACCTTCTACCATTTCAATAGGGTCTTCGACGGTACAGACATTAACGTCTGGTGTCGCGAGGGCTTTCAGGGTGGTGTACAAGGTCGTGGTTTTACCTGATCCGGTAGGTCCTGTCACCAGGATAATACCGTGCGGTTTGCTGGTTAGATGATCCCATCGTTTGGCATCATTCAGTGGAAAACCCAGCTCAGGCAAAGTCTTGACCACGACTTCTGGGTCAAAAATACGCATCACCATTTTTTCACCGAAGACTGTGGGCAAAGTGGAGAGACGTAATTCCACTTCCTGTCCTTCGCTGGTACGGGTCTTGATACGGCCATCCTGTGGTCGGCGTTTTTCGATCACGTCCATGCGACCCAGCAACTTGATACGGGCCGTCATGGCAATCATGATAGTGGCAGGTACCTGGTATACCTGGTGCAAGACGCCGTCAATCCGGAAGCGGATGACAGAAACGTCGCGTTTGGGTTCCAGATGAATATCCGAGGCACGCTGGTCGAAGGCAAATTGCCACAGCCAGTCTACGATATTGACAATGTGCTGGTCATTCGCATCAACTTGTTTATTGGTCTTGCCAATTTCTATCAGTTGTTCAAAGTTCTGGCGCAAATTGGTGTCGTTTTTATTTGACTTGCGCGCATCCTTGATGGATTTTGCCAAAGAGAAAAACTGGACGATATACTGCGAGATTTCCAGGGGATTCGCCAGCACCAGGCGAATTTCCTTGCGGCTGAATTTCAGGATCTCATCCTGCCATTCAGTATTGAATGGTTCGGTGGTGGCGACCACGACAGTGGTGTTGGTCGATTCAACTGGCAAAATGTTGAAGCGTGTGGCATAGGATGAAGACATAACGTCCGACACACTGGTGAAATCAATCTTCAGGGGGTCGATGCGATAGAAAGGTATATTGACTTTGCCAGCGGCCCATTCTGTCAGCCAGTCCAGTGTCAGCAAGATATGCGGCGAGATGGCAGAGTGTAATTTGGCTTGCGCTACTGCAGTCAGCGGGTGCATGCTGGCCGGGCCGTTCTTGAGCAAACCCTGGGTGGCATGAAACTGGGTCTTGGCATCTTCTTTGAGGATAATGCCGTCGGCCATCAGCCATGTAAAAATTTGTTGCAGGTTCAGACTGCGATGTGTGGTTTTATTCATGCTGTATGGCCGTTTTAAATTATTTATTTCGGATCGCAGGCGTACTTGAGCCTGCTTTTAGTCCATTCACCCAGGATTTTGCGGGCAGTTTGGTATTTGCCTTGATCTGGTCAGCCTTTTCATACAGGGCTGGAAAATCCAGTTCAGGTTTTCGCTTGAAAGCCAGGGCGACGACATTACCGTCATGGACTTCGGGCAGGCATAACACGGTATCAAAGGCAAAGCGCATGGCTTTCAGGTTGCGTGCGTAGCTGGGGTGGTCGCCAAACAGATTGACGGTGAGAATGCCATCATCCTTGAGGCAGTTTGCACAGGCTTGATAAAATTCGGCGCTGTCGAGTACAGGTCCTCGCGCAGTTGCATCATACAAGTCTACCTGCATGGCATCGACATGGCCGTGATTATTATCATCAAGGACAAAGTCCATGGCATCCATTTCCAGCACATGCAGTCGTTCGTCATTGGCAGGCAGCTTGAACATGCTTTCGCAAATGGCGATGACCGAAGGATTCAGTTCAACCGCAGTCACTTGTGCATCTGCAAACTGACGATAGCAAAACTTGCTGAGCGCACCGGTACCCAGGCCCAGTTGCACAATGTGTTGTGGCGCATCGATGAACAACATCCAGGACATCATTTGCTGTGCATATTCGAGTTCTATTGCATCGGGTTTGCGCAGGCGCATCGCACCCTGTACCCATTCAGTACCGAAATGCAAAAAGCGCACACCATCCAGTTCGGACAGGGTTACGGGAGCAAATTTGGGTTTGCGGTTAGGCTTTTTAAGTGCCGCGGCTTTGGGGCCAGAGCGGTAGTTCGCTTCGGCTTCTATGGATTTACGTTTAATTAGCATATGCTTATTTTAACCTTCATGGCGTACATGGAAAGCAAATTTACATTTTTCATGCAAGTTGTAATAAATTTTGCCTGAAAATCTTGCAAGAAAGTGACGATGAATGTTCGTCTTGCTACCTGTATTGCGCTGTCCAGGCACAGCATTTTCCTTCCAAATAAGAATGGGGCGGGTGAATGAGAGTAGAATGCCGCGCTGCTGGCATTCCACTTATCCAAACTCGCAATGAAATTTAAAAAAAACGCCATTTTTTTGGCCTTGTTCCTGACTTTGCTTGGCCTTACTGCCTATGTCTTGTTTGGCCGTGCGCCGGTAGACCCCGCCAAACCTGATGTATTCAATGCCAACACGGCCATGCTGGCCATTTTTGGGACATATAACGACAAACAGCAGGGCGTCCTGCTGCCAGAGAAAAACACGGCGCAATGGAATATGAAAGAGGCCGACACTCTTGTGACAGCCTTGCTGGTGGCAACTTATACAGAAGCAGGAAAGCACAAGGGGGTGTTGGCCATCCAGCGCCAGCAAATCCTCGATGGCGTAGTGGAGCGGAGTCATGCTACCAGTGCGATGATTTCCGTCTATGTATTTGCCTACAACGGCAAGCAATGGATATTTGAAAAAGGTAAAAAGGAAGTGGTGGTATCCGGCGCGTACGGCGAAGCACCAGGGGGTAGTCTGATGCGGCTGGGACAGGATAAATATGGCTTATTGTTCAAGGGTGGCGATGTGCATCAGGGTTATACTAATGATTATGCCTTCCTTATCTCATTAAGCGAGGTCAAGCCCATCAAGATGCTGGATCTTGATATGGGTGAAAGCAATAGTGGTACTTGCAGCGACGATGAAGAAGAGCAGGAAGGGATGATGCAGGCATGTTGGGAAAGTACCGGAAAACTCAGCTTTTTACAGAATGCCACAGATGACTACTATGTTCTGAAATTAAGTACCACCAGCAATAAACAGCAAGCTGAGGACAACAAATCGATCGTAAAAACGCAGGAAGAATTTTTTGTGCATGCTGCAACTGGCTATAAGGCAAGCAAGGCGCAGGGCTTGAAAGCGGCCAAAGTGGTGCCGGATGATCTGGTTTTTAATGTCGGCGAAACACAAAAACTGAGCAGTTCCCTGGCTACAGTACCAAGAAGTGAGCTGAAGTAAAACGCCTGCCTGATTTGTCTAAACAATGTTTCAGAGGGAAATGGCCGGGCGCAATTCGCTCCGCCAGACTTGCAGTTTTTCTTCAAAACTGCGCACGGCATAGGCGGGCGAGGACGAGGGCAGTATCGCCGTGACATAGCCACGCTCGCTGAAATAAGCCGCCATTTTTCCTGCCGTCTGGCCATTGAAGTACAGCTTGCGCAACGTGGGATGGCTGGCTTGCAGCATGCTGAAATCATTCAGTTTGCCATTTCTTATTGCCGAATCCAGGCTACCTGTGCGTGCACAGGAATGAAAAACGTCCCATAGACCGATACCATGCGCCAGCAAAACTTGCAGACGCTGTTCATAGTCCAGTTCGACCAGATCTGAACCCAGAGACGCGGATACCAGGCGCCAGAACTGGTTTTGCTTATGGGCATAATATTGGGTCGCGTCAAGTGACGCGACACCAGGAAAACTGCCTAGTATCAGCGTATGTGTATCTGCATTTACTACAGGTGGAAAACCTTGTAGTAAAGTAGAGTTGGACTTGGTGGATGAAGGCTGGGCTAACATGCGGTATATATTTGGCTGGATAGTGGGATTGCAAGCGTGGGTAATGCTGCATAACATCAATCTGGCCTGATAAACTTTGTGACAAAATTCACCACGGCTTGCGAGCTGCATGTCTGGCTGTTTTTACTTACATGGACTATTCTGGAATCAGGCGCATATTTGCTATAGTAGAATGAATCTGGAGGTGAAAAAATGAATTTGATGATGAGCACGATACTTCTGGCTACCTTGATGGCTGGTCAGGCAAAGGCCGGAGAAGTGAAGGTTACCTGGCAAGAGCCAGAGAAATTCACCGATATTCGCTCCGGCAATGAATTCAGGTCTGATTTTCAGGGACGTTTGATCAAGGAATTTGACAGTATCTTTGCAGATATGGCGAAAAAACTTCCAGATGGCTATCAATGGGATGTGACGGTTACTGACGTCGATCTGGCTGGTGATGTCAGACCTTTTTTTCGCACTACCATGAATGAGATTCGCGTCATCAAGGACTTGTACTGGCCGCGCATGACTTTCAGCTTTGACTTGAAAGACGGAGAGGGGAAAAGTGTTGCGTCCGGAACGGAAAATCTCAGGGACATGAACTTTCTCATGCACTCCAATCTTGCTGGCAGCAACAATAGTTTCCGCTATGAAGAACAAATGTTGCGTGACTGGTTCAAGAGGCAGCAGCGTGATAAAGTCTTTCCAGTACGCCAATAGCTTCAAGCATAAAAAAACGGACTCACTGCTGAGTCCGTTTTTCATTTGGTAAAATTTACTTGCTTAATAACATCTCATTGAGACGTTTAACAAAGGCGCTAGGATCAGTCAGGTTGCCGCCCTCGGCCAGAAAAGCTTGGTCAAACAGGATGTGTGACCAGTCATCGAACTTGGTTTCTTCATACTTGAGTTTCTGTACCAAAGGATGGTCAGGGTTGACTTCCAGTATCGGTTTGGATTCAGGCGCGCTCTGACCGGCTGCCTTCAGCATGCGCGCCAAGTTGCCAGACAAGTCATGTTCATCCGCCACCAGGCAGGCTGGTGAATCAGTCAGACGGAAGGTCACGCGGACGTCCTTGGCTTTGTCGGCCAGGGCGGTTTTCATTTTCTCGACCAGGTCCTTGAACTCGGTCTGGGTTTCTTCATGTTGTTTCTTTTCTGCTTCATCTTCCAGTTGACCCAGGTCCAGGCCACCTTTGGCGACGGAGGCCAGTTCTTTACCTTCAAAATCATTCAGGAAAGAAAGCATCCATTCATCGACGCGGTCGGTCAGGAGCAGGACTTCCACACCTTTTTTGCGGAAAATTTCCAGATGCGGGCTGTTTTTTGCTGTCGCATAGCTTTCGGCTGTCACATAGTAAATCTTGTCCTGGCCTTCTTTGGCACGGCTCAGATAATCTGCCAGTGAAACAGTTTGTGCATCGCTGTCATTGTGGGTAGAGGCAAAGCGCAATAGCTTGGCGATACGCTCTTTGTTGGCACTGTCTTCACCGACACCTTCTTTCAAGACCTGGCCAAATTCTTTCCAGAAAGTGGTGTACTTGTCTTGCTTCTCTTTTGCGTCGTCACCGTCAGCATTTGCCAAATCTTCCAGCATGCTCAGCACGCGTTTGGTAGAGCCTTCGCGGATGGCCTTGATGTCGCGGCTTTCCTGCAAAATTTCACGTGAGACATTCAACGGCAGGTCGTTTGAATCAATGACACCTTTGACGAAGCGCAGGTAGACTGGCATCAATTGTTCTGCATCATCCATGATGAAGACACGTTTGACGTAGAGCTTGATGCCACCACGCTTGTTGCGGTCCCACATGTCAAATGGTGCGCGTGCCGGGATATACAGTAATTGTGTATATTCGCTGCGACCTTCAACGCGGTTGTGCGTGTGGGTCAGCGGCGCGCTGTAGTCGTGCGAGACGTGTTTGTAGAACTCATCATATTGCTCAGGCGTGATTTCAGACTTGCTGCGCGCCCACAAGGCACTGGCCTGGTTGATGGTTTCGAGCTCGTCTTTCAAGACTTGTTCTTTTTTCTCTTCATCCCACTCTTCTTTCTGCATCTTGATAGGCAGGGAGATGTGGTCGGAATGAGTACGAATGACGGATTTGAGCTTCCATGCAGACAGGAACTCGTCTTCGCCTTCACGCAGGTGCAGGGTGATGCTGGTGCCGCGGCCTTCCTTGACGATGTCTTCTACACTAAAGTCACCTGCACCTTCGGATTCCCAGCGTACAGCCTGGTCTGCAGGCAGACCGGCGCGACGGGTTTCTACGGTGATGCGGTCGGCAACGATAAAGCCGGAGTAAAAACCAACACCAAACTGGCCTATCATGGCGGCATCTTTTTGCTGGTCGCCAGACAATTTGCCAAAAAATTCCTTGGTGCCGGATTTGGCGATTGTGCCCAGGTGTTCTATCGTATCAGCCTTGCTCATGCCTATGCCGTTATCGGCGATAGTGATGGTGCGGGCTTCCTTGTTGAAACTGACCTGTATTTGCAGATCAGGATCGTTTTCAAACAGGCTGGCATCGTTGATGGCTTCAAAACGCAGTTTGTCTGATGCATCAGAAGCATTCGAGATCAGTTCACGCAGAAAGATTTCCTTGTTTGAATACAAGGAGTGAATCATCAACTGCAAAAGTTGTTTGACTTCGGCCTGAAAGCCCAGGGTTTGTTTTTCTGACATGGTTTCCCTCAAAGATTTCTTTAGTAGTAGTGGTAATTGCTTGCCTGCTGCTGTTTTTGTAACATTGTTTGCAACATTGCTTGAGCAGAGGGAAGGTGAGGCCGCTTTGACAGATTTCAAGATGATTGTTTAAAAGACATGGCAACTCGGGTTGTGCTTGCCTTCCAGCATGAATGTTTGTATTTTTTGCAAAATTTCACTAGACTTCACTGTAGTAGTACCTGTATCTCTGAACTTTTCATGGACATGGAGTAGCCATAATGTTGCTTAAAGTAGCGGGTGTGCTCTGTTTCATTTTCCTTTGCGGGTATGCGCCTTTCTTGAAAGCGGCTAATCTCTATCTGACTGAGGTCGCTCCTTTTGCTTTCGCCAAAGATGCCAAGGGTACTTATGACGGCATCAATGTGCGCATAGCCAATGAATTGCGCAGGAGATCCGGCGTCCCGCTGGAGCTTGTGGTGGTGCCCAGCGCCCGCCATGTGGTGATGTTCCCAGCAGATAAAGAGGCTTACAGTATTTCCCAGGCAGAAAATTTCAGTGAGCAGGAAGGTATCCTTTTGAGCGAGGTTACCCAGTTTCCGATTATGGTGATTGCGCCGCGCGGGGCCATACTCAGAAATTATGATGACCTGAATGCCCTGTCCATGGAAAAAGGCATAGGCATGATGCGCAGGCTCAGTTATGGCACGTTTGGCCAGGATGAGCGCGTCAGGAAGGTAGAAATCAATACACTGGAGAATGGCATGCGCATGCTGGAAGCTGGACGCATATCGGGTATCGTTGGCAGCCAGCCCGCTATCCTTGCGGCGGCAGAAAAAATGCGTCGGCAAATTTGTTAGGCCCCGGCTTGGTTATTTCTTATGGCTCACATGTCATGCGTGTGCGGCCAGAGTTCGCTGCGAGTGCAACTTCCAAAACCATTAGTGCGACTTTGCTGGCCATGAAAAATGATGGCAGCATCGCACGTATACTCGACGACATTCTAAAAGACCTGAAGGCGGGGTTGTCAGCCGCAAAATAATCTCCCTGTCACCTGATTTCGGGCTTTTATCACAAGCCTGTATTGCCTGAGTCTTGCCCTCCTTAAAATCCATCCTGTTGTTCAATTCTGGAAATCCTGCCTGCCTTGCGCGGCAGCTCACTGTCTCGCTAAAATTCTGCCATCACATGTCCAAGTTCGCTTTAAAAAATAAATTCCTATCGCCTGGCTTTGTGCGCCAGGCATGTATGAAAACCAGCATGGCCGGGATCGGAGCCTCGCTGCTTATGAGTAGCACCGCATTGCGGGCTGCTGATGTAGTTAAAATCGAAATCACGAAGAGTGCAGATGCGATACAAACCGTTGAGGTGGGCGGGCCCGGAGCAACAGCGCAAAGAAAGAATGACACTGCCGCAAAAATCGTCGTCAACGCCGCTGAGCTGATGCAATATGGTGACACGCAATTGTCTGCTGTATTAAAACGCCAGCCCGGCATTTCTGTCGTGGGAAATGAATTGCGCATGCGTGGCCTGGGTGCAGGCTATACGCAGATATTATTGAATGGCGACCCGGTGGCACCGGGATTTTCCATAGACAGCATTGATCCTGCGTTGATAGAGCGCGTGGAAATCCTGCGCACCACGACGGCGGAATTCAGCGCCCAGGCGGTGGCAGGTAGCATCAACATCATCCTCAAAAAAACTGCGGGCAGTGCCAAAAAAGAGTTCAAGGCTGCAATCGCGCATAGTGAACATAACTGGAATCCCACATTGTCCCTGGAAGCGGCCGACAGGCATGCAGGTTTTTCTTACTCTGTCACTGGCACTGTATCAAAAACCGGTGATGAAAATTCCCCCGCAGTCACCGAGAGCATAGTGAGCCCTGACGGCAAATCCAGGGTACCGAGATTAATACAGCAAAAAAATCTGGCTGACTTTTGGCGCCTGGCGCTGACACCCCGTCTGAACTGGAGCATGGGCAATGGCGACACACTGAGCTGGCAGAGCCTGATTGATTTTTACCGCAACGTGAATTGGGGGTGTGACCATGAAACAGCGGCACCGGAAGATGCCAGTCAATATCCTGATAATAATTATCGCGCATCTTCACATACAGGTTTGTTACGCTCAGACCTGAGCTGGGCGCACAGGATAGATGCAGACAGCAAACTGAATGCGAAGCTGGGCCTGAACTACAACAAGCGCGAGACTGACTATAATTTCTATGGCTATCCTTTGGGGCAGAGCCAGGCTTTCAACCGCCATGTGGTGTCGAATGCCATAGATAGCAGTGTCAGCAGCAGTGGCAAGTACCTGAGCCGCTTTCGTGATGGCCATAGTCTTGCACTTGGTTGGGATGTCACACAAACGCAGCGCAGTGAAACCCGTGCCCAGTATGACCGGCAGCCACATGCAGCCGGGATAGATACGCTGTTTGAAGACTACCAGGCCAATGTCCGCCGCGTGGCCGTGTTTGCCCAGGATGAATGGGATGTGACTAGTCACCTGCAAGCTTATCTGGGCATGCGCTGGGAAGGTTTGAATACAGAAACCGCAGGCCGGTTGATGTCCAGCGTCCAGACCAGGTCCAGCGTATGGAGCCCGGTCATGCAATTATTATGGAAATTGCCTGAGCAGGAGAAGGACCAGTTGCGTTTTGCCCTGTCCCGTACCTACAAAGCACCCACCACGCGTAGCCTGGTACCCCGTCGCTATACGGCAAACAATGATAATGGCCCGAACAATCCTGACTTCCAGGGCAACCCGCAACTCTTGCCTGAGCTGGCCTGGGGGGCCGACCTGGCGTGAATCTTATTTTGCTAAAAACAGCATGTTCAGCCTGTCCGCCTATGTCAAGCGGGTACAGGACGTGACGGTGCAAAACCTGTATGAAAGAAATGGTGTATGGATTACGACACCTTTTAATAACGGTAAGGCCAGGGTGATGGGGCTGGAATTTGATGCCAAATTTAGCCTGCAGGATTTGCTGCCAGCCTCAGTGCCGCTGGAAGTACGTCTGAATGCCGCACGGAACTGGTCCAGGCTGGATGCAATACCGGGGCCGGATAACCGACTGACCGACCAGGTACCATTGACTGCCAATCTGGGCATGGATTACAAGCGCAGTGAGCAACAGTCATTTGGATTTAATTTCAATCTGCAGACAGGCGGCAATGTGCAGGTCACGCCTGGTCTGCGCAACTATACGGGTGTCAGTCGCATTCTTGATTTGTATGGATTATGGAAGCTGGAAAAAAAGACGCAACTGCGCCTGTCTGTCAGTAATCTCTTGCATCAGGATGTGCTGCAGTCTTCGCAATTCAGTGATCAGGATGGGCGCCAATCACGTAGCTCGGTCACACCGGGTAGTGCCACGATACGTCTGCAGTTTGAAAAGAGTTTATAAAAAAATGGGAGAAAACATCTCCCATTTTTTTCTCAGTATTCACTCACTATTTGCTCAATATGTTCTTACTATTTGCTTATTAATTTTCTTATTATTTCGCACCCACACCTTTGAATTTTTCCGGATCAAAATCAGCAATATCGATTTTGCCGTAATGTTTTGGGGGAGTAAAAATATTTACTTTGGCATTGTCAGGTTCGCTGGCGTGGAATGATGATTCTTTTGCTTTGACCAATTGCCAGGTGTCATCCTTGCGTGAATAATTGAATTGAAATTCATTTGCCCAGCGCCAGCCGCTGCCGCCATAATGGGAAACAGTTAAACCTTTCTTGCTGGCTTTCAGGTCACCAAACGGATCGCCCATCATGCCACCACAAGTTGAGCACAACACGATTTTGTCATTCGTCTTGACAAGTTTCAATTTACCGTCGGCCTGGCGTATGACTATATGCAAAGGGCGCTGTCCTTGTTCCATATCTTCATCCGCAGCATTTTTCTTTTGTTTTTCAAGGATGAAGACATAGTCTGTCTTGTCATCACCATTCAGGTCGGCACTGGCAAAGGCCAGTAGCTTGGTGTTGGCTGTGACAAAGGGGCGCAAATCTGGGGGAATATCCTTGCCCTCGATGTAAGTACCAGCCTGACTGAACACTGGCAGCATCCCATTGACGACGAGCGCGATTTTTATGGCGAAATTTTTGGACAGGCTGATACTTTGCATGGCATTTCCTTTTATCTGAAACAAAGCAGGGGAAACGATCGTTTCCCCTGGGCGTTTTATCGCTGTTGATTGCTATAACATATTATAGCTTCTTGATCTGCATGCCTTCGGTCTTGTCTTCGACTTCATAACCCAATGCATGCAACTCTCCACGCAGACGGTCTGCCTCAGCCCAGTTCTTGGATTTGCGTGCCGCCTGACGCTGTTCGGCCAGGTCTTGTACCTCTGCTGGAATAGCCAGCACAGCAGGTTGCCATCGCGCCAGACCCAGACCAAACACCTTGTCGAATTCTGTCAGGGTGGCTTTTTTGTCGGCATCCGGCAAATCGGCTTTCAACATTTCCCATACCAGTGCCAGGGCGCGCGGTACGTTCAGGTCTTCATTGATGAAGGTTGTGAATTTTTCGCGGTATTCTGCACTGACATTGCCACCTGCTGACCATGCATGGTAAGTCTCGCGCAGGCGCTGCAAGGCGGTTTGCGCGGACAACAGGGCTTCAAAGCTGAACTGCATCTGGCTGCGGTAATGCGCAGTCAGGCACAGGTAGCGATAGGCTAGCGGGTCAATATTCTGATCCAGCAGGGTTTGCAGACGCAGAAATTCACCCGTCGATTTGGACATTTTTCCAGAATCGATTTGCAGGAAATACCCATGCATCCAGAAGTTGGCCAGGCGGGTGCCATGGCAAGCCTGGTTTTGTGCTATCTCATTGCTATGGTGGATGGCGATATGGTCTTCACCACCGCAATGGATATCAAACCAGGGGGTCAGGTATTTGGCTGACATGGCCGAGCATTCTATATGCCAGCCAGGGAAGCCACGGCCCCATGGGCTGTCCCATTCCATTTGACGGTGCTCATCTGGTGGGCTGAATTTCCACAGCGCGAAGTCAGTCGCATGCAATTTTTCACCGAGCTCAACACGGCTGCCGGCCTTGATCGCATCACGCTTGATACGCGCCAGGAAACCGTAGTCGTCCTGTTTGCTGGTATCAAAATAAATGCCATCGCTGGTGCGGTAGGTATAACCATTTTTTTCTATGGCAGCGATGAAATCGATTTGCTCGGCGATGTGATCGGTAGCCTTGCACCAGATGGCGGGTTCCAGGATATGCAGTTTTTGCAAATCATCCTTGAAGGCAGTTGTGAAACGGTCAGCAATCTGCCAGGCAGATTCACCGGCTTTGCGGCTACCTTTTTCCATCTTGTCTTCACCATCATCACCATCGGACACCAGATGGCCAACGTCGGTGATGTTGATGACATGGCGTACGGTATAGCCATTCCATTCAAGGGCGCGGCGTAACAGGTCTTCAAACAGATAAGTACGCAGGTTGCCGATATGGGCATAGTCATACACGGTAGGTCCGCAGCAGTACAGGCCCACCCAGTCTTTGTTCAAGGGGCTGAAGGGGCGCAGGCGGCGTTCCCAGTTATCGTAGAGAAGTATGTCCATTTGTTGTGAAAATAGCTAAGTGTGAATGTAGTAGATCGTGAAAGCGGGTATTTTTTCGGCATGGGCGGACAGGCAAGGGCATCCCTTGCTGCGCGCAGCTTGCAGACTCAACAACAACAGTCTGAGTGGAAGTCTTGTATTTGTATAGATGCAGACATGCCTGACACTGATGTGTCGCCTATGCAATCTTTAACATCTTGCAGGTACAAGTGGGGCATATAATTAGTCTGACTGGTTCCGTTAGGACTGAATTGAAGAAGTTCAGAGTGAGAATGTAGCATAGATATGCACTTTTGATCAAAATTGAACTGCCTGACCAGGCCCCAGACTGGCAAAGCCAGGTGCAGCTGAAAAATAAAACGGTGCAAAAATGCAAACGAATTATAAAGACGTCAGCGAAGAAAATTACCGCTCTCATTACACCAAACAAGACAGGGCGCAAGTACGCCGGGTTGTGCGTATCATGTTGTGGGCATTCTTGCCGCTGACACTGGTGGATGTGCTATTCCATGAGCCAGCCACACCTCTGGCAGTCTTGCTGCTGATGCGCTTGTCTGTCTTTGTCTATTCTGTGTGGCTGGTCAGACGCTACGAAACGGAAGAAAATGTCCCGAAACTGGACCGCTATGCGATGTACTGGATAGTTGCAGTCTTGCTGACGCAGTTCATCAGCAATGCCTGTTTGCCACGAGATTATCTGGGGCATTATATGGTCGATGCATGGCTGGTGTTGATGGCTTTTATTTCTTTGCCCCTGGCTTTGAATATCTTGCGCAAGCCCCTGTTCTTGTTTGTCGCGGCATCTTGTTTGCTGCTTTTGTATAAACAATCAGGCACGTTTTCCCAAGCGGCCAGCGTCTTGCTGATTTTGCCTGCAGTTGCCATCACCGGTCATGCCATCGCTGTCTATGTACACAGGTATAGACGCAAGCTTTTGAGTGCAGAGCAGGAACTGGAAAGACAGGAAAATATAGACCCGGTTACTGGTGTCGCCAACTGGAAGGAATTCATGCGAATCTCTGACGCTGAGCTGCAGCGCCATCTGCGTCTGGGTAAACAATTATCCATGCTGGTGCTGGACCTGGATGATTTTAAGCTTATCAACGACACGCATGGTCCACAGGTTGGTGATGTGATCCTGGTCGAGGTCAGCCGCCGCGTGAAACGTGCCATGCGCTCCTACGATTGCATCGCCCGTTTTAGCGGCGAAGAGTTTTGTGTGCTCTTGCCAGAAGCATCAGCGGAAGACGCCTGTAAAATTGCCGACCGTACCCGCGCCACGGTGATTGCCATGCCTATATCTGTGTCAGGTAAGGAAATGAAAGTCAGCGCCACGGTGCGCACTGCTACTTTGCGTGAAGGAGATACCGCATTGAGCCTGTTGCGCAGGGCAGGTGAGGGCTCTGCCAGGCGTCAGCAAGAAATGCAGCAAGATGTTAATCTCATGCCTATGCCCGTTTGATGTGCAAAACAAGCAGCAAAGGATGGCGGGCTCCGGCAGGGATCAATCAGTCAGATGCGAGGGTAGGGAAATGAGTTTTTATGGTGTAACCGATTTGTGGACTTATGTACTGGGTGCCTTGGGCATCATCTTGTTGCCAGGACCGAATTCCCTGTATGTCTTGGCCGTTGCTACCGCACGCGGTGTACGTGAAGGCTACAAAGGTGCAGCCGGAATATTTGTCGGTGATAGTATTTTGCTCATGTTGACCGCTCTTGGTGCTGCGGGTATCTTGCGTACTTACCCGGCTTTATTCATGGTTGTTAAGTATGCTGGTGCAGCTTATCTGGCCTGGGTGGGCGTCAATCTGATCTGGGCTGCCATACAAAAATGGCGCAACAAGACAGCGACTGTGGCAGAAACGCAGGCGACCGCGATTAACATGCAAAACCCTTTCAAGCGCGCCCTGGTGATCAGCTTGCTGAACCCGAAAGCCATCCTGTTCTTGCTGTCTTTCTTTGTGCAATTCATCGACCCTTCCTATCCTACGCCTGCAGTACCTTTTCTGATACTGAGTGCCGTGGTGATGGTATTCAGCACCACGTATCTGTCTGTACTGATTTTCCTGGGTTCCCGTCTGGCGCGCAGCTTTAGGCAGCGCCGTCGCCTGTCAGCCAGTTTATCAAGTGGTGTGGGCAGCATGTTTGTCTGGTTTGGTGTCAAGCTGGCCAATGCCAGCCTGCATTGAAAACTTAAAAAGCATGTAACCAACTAATTTATTTCACGTTTTAAAAACTCCCAGACACCAGGGTCAGACATTGCGGCAATATTGATGCGCATCTTGGTGGACGGGAGCTGGCTGGGCGAGAACAAGCTGCCAGGTGCCAGCAGATAGCCTTGCTCCATGGCTTTCTCAGTCAGCTTATTGGTATCGCAGCCAGTCTCTGTCCACAAAAACATTCCTGCCGGCGTGCGGTAATCAACCTTCATCCCCTGTTGTTCCAGCCGCTTGGTAATGTCATCACGCACCCCATCAAGCTTCACACGTATGCGGTCTACATGTTTGCGGTAGTGTCCTTCCGAAAGGATCTTATACACCACGCGCTCGCCAATTTCTGTGGTTGTCAATGTAGACAGCATTTTGCGGTCTGCCAGGCGTATTGCCAGTTCTGGCGAGGTGGCGATAAAACCCACTCGCAGATTGGCGGCCAGTGTCTTGGAAAAACCACCAAGATAGATCACCCTGTTTAATTGATCCAGTGCTGCAATGCGGGTGGCGGCCTGTACTGCCGGGCCGGGGTGCATATCGCAATACACATCATCTTCGACGATCATGAAATCATGTTCCTCGGCCGCTTTTAAGACCTGGAACGCCTTGGCGGCGGACAGCGAAGTCGAAGTTGGATTATGCAAGACTGAATTGATGATATACAGCTTGGGTTTATGCAGGGCAGCCAGTTCCGCCAACTTGGCGACATCCGGGCCATCATGCAGGCGTGGTATGCCTATCACCTTGGTGCCGAGGATGGCGAAAGAACCAAACATCAAAAACCAGGCCGGGTCGTCAACAAATATAGTGTCGCCAGGCTGGGTAAATTCACGCGCCACCAGATCAAGTGCTTGTGTGACGCCACTGGTCATGACGATTTGTTCAGGAGATGCGGCGATTTCCAACTCTGCCATTTTCAATTGTAATTGCTGTCGCAAGGGCAAAAAGCCCTGCTGGGTACCATAATGCAGCAATAGGTTTTGGTTCAGCCTGCTGATGGAGCGCAAGCCATTCGCTACCAGTTCCCCGTCCAGCCAGTCATGCGGCAATACGCCAGAGCCTGGCATTTTTTGCGGCGGCAATTGCCGGAACATATTGCGCACCAGCCACACCACATCGAGTTGTTGGGCGACGGGGGCAATTTGTGCAGTGTTTGGTACGTTATTCAACATGGAAGCCCGTTCCCGCACAAAAAAACCGGCACCCCTGCGCGACTCCAGATGGCCTTTGGCAACGAGCCTGTCATAGGCTTCGACGACGGTAAAGCGCGACACTGCCTGTTCATCGGCAAACTGGCGTATAGAAGGCATGCGCGCACCGGTGCGCAGCAATTTATCGTCGATGCGGTTGGCCACGGCATTAACGATTTGCTCAACCAGTGATCCACCGGAATCGCGAGAGATAAAAAAAGTCGGTGTCAGCATTGCATGTCTCCAGGCGGGTCTTCTGTAATGGATAGTTGACCATTACAGTATGAATATTATCGCTTATAGTGTATTGGTACTGTATCGGTTTTTGCGTTTAGGATAGCACAACACTAAAGCAAAAACGGGAGAAACAGCATGGACGGACGACAGAATTCTGATCATTGTCAGCGTGGGGGTGAGTATGGCAATTGATACACTCATGGCCTTTGCTCTGTTTGCGCTGGTGTCCTCCATTACACCAGGCCCGAATAACCTCATGCTGCTTGCATCAGGCGTGAATTTTGGTTTTCGCGCTACCTTGCCCCACATGCTGGGTATCAGTATAGGTTTCATGTTGCTGGTACTGGCTGTTGGAGTCGGTCTGGCGGGCCTTTTCATGAGCTTCCCTTGGCTATATGTTGTGCTGAAATGGGCTGGTGCTGCGTATCTGCTTTACCTGGCCTGGAACATCGCCAATGCAGGGCCTTTGGAAGAAAATGCGCCAGAAAACGCGCAAAGATCTGGCCCCATGAGTTTCTTGAGTGCGGCAGCTTTTCAATGGATTAATCCCAAGGCCTGGGTCATGGCACTGGGTGCTTTCAGTACCTATATACCCGCAACTGGCGGATTCTGGATCGTTGCCCTGGCCGCAGGAGTGTTTGCGGTCATCAATTTACCCAGTGTAAGCTTGTGGGCCTTGTTCGGTGCCAGGGTCAGACATTTATTGAGGGTGGAGCGCAATTTGCGGATCTTCAACTACGGCATGGCCTTGCTGCTGGTATTTTCGCTCTATCCCATGCTGGCGAGTTAATAATGAGATCGACAAAACTATCATGCTGATACAAGAAAACAAGGGCATGGCCCTGGGTCTGGTTGGCGTCATGATTTTTAGTCTGACCTTGCCATTTACCCGCATGGCTGTGGCAGAACTCAATCCCGTCTTTGTTGCGCTGGGGCGGGCCGTGGTAGCCGCCTGCTGTTCTGGCCTGCTGTTGTGGATGCAGGGGGCCAGATTGCCACAACGTGCGGAATTTAAACCATTGCTGATCACCTCCCTGGGCGTAGTGGTTGGTTTCCCCTTGTTCAGTTCTGTCGCGATGGCTTATGTGCCAGCTTCACATGGTGCCATCGTTCTGGGTATCTTACCTTTGGCAACCGCCTTGTTTGCCGCATTGCGCTTTAATGAAAAACCGTCGACTGGCTTTTGGGTGATGGCGGTACTGGGCAGTGGTCTGGTGATAGTCTTTGCCCTGATGCAGGGCGGTGGCTCATTCCAGGTTGCTGACCTGGCCTTGTTCATTGCGGTGATCGCTGCTGCCATGGGCTATGCCGAAGGCGGGCGGCTGTCGCAAAGCATGGGCGGGCAGCAGGTGATTTCCTGGGCTTTGCTGCTTGCTTTACCGGTTTTATTGCCGGTGACAATCTGGCTAGGTTGGCATTATGGCGTACAGGCTTCTGGTCGTGCCTGGGCTGGTTTCGCCTATGTTTCATTATTCTCCATGTTCATAGGATTTTTCTTTTGGTACAAAGCCCTGGCGATCGGTGGTATTGCCCGTGTCGGGCAGGTGCAATTGCTGCAACCATTTTTGAGTTTGCTGGGTGCTGCCTTGATACTGGGTGAAGTCTTGACTGGTCGTGAAATCTTTTTTGCGCTGACAGTCATCATTGTCGTTGCAATGGGGCGACGCATGAACATTCAACGGTGATTTTCTTGCAAAGCACATTCCGACCAAATTTAATCTGCCATTCGCCACGTACTAGGGGGTGTTAATCACAACGGTGCGGGCTTACAATAGAGGACTGGTATTTGCGCTCTAATTTGGACCTTATCTAGACAGCATGTACCGGAAGAAAGGTTTTGACTTCTGCAAACTTTTAAAACTTGCAGAAAATAATAATAAAAATTTAATTATCTCTAGTGCATCAGTGAGGGCTGCTGCGCATTTTTCTGGAAAATAGACATGTCATTTTACGAAAAACTTCAAGCACTAAATATTGAGCTGCCTGCTGTTGCGACACCTGCTGCTGCCTACGTCATGTATGCACAAACAGGTAACACAGTATTCCTGTCCGGCCATATCGCCAAAAAAGATGGCGCGCCATGGGTGGGGCAACTCGGTAAAAATATCTCTACAGAAGAAGGCAAGCTGGCAGCACGTGCAGTCGCGATTGATCTGATCGCCACCTTGCAGGCAGCCTGTGGTGGTGATTTGAACCGCGTCAAGCGCATCGTCAAGCTCATGAGCCTGGTTAATTCCACACCTGATTTTACCGAGCAGCATCTGGTGACGAACGGCGCCTCTGAACTCATCGGCGAAATCTTTGGTGAGCAAGGCAAGCATGCACGTTCAGCCTTTGGCGTGGCTCAGATACCTCTGGGTGCTTGCGTAGAAATTGAAATGATCGTCGAGATCGCCTGAATTTTATAAAACAAAAAGCTTGCCCGAGATGGCAATCTTAACAGTGAGATAGTGAGACCAGCATGAAACTTGAGAATCCCAGCCCCATAGAGTGGAAATTTTCTGACCGCGCCGAGCAGTTGCAAAGCTCAGCCATTAGGGAAATTTTAAAAGTAACCATGCGTCCTGAAGTGATTTCTTTCGCTGGTGGATTGCCATCTCCAGAAACTTTCCCGGTAGAGCGCATGCGCGCTGCCTTTGACAAGGTGCTGACGCAACAAGGCAAGTCAGCATTGCAATACGGCCCTACCGATGGTTATGCCCCCTTGCGCGAATTTTTGGCTGACTCTTTGTCTACCAGCGATTCAAAAATCTTGCCTGATCAAATCATGATGGTGTCTGGTTCGCAGCAAGGCCTGGACTTGCTCGGTAAAGTCCTGGTAGATGAAGGCAGCAAGGTGCTGGTAGAAACACCGAGCTATCTGGGTGCCTTGCAGGCTTTTTCCCTGTATCGCCCTCAATTTGAATCGGTTGATACCGATGATCATGGTTTGATACCAGCCTCGGTCGCTGCCAAAGGTGCGGGTGCACGTCTGATGTATGCCTTGCCTAACTTCCAGAACCCAACCGGACGCACGCTGTCAGTTGAGCGCCGCTATGAATTGGTGGAAACCTGCGCCCGCATGGGTATCCCGCTGGTCGAAGATAACCCCTATGGTGATCTGTGCTATAGCGGAGAACCTTTGCCCAAGATGTTGAATATGAATCCAGGTGGCGTGATTTACATGGGTTCTTTCTCCAAAGTACTGACACCTGGCATACGCCTGGGTTATGTGGTCGGCCCTACACCGCTGATACGCAAACTCGAACAAGCCAAGCAGGCTGCCGACCTGCACACTGCACAGTTGACACAAATGGTAGTGTATGAAGTTATCAAGGATGGTTTCCTGAGTGAGCATATCCCTACTATCCGTACCCTGTATGCCAAGCAATGCAATGCCATGCTAGAGGCCATGAGCAAGCATTTTCCTGAAAGCGTGCGCTGGACCAAGCCTGAAGGCGGCATGTTCATCTGGGTAACCCTGCCAGAACACATGGACAGCAAGCAATTGCTGGATGAAGCCATACAACAGAATGTTGCCTTTGTCCCTGGTGGCCCTTTCTATGCGAACAACCCTGAAAAAAATACCCTGCGCCTGTCCTTTGTGACGGTGTCGCCAGAGCGTATTAACGAAGGTATAGAAAAACTGGGCAAGCTCATCAAGGCAAAAATCTGATCAGCGCTTGAGCACTTACATGGAAAACCCGTCATATGACGGGTTTTTTTATGCTCTGCAGACATGTTATGTATCCCGGCCTAATGTGTAACTGTCAACCATTGTGATTTCAGTCATCATTTTTTGATCTCGACCGTTAATTGCTTTAAGTTTCGCATGGCGATACTATATTTTGATTAATTGAGGAGCTTTATATGAATAAGAAATTGCTGGTGGCCAGCTTGATGTTGACAGCGGTGACAGGTGCTTTTGCGCAGAATATGACTGCCAAACAGCAGTATGCAGCGGATACCAAACGCGCTACTCAACGCTACAATGACGATAAAAAGCTGTGTGCTGAAGCAGGTGGATCAGCGGCCAGAATGCAATGTCTGCGCGATGCCAAGGCTGACTACAATAATTCCCTGGCTGTGGCCAAGCAAAATATGAGCAGGCCAGTGGCAGCACCAGCACAAGCCAGAGGGGAGCCAGCTTGCACTGACTGTGGCAAAGTCGTCGCAATTGAAGTCAAAGACAAAGAGGGTGAAGGTGGGGCTCTTGGGGTAATCGCTGGTGGCGTCGCTGGTGCTCTGCTAGGCAATCAGGTGGGTGGTGGCACAGGGCGTGATCTGGCTACTATCGCAGGGGCAGCAGGTGGTGCTCTGGCTGGACATAAGATAGAGCAAAAAGTGAAGACCACCAAGGTTTGGAATGTGACCGTGGCCTTTGAAAATGGTAACAGACAAACTTACGTCTTCGACCACGATCCAGGCTTGATGTCTGGAGACGCAGTGCGGGGCAATGGTAGTTCTATTGTTAGACGTTAAGATAATTAGCATATGTTGAAAAAGGGTTGAAAGTGTAATTCTTTTGGGGCATGTGTCAACATGGTAAAAATCTTGCACTTTTAGTCAAAATTTGGAGGAATTATTTTCTTTTTGGAAAGCGTTCCTCCTTCACAACTACTTCCTTGCCAAGCCTAATCCCAGCAGTTAGACTTAAGTGTCCATCCTCCCGTTTAATGCTGAGAAGGTCGTGCTATGAAGCTTGAATCTTGCAAAGCTATTCATTCAAACAAAGCCTTGCTACAGTTGCTTTGCTGGGTAAGCTTGTTGCTTGCAATGGCATTTAGTTCAAACGTACATGCCAATGAAACTTGCAAGACATTGTTGGCGACGGGTAATCCTGAATATCCTCCTTATCTATGGCGTGATCCTGACGATGAAAATCGCTTGATCGGTGCGAATGCCGAGTGGATGCAATTATTGTCGAAAGAAATTGGTATCCCCATTGATATCAAATATATCGGCCCTTGGGGACGAGTGCAGGAAGAGGCAAAATTGGGGCGCGTGGATTTGTTGGCGGGTGCTTTTTTCACTCAGCCCAGACTCGAATACATGGATTATTTCTATCCGGCTTTTCGTGAAACAAGGACAGTGATCTGGACCCGCAGTAATTTCACTCTGCCTTATAAAAAATGGTCAGACCTTGTTGGCAAGCAGGGGGTTACTGTCATCAATAACAGTTTTGGTGAAGAATTTGATCGTTATGCAAAGGAGTCATTGAAAATATCCATGGTTCCCAGCCTTGAGCAGGCTTTGAAGATGCTTAGTCTGTCGCGTGCAGATTATTTGATTTATGAAGAAGACCCCGGCCTGGCCTATGTCGCCAAGATGAATATTTCAGGCTTGAAAACCGTCGCGCCACCGATTACCAACGAAAATTTATATTTGACTTTGTCTCATAAGTCAGCATGCAATACACCGGAAATGCGCGGGCGAATTGCCAAGGCTGTTTATAAATTGGATAAACAAAACGTGATGAGTAAATTGATCACTGCAAATATACAATTGTGGCGCAAGCAACAGTCGAAATAGTCGCCGCAAACAACAGGTAAACCATTGCGTACACTCTCTCTCCGACAGATACTTATTTTCGGCGTTGTGGTTGGCATCGTATTGCCTGCGATAGTTCTGGGACGTTTCCTTGTACAGGACAGATACGAGCGTGAATTGCAATTGCGGGTACGCAATCCCATGTCGCAGTACGCCGATATGCTGGCGCGTGGCATGGCGGTGCCCGTCTGGACGCTGGACAAGGCTGTCGCCAATCAATTCATACAGGCCGTCATGCGCAATCCTGAAGTGGTTAGCGTTGAAGTGCTGGATGAATCCAAATCCATTTTTGCTCACAGCAGCAAGTTCAAAACAGCCGATGCCAAAGTCTTGCGCGAAGAGCGCCCGATTTTGCTGGAAACGAAGGTCATCGGCAGCGTCAAGTTGGAACTGACTACTGAGCATATAGAAAAAGAGCTATGGACTGACTTTCTCAAGTTGGGCATGGCTTTGCTGGTGCAGGTAGTGTTTTCATTTATTCTGATCTGGTTATTGTTCGAGCGTCGCATCGTCAGACCCATCATGGAATTGCAACTGGCAACGGGCCGACTTGCGCGCGGCAAGCTGGATCAGCCGCTGGAATGGGGGCGGCAAGATGAAATCGGCAATCTGGCGCAGGGACTGGACAAAATGCGCCTCAATCTCGGTAGGCTGATCACCGAGCGGGAAGCGCAAAACATAACGTTGCAGCAAGAACTCAATGAACGTCTTCGTGCAGAGCAAGCCTTGAAGGTGACAGAAGAAAAATTCATTGGCATCTTTCAGGCATCTCCTGTCGCCATGACGGTACTGCGTAAAGCCCAGCATTACAGCATGATCGACGTAAATGACGCCTGGGTCAGGCAATTCTATTGGTCACATGATGAAATTCTCGGTGATAGAGAAACCCAGAAGGCACTCTGGCGTAATGAAGACGATTTTCACGAAATCCTGCGTATCGTTGAACGCGATGGTGAAATTCATGACTATGAAGCCTGGTTGACTTGTGGTCAGCAAGAAAAAATCATTCTCTGCCAGGTGTCGGGACGTATGATACGTCTTGGCAACGAGCCTTTGATTATCCTTGTTCAGGAAGATATTACTGAAAAACGCCAGAACGAGCAGGAAATTCGCAATATGAATACCACGCTGGAGAGAAGGGTGTCCGAGCGTACCCAGGCACTGGAAGCTGCCAATAGCGAATTGACTATTGTCCTGGAAAACCTCCAGCGCGCCCAGCGGGAATTGCTCAGGACAGAAAAAATGGCAGCGTTGGGCTCTCTGGTCGCCGGGGTTGCTCATGAGCTTAATACGCCTATCGGTACCAGCGTCACTGTCGCCAGCACCCTGGCCCAGCATACGAATGATGTGATGGTCGAGTTTGAAAAAGGCATGCGCCGTTCTGTACTCGAAGAATACCTGAGAAACGCCAAGACGGGAGCTGATTTGCTCTTACGTAACCTGAGCAAGGCGTCAGAGCTGGTGATCAGCTTCAAACAAGTTGCAGTGGACCGTACCAGTGCCAATCGCCGTGTCTTCGCACTTGATGAGATGTTGTCTGAGCTCATCGTCACGATGGGACCGACCATACGCAAAACACGTCATGACATTACCCATTACGTACCGCCCAAGCTGATGATGGACAGTTATCCCGGCCCACTCGGTCAGGTCATGACCAATTTGATCAATAATGCATTTATCCACGGTTTTGAAGGCGATTTTCGCGGCACGGTTACCATTTCTGCACGTGCTCTGGATGACGATTTTGTGGAAATTACCGTACGTGATAATGGTAGCGGCATACCAAACGTCAACCTGGGTCGCATTTTTGATCCTTTCTTTACGACCAGACTGGGGCAAGGAGGAAGTGGCCTGGGTTTGAATATTGTGTATAACCTGGTAACCGGTGTGCTGGGTGGCAATATTGTGGTCGAAAGTGAACTCGGCAAGGGGACTTGTTTCAAAATGAATTTGCCGCTGCAACCCAAAATGACGGACGATGAAACGGCTGTGCTTGAATGAAAGCAGGTGGTGTGACTAGTTGACTGCAGCAGTGAAAAGCGAATTGTCTACCATGCGCGCGCCGACCCTGACGGCGTTGCAAACGCTCGCAATAGTCCCGCTATCACTGTGTTTAGTTTGAAGTTCGGCCTTGCCCTGACTCGCCAGGCTCATGTCTTTCACGTCCGCTTTCACTGTTACAGCCCACTAGCCGCAGCAGGCATACATCTGATAAAGTCGCGTCATGACAAAACTAAGCTTAGATAAAATCCTGCAGTCGCAAGGATTTGGAACCCGAAAATATTGCCGCGATCTGGTGGCAGATGGCGAAGTCTCCATCAATGGCGAAGTGATACGCAACGTCAAGACCAGTTATGAGACCCAGAGTTTGCGGTTTCATATTTTTGAAGAAGACTGGGAATTTCGTGAACGTGTCTACATCGTCCTCAATAAACCTGCCAATTTTGAGTGCTCTCGCAAGCCTAGTCATCACCCTGGCGTACTGACACTGTTACCCGAGCAATTCAGCTGGCGCGATGTGCAACCGGTAGGGCGACTGGACCATGATACAACTGGTATGTTGCTGATGTCTGATGACGGCCCATTTATCCATGCGCAATCATCACCCAAGCGCCATGTCCCCAAGGTCTACCAGGCGACGACTGCTGAGCTAGTGACGGAAGAATTGGTGAATCTATTATTGCAAGGCGTCAAACTGCATGATGAGCCAGCAGCTTTGGCCGCAGTGCATTGCCAAAAGCTGGGTGATAATCTGCTGGAAATCGTGCTGGAGCAGGGTAAGTATCACCAGGTCAAGCGCATGCTGGCGGCAGCGGGCAATCATTGTGCTGCCTTGCAGCGCACCGCCATCGGAAAATTGACCTTGGAGTCGCTGGGACTGGAAGAAGGAGAGTGGTGTTATCTGACACCTGAACAGTTGGCTTTATTGGTCCCTGCTTGAACTTGCTTTGCTGTTTTTTCGTTTTTATAGATGAAATCTTGCTATCTTCTGCTTAGTATGGATAATCTGAGCAGTTGCTATGGTTCTTAAACTGTAAAAAGGAGTGGACATGCCTGTCATCGCAATCGTCAATCCCAAGGGTGGGGTAGGAAAAAGCACAGTGGCCACCAACCTGGCTGGGTATTTTGCCTCCAGCGGGCATAAGGTCATGCTGGGTGACACCGATGTACAGCAATCTTCACGCACCTGGTTGTCCTTGCGGCCCGAGAACCTGCCACAGATCCAGCCTTGGGATATTGCTGACCGCAATGTTTTGAAGCCCCCAAAAGGTACTACCCATGTGGTATTGGATACCCCGGCTGGCCTGACAGGCAGCAAGCTTGACGCAGTGCTCAAGTCAGCAGATAAGATCATCGTCCCTTTGCAAGCTTCTATTTTTGATATTTTGGCAACGGAAGAATTCCTCAAAAATCTGTCCCAGCACAAGAAGAATGGCTATCAGGTTGGGATATTGGGCATGCGTGTGAACACCCGCAGCAAGGCGGCCGAGCAGCTTGAGCATTATGTTGACCAGCTAGGTTTGCCAGTCCTCGGTTTCTTGCGGGATACCCAAAACTATATACAACTGGCTGCCCATGGGGCCACCTTATGGGATGTCGCTCCCTCAAGGGTGGAAAAAGATTTGCCACAATGGCAAGGCATACTGAGCTGGGTAAAGACTTGATCGCCCTTGCTTGGGTATTGTTTGATATTGCTTTGATATTGCTTTGATATTGCTTTGATAAGTGCTTTCGTTAATTTATCTTAAAAAAGCTGATATCTAGTTCCCATAGTTGCTACTGCTCACTATAATGCCGCTTGCTTGAAGAGAAGGCAGAATTCTCTTTTCTTATCAAAGACTTACGGCATGCATCTTACCATTTTTGAAACTCCCATCATTAATACCATCATGCGCTGGCTATCTGTGTTGTGCCTGAAGCTGGCTGGCTGGAAGGTGGAGGGCATCGTTCCTGTCGAGCAAAAATATGTCTTGATTGCAGCGCCCCACACTAGTAACTGGGATTTTCCCATTACGCTGATGGTTTGTTTTGCCCTGCGCTTGCGGGTGTACTGGATGGGCAAATCCAGCCTGTTTCCGCCCGTTGTGGGCCACGTCATGCGCTGGCTCGGTGGTATTCCGGTAGACAGGGCCAAGTCCGGTAATCTGGTGCAAGGCACGGTCGATGCTTTTCATGCCAATCAAAGACTGACTGTTATCGTGCCGCCAGAGGGAACCCGCGGCAAAGTCACACACTGGAAGACAGGTTTTTATTATATTGCTCAGGGGGCAGGTGTCCCAATTGCACTTGGCTATCTGGACTTCAAACGCAAGGCCGGCGGCATCGGCAAGATGTTTACCTTAAGCGGTGACATTACTGCTGATATGGAAAAGATACGCGAGTTTTATTGTGGAATTTCAGGCAAGCACCCGCAGCAATTTGATGAAGGTAAAATACAAGCCAGAATTGATAAGTAGGACACCGATCAGGAAGTTTTTCTACAATATTTCTTAGTACCTGTTTAGGATCTGTAGCGATCGTCAGCGGGGTCAGGGCAACATTCAGGGCAACTTAAGCGCAGCGAAAGAAGCGGAAAGCACCCTAGTACATGAGCATTTTGAGCCGCACTGAACCCCGATAACGCACGCACAGTAAGATCGCAAACAGGGTTCTTAAGGTTCCTGATGCACAGTCTTGTCCTGTGCTTCTGGTGCCACGTCAGCAATGGTCGCAGGCTGAGGTATCAATAACCAGTTCAAGGGGTTCAGGATAAAGCGTTTGGTCAGCATTTCGGCTTTCTCATGGGCGCATACCCAGGTGATCAGTATCGAGAGCAAGACCGATATTGCCAGTGCAATCGTATTTTCATATTTGAAAATGGCACGCAATACACCTGTCTCTTGCAGAATAATCAACGCCATGCCATGCCACACCAGCACATAGATAGAGCGCTTGCCTATGTTCGCCAGCCTTAGTTCTTTTTGCGCCAGCAAATACAGGACAGATAACCCTATCACCGTGGACGTTGCATATTGTAGCAACTGGTACATGCTGCCAGTCAGATTCGCCATTTCCAGCCTGTGCAGTGAATAACTGCCATAGAACCAGCGATAGTCAAAATCACTCTTCAGAAGGAAGGCACCGATGAAGGCAGTGATCACAACGGCGGCACTGAGCCACAGTTTTTCATTATTCTTCGCATTGAACACGTCTTGTCCAAGTTTCCATCCCAGTAAGAAGTAAGGGAAGAAAATCAGGGTGCGTGATATGCCCAGGAAATAACCAGCATGCTCAGAGTAGCTGGCAGCCAGCGAGAGTGCCAATGCCAGCATGACGCCAAATTGCATACGCGAAAACAAGGGCAGCAACAGGCGCCAGCATAACAAGCTCAACAAATACCACAACATCCAGTAAGGCGCGACCAGGCCGGCATAGACGCTGGCATTGCCTCTCAATAGAAATTCGGTCGTTTCATAAATAATCTCAAAACCGATCAGGGGCACCAGGACGGTAGATATGAGTTGCGTGGTATTTTTATCATCCCACTGCGCCTTGGAAAACATGCCAGACATCAAGGCGAACATGGGCATGTGGAAGGAATACACAAAAATCCAGACGGAACGCAATATATGATCTTCACCCACGTAGATTTCTATCAGATGACCAAAGACAACCAGAAAAATCAAGACGGCCTTGATATTGTCTATGCTCAGGTTTCTGACTTTGGGGATGGCGGGTGTGGTCATGCGTGTAATGACTTGCGGGGAATGCCGACATGATAGCGAAATCAGCAGTTGTTTTACACCCCTAGTTTGTAACGAAGCGTTCAATAGATTTTAGGAAATGCATAAAAATAATGACAAAGTAGAAAACATTTCAGGGAATAGGCCTACATCAGCAGGAAATGAAGATGTATTCATTGACGCTTTATGAAATTGAGTAAAATAGCGTTATGCTAGGCCAGCTTTAAAAATTCCCCGTTAGCAATATAATCACTAGGTCGGCGCTGTGGCCTTTGGCCATATGCCAGCTCTATGAGGTAGTCATGTCTAAAGATAGGTCCAGGGCCAGTTTGCTCATTGAACAACTTGATTTTGAGGCTATAGATGGCAGCGAACCCAAGAAACCTGATCCTGCATTGGACTTTGATTTCGATGGAGATGCGGCTGAGGTAGTTGCTGAGCCGCCGGTTAAGCCCAATGCACCTGCAGGTCCCGCACGCAGTACTCCACCTGCTCCGAATCGAAAGACTGCAACGCTGGAAAAAAAATCTGGAAAAAAAAGCGCCACATCGGATCGGTTTGGGGTTTATGCTGCATTGGTTGTCATGCTTGGCTTTGCCATTTTGCTGGCGATATTCTTTTACATGCGCAGTGTGACTGCGAATGCTGCCGGGCTAAGTTATTTTGAATTGCCGCAGCAAGTGGCAAATCTGAATGGCCAGGTAGTACGCATGCAGGTAACCATACAAGTCCGCACTGAGGACAAGGAATGGTTGTTTGAAAACAGAAAAGTATTATCCAATGTATTTCAAATCGAATTCGCCAAAATTGACCCTGACGATTTACATAGCGAAGAAGGCTTCGATGCTGTCAGGGCACAGCTAAAATCAGGTCTCAATCAAGCCTTGAAATCTGACAAGATAGAATCGGTACTGATTAATGAATTATTGATGCAAAACCGGGAATAACAAAGCGGCCGCATTGTAAATTCAAGACGTGCAATGGGCATACTGCATGTCTGCTTGTCTATCGGCGACTCAAAGTTCCCTGATGTATCTCAAAAGCTTGGTCAGAGCATGAGCAACGGTTTGCTCCCGCACAGCTTTTCTGTCTCCCGCAAATACCAGCCCTTCGGTATGTGTGACGCCACCAACTACCCAGCCAAAGCAAATTGTGCCTACGGGTTTGCCGGGCACTGCCCCAGTCGGACCTGCAATCCCAGTGGTTGATAGTGATAGATGGGCTTCTGAATTGGCCAGGGCCCCCTGTGCCATTGCTGCTGCTATTTCTTCGCTGACAGCACCATGCTGTGCGATCAATGCGGCTGGTATATCCAATAATTCAGTCTTGGAGGAGTTGGAATAGGTGACAAAGCCACAATCAAACCATTCTGAAGATCCGGCAATTTCTGTGATGGCGTGGGAAACACCACCGCCAGTGCATGATTCTGCGATGCTGAGAATAAGTTTCTTGGATTTGAGTTCTTCACCAACTTGTGTTGCGAGTTCTAAGGCATTTTGCATGATGTGTCTCCTGTCTGCTTGCACTGGCTTAAACTTATTCATGAGGCTAAAACTACTTTACCACCATGTCCACCAGAAAGTGAAGTAAAGAAATAAGACAAAAAGCCTGCTGACAGGAAACTAACAATTCCTGTTTGTTCCAGCAAAAGCGGCGCAGTTAAACGTAAGGGGAAACGCAATCGTGATATTGCCCACGACATGCAAAGCAACGCAAGCAGCAAAAAAGCATTTCTGAAAAACCAATATCAGAGTATGATTTTTGATAGCAATGTGCATTCTTCCCCACGCCAAGGGAAGTTTGTTGAAGGTGTATCAATTTCCGGAAATAATGAGAGGCTAAGACCTCTTGTATCTACATCCCCAAAGGAGATGCCCTATGAAAATCGAGACTCTGTTTCAGCAGCAAAATGCTTTGCCTTCGATCCCCAAAGTCGTCCAGGAAGTCATAGACAGTTTTAATAATGATGATGTCTCCATAGACGAAATTGCCCGCAAGCTGTCTGCAGATCAGGTCCTGAGTGCAAAATTGCTGCGGCTGGCAAACTCCTCTTATTATCATGCCTCCAGAACGGTAGGCTCGGTTGACGATGCAGTGTTGATGCTGGGCTTCATGACCGTGCGTACACTGGTGGTCAGTAGTGGCCTGACTAGCGGTTTCAAGTCCATGCCTGGGGTGGATCTGAAGCAATTCTGGCGCTATAGCTTGCATACTGCCGTCGTCTCAAAATGGCTGGCAAAAAAAGCCCATTGCAATTCAGATTTTGCTTTCACCGTAGGTTTAATGCATGCCATAGGCCAATTGGTCATGCATGCGGGCATGCCTGAGCAAATGCTGCAAGTCGATAAAACTGCCGGGCCGCTGGATGCACGCAGACCAGATGTAGAGCACACCTCTTTTGGCTTTAATTTTTTTGATGTCGGCGCTGAGTTGGCTAAACGCTGGCGCTTTCCTGACAGTTTTGCAACGGCCATCAAAGCCTGCGCAGAACCATTGCAACAATCAGAGTTTGATCAGATAGGTGCTGTCGTACATCTGGCTTCCTGGTGCGCACGTGGAGAAGAAAGTCATTACTCAAAAGAAGAGCGCGAAGCGACCTTCCCAACGGATGTGGCAAAAAAACTAGGAATAAAACCAGAACTCATACTGGAGGAAATGCCGCCGCTCAATGAGTTGGCTGCAGGGCTGGAAGATTTACTAGGGTAAGGCGCAGATGAAAAAATGGCAAAAACCTGACAGGTTTTTGCCATTTTCATTCTCTCTACCTGATATTGTCGTTTATGATTGCGCCTGTATATCCAGGGCAACCGCCTCGGCGACCCTGATACCATCGACTGCGGCAGACAAGATGCCGCCTGCATAGCCAGCACCTTCGCCTGCAGGAAACAGACCGCGGGTATTCAAACTTTGTAGATCATCGTCATTGCGCTTAATACGTATGGGCGAAGATGTGCGTGTTTCCACGCCAGTCAGAATCGCATCCTTCATGGCAAATCCTTTGATTTTTTTGTCAAACTCAGGCAGGGCTTCGCGTATTGCCGTAATGGCAAATTCAGGCAAAATTGTGGCAAGATCGCACAAGGTAATGCCGGGCTTGTAAGATGGCTCCACTGTCCCTAGTACTGTAGACGGGCGGGCAGCCAAAAAGTCACCCACCAGTTGGCCGGGGGCATTGTAATTTTGTCCGCCTGCTTCATACGCCTTCTCTTCTAGCGCCCTCTGCAAATCTATACCCGCCAACGGGTCTCCAGGATAATCAGCCGGGGTAATGCCCACCACGATGGCCGAGTTTGCATTGCGTTCATTGCGCGAATACTGACTCATGCCATTTGTCACAACACGGCCAGGTTCAGACGTTGCTGCCACCACCGTACCACCAGGACACATGCAAAAGCTATATACCGAACGACCATTTTTGGCATGGTGCACCAACTTATAATCTGCCGCACCCAGTATCTTGTTGCCTGCATTGGGACCAAAGCGCGCCTTGTCGATAACAGACTGCGGGTGTTCTACCCTGAACCCTATCGAAAATGGTTTGGCTTCCACATATATGCCACGATCAGCGATCATCTTGAATGTGTCGCGAGCACTATGGCCGATCGCCAGCACCACATGTGCCGTTTCTATGTATTCATCGTCATTTAACTGCACCCCCTGAACCTTGCCATCGACGATATCAATATCCGTCACTCTTTGCTCAAACCGGATTTCACCACCCAGAGCTTCTATATTATGGCGCATCTCTTCTATCATCTTCACCAGACGAAAGGTGCCTATATGCGGCTTACTGACATACATGATTTCTTCAGGCGCACCAGCCTTGACGATCTCCGTCAGTACCTTGCGGCCATAATGCTTGGGGTCTTTGATCTGGCTATATAATTTACCGTCAGAAAAAGTACCTGCTCCACCTTCGCCAAACTGCACATTCGATTCTGGCTTCAACTCACGTTTGCGCCACAGGCCCCAGGTATCCTTGGTGCGTTCGCGCACAGTCTTGCCGCGCTCAAGCACGATAGGGCGAAATCCCATTTCAGCCAGCAGCAGTGCTACAAACAGGCCACAAGGCCCAAAGCCGATGACAACAGGGCGCTTAAAAGGCTTATTGTTTGCGCGAGTCACAAATTTATAAGTGGTATCCGGCGTCTCCGACAATTTTGTGCGGTTCCTGTGGCTTGCTAGCAGAGCATCTTCATTTGTTGTTTCCACATCTATCGTGTAGATCAGTATGATCGCCGTCTTCTTGCGTGCATCGTAGCTGCGACGAAATACAGTAAAGTTAATCAGCTCGTTTTCAGTAATACCCAATTCCCGCAGCACGGCTGCTTTCAGCTCGTCTTCGGCATGGTCTAGTGGAAGTTGTAAATCGGTAATGCGCAACATAAATTCGGTCCAGATAGCACTAATGATAAAAATGACTCGCTTATATCTATATATAAGCGAGCCCTTGCTTAGTGGTTTGATGAATCCGGTATTTTAACCGCATGTGCTTTCATATAAAGATTTCCTTGCATGGAAATTGATGCCGACTTAGCCAGTAGCGCTGTGCGTACCATCACTACAGAGAGTCGGGAGAAGCAAGTAAATAATTACCGCAAAGTGCTTGCACTGCAATCAGTAAGTTTGCTATAGTTCGCCTCCCGCTGAAGAGCGGGGCTGAAGAAAGTGAAGTAATTCTTGGTTTGAGCGAAAGAAATGACGCGGAAAGCCTGGTCTGTAAATAGCCTGAAGTAGTTGGGA
>Ga0187843_10000064_pt1 | contig 85999 bp, 94 predicted proteins | sample SpaLakP09_SKY_43_FD_134516 | JGI IMG/M metagenome (GOLD analysis project Ga0187843, IMG submission 134516) | Oligotrophic lake water microbial communities from Sparkling Lake, Wisconsin, USA - SP09_SKY_43 | ecosystem: Environmental > Aquatic > Freshwater > Lake | place: USA: Sparkling Lake...
CCACGCCGGCGTGGTCAATCCGTTCGCCCTGGTCGAGGAGGTGCGGTCCTTCTACGACGGCACCATCATCCTGTCCGGCTGCCTGTCGACCGGCGGCGATGTCGCGGCGGCGATCATGATGGGTGCCGACTTCGCCTATATGGGCACCCGCTTCATCTCGACGACCGAGTCGATGGCCCAGTCCGAGTACAAGCAGATGATCGTCGAGTCCGGTGCCTCGGACATCACCTACACCCCCGCGGTCTCGGGCATTCCGGCCAATTTCCTGACGCCGTCGCTGGTCGCCAACGGGATCGATCCGAAATCCCTGCCCGAGCACAAGCTCGACATGGCCGACGAGGCCAAGGCCTGGAAAACCGTCTGGTCCGCCGGCCAGGGCTCGGCCGGCGTGCGTGACGTTCTGCCCACGGCTCAGCTTATCCATCGGCTGACGGACGAATTTACGCAGGCCTGTAACAAATTCGACAAGAAGCGGCTCTAGACCCCGCCTCGATCAAACGAGGCGATTCACACATGCTCCGCACCCTGACGACCGCCGGTGTTCTGGCGACCACCCTGCTGGCCTTCGCCGTTCCGGCCGCCGCCCAGGACGCCGCGGCGGGCAGCTGGGCCTTCGCGGTCGGTGCGGGCACGGACAATCGCTCCAAGGGCGCGTCCAAGTCTGACGGTGACGCCTATGCCTGGGGCGAGGCCGAATGGGAGAGCGCCTCCGGCCTGTTGTATGGCGGGGCCGGATTGCAGACCATCAAGAGCTCGAGCGGGTCCGAGCTCGAGGCGGAAGTGGGCTTCGGCGTGCGGCCGGAGATCGCCGGCTTCGATCTCGACCTGAACGCCACCCACAAGTCCCAGATCGATGCGGCCTCCGGCTATGACGACACCGCCTGGGAGCTGACCGCCGACGTCAGACGCTCGATCGGCCCGGCCAGCGGACGCGTCCGCTTCCAGTATTCGCCCGACGGCATGGGTGGGACCGAGGCCTGGACCTGGGTCGAGGCCCGCCTCGGCTGGGACTTCACCGACCGCCTGGAAGGCACGGCCGCCATCGGCCGTCGCGAACAGGACAACAGCCTCGACTACACGGCCTGGAACGCCGGGGTGACCTACGCCCTGACCGACAAGATCGACGCCGACGTGCGCTACTACGCGACCGACGCCGACGTTCCGGGCGAGCAATATGCCGACAGTCTGGTGGCCACGATCAGCCTGGCATTCTGATCCTTCGACAGCAGCCCTCGCATTTCGCGCAGGGCTCCCTATCTAGGACAAATGAGCAGCCATCGTCCCACGACCCTCGAACGCGCCTATGAACTGGCGCGCGGCGGAGGCTGCCGCACCGTCGGCGAGATCAAACAGGCCCTCCAGGCCGAAGGCTTCGAGCGGATACAGGATTCCCTGTACGGCCCGACCCTGACAGCCGCCCTGCGCAAGCTCTGCCAGGAGCACTATGTCGCCACGCCCGAGGGCGAAGCCGCCGAATAGCCGGGCCTTTAGGCCTGTCTTGATTTTGACGCGCCGCCAGTCCAAAAGCGTTTTTGTCGAGCTCTCTGCGAAACGCCACCCTCTGCTTTCGCACTGAGGTCTAGCCGCTCCTTTCAGACCCGACAGACCGCAGGGGCTTTTCCCTGTGGTCAACTGCTAGCGGAGGTCCTGAAAATGGCTACCGGCACTGTTAAATGGTTCAACTCCACCAAGGGCTACGGCTTCATCCAGCCTGACGACGGCGGCAAGGACGTTTTCGTCCACATCTCGGCCGTCGAACAAGCGGGCCTGCGCGGCCTCGATGAAAACCAGAAGGTTTCCTACGAAATCGAGCGCGACAAGCGTTCGGGCAAGGAATCGGCTGGTCAGCTGAAGACCGAAGGCTGAGTTCACGCGTCGGGCCTTACCGACGCATGATTTCGACGGCGGCGAGGGCGAAGGCCTTCGCCGCCGTTTTGCTGTCCGGCCGCCCGCGCACCGCAGAACCTGCGTCCTGGATGCAGGCCGTGGCCAGAGGCCGCAGGTCCGCATCCACGACCCGGCCGCCGTCGTCCTTCCGTCCGAGCCGTAACGACGGCCGCTCAGGAGAGACCTCGATGATGACCCCCACCCGCGCCACCCTTCTCGCCGCCATCGCCGGCGGTGCCCTGCTGACCGCCGCCTGTTCTTCCATGGGCGGCATGGACTCGATGGACGCCGGCGCTGACGCCCCGGCCACTGTGATGGTCGGCGGTGCCGCCATGTATCCGAACCGCACGATCGTCGAGAACGCCGTGAACTCGCGCGACCACACCACCCTGGTCGCCGCCGTGACCGCCGCCGGCCTGGTCGAGACGCTCTCGGGCCCGGGCCCCTTCACCGTCTTCGCCCCGACCAACGCGGCCTTCGCCAAACTGCCCGCCGGTACGGTCGAAACCCTGGTCCAGCCAGCCAACAAGGCCACCCTGACCAAAGTCCTGACCTATCATGTGGTGCCCGGCCGGGTCAGCGCTGCCGACCTGATGGCGCAGATCCGCGCGGGCGGCGGGCAGGCGCGTCTGACAACCGTTGAGGGCGGCATTCTCACCGCCTCCCTGCGCGGCGGTTCCGTGATCCTCACGGATGAAAAGGGCGGCGTCGCAACCGTGACCCAGGCCGACGTCTTCCAGTCGAACGGCGTCATCCACGTCACCGACACCGTCTCCATGCCCAACTGACAACGGCCCGGCGGAGCCTGCATGCGCGGGCTCCGCCGTCACCTTCCGGAATCACCGCGCTTGCTATTGCCGGGTAAAGCGCCCATCTGGGGCTACGTCGATCTCACTGCGAAACGCTGCTGCCCCTTTGCATCGCGCACCGAGGTCCAAAGCCGATCCCATTCAGACCCGACAGGCCGACCCGGAACCTCTTCCGGCGGTCAACGCCTAACGGAGGTCTCAAAATGGCTACCGGCACTGTGAAATGGTACAACTCCACCAAGGGTTAAGGCTTCATCGCCCCCGATGACGGCGGCAAGGACGTGTTCGTCCACGCCTCGGCCGTTGAAACGTCCGACCTGGGCACGCTCAACGAAAATCAAAAGATTTCCTACGAAGTCGAACGCGACTCGCGTTCGGGCAAGGAATCGGCCGGTCGCCTCAAGGCTGCCGAATAGTTTCCGACAAGCGACCCTGCCGGGATTGATTTCCGGCTGACGGAAGGGCCGGCCGCCGAACAGGCGCCGGCCCGACTGTTTTTCAACTCCAGGAGATGCCGATGACCCCGCTGGCCGAAAAGCTCCCGACCATGACCGACGCCGATCTGAAGGCCCTGCGCCTCAATGCGGTCCGTCTGTCCGAAAGCGGCTCTCCCACCAAGATGGCCACCGCGGCCGAACTGGTGCCCCTGATCGACGCCGAGACCGCGCGCCGCGCCGCTGACAAGACGACCATCGCCGTCAAGAAGCCCCGCGCCCCGGCCAAGAAGAAGGTCGTCCCGGCGACCGGTCACCAGACCGCCCTGCCGGACAGCAAGGCCGCCTGAGCCCGGCCTGACGCCTGTGCGCGCGTTGCCACCGGCAGTGACCGACGCTAGGTGAGACGCCCGGCCCGGGATCGGCGACGCCTTCCGGGTCCCGCTGTTCCTCGCGGAGGCCCCCACCATGAGTCTCACCGCCGCCGTCCTCGTCATCCTGGCGCTCCAGCAGCCTGATCCGCTGGCCCCGGCCCGCTCGGGCCATGTTCTCTGTTACGAGCCCGACGCGGCGCGTCAGACCTGTTACGGGACCGCGTCCTACCGCTGGCCGGGCGACGGAACCGTCATCAGCGACATCGTGGTCGCGGCCAGCGCCGTTCCGGCGATTTTCGTCCACTCGAGTGCGCCCGTCTACGTTCGGGGCGACGCGGAATGCACACGGCTGGTCCCCAGCGCCGATCAGATCACCGCCATCTACGAGGAGGGCGAGAGGCTGGGCGGGTCCGATTTCGAGTCGTTCAGGCAGATCCTCGGCTCGAGTATCGATCAGGGGAACGGGCCTGGCCGCGAGTTGTGCTTCACCTACACGCCCCTCTCCGATGGCGACCTCAAGTCGACAGCCAGAATTGACGGCGTCGCCCGCCCCGATCTCGGCGGTACCGTGCGTTGGGTGCGCCTCGCCGAGGGTTGGCGGGTCGCCTACTAGCCGATGGCCTGATCCAGATCCGCGATCAGGTCCTCGACCTCCTCGACGCCGACGGACAGGCGGATCAGGTTCTCCGTCACCCCGCCCGCCTCGCGGACCTCCTTCGGCACCGAGGCGTGGGTCATGATGGCCGGGTGGTTGACCAGGCTTTCGACCCCGCCCAGCGACTCCGCCAGGGTGAAGACTTGCACCCGCTCCAGCACGCGTTTGGTCCGCTCCAGATCGCCGTCGATCAGGGCCGTGACCATGCCGCCGTAGCGGCCGTTCATCTGGCGTGACGCCAATTCGTGCTGCGGATGGCTGATGAGGCCGGGATAGATCACCTTCGCAATCCCCTTCCGCTCCTCCAGCCAGCGCGCGACGGCGAGGGCGTTCTCGTTGTGCGCCTTCATGCGCAGGCCGAGCGTCTTCAGGCCCCGGTTGGCCAGGAAGGCGTCGAACGGCCCCATCACGCCGCCGACCGAGTTCTGCAGGAACTTGATCTCCTTCGCGAGGTCCGGGTTCGCCGTCACCAGCGCCCCGCCGATGATGTCGGAGTGGCCGTTCAGATATTTGGTCGCCGAATGCATGACCACGTCGGCCCCCAGCTTCAGCGGCTGCTGGCTCCAGGGCGTGGCGAAGGTGTTGTCGACGATCAGCAGCAGGCCGTGCTTCCTCGCGATCGTCGACAGGCCGGCGATGTCGGCCAGTTTCATCAGCGGATTGGTCGGGGTCTCGGCCCAGATCAGCTTCGTCTTCGGCGTGATCGCCGCCTCGACGGCCGCCAGATCACTCAGGTCGACATAGGCGAAATCCAGCCCCATCGAACGGCGGCGCACGCGCTCGAACAGTCGCCACGAGCCGCCGTACAGGTCATCGCCGGTGATGATGTGCGACCCGGCATCCAGCAGCTCAAGCGCGGTCGAGGTCGCAGCCATGCCGCTGGCGAAGCCGAAGCCGTGGGTCCCGCCCTCCAGATCGGCCAGGCAGGCTTCGAACGCCTCGCGCGTCGGGTTCTTGCCGCGCGCATACTCATAGCCCTTGTTCACACCCGGGCTTTCCTGGGCATAGGTCGAGGTGGCGTAGATCGGGGTCATCACCGCACCCGTGGTCGGGTCCGGACGCTGGCCCGCGTGGATGGCGCGGGTCGAAAAGCCCTGGCTGTTCTTGAGCGAACTCATTCTGTTTCCCGATCGATGCGGCCGATGTTGCCCGCGTAGAACGCTGACGACAGCTGGAAGATCTCCAGCCATTTCGGCGCTGTGAATAGGTGGTTGGAGTCCCGGAGAACAGCCACCCTGACGTTGACCTCGCGCTCCCTCAGAAACTCGACCCACCGCGCGGTGTTCCGGGGCAGGACATGGGTATCGCCCTCGGCCCGGATCATCAGCACCGGAATCCGCCTGCGCGGCGGCCGGGGGGTATAGACGTCCACACCACCCGCCAGCCCGATCGCCGCCGCCGCCCGGCTGTTTCCGAGCGCGCCGTCGACCGCGACGTAGGAGCCGAGCGAATAGCCGAACATCGCCGTCCGGCGACGGTTCACACCGCGGGCGATGAACCAGTCGATGGCATGCTCGCCGACATCGCGCCAAGCCTCCATCATCGCCGGCGGGCGGATGCCGTCATCGGGCCAGGCGTCCGTGAACAGCGGCGTCAGCACCTCATAGCCGTCCGCGGCGAAACGCATCGCCAGTTCATGCCAAGGCCCGCGGCTGACGATGTTCGTGCCCGAGCCGTGCATCATGACGATGGCCGAGCCCCGTCCCGCCCCGACCGGCCGGTAGTGGATGGCGCGGATCGGCTTGCGGTGGCTCATGAAGGTCAGACCTTCCCAGGTCGGGACCTCGGCCTGCCGGGTCCAGCCCCCGCCTGTCAGACCCGCCGCGACGGCGACGATAACGCTACGACGGTGCATGCCCCGGCTCCGGACGGGTTTCCAGAAACGTGCGGGTCCGGCTCATGACCGCGCACCAGGTGGGAAGATCATACTGGTGCCCGTCGAAATCGAGGCCCTCGACCTCGACCATGGCCCCGGCCTCACGCAGGTCGGCTGCGAGGTCCAGAGTCGCGCGGACCGGCACGGCCTCGTCGCGACGGGCGTGCATCAGCAGGAAGGACAGGTCGCGTCCCGCCAGCTGCTCTTCGACCGCCCCGCCCCCTGCCGCCAGAACAGCAGAACGGATCGGGCTTCCAGGCGCCGTCGCGGCGTTGAGGGCAACGCCGGCACCGCGGGAATAGCCCCAAAGCGCCACCCGATCGGGCGTAACACCCGCGGTCGTGGCGAGCTGGGTCGCCGCGTCCAGCGCCGCCTGGCGCCAGGCCCGCGCGTTCACCAGCCGTCGCCCCTGGGCGGGGGCGTCGGCGTCGAAATAGGCCGGCAGCATCACCCAGTAGCCGCGCGACGCCAGCTGGATGGCGTGGGCGTCGAACAGGATCGCGTTCATCTCGAACCCGGTCCCGCCGTGCAGCATCACCAGAGCGGCGCCATTGGGCTCGCCCCGCGGCGCATAGAGATGCGCCCGGATCGACCGGCCACGGCTCTCGTAGCTGACCAGGGTTCTGGACGCCTGGACCGCCACATCGTCGCTGCATCCGGGAACGCCGACGCGCGGCGGCGGCGGCGTTGTCTGGGCGGCGACCCGGTCGCCCGACACCGTCAGCGCCAGCAGACCCAGCGCCGCAATGAGGCTGTAGCGCACCTGGGCGTTACGACGCCGGGGCGGCGGCGGCGGCCGGCAGCAGGTTGGCGTCGAGGAAGCGCCGCGTGTGCTGGAACACCTCGCACCAGACCGGGCCGGTCATCGACCGTCCGGGGGCATCGAGCATCTGCACATCCACGGTCGCACCGCGACGGCGCAGGTTGGCGGCCAGTTCGCGCATGGTGGCGGCGGAGATGACGGGGAAGGTCGAATAGCCCTCGATCAGCATCATCGACACGCCCTCCCGGCGGCCGCGGCTCGCCTCGAAAATGTCTTGGCCGGTCCCGACCCCGATGGCCACGCGCGCCGTGGAGTCTGGATGCGCCGATCCGTCCGTGGCGACAAACCCGCCGAGCGAGAAGCCCCAGATGCCGACCCGTGCCGGATCGACGCCCTCCAGCGTGCCCATATAAGCCACGGCGGCATGACCCGCCTCTTCCCAGAGCCGGACGTCACGGCCGTTCCACGGAACCTGGCGCGCCCGGGCCTCGAAATAGTTCGGCACCAGGACGTGATAGCCGCGGGCCGCCAGCTGGATGGCGTGCGGGTCGAACGCATGGGCGTCGACGGACAAGCCTTCCGAGCTGTGCAGCATGACCACCGCTGCGCCATTGGCGGGACCGGTCGGCTTGTAGATGAGGCCTCGAACCGTCTGGGAGTTGCTGATGAACTCGGCCGGGCCGCGCGTGGCCCGCTGCGGCACATCGTCGGCGCAGCCCGCGGGCGCGGCCGCCTGGGCCGAGGCACTCGAAACCGGGCCGAGGAGAGCGGCGGCGGCGATCGCGGCGGCGATGGCCAGGGTCGGGAAACGTTTCATGGATGGTCTCAACAGCATGTGGAACGGTGTAATCCGCAATCAGGACCACATTTTCGCCGCCGTCCAGTCAACTCGCCTCATTTCCACTGCAGGTTCGCGACAACCGCCGACCGGACCCGCGTCGCGGCCTAGCGGTTGAGGCTCAGGTGGTTGATCAGATCCGTCCGCGTAATCAGGCCCACGAACTGCTCTCCGTCCAGGATGATCGCCACACGATCACGGTCAAACAGGGGGATCAGGGCGTCGAGAGTCTCACCCACCTGCACCGTATCGAGATCGCGGGTCATGGCCGAGGCGACCGGACGGGCGAACCTTTCCTTCCGGGTGATCTCGTCGGTGTTCATCACATGGACCAGGTCGCTCTCGTCCAGGATACCGACCAGCCGGCCGTCCTGGATGATCGGCAGTTGCGAGACGTCAGCGCCGCGCATGCGTTTGAAGGCCGTGTCCAGCGTATCGTCCGGCCCGGCAACGACGACGTCGCCGTTCTCGTATTTGCGGCTGATCAGGTCGGACAGGTCGCCGTGCATCGGCTGACCGCTCAGCCCCTGATCGGCCAGCCAGGCGTCGTTGTAGACCTTGGACAGATATTTGGCGCCGGTGTCGCAGACGAAGGTCACGACCCGCTTCGGCTCCGTCTGCTCACGGCACCAGCGCAGGGCACTGGCGATCAGCGTCCCCGACGAGGACCCCGCTAGCACGCCTTCCTTGAGCAGCAGTTCCCGGACGGTGGCGATCGCCTCGGCGTCGGGGATGGAATAGGCCTTGTCGATCAGGCTCATGTCCGCCGTATCGGGCACGAAATTCTGGCCGATGCCCTCGACCGTATAGCTGCCCTCCGGTCCCGGCACGCCGTCATTGACGATCCCCGCCAGCGTCGACCCCACGGGATCGGCGAGGATGATCTTCGCGTCCGAGCCGACGCTTTTCAGATAGCGGGCGATGCCGGTGATGGTGCCGCCCGACCCGATGCCGGCGACGAAGGCGTCGATGTCGCCCCCCATCTGTTCGTAGATTTCCGGACCCGTAGTCTGGAAATGCGCGAGCGAATTGGCGTCGTTGGCGAACTGGTTGACATAGAATCCGCCCGGGATCTGCTGCGCCAGCCGCTCGGCCATATCGGTGTAATATTCAGGATGCCCATGCGGCACGTCCGAACGGGTCAGGCGAACATCCGCTCCCATGGCCCTGAGATGCTGGATTTTTTCCTTGGACATCTTGTCCGGGATGACCAGCAGCACCTTATAGCCCTTGGCCTGGCCCACCAGGGTGAGCGCCAGACCCGTGTTGCCGGCCGTCGCCTCGACGATGGTGCCGCCGGGCTTCAGAAACCCCTCGGCTTCCGCTGCCGCGATCATCGACAGGGCGATCCGGTCCTTGATCGATCCGCCCGGGTTCTGCGCCTCCAGCTTCAGGAACAGACGGCACGGGCCCGTATCGATCTTCGTCACCTCCACCATCGGCGTCTTGCCGATCAGGTCCAGCAACGAACCGGTCGGACCGGACAGGACAGGCGTGGCGGCCAAAGACATTCAATCACTCCAGGGGGCTCGCGCCGGAAGCTAGGCGCAGCCCCTGCCCATCACAAGCTGCGCAAGATTTCGCCTCCGAAGAGGCCAGTCGTGCGTTATCAAGGATACAAATGAGCAAATCACCCCGCCGGCCCGTCGCCGGACTCCCCGACGAAGCCACGCTGATCGCCTTCCTCCGCGAAGCCGGATCAGCGGAGAAAACTGATATCGCGCGCCATTTCGGCCTCAAGGGCGGCGAGCGCCGCGCCCTGCGTGAAATGATCCGCGCCCTCGAGGAGGCCGGCAAGCTCGGCAAACGCGGCCGCAAGGGCTTTTCCGAGGTCGGTGCCCTGCCCCCGGTCGGCGTCGCCGATGTGGTCGAGCGCGACCTCGACGGCGAACTCTACGTCCGACTGGTCGAGGCCTCGGCCGACGCGCCCCGCGCCCTGCTGATTCCCGACAACGGCGGCAAGACCGGCCCCGCCCCCGGCATGGGCGACCGCGTCCTGGTCAAATTCGCCCGCGGCGAGGACGGCTGGGAAGCCCGGCTGATCAAGAAGCTCGACGCCGGTGCCAACAAGGTGCTGGGCGTCATCCGCAAGTCCAACAAGGAGGTCCGGGTCGAACCCGTCGACCGCAAGTCGAAGGACGTCCTGATCGTCCCCCACGCCCAGGCCGAGGGCCTGCGCGACGGCGATCTGGTGCTGGCCGCCATCGAAAAGGGCGACCAGCGCTACGGACCCAAGCGCGGCAAGATCCTCGAGAAGATCGGCCACGAGGGCGACGCCCGCGCCGCCTCCCTGATCGCCATCGCCGCCCACAACGTCCCGATGGGCTTCTCGGAAGCCGTCGAAAAGGAAGCTGAGGATCAGGAGCTTCCCTCGCTGAAGGGGCGCGAGGACCTGCGCGACCTGCCCCTGATCACCATCGACCCCGCCGACGCCCGCGACCACGACGACGCCGTCTATGCGATGCGCGACGAGGATCCGAAGAACGTCGACGGCTGGATCGTCTGGGTCGCCATCGCCGATGTCGCCGCCTACGTCCGCCCCAATACGAACCTCGACCGCGAAGCCCGCGACAAGGGCAATTCCACCTACTTCCCCGACCGCGTCGAACCGATGCTGCCCGAGCGCCTGTCCAACGGCCTGTGCAGCCTCAAGGAGGGTGAGAACCGCGCCTGTATGGCGGTGCGCATGGTCTTCGACCGGGACGGTCGGAAGACCGGCCACAAATTCGTGCGCGGCCTGATGCGGTCGCAGGCCAAGCTCAGCTACGAACAGGCGCAGTCCGCCATCGACGGCCAGACGGACGACACCACCGGCCCGATCATGGCGGCCATCCTCGAGCCGCTGTGGGCGGCCTATCGCACCATGCTCAAGGGCCGGCTGAAGCGCAGCCCGCTGGCGATCGAAAGTCCCGAACGCCGCATCCGCATGAACACCGAGGGCCAGATCATCTCGATCGAGCCCCGCGTCAGCCTCGAGGCCCACCGGCTGATCGAGGAGATGATGATCCAGGCCAACGTCTGCGCCGCGGAGACGCTGGAGCAGAAGAAGACGCCCCTGCTGTACCGCATCCACGACGCCCCCAGTCAGGAGAAGCTGTTCAACCTCGGCGACTTCCTCCAGACCATCGGCAAGCCGTGGAACAAGGGCGAGCCGGCCACGACCAAGCGGTTCAACAAACTGCTGGAAGAGACCCGCGGCGGCGACCACGCCGAGGTCGTCAACGAGGTCGTCCTGCGCAGCCAGATGCAGGCCATCTATTCAGCCGAGAACGTCGGCCATTTCGGCCTGAACCTCGACCGCTACGCCCATTTCACCTCGCCGATCCGGCGCTATTCCGACCTGATCGTCCACCGCGGCCTGATCCGGGCGCTGGGCCTGGGCAAGGACGGCTTGACCGACCGGGAAGTCACGGAACTGCCCGCCATCGCCGAACAGGTGACCATGACCGAGCGCCGCTCCATGGCCGCCGAGCGCGCGGCCATGGACCGCTATATGGCCGCCTTCCTGCAGGAGCGGGTCGGGGCGACCTTCCCCGGACGGATCACCGGCGTCACCCGCTTCGGCCTGTTCGTCCGGCTCGAGGAAACCGGCGCAGACGGCCTTGTCCCGGTCTCTTCCCTCGGCACCGAATATTTCACCCACGACGACAAGTCCCACGCCCTGGTCGGGGAGCGCACCGGCGCGCGCTGGACCCTGGGCCGGACGGTCGAGGTGCGGTTGAAGGAGGCCACGCCGATCACCGGCGGGCTGGTCTTCGAAATGCTCTCGGATCCAGCCCCGCGCGATCCCAAGGCACCCGCGCCCCGTCTGGGCCAACGCGGCCGGGGCGCGGGCGGCGGCGACTTCCCGAAGCGCGGCGGCGGCAGGCCCGGCGGACCCAAGCCGCCCAAGGGCGGACGCCCGTCCGGCGGCCTGAAGGGCGTGCGCAAGGGCAAGCGACGCTGACGGAAATCGTCACGACTTCGCCGCACATGATCGGCTAGTCTCTTCGCGGGGAGGACATGATGATCAGACTGAACCGGGGCGTCGCCGCCGTGCTGGCCGCCATCCTGCGCGCCGCGCCGGCCGCGGCGAACGACAGCGTCGCCTCCATGGGCGCCGGCGGCCTCGTCCTGCAGCGCACCGACGGCATCGAGATGCGGTCCGAGGACCTCTATGTCTCGGCCGCCGAGATCCGCGTCCGCTACCGTTTCTACAATCGCACCGAACGCGACATCGCGACGCTCGTGGCCTTTCCCATGCCCGACCTGCAGGGCGGCATCGAGAGCGACGTCGCGATCGAGGACCCGCTGCGGATGCCCTTCACCACCACGGTGAACGGCCGCCGCGTGGCGACCAATGTCGAGCAGAAGGCCGTGTTCAACGGCGTCGATCACTCCGACATGATGCGCGGTCTGGGCGTCCCGCTCTCCCCCCGCGGTGAGGCGACGATGCAGGCGCTGGCGACCCTGCCCCGGCCCCAGATCGAGATGCTGATCGAGATGGGTCTGGTCGAGGACCGTTCCTGGACCGAACGGGGCGTCCGCACCGTGGAGCTGGCCCCCCTCTGGACGCTCAAGACGACCCACTACTGGACCCAGGTTTTTCCGGCGGGGCGCGAACTCGACGTCCGGCACCAGTATGCCCCGGCCGTCGGCGGATCAGCGGGCAGCGTGTTCGGCGACCCCATGATGGCCGGGAGCGAGCACACCAGCGATCAGGCCACCCGGTATTGCACTGACGACGCCTTCCAGGCCGGCGCGCGGCGCATGCGGTCGCGCGGCCTGTATCTGAGCGAGACCTGGGTCGACTACATCCTGACCACAGGCGCCAACTGGGCCGAGCCCATCGGCGACTTCCGGCTGGTCGTGGACAAGGGTTCGTCGCGCAATCTGGTCAGTTTCTGCGGCGAGGGCGTGCGCAAGATCAGTTCGACCCGGTTCGAAATCCGGCGTCGCAACTATACGCCGACCAACGACCTCTCCGTCCTGATCCTGACCGGAACGCGGATCGACGACTGATCGTCCGGCCAGTCTTCCGCCGGCCGGCACGCGTGCTATGGCCGGGCATGGCCACGCCTTTCGACTCGACCCGCGACCTGACCGACGCCCCGCGCGTGGGCGGGCGACAGACGCCCAAGGACGCCGCCACCCTGATCCTGACCCGCGTCCGCAAGGGGCAGGCCGAGGTGCTGATGGGTCGCCGCGCGCCCGGCCACGTCTTCATGGCCGCCAAATGGGTCTTTCCGGGCGGTCGGATCGATCGCTCTGACTTCACCGCCGCCTCGGCCAATGACCTGCCCGCAGCGGACACCGCCCGGCTGATGCGCGAGGTGCCCGCCCGCCGCGCCCGTGCCCTCGCCCTGACCGCGGTGCGCGAGACCTTCGAGGAGACCGGCCTGCTGCTCGCTGAGCCCGCGCCGGTCGCCTCCGTCGCCGGGTCGTGGCGCGAGTTCCGGGCCGTCGGGGCCCTGCCCGATCTGGCCGCCCTGTCCTATGTCGCCCGCGCCATCACCCCGCCCGGGCGGACCCGCCGCTTCGACGCCCGCTTCTTCATGGCGGACGCGCGGGCGCTGCTGCATCCCGAGCCGACCGCAGGTTCGGGCGAACTGGACGAGATCGCCTGGCTGCCGCTGGCCGACACCCGGTCGCTGGACCTGCCGGCCATCACCCGCTTCGTGCTGGGGGAGGTGGGCGAGCGTCTGTCCCACCCCGACCGGCCCCTGCCCTATGTCCGCATGGTGCGCGGACAGCATGTGATCGAGCATCAGGACTGACGCCGCGGGCGCATGGACGCCGTCCTACGGCAAGGCTAACCTGACCCGATGACGCCAATGATCCTGGCCGGCCTCGGGGCGTATTCCCCGCGTGAACATCGGCCTTCGCAAGCGCTGGACGTCGTCTTCGGCCAACCGGCGGGTTGGACCGAGGCCCAGTTCGGCATCGCCTCACGCGGCGTCGCCGCCCTGGACGAGACCACCTCCATGATGGGTGCCGAGGCCGCGAAGCGCGCCCTGGCGATGGCCGGCTGGGAGCCGGGCGACATCGACGTGCTGGTCGGCGCCTGCGGGGTCATGGAACAGCCCATCCCCGGTGCCTCGGTCCTGATCCAGGAGGCGCTGGGGCTCGGCCAGTCCGGCATCTGGGCCTTTGACGTCAACCAGACCTGCCTGTCGTTCGTCGCCGCCCTCGACGTCGTCGCCATGGGCTTCGCCGCCGGCCGCTTCCGGCGCGCCCTGATCGTCTCCAGCGACATACCGTCATGCGGCCTCGACTGGGGCACCCCCGCTTCCGCGGCCATCTTCGGCGACGGCGCAGCCGCGGTGTGTGTCGAGGCCGGTACCGATCCCAACGGACCGGGACTGCTGGCGCGCGGTTTCGAGACCTATGGCGCGGGCAAGGATCTGGCCTCCGTCCGCTCCGGCGGAACCCGCGTCCGCCTCGACGACGGACTGGAAGCATTCGCCGACGGTGCCCGGTTCCGGATGGACCCCTTCGGTATCTTCAAGGCAGCCTCGCGGACCCTGCCCGCCCTGATCGATCGGGTCCTCGGCGAGGCGGGCCTGACCCGCGAGAGCGTCGATGTCATCGTCGGCCATCAGGCCAGCCGGCCCGCGATCGAACACGCCCGCCGGCTGATGGGCGGCGATCCGGACCGGGTGGTCGACATCTTCGCCACCACGGGCAACCAGATCGCGGCCTCCCTGCCCTCCGTTCTGGTCGAGGCGCACGCGACCGGGCGGCTCGGTCCCGGCAAGACCGTCCTGCTGCTGGGTACGGCAGCCGGGATCAGCCTCGCGGCCATGGTGCTGAGGACGTGAGCCGGCGCGCGCTCGTCACCGGCGCGACCGGCGGCCTCGGACTGACCCTGACGCAGGCGCTGCTCGATGGCGGCTATAGGGTGCGGGCCGCCGGCCGCAGTCCCATCGCCATTGCCCGCCTGCGCGCGATGGGTGCCGAGACTCTGACCGGCGATCTCTTCGACCTCGGTCCGGACGCCCTGTGCAGGGACATCGATGTCGTCTTCCACGCCGCCGCCCTGTCCAGCCCCTGGGGTCCCGACGCCGACTTCCAGCGCGCCAATGTCGATCTGACGCGCGACCTGCTGGCAGCCGCACGCCGCTCGGGCGTCGGGTCGTTCGTCTTCGTCTCGTCTCCGTCGGTCTACGCCCGCTGGGCCGACCAGACCGGACTGACCGAAGACACCCCCTGGCCCGCGCGGCCGCTGAACGCCTATTCCCGCACCAAGGGCGAGGCCGAACGGCTCGTGGTCGCGGCGGACGCGCCCGGCTTCCGCACCATCTCCATCCGCCCGCGCGCCATTATCGGCCCCGACGACGCGGTCCTGCTGCCGCGCATTCTGCTGCTGGTGAAGCGAGGCCGCTTCCCCCTCTTCCGTAACGGTCAGGCGCTGGTCGAGATGACCGATGTGCGCGACGCGGCCCGAGCGATCCGCCTGGCGGATGTCCACCGCGAAGCGGCCGGCGGGCAGGCGATCAACATCACCGGCGGTCAGCCCCTGCCCGTCCGTGAGCTGGTCGGCCGGCTGGGCCAGACGCTTGGCGTCGAGGTCCGCATCGTCTCCCTCCCGCTGGCCCTGGGTCAGGCCCTTTCGGTCGGGGCCGACGCCCTGTGCCGCATCCTGCCGGGCCAGCCCGAGCCGATGCTGACGCCCTACACCCTGTCCACCCTCGCCTGGTCGCAGACCTTTGATCTCGGCAAGGCCCGTCGCCTGCTCGGCTATGAGCCGGCCCACGACGCGGTGGAGACGGCGCTGGCCGTCGCGCCCGGGCTGGCGGCGTCGTGAAACGCTGCCGCGTCCACATCCTGCGCGCCGGGTCCTGTTCGCATCCCGCCGTCATGACCCGCCATGACGCAGGTCTGGCGCCGGCCGTCTTTCCGGCGCTGGCGGCCCTGATCGTCCATCCGGATGAGGGCCCGATGCTGTTCGACACCGGCTATGACCCCGCCTTCTTCGCCGCCACGGAGCCGTTTCCGGAACGCCTCTACCGCTGGACCACGCCGGTCAGCCTCGCCCCGGGCGAGGCCGTCGCAGACCAGCTGCCGGCCTTCGGCTTCGCGCCGGACGACATCCGCGCCGTCGTCGTCTCCCATTTCCACGGCGACCACATCGCGGGCCTGACCCGCTTCCCGAAGGCCCGCATTGTCTGCGCCCGCGCCGGACTGGCGCAGGTCCAGCGCAAGGGGCGGGTCGACCGCGTCCGGCGCGGAGTGCTGGCCGCCCTCGCCCCCGCCGACATCGCCGCCCGCGCGGTCTTCTTCGAGGACCGGCCGCAGGTCCCCCTCGGCCCGGACATGGCCCCGTTCGAGACCGGCGCGGACCTGCTGGGAGACGGCGCACTGCTGGCGGTCCAGCTGCCCGGCCACTGCCCCGGCCACTGGGGGCTTCTGGTGCGGCAGGCCGATGACCGGACCCGCTTCCTGATCGCCGACGCCGCCTGGTCGAGCGGCGCCGTGCGCGACGACGCCCCCCCGCCCCGCCTGACCACCGCCCTGCTGGGCGAGACCGGCCCGTACCGAGGGACCCTGAACGCCCTGCACCGGCTGTGGGCGCGCAATCCCGAACTGCTCGTCACCCCGTCCCACTGCGGCGAGGTCGAGGTCGAGACGGTCCGTGCAGACTGACCGCCTCGCGGTCCTGCGGGCCTGGCTTGCCGCCCGCTGGAGCGGCTGGAGCCTGCGCACCCCGGCCGATGTCGCGCGGCGACAGGCCCGGCTGTGGCGCGCCATGGCCCCTGTCGTCGCCCGCACTCCGGCGGTCAGCGCCCTCGCCGGCCGTCCGCTGGCCGACTTCCCGGTCATGTCGCCCGATCTCCTGCGCGAGCGCTTCGACGCCTGGAACACCCTGGGCCTGACACGGCCCGGGACCGAGGCCGCCGCCCTGACGGCGGAGACGGGCGGATCCGGCGAGGTGCGGCCGGGGATCGTCGCCGGCTTGTCCACCGGCTCGTCGGGAGGCCGCGGCCTGTTCGTGACCAGCGCGGCCGAGCGCGCCGGCTGGGTCGGCCACATCCTTGCCCGCCTGCTGCCGGCCGACGCCCTGCTGCGCTCCACGCGGATCGCCCTGTGCCTGCGGGCAGACAACCGGCTGTATGGCGATGTGGAGAGGGCCGGCCCCATCCGCTTCCTGTTCGTCGGCCTCGACGTCCCGGCCGCCCAGCGGTTCGAACGGCTGCGGGCCTTCGCCCCGGACACCCTGATCGCCCCCCCGCAGGTTCTGGCGGACCTCGCCCGCCGGACGGCCCAGCCATGGCCGCTGCGCCGCCTGTTCTATGGTGCCGAGCCGATGGGCGAGGCCGAGCGCCGCTGGATCGGCGCGGCCCTCGGGGTCCGGCCCGACCCCATCTATCAGGCCACCGAGGGCTTCCTCGGTGCCGCCTGTCGCTTCGGGACGCTGCACCTCAATGAGGACGTCCTGATCGTCGAGCGCGAACCCGTACCAGGGACCAGCCGGTTCGTGCCGATCGTCACCGACCTGCGCCGCACCACCCAGTCGATGATCCGCGTCCGCCTGCCCGACCTGCTGGAGCCGCTGGCGACGCCCTGCCCCTGCGGCTCGCCGCGGACCGCCGTCCATCCGGTCGAGGGCCGGCTGGAGGACCTGTGGCGCTGGCCGGGTGCCGTGATCTGCCCACGCGAGGTCGAGACGGCCGTCAGCGCCGCCCTCGGTCCGGACCAGGACTGGCGCGCCCTCGCCTCGCCGGGAGGCGTCACGGTCGAGGCCGAGCCGGATCGGATCGAAGCGGCAAGGTCGGCCGTCGCGGGCCTGCTGGCGGCGCACGGCGTGGATGTCGTCGTGACCGCCGGCGGTCGCCCGACGCGGGACGGCGTCAAACGGCGGCGGGTGCGCTGGTCCGATGGCTGAGCGGGTCCTGATCACCGGTGCCCGGGCCGTGGCGGCGCTGGACATCGCCCGCAGCCTGCGCGCCGCCGGCTATGAGCCGCATCTGGCCGACTGCAGTCCGGCCTGGGTCGCACGCCTGTCCCGGACCGCCGGACCCGTGCATCGCCATGCCTCGCCGGTCGAGCATCCCGCAGCCTTCGCCCGCGACATCCGCGGCCTGATCAAGCGGCTCGATCCCGTGCGCATCGTCCCGACCTGCGAGGAAGTCTTCCACCTCGCGGCCCTCGCGGAGGCCGACGGCATCTCCGACCGGGTGTTCGCCCCGCCGCCGGACCGGCTGGCCACCCTGCACGCCAAGGACCGGTTCGCCGCCCTGTGCGGTCGGCTCGGCCTGCCGGTACCGGACACCGCCCGGATCACCGACCGGGCAGCGCTGGAAGCCCTGTCAGGCGAAGCCGCCGACCATGTGTTCAAGCCGGTCTGGTCGCGTTTCGGCACCCGCACCCTGATCGCGCCGACGCCCGCCGCCCTCGCTGCCGTTACGCCCTCGCCGGCGGCACCCTGGATCGCCCAGCGCCGCATCGTCGGCGAGGAGGTCAGCTTCCACGCCGTCTGCCACGAGGGACGGGTCACCGCCTTCTGCGCCTATGGCTCGGACTGGCGACTGTCCGGCGGTGCCAGCTACGTCTTCCGGCCCCTGCCGCCGGAGATGACCGTGCGGCTGCGGCCCATGGCCGAGGCCCTCGCCACCTTCGCCGGGACGGGCCAGATCGCCTGCGACGTCCTTATCGACGGCGACGGACAGCCGTGGCTGATCGAGTGCAATCCGCGCGCGACCAGCGGCGTCCACCTGTTCGCCCGCAGCGCGGAATTCGGCCGGGCGCTGATGGGACGCGGCGACGCGGAGCCGGCCACGGCGACACGCCACCTCTCCCCGGCCCTCTGGCTCCACGGCCTGCCGACCGCCCTGAGCGACGGACGGCTGGCGGCATGGCGTGCACAGGGACAGCAGGGCTTCGACGCCGTCGCCGCGCCCGGCGACCCGGGGCCGATCCTGGGTGCCCTGGCCGACGCCGCCGCCTTTGCCCTTCGCGCGCTCCGGACCGGCCGCTCGCTCACCGCGGCCATGACCGCCGACATCGAGTGGAACGGGCCGCCGGTCGGCTCCCCCGACTGAGGTTCTAGGCGCCCGCCGCCGCCGCGGGCCGGGCCCGGCATTCCGCCAGCCAGCGCGCCAGATGGGTCAGGTCCTCGGGCGGCCGGTATTTGATCAGCCGTGCGAAATCCAGACCGACCACGGCGACGACGTCCGCGATGGTGAACCGGTCCGCGGCGAGGAACTCGTGCTCCGCCAGCCGGCGGTCCAGGGTCTTCATGAATTTCTCGGCGGCGACCTTGTTGTACTCGGCCAGTTGCGGAATCTGGACCGCTTCCAGCGCCGCCAGCGCCGGGTGCGAATGACGCACAGTCAGCATGATCGGATTGGCCAGATAGAATTCGCAGCGGCGCGTCCACATCTCGATGACCGCCAGTTCCCGCGGGTCGCGGCCGAACAGGTTGGGCTCGGGATAGAGGGCTTCCAGATAGCGGCAGATGGCCACGGATTCCGAGATCGTGGTCCCGTCATCCAGTTCCAGTGCCGGCACGTGCGGCACGCCCACGCGCGCGCGGTATTCGGGTGCCTTGTGCTCGCCGGTCAGGATGTCGACCTCGATCACCTCGACGTCCTCGATCCCCTTTTCGGCCATGACCCAGCGGACCCGGCGCGGATTCGGCGCACGGTGGGAGGTGTAGAGTTTCATCGATCCGTCTCCAGCTTCAGCGGAACATGGCCACGGGCATGGCACCCACAATGGCGGCCGTCATCAGGGTGGCGAGAAAGCCCGCGAACAGGGCCTTCCAGACCATGCCCAGAACTTCCTCGCGTCGTTCGGGCATCAGGACGCTCAGGCCCGTCACCGTAATGCCGACGGAGCCGATATTGGCGAAGCCGCACAGCGCATAGGTCATCAACATCCGGGTCCGCTCGCTCATCTCGCCCGCGGGGATCGCACCCAGTTCGATGAAGGCCCTGAACTCGGTCTGGGTCAGTTTGACGCCCAGCAGCCAGCCCGCCTTGCCGGACTCGGCCCATTCGACGCCGGACAGCCAGGCCACGGGCATGAAGACCCAGCCCAGCAGACGCTCGATCGTGACCGGACCGTCGAACAGCCAGAAGCCGCCGAGCATGACGTTGACCAGGGCCATCAGGGCCACGAAGACGATCAGCACCGCCGAGATGTTCAGCACCACCATCAGACCGTCAGCCGTGCCCTTGACGATGGCGTCGATGGCGCTGTCGTATTTCAGGGCCGAGGCATAGTCGGCACTGGCTCCGCCCTCGCCCGCCGTCTCGGGGATCATGATCCGCGCCAGCAGTACGCCGGCCGGGGCCGAGACGATCGAGGCCACCAGCACATGGCCGGCCGCGTTCTGCATGACCGGGGCGAGGATGGCGGCATAGGCGACCATGGTCGAGCCGGCGACGGTGGCCAGGCCGACCACCATCATGAGGAACAGCTCCGACCGGGTCAGCTTGTCCAGATAGGCGCGGATGACGATCGGACTCTCGACCATGCCGAGGAAGATGTTGGCCGCCACCGCGAGCGCCGAGGCGCCGCCCAGACCCATGGTCCGCTGGAACAGGATGCCGAAGCCATGGGTGATCCACTTCAGGATCTTCCAGTGCCAGAGCAGGGCCGACAGGGCCGAGATCACCAGGATCATCGGCAGGACGTTGAAGGCGAAGGTGAACAGGGCCGGAGGGTTCTCGACCGAATAGGGCTGATCGCCGCCGGCCAGATAGCCGAACACGAACTGGGCCCCCACGGCGGAGGCGCGGGTCAGGCCGTCCACAGCGCCGGTGATCGCCGTCAGGACGACCTGGGACCCGGGGATGCCGAACAGCACCAGCACCAGACCGGCCTGCACCGCGACAGCGCCCAGCGCCAGCCGCCAGGGAAAGGCCTTGCGGTTCTCGGACAGGCCCCAGCAGGCCGCCACGATGACCAGCAGCCCCAGCAGGCTCTGAAGGTTCAGCACACTGAACATGGACGTATTTCCCCGCCAGCTCCCCCGCCGGCCCTGTCCCGTTGAACGCCACACAGACCATTATGGCAAGCCGCCGTTTCGCTCGTTTCCAGCCCTGAATCCGTCGCGATCCACGCGCGTCATCACGAAACCGTGATCAGCACGGGACAGGGAGAATGACGATGCGCAAGGCTCTGATGCTGGCCTCGGCCGGCCTGATCGTATTGGCCGGATGTTCGCCGGCGAGTGACAAGGCGGAAATGGCTCCAGCCGAAACGGCACCTGCCGCCGACGCGGCGTCCGAGGCACCGTCAGATGCCTTCTCAACGGCGCAGGATTCGGCCGCGCCGGCGCGAATGGTCGCCCCACGACCGGCACCGCTCGCCCCGGTGGCCCAGATCGCCTACGCCTACAGCTATGCCCTGTCCCTGCCGCAGGATCGCGGTGCCGAGATGATGAGCCGGCACGAGCTGGCCTGCGTCTCGGCCGGCCCCGGCTATTGTCAGGTGATCTCGGCCCAGGCCGACTGGACGGCGCGCGAGCCCGGCGGACGGCTGGAACTGCGCGGCCAGCCCGAGTGGATCAACCGCTTCCGCAGCGGCCTGGCGCTGGACGCCCAGAACGCCGGCGGCCGCCTCGACGAAGCCGCCACCAACGGCGAGGACGTCACGCGCGACATCGATACGGCCGCCACGGGGGCGCAGACCACCGCCTCCCTCGCCGACCGAATCCGCCAGCTGCAGGCGCGGTCCGGCGGCACCATGGCCCAGCGGCTCGAGATCGAACGTGACCTGGCGGACCTGCAGCAGCAGTACGACGCCCAGCAGATCGAACGGCGCGCGCTCAACGATCGGGTCCGATCCGCCCGTCTGACGCTCGACTACCGTCAGGGCGGGGTCATGGCGTCCGACAGCCCGACGCGGCCCGTCGCCCGCGCGCTGGGCGACGCCTTCGGCCTGTCCATGGGCATGCTGGCGATCCTGATCACCGTCGGCTCGGTCTTGCTGCCGATCGCCGTCATCGGCGGCGCCGTCTGGTGGGCCGTGCGTCGGCGGAAGCCCGCGCCAGTCTAGATCTGGCCGCGGACCAGCCGGCTGTATTCGTCCATCAGGCTGAGGCTGAGGTCACCCGGGGTGAAGCGATCGTCGCCGATCTCGCTCACCGGGGTGATCTCGGCTGCCGTGCCGCACAGGAAGCACTCGCTGAACCCGGCCAGCTCTTCGGGTAGGATGTGGCGCACCTCGACCTCAAGCCCGCGCGCGGCCAGCATTTCCAGCACCGTCTGGCGGGTGATGCCGTTCAGGATCGCGCCATCGGCGGGCGGCGTGATCAGCCGGCCGCCCTGGACGAAGAAGACATTGGCCCCGGTCGCCTCGGCGACATAGCCGCGCCAGTCCAGCAGCATGGCGTCGGCATAGCCGCGCGCCTCGGCGAAATGCCGGTTGATGGTGCCGATCATGTACAGACCCGCCGCCTTGGCCTCGGTCGGGGCGGTTTCCGGCGAGGGCCGCTTGTAGGGGGCCCAGCACAGGCGGATGCCCTTGGCCTTGGTTTCGGCGTCGAAATAGCTGGGCCAGTCCCAGACCGCGATGGCCACGCGGGTGCTGGTCTGCTGCGCCGACACACTGACCTGTTCGGAGCCGCGGAAGGCGATCGGGCGCACATAGGCGTCCGTCAGTCCGTTTCGAACGCAGGTCTCCTTGCAGGCGTCGTTGATCTGCGCCACCGTGAACGGAATCTGGAAGTCGAGCACCTCGGCCGAACGGAACAAGCGGTTCGTATGCTCCGTCAATTTGAAGATCTGGCCATTGTACATTCGCTCGCCTTCAAAAACCGAAGAGGCGTAGTGCAAAGCGTGGGTCAAAACGTGCACGCGGGCTTCCCGCCAGGGCACAAAATCGCCGTCCAACCAGATCCAACCGTCACGATCGTCGATAGGAACGAAGGCCATTGAATAACGTCTCCCGCGCTGATCACCGGGTTAGAGCCGCCGGAATCGCTCAGGTCAACGCCTGGACGCACGGTCCGGTCGCTTCGGCATGAGTGACGTCCGGTCTCATGGCCGTTCGGGCCCGATCGCCGGCGCGGGTGCCGGCCGGCATCTGCTGGTCGTCGATGACGACGACCGCATCCGCGAACTGCTGAAGGAATTCCTCGCGCGCGAAGGCTATCGCGTCACCGGCGCGGCCCACGCCGCCGCCGCCAAACGCCTGATGGAGCTGATCGAGTTCGATCTGGTGGTGCTGGATGTCATGATGCCGGGCGAGAGCGGTTTCGACCTGACCACCTGGGTCCGGTCCAAGGCCGAGACGTCAAAGACCCCGGTCCTGCTGCTGACCGCGCGCGGCGATCCCGACGACCGGATCGAGGGCCTGTCGCGCGGCGCCGACGACTATATGTCCAAGCCGTTCGACCCGCGTGAACTGGCCTTGCGGGTCGACGCCATCCTGCGTCGCACGGGCGGCAAGCCCCTGACGCCCCGCGAGATCAAACTCGGGCCGGCGGTGTTCGACATGGAACGGCTGGAACTGACACGCGACGGCAAGATGCAGCGCCTCACCGAGGCCGAGGCCCAGCTTCTGAAGACCCTCGCCATCCACGCCCATTCGGCCGTCGAGCGGATGAGCCTGTCGCCCGACACCGCCGACATCACCGGCCGGGCCGTGGACGTCCAGGTCACCCGCCTGCGCCGCAAGCTGGAGGCGGACCCCAAGAACCCGCGCTATCTCCAGACGGTGCGCGGCGTCGGCTATATGCTGGCTCCGGACTGATGCTGCGATGAGGCTGCTTCCCGCCAGCCTCTGGCCGCGGTTCCTGAAGCGGCGGCTACCGACCTCGCTGTGGGGCCGGTCGCTGCTGATCATCGTCCTGCCGGTGCTGGTCATGCAGGTGGCGGTCACCTGGGCTTTCTTCGACATGCACTGGCAGACGGTGACCGCCCGGCTGTCCGACGGTCTGGCCGGCGACATCGCCTGGGCGGCCGAGAGCTGGCGCGACGATCCGACCCCTGAAAACATGACCGTCATCTCGGAGCGGGCCGAACGCTCGATGTCGCTGTCGGTCCAGTTGCGCGAGGGCGATGTCCTGCCGGAAGAAGACCGGCGCGGGCCGATCGGTGTCGTCGACCGCACCCTGGAGAAGGCCCTCGCCACGCGGCTGGACCAGCCCTTCTGGTTCGATACGACCCGCTATCCCGCCTATGTCGACATCCGTGTCCAGCAGCCCCAGGGCGTGCTTCGGATCATCGCCCCGCGCGAGCGCGCCGTTGCGACCCAGGCCCATATCTTCGTCCTCTGGCTGACCATCGCCACCGTCCTGCTGATGAGCGTCGCCATCCTGTTCATCCGCAACCAGGTCCGCGCCATCGAACGGCTGGCCGACGCCGCCGAGGCCTTCGGCCGGGGCGAGACGAGCGAGCATTTCAAGCCGCATGGCGCGCGCGAGGTCCGCGCCGCCGCCAATGCCTTCCTCGCCATGCGCGAGCGTATCCAGCGCCATATCGACCAGCGCACCGCCCTGCTCGCCTCCGTCAGCCACGACCTGCGCACCCCCCTGACCCGGCTGCGCCTCGAACTGGCGCTGGCCCCGCCGTTCAAGCGCTCGAAGGCGATGGAGGGCGACCTCGACGAGATGGAGCATATGATCGACGAATACCTCGCCTTCGCCCGCGGCGAGGCCGGCGAGGCCGCCCAGGCGGTGTCGATCCCCGACCTGCTCTCGGCCGCCGCCGAGGATGTCCGCCGCGCCGGGGCCGAGGTCGAGGTGGTCGCCCCCGCCGACCTGACCGCCACCCTGCGTCCGCTGGCCTTCAAGCGCGCCCTGACCAATCTGGCCGGCAACGCCGCCGCCCATGGCGAGCATGTACGACTCAGCGCCCGCCCCCTGCCCTCCGGCGGGCTTGAGGTCGCGGTCGACGATGACGGGCCCGGCATTCCCGAAGACATGCATGAGGAGGCCTTCCACCCCTTCTCCCGCCTCGACGCCTCCCGCAATCAGAACAGCAAGGGCGTGGGCCTCGGTCTGGCCATCGCCCGCGACGTCGCCCGCGGCCACGGGGGCGACATCACCCTTGAACGCAGCGACATGGGCGGCCTCCGGGCCCTGATCCGGCTTCCCGGCTGATCACATTTGCGGGCGGGCACTGGCGAAGCGGAGCCATTGGCCCCAACTTCAGTCCAGACAGGGCCACTGGAGGACTCCATGCGTAAACTCGCCGCCTTCGTACCACTCGCCGCCGTACTGGCTTTCAGCGCCGCACCGGCCATGGCAGAGCCCGCGCTGATCAGCGTCAGCCTCGGTCCCGACCTTCAGGAGCAGGCCGAGGAACTGGGTCCGCGCGAGGTCCAGGAACAGGCGGACCGGCTGGCCGAACTGGTCGGACGCGCCCTCGCCCGCGACGGCGATCTGGACGGCGCCCGGATCGAACTGGTGCTGACGGACCTGCGGCCCAACCGCCCGACCTTCCAGCAGCTGGCCGACCGCCCCGGTCTGGACGGACACCGCAGCCGTTCGATCGGCGGCGCGACCATCGAGGGCCAGATCACCACAGCGGACGGCCGCACCCTGCCGGTCCAGTACGACTGGTATTCCAGCAGTCTGGCCGACGTGCGCGGGATTGATACCTGGTCGGACGCGGACCGCGCCTATCGCCGGCTGGCGGTGAACATCGCCGACGGCCGATACGTCAAACGCTAGAAGCTGCGCGCCCGCTGCACGGCGGCCCTGACCGCGGCTTCAGCCGCCCGGTCGAGGTCGCCGCTCGCCGCCATAGCGTCCAGCCCGGCCCGGGTCGTGCCGCCCGGCGAGGCGATACGGGCGATCAGCGTCTCCAGGGAGTCGCCGGTCTCGACCCCGGATCCGGCCGACCGCAGGGCTCCCCGCACCAGCCGGGTCGCGGCCTCGGCTGACAGGCCCTCGGCCTCGCCGGCCTTGGCCAGCGCTTGCACGAAAGCATGGATGAAGGCCGGCGCCGAACCGGCTGTGGCGGTGGCGACGTCGATATGGGCCTCGAGATCCAGATCCACGACTTCGGCCATGGCTCCGAACAGACCGCGCGCCCGCTCGCGGGCGATCGCGTGATCGGACCACAAGGCCGCGACGCCCCGTCCCTGGGCCACGGCCGTGGTGGGCATGACCCGCGCGACCGGACGATCCGCCACGGCGCGGATGTCCGCGGCCGCCACGCCCGCCATCACCGAGACAATCAGGATCTCCGGGCTCAGGGTGCCGATCAGCGGACCGAGGGCCTCACGCCATTTCGCCGGCTTGACCGCCAGCACCAGCGTCCGCGCCTCGCCCAGGACCGCGGCAGGCGGATTGACCCGCGCGCCCTGCACTCGCGCCGCATCGGCGGCCGGCTTGTCCGACGGGGTCAGAATGATCAGATCGGGCGCCGTGACGGCACCGGTCTTCAGCCAGCCCTCGAGAATGGCCGAACCCAGCCGTCCGCATCCCACCAGGGCGACGGTTCCGGCTGCAGAAGGAGTGTTCATGGCCTCAGGCCGTGCCGACCGTCTCGAACAGGCAGGAGTCGATCGCTTCCTGCGGCTTCTTGTTGCCGCGGATCATGAAGTCGAAGGCGGGATAATAGCGGTCCGCCGCCTCGACGGCAGCGTCGATCATCGAAGCCGCCTGGGCCAGGGTCGGGCGCTCGCCCATCGGCAGGGCCAGCGAATGGCGGAAGACGATCTCGCCGTCGTCGGCCCAGACCTCGAAATGGCCCATCCAGGTCCGCTGGTTGATCAGGCCAACCAGTTCATAGGCTGCCCCGCGCCGCGCCTTCGACGCCTGCAGGTCCAGCGCGCAGCAAAGCTGCAGACAGTCACCCTCGGGCCGCCAGGCGAACCACAGCTCATAGTCCTTCCAGTCGCCGGCCAGGGCGAAGGCGAGATCGCCCTCGTCGGTGCGGTCGAACGGCAGGTTTTCAGCCACCAGGACGTGCTCCACGACATCCAGAGGATCGTAGGGAACATCGACTTCTTCGGGCCGAACAATGTCCATCAGGCACTCTCCGGGCGCGACTCACGCCCTGTCATCGGACGGTAGGCGGGTTCGCAGATTCGGCTCAACCGGCTGCGTCCTGAGGGGGAGAACCCGCTGTGGACGTTCCCGTGGCAGGCTTCTTTACCGTCTTCGCGGGCGACTTCAGCGCCGCGACCTCGGCCCGAAGGGCGGCGATTTCGGCCTTCAGGGCGTCGAACTCATCGCGGCGGACCAGGTCGAGGTCGGCGGCCATGCGGTCCGTGCCCGCGCGGAACGCCGTCTTCGCCTCTTCCCCGGCCGCCTGGGCCAGCCCCATGGCGCCCGTCGTCAGCTTGGCGAACTCGTCGAGAAGGGGGTTGCGCGTCTGCATGGCACTCTCCGGCTCGTACGAACGAGCGTGGTTAAGGAAGGTTCACCCGATATGGTGAATGAAACCTTGCTGTCGATGTGACCTATGGCCTGATTTGGGCGCTTCGCGGCACCTTGCCGAAATTTCAGGGACGCGCCCCCCGCTGCTTGCTAAACCGCATCGGAACAACTTCGCAGGAGCGCCCGTGCAATTTCCCGAGTTCGACCCGGTGCTGTTCAGCATCGGCCCGCTGGATATCCGCTGGTACGCCCTCGCCTATGTCGCGGGCATCGTCCTCGGCTGGTGGTATGCGTCGAAGCTGATCAGGAACACGGCCATCTGGCCCGCCGGCAAGCCGCCGATCTCGACGACCCAGCTCGATGACCTGATCCTCTGGATCACCCTCGGCATCATCCTCGGCGGCCGGTTCGGCTACGCCCTCTTCTACAAGCCCGAACTGTACGGTGCCCTGTTCACGGGCGTGAGCTGGGGCGACCGTCTGGCGCTGTTCCGCCTGTGGGACGGCGGCATGTCCTTCCACGGCGGCATGATCGGGACGACGCTGGCAGTGGTGATCTTCGCCTGGCGCAACAAGCTGCGCACGCTCAGCATCGGCGACATGGCCCTGGCGGCCGCGCCCTTCGGCCTGTTCTTCGGCCGCACCGCGAATTTCATCAATGGCGAGCTCTGGGGCCGCGAGACCACGGTCCCTTGGGCGATCCGCTTCTGCAACGCCCGCATCGAGCAGATGTACGGCTTCTGCCCCGCCGGCGATGTGCCGCGCCATCCCAGCCAGCTCTATGAGGCCGGCCTCGAGGGCATCGCCCTGTTCCTCATCCTCTGGCTGGCCGTCTGGAAGTGGCGGCTGCTGACCAAGCCCGGCTATGTCACCGGCCTTTTCCTGTTCGGCTACGGCCTGGCCCGGGCCTCGCTGGAGAATTTCCGCCAGCCCGACTTCGGCATGGAGAACCTGCCGCTGGGGCTGACCATGGGCATGATGCTGTCGATCCCGATGATGCTGGTCGGCGCCTGGCTGATCTGGCGCGCCTGGAGCCGGCCGCCGGTCGCCGCCTGAGCCCATGTCGCTGAAAGACCGTCTGGCGCGCGAGATCGCCCTCACCGGGCCGATGACGGTGGCGGACTATGTTACCCGCTGCCTGCATGACCCGGAGGGTGGCTATTACGCCACCCGCCCGGCCATCGGCGCGACCGGTGACTTCATCACCGCGCCGATGATCAGCCAGATGTTCGGCGAGCTGATCGGCCTGTGGGCAATAGAGCTGTGGCGGCGTCTCGGCGCGCCCGAACGGGTGCGGCTGGTCGAGGTCGGGCCCGGCGACGGCACCCTGATGGCCGACGCCCTGCGCGCCGCCCGGCTGGACCCCGAGTTCCTCAGGGCCGTCGACCTGATCCTGATCGAGCCCAGCCCGCCGCTGCGTGAGGCGCAAGGCCGGATGCTGGCCGACAGCGACATCCACCCGCGCTGGGTCGCCTCGCTGGATCGGGTCGAGACCGACGCGCCGGTGATCCTGATCGCCAATGAGGTGCTGGACTGCCTGCCCGCGCGCCAGTTCGTGAAGACCGAAGACGGCTGGGCCGAGCGCCGCGTCGGCGTCACCGACGACGGTGCCTTGCAGTTCGGTCTCGTGAAGATCACCGGCGGCTTCAAACGCCCGGAGTTCGCGGTCGAGCCCGGCCAGACCGTCGAGATCTCGGACCAGCAGGCCGCCTTCGGCCGCGACGTCGGGGCCCTGGTCCGCGAGGCGGGCGGGGCCGCCCTGCTGATCGACTACGGCCGCGCCCGGCGCGAAGCCGGAGACACCCTCCAGGGCCTGCGCCGGCACCAGAAGGTCGATCCGCTGGAGACGCCGGGCGAGGTCGACCTGACCCAGTGGGCCGACTTCCCTTCGGTGCTGGAGGCGGCCATCCATGCCGGGGCCGACGTGACGGGAACCCTGGGTCAGGGCGAGTTTCGGGCCTGCTCGGCATCGAGGCCCGCGCGGACCGGTTGAAGGCCGGCCGACCCGACGCCGCGCCGGTGATCGACCGCCAGCTGGCCCGGCTGACCGCCGCCGACCAGATGGGAACCCTGTTCAAGGCCTGCGCGATCTTCTCGCCGCGCTCGCTGGTGGTTCCGGGTTTCGAGGACTGAGTATGAGCCTGCAGCCGATCACCCATCCCCTCCTTGACCGCGCGGGCGTCCGCCACGGCTTCTTCACGCGTCAGGGCGGCGTCTCGACCGGTCTGTACGAAGGCCTGAACACCGGCGTGGGCTCGAAGGACGACCCGGCCGCCATCGCCGAGAACCGCCGCCGCATCGCCGGACATTTCGGCGGCGGCCCCGATGATCTCGCCGCCTGTTTCCAGATCCACTCCGCCGTCGCCCGGGTCGCCGAGGCGGGCTGGAAGGGCGACCGGCCAGAAGGCGACGCCGTCGTCTCCGCCGCACCGGGCGTCATCTGCGCCGTCCTGACGGCCGACTGCGCGCCCGTGCTTCTGGCCGACCCCGAGGCCGGCGTCGTCGGCGCGGCCCATGCGGGCTGGAAGGGGGCGCTGGACGGCGTCGTCCACGCCACCGTCGCCGCCATGCAGACCCTGGGTGCCGAGCCCCGCCGCATGGTCGCCGTCGTCGGCCCCTGTATCGCCCAGGCCTCCTATGAGGTCGGCGCCGACTTCCAGGACCGGTTCGACCACCACGCCCCCGGCAGCGCCCGCTTCTTCGCGCCCGGGGCCGCGGCCGACAAACGCCTGTTCGACCTGCCCGCCTTCGTCCTCTGGCGTCTGGGACAGGCCGGCGTCGCCGACGCCGCCTGGACGGGCGATGACACGCGCGTGGACGCGGCGCGGTTCTATTCGAACCGGCGGGCGTTTCTGGCGGGGGAAGCCGATTTCGGCCGGCTGATGAGCGCGATCAGCCTGGGCTGACCGGGCGAGCGATTCAGCCCGCCATCGCCATTTCGGGCACGCGCGTCACTTCGCGCCAGGCCTGCGGATTGGCCAGCAGTGCCCGGACCAGCAGGTTGTTGATGGCATGACCCGCCTTGACGCCCTCATAGCGGCCCAACAGGGGCGCGCCGAGCACATACAGGTCGCCGATGGCGTCCAGCGCCTTGTGCTTGACGAACTCGCGCTCCATCCGCAGCCCGCCCGGGTTCAGGATCTGGTCGCCGTCGATGACCACGGCGTTCTCCAGCGAACCGCCGCGAGCCAGACCGGCGCGGCGCAGGGCCTCTACCTCATGGGCGAAGCCGAAGGTGCGGGCGGCCATGATCTCGTTGCGGAAGGTTTCCTCGTCGACGACGAAGTCCACCACCTGATTGCCGATCACCGGCGTGTCGAAGTCGATCTCGAAGCGCATCTCATAGCGGTCGCAGGGCAGCAGGGCGGCGGACTTGTCGCCTTCCTGGACCCGGATCGGCTCGAGGATCTCGATATAGCGGACCGGGGCCTCCTGGCGGCGGAAGCCGGCGCGGTCCAGCAGCTGGACGAACTGCAACGCGGAGCCGTCGAGGATCGGCAGCTCGGGGCCGTCCACCTCGACCACGGCGTTCGACACGCCCAGGGCCGCAAAGGCCGCCATCAGATGCTCGATGGTCGACAGCCGGACGCCGGCGGCGTTCTCGATCATGGTGTTCAGCCGGGCGTCGACAACGGCCTCGCCGGACACCGGAATACGGTTGTCGCGATCCTTGATGTCGGTGCGCACGAAGACGATGCCGGTTCCGGCCGGAGCCGGACGCACGGCCAGACGCACCCGGTCGCCCGTGTGCACGCCCACGCCCGCGATAATCGCAGGGGCGACGGTCGTCTTCTGGCGATGGTCGTTTCTGACCGACAAACTCAAACTCGCTGCAGTTCTTGCGCCCCGCCTCTGTGTGCGGAGTTCGCCCCACGAACCGTCTACCGGCCCTGCCGCAAGCGCGAAATGAAAGTCGGGTTTCGAATTGTTTCGGTTTCGGTAACTGTTTCGCCCAGGTGGCGAGGAGCGGGTCTTGGGGCTTAGGGAACGGCAGGCCGCGTGCCGGGCGCAACGCCCCGCCACCCTCTTGCCAGCGAAAAGGGCGGCCCTTGCGAGCCGCCCTTCCCTAATACCTAAACCCTAAACCCTAGTTGGCCAGGCGTCTCAGGAAGGACGGGATTTCGAGGTCATCCTCGGCCTCGCCCAGTTCCGGCATCGGCTGCGTCTGGCTGGTGGCGCGCATTTCGGTCGTGCGCGACTGCGGCGGGTAGGTCGGCTGCGCCGGCTGGCGCTTGCCGCGGCCGAACAGGCTCCAGCCCGACTTACGGTGATCGCGATCGTCATAGTCCTCATGCGCCGGCTCTTCGTGCCGGGGCTCGGACTGGGCGGCAGCGGCGCGGTCCATATAGAGGTCGCCCTGGGCCACCGGCGCGGTGGTTTCGGCGGCCGTGCGGCTGCGCGGCGCGGACTCATATTCCTCGACCCACGGATCGACGATCGGCTCGAGCGTGCGCTCTTCGGCGACGTGGATCACCGGCTCGGGCCGCGGCTCAAAGCGGGGCTCGGGGGCACGGGCTGCGGATCCGTAGGCCGACTGGCTCGACTGAAAGGTCGGAACGACCGGAGCGGCTTCCGCCTGACGCGGCGCTTCCGCACGGACCGGCTCACGCAGGGGCTCGTGACGCACCGGCTCGGCGCGCGACGCGGCATGGGCCGGGGTCGGGCGACGGGCGTCGAAAGCGGAGGTCGTGGTGTTGGGCGTGCCCTTGACCGCGGCCAGGTCTTCCATGCCGGTGGCCACGACGGAGACGCGGATCTTGCCGTCCAGGGCCGGGTCGAAGGCGGCGCCGAAGATGATGTTGGCGTCGGCGTCCACCTCGCCGGCGATGGCGTTGGCGGCCTCGTCGACTTCCAGCAGGGTCATGTCCATGCCGCCGGTGATGTTCACCAGCACGGCCTTGGCGCCCTTCAGCGACGTCTCGTCCAGCAGCGGGTTGGCGATGGCGTTCTGGGCCGCCATCAGGGCGCGGTCGTCGCCCGTAGCCTCGCCCGTGCCCATCATCGCCTTGCCCATCTCGGACATGACGGCGCGGACGTCGGCGAAATCGAGGTTGATCAGGCCCGGCAGGATCATCAGGTCGGTGATCGAGCGCACGCCCGAGTGCAGCACCTGGTCAGCCATGCCGAAGGCATCGGCGAAGGTCGTGCGCTCGTTGGCGACGCGGAACAGGTTCTGGTTCGGAATGACGATCAGGGTGTCGACGTAGCGTTGCAGCTCGGCGATGCCCGCATCGGCCAGACGCATGCGGTGGCGGCCTTCAAAGGTGAAGGGCTTGGTGACGACGCCGACGGTCAGGATGCCGCGGTCACGCGCGCATTTGGCGATGACCGGCGCGGCGCCCGTACCGGTGCCGCCGCCCATGCCGGCCGTGATGAAGACCATGTGAGCACCTTCGAGGTGCCCGTAGATTTCCTCGGCGGATTCCTCGGCGGCATTCATGCCGACCTCGGGATGGGCGCCGGCGCCCAGGCCCTGGGTGATCGTCTCACCCAGCTGGATGCGGCGGTCGGTCTTGGCGAACGACAGATGCTGCGCGTCGGTGTTGGCGACGACGAATTCGACGCCTTCCAGACCCGCATCGATCATGTTGTTCACGGCGTTTCCGCCGGCACCTCCGACACCGAAGACAACGATCCGCGGCTTGAGATCCGTGGCTTGAGGACGCACCAGCGAGAGAGACATTCTATTCCGACCTTATCCGACCCTGCCCCTGCAGTCCGATGCGAAACCCCGCAGATTCGCATTGGTTATGAGCGCGTTAAGGAAACGCCCGATCTGCTTAAGAGAGTGTTACCGGATAGGGTGAGTCGCGGCACAAGCCACGATTTTCGTTAACCCTGATCACAGTTTTCCGTGGGCGGACCAACGAAAAAGGGCGGCTCTTGCGAGCCGCCCTTTCCGTCTTGTCTGGATCCGACCGTCTTAGAAGGGACGGTAGTTCAGGCCCACGAAGAAGCGCGTGCCGTAGGGGTCCATGTTGCTGAGCAGGGTGCCGCCCAGGTAGCGCGGCTGCTCGGCGTCGAAGGCGTTGACCACACCGAAGCGGACCGAGAGGTCATCCGCAGCGTTCCAGCGCACCGTGAAGTCGTGACGGGCGAAGTTGCCGGTGTCGTAGGTGTCGTAAGGACGGGTGTCGAGGTTGCCGAGGTTGTCGCGGAAGTTGGTGCTGTCCTGGGCAGTCTGCCAGTCCACGCTCCAGTTGACGCTCCAGACATCGTTCGGCGACCAGGTCAGCGAGGAGGTCAGGCGAACACGCGGGAAGAAGATCGTGCTGCCCACTTCCGTGCCGTCGGTCGGATCGGCGACGTTGGTGAAGTTCTCCTGCTCGATCAGCCACAGACCACCAACGCGGTAGTCGAAGCGACCCATGTTCACGCCGAAGGCTTCTTCGGTGTCCAGCGAGTAACGGGCCGTGAAGTCCAGACCACGGGTGGTCAGGGCGGCCAGGTTGACCGGGCTCTGGATGAAGCCACCGATCGGATCGCCGCTCGGAGCGCCGACGCCGAACGGGATGGTCGGGTTGTTACGGAACACCACGTTGCAGGCATCGGGGTTCAGCGATGCGCCGCTGACGCAGGCGGCGGTCAGGGCGACAGCCGACGGAGACACGATCACGCGGCTCAGTTCAATCTCGTAGTAGTCGAGGATGATGCTGAGGTTCGGGAACCAGCGGGGCTGGAGCACGGTCGAGAAGGTGAAGCTTTCCGACTCTTCCGGCGTCAGGTTCGGGTTACCGGAGTTAACGCCGGCGATGCCGCTGGAGTAGATCGGGTTGTAGTCGTCGAGGTTGGTCGCAGTGGCACCGGCGAAGTCGAAGGTGAAGCCGCGGGCCGTGGCCAGAGCCGTACAGTTGGCGATCCGGTTGGCGCGGACCTCCGGGTTCTGGGCGGCGATCTGCAGGGTGGCGCAGGCGTCGACGAAACCGTTGGCGAAGGTCTGGCTGGCCGGGGCGAAGTTTTCACCCAGGTTCGGCGCGCGGAACGAGGTGTTGAAGCTGGTCTTGAACGAGACGTCGCGGATCGGACGCCACACCAGGTTCACGCCGTACACGTCGCCGGTGCCGGCTGTGGTGTAGTCGAACGAACGGTAGGAACCGCTCAGTTCGGCGTACTCACCCATCCAGCTGTCACGGAACAGCGGGATCGAAAGTTCGGCGAACCATTCTTTCGACTCGTATTCCGCCGGAGCGAAGTCAGCGCCGGTGTTGAGGAACAGCAGGCGGTCGCCGGTACCCCGCGAGCGACCCACGCCCTCGGTGTATTCCTTGCGGTATTCAGCGCCGATGGCCATGCCGATTTCGCCGGCACCCCAGAAGTCCCAGAGCTGGCCGGAGATGACCGCCAGGCCTTGGTCCTGCTGGTTGACGTGGCTGACGGTGATCGCAGCGTCGACATAGTCCAGGGCCGCCTGGCTCTGGTTGCCTTCACCGAAGACGTTCAGCGGCACGCACTGGTCAACAGCGGCCTTGAACTCGGGGTTGGCGTTGTACGAGGTACGGCCGCCGAAGACGTTGCGGACGTAATCGTCCAGGTCGCCCAGGGCCGGGTTCGACCGGTTCAGAGCCTCGATCCGGCGGGCACGGCAGACGATTTCGCCGGGACGGCCGTTGACGATACCGGCGGTGTCCACGACCGCGTCAGCGGCCAGGGCGAAGCGTTGGACGTCAACACCGCGCTCGACGTTCTCGTTGCGGGCTTCGCCCGAAACCCAGGACAGATCCCAGTCGATGTTCTTGATGAAGCCGACCTGGTCCAGGTCGCCGCTCAGCGCGATGACATAGCGTTCGACTTCACGGGTGTTGTCCTGCGTGCGCTGCGGGCCGAACATCGAGTGACGAGCCCACTGGCGCGCCGTCGTGGTGGCCGCGGTACCGTCGGTGTTGGTGTTGGCGGTCCAGTTGGTGACGGTGTTCGCCGTGATGGCGTCCTTCACGTTCTGGGGCAGGTAGGCGTTGTCGGCGTACAGCAGGTCGAACTGCGACACGGCGCGGATCACGTTGGTCCAGTTCGGCAGGTAGGTCTGTGCGGTCGGGCCGACGAGGAAGATGTCGAAGAAGGTCGGCTGCGAGATGTCGAACGTGTCTTCGGTGATGAACTTGTATTCAACCGACAGGTCGACGTTGTCAGCGACGGCGAAGTTGGCACCGACCTGGTAGCGTTGCGAGGTCGACTCCGGAACGCGCGACTCCTGACCGAAGTTGTTCGGGTTTTCACCGTCGCCGCCGATGTTCAGCGTGCGGTTCGAGCCGACGTTGCCGATGCGCTGGCCGAAGTTGGCCAGGCGAGCCGTGTTGCCCTCGTAGACGTAGGTCCGGGTGGGGTCCAGGCTGTAGCAGTTGGCGCTGGTCAGAGCGGTACACGAGGCCAGCGGCACATCGGGATCGCTCAGCGGGCTCGGACGCTGCGAGTTGGCAAGCGTGGTCTGGCCCCAGCGCGGACGCGACAGGGTGCGGACGCCGCTGAACACGGCGTTGTCCAGCATGCCGTCGTAAGTCGCGTTGGTCGGATCGGCGTCGATGCCGACGAAGGCGTGCGCGGCTTCCAGCCAGTCGATGTCCAGGCTGCCGACGCCGTCGATGTCTTCGTACTCGGCGAAGGCGTACAGGTTCAGGCGGTCGTCCAGCAGGTTCGTGCCGATCAACGCCGAGATGCGGCGGTTGGCTTCACCACCCTGGTTGATCATGCCGTAGTTGGCATCGATTTCCATGCCTTCGAAGTCGCGGCGCAGCTGGAAGTTCAGCACGCCGGAGACGGCGTCAGCGCCGTAAACCGACGAGGCACCGCCGGTGACGATTTCGATGTTCTCGATCAGCAGGCGCGGGATGGAGTCGACGTCGACGGCCAGGTTACCGGCGGCGGCACCGACGTGGCGACGACCGTCGACCAGGGTCAGCGTCCGGCCGGTGCCGAGCGAGCGCAGGTTGGCGAACGACAGACCACCGTCGTTCAGGTTGGAACCGGTCGTGTCCGACGGAACCAGCGAGTTCGACAGGGCCGGGATGGTGGCCAGGTAGTCGACGACGGTCGACTGACCGGTGCTCAGCAGGGCTTCGCGCGAAACCTGGATGAGCGGGGTCGGGGCGTTGGTCGGGTCACGACGGATGCGCGAACCGGTGACGACGACTTCGTCGATCTCGGTGGCTTCACGATCGGACTGACCCTGAACGTTGACGCCCGGAAGCTGGTCCTGGGCGAAGGCCGGAGCCGTGACGGCCATGACGCCCGCGAGGATCGTCGTGCCAAAGAGGTACTTGCGCTTGAGAAGCATGGTGATTGGGCCCCAACCGTTGTGGATGCAATACGCAGCGTCCGCCGGATGACGGATTCTGCTTCGGACCTTCACGCTAGCAGCTAAGGCGGCAACGGCAAGGGATTGTGGCGGCTTGGCGACCACTCTGGCCGCACGTTGTTACAATCCGGACACAGTCTCGCCATGTCGGGGAAATCGCGCGGCTGGCACTCGCGTGAACGTGCCGTGGCTCAAAGGTTTTCGCGTAACCAGCCGGCCGCGCGGGCCACAATCCCGCCGCGGTGCACACGGGGAGCATCTGCGGCGGAAATCTGGCGCGACATCAGCTTGCGGGCCGATACGGCTTCCCGCGGCCCATAGGCGGCGCGGAGCAGAACACCGGCCGCCGAACAGAAGGCCGGACCCGAGGCCGCGTCGGCCAGGTGGGGCGCGCGCTGCGGTTTGCCGAGCCGGACCGGGCGGTCAAACACCCGGATCGCCAGCTCACGGACGCCGTTCAACTGGCTGGCCCCGCCCGTCAGCACCAGACCGGCACCGGGCTCCATGCCCACGCCGGCGTTACGAAGCCGGTCGCGCAGCAGTTCAAGCGTCTCCTCGACCCGCGGGGCGATGACGGTCTTCAGCATGGCGCGCTGGACAAAGATCGGGCCTGCGGAGGCGTCCTCGCCGCGCGGCGGGGCCTCCAGCATCTCGCGGTCCTCATGGGCATTGGCCATGGCCGAGCCGTGGAGGGTCTTGAGCCGCTCCGCCCCGGCCCGCGAGGTCGACAGGCCGCGTGCGATATCGGCGGTGACATGATCGCCGCCGACGTTCAGGCTTTCGATATGCAGCAGCGACCGTCCGCCCCAGACCGCCGCCGAGGTCGAGCCGCCGCCCATGTCGATGCAGACGCAGCCGAGATCCATCTCGTCGTCTTCCAGCGCCGCGAGGGACGACACCACCGGCGCCGCCGCCACGCCCTGGAGATCGAGGTGGGCCAGCTCCAGGCAGTGGCTCAGGCCGTTGAAGGCGCTCTCGGCCATGGACACGACCAGCAGGTCCAGTCCCAGCGAATGGCCCCGCATCGAGCGCGGATCATGGACCCCGCGCGCGCCGTCGACCGACCAGGCGATCGGCAGGACGTGGATCGGCCGGCGATTGGGCAGGCGGATCTGGGCCAGGGCCATGCCGATGGCCCGCGCCAGGTCTGCGTCCCCGACCGGGGTGGCTCCGAGCGAGACCCGGGCCTGCACGCGATGGCTGGCCATCTGGCCGATGGCCGTGGTGACGACGACGCCCGAGACCGGCGAGCCGGCGGCCCGCTCGGCCCGCTCGACGGCATGACCGATGGCCTGGGCGGCCTCATCCATATTGACGATGCCGCCGCCGCGCACGCCGCGCGACTGGACATGCCCGGCGCCGGCGACCCGGATGGTGCGGTCAGCATGGCGCACGCCGTCCGCCTTCATGATGAAGCAGGCGACCTTGGACTGGCCCAGGTCGAGGGCGGCCACCACAGGCGCGCGACCGGGCGTTTTCCCCACGCCGTCCACAGACTTGTCCACAGCACGTCCGGCCATCAGTCGCCCCTCACTCTACGCTTCGCCGGCGGAGGGCCGGACGGCGACCTCCTCGGGCGTTCTCAGGTCAATACGGGCGAAGCCCAGCTCCAGCAGCCGCTCGCGCTGGTCCAGGGCGTCGAGCTGGATCAGCGCCGCCTCCTGGTTGGACGCGGGAAGCTGGATCAGGCTGCCGTCCTTGAGCCGCAGGTCCCAGCGGCGTTCATCGACGCGCACCAGGGCGTCGACCCGGCTGGCGAGCCGCGGACGCTGGGCGATCAGGGGCAGAACCTCGGAAGCGGCCTGTTCGGCACCCTTGCCGACGACCAGTGGCAGGTTCGGATAGCGGCCGGCGTCGGCCCCGGCGATAACCTGGCCGTGACTGTCGATGACCTGGTTGACGCCGCCGGTCTGCCAGACGGCCAGCCGGTCATGCTCGATGACATGGACGATCAGAGTGTCGGGCAGCAGGCGCACCACCCGCGCGGACTTGACCCAGCCGATCTGCTCGACCCGCTCGCGCACGGCGTCGAGGTCGATGGAGGTCATCGGCTGATCGGCCGAAAGCTGTACGGCCTGCTGGATGGCGCGCGTGGCCTCGGGGCTCTCGCCCTCGATGAAGACCTTCTCGAGTTTCAGGCCGAGGCCGGCGGTCATACCGTCCACGCCATGGCCGATCGAGGCGCCGATGCGCTCGGCCCGCGCGCCGGTCGCCAGAACGCCCGCCAGCAGCAGCACGCCGGCGGCGATTGAAATCACGACTGCGCGGGGGGACAGATCCAGTCGGCCCAGCGCCGCCAGCTTGCCCGGGGTTGCGGGAGCGTTGCGGGGCACGCGACCGCGTCCCTGGGATTTGGGAGCCGCGCCGCGTTTTGCAGGCTGGTTCGAACTCTGTCGCCGACCGCCGCGAACTACCGCGGGCATGAGGCGTCCTCCACCATCCAACGTACCAGGGCTTTGTAGTCCATCCCCACATGGGCGGCCTGCTCGGGACTGAGCGAAGTCGGGGTCATGCCGGGCTGGGTATTGACCTCCAGAAGGACCAGTTCGTCCTTAACATCGTCATAACGAAAGTCGGATCGGCTCACCCCGCGGCAGCCCATGGCGGTGTGCGCCAGCTCCGATTCCCGCAGCGCCGCCTCGAACACATGGGGCGGCAGAACCGCCGGCAGGACGTGGCTGGAGCCGCCCGGCGCGTATTTGGCCTCATAGTCATAGAAGCCCTTGGCGGGCGTGATGTCGGTGATGGTCAGAGCGCGCGGTCCCGACTTTTCCCCAAGAACCGTGACGGCCAGTTCCTTGCCGGCGATGAAGGGCTCGACCATCACCCGCTCGCCATAGGTCCAGCTCGACTCGCCCGGTGCCGCGCAGGGCGGTTCGCCCTCGCGCACCACATAGACCCCGACCGAGGAACCCTCGGCGTTCGGCTTGATCACATAGGGTGGCGGGATGACGTGGGTGCGCGACACGACATGCCGGTCGAACAGCCCACCACCCGGCACCACGACGCCCGCTGCCTTGAGCACCGCCTTGGACTTCTCCTTGTCCATGGCCAGGGCCGAGGCCAGCACGCCTGAATGGGTATAGGGAATGCCCAGCGTCTCGAGCACGCCCTGGACGCAACCGTCCTCGCCCCATTCGCCGTGCAGGGCATTGAAGACGACATCGGGCTTCAGTTCGGCCAGCACCTGGGCGAGGTCGCGCCCGGCGTCGACACGGCTGACGCAGGCGACCTGACCCTCCAGGGCATCGGCACAGCCCCTGCCCGACGTCAGCGACACCTCCCGTTCGGACGACAGTCCGCCCATCAGGACAGCGACGTGCAGGTCGGAAAAGGGGCGGCTCATGACGGACTCCGGATCAACCGACCAGTTGCCGCAGATGTCCTTAACAACGCCTCAACCTTGTTGCGCCCAGCCCCGGATAAAGTCGTGCTGATCCGACCAGTCGGCCCAGACGGCCCCGGCCCAGCGGCGCACGGCGGCGCGATGGGCATCGGGCGCTTCGGCTTCGACAACATCGGCCACCGTCAGGGTGTAGTCGCCGCGCGGCGACAGTTCGGGCAGATCGCCCTTGCGGGCGGCGAAGCCCAGCATGGCCGTATTGGCCGCCTCCCCTTCCAGCCCCTGTTCGATCTGCACCATCAGCCGCGCCAGATGCAGGCCGACCGACTGGATCGCCCGCCGCGAGCCGTCGCCCGGATGCTGAACCGCCCAGGCGTCGACGCTGAGCCGGTGCACGGCCATCAGGCCGGGATCGGAATACTCCCGCGCCATCACCGCATTGAACGCGGCCCAGCAGGCGGGCGATGAGGTCATATAGGCGTGGACCGGCCCCTCGATGGCCGGCAGGCGCGAGCCGCAGCCCGGGCAGACGGCGATCTCAGCCGGGCCGGCCAATGCGCTTGATTTCCCAGTCCAGCTGGACGCCCGTCTTGGCCAGCACATCGGCCCGCACGGCGTCGCCCAGCCCCTCGATATCCGCGGCGGTCGCCTCGCCGGGAGTGATCATGAAGTTGGAGTGGAGCTCGCTGAACATGGCCCCGCCGCCGGTCGCCCTGAAAAGCTTCCCGCGCCAGCCCGCCTCATCGACCAGCTTCCACGACGAATGGCCGGGCGGGTTCTTGAAGGTCGAACCGCCGGTCTTGTCGCGGATCGGCTGGGTCTGTTCGCGGCGCGAGGTGATTTCGGCGATACGGGTGGCCACGGCCTCGGGATCGTCTGGCGTGCCGCGATAGGTGGCCTCGATCCAGATGATGTCGGCCGGTGCCTCGGAGTGGCGGTAGGTGTAGCCGAAATCGGCCAGCGCATAGTCGACCCGCTCGCCCGACCGCGTCAGACCCCAGGCCGAAACCAGAATGTCCTTGGTCTCCGCACCGTAGCAGCCGGCATTCATGGTCAGGGCCCCGCCGATGGTCCCCGGAATACCCGCATAGAACTCCAGCCCGCCGAGCCCCGCCTTCGCCGAGGCCCGCGCCACCATGGAGTCCAGCGCGCCGGCGCCGGCGGTGATGGCGTCGCCGTCGGTCGTGATGCTTGCGAAGGGCCGTCCGGCCAGCCGGATGACCACGCCCTCGACGCCGCCGTCGCGGACGATGACGTTTGAGCCGACGCCCAGCACCGTAACCGGCACGGCGGGGTCGAGCGCCTTCAGGAAATCGGCCAGATCATCGGCGTCCGCCGGAATGAACAGCGCGTCGGCGTTTCCGCCCACCCGGAACCAGGTGAACGGCCCAAGCGGCTCATCGCGCAGCAGCTTGCCGCGGACCTCGGGCAAGGCGCTCAACCCAGCCCCTCCAGCTGCCCCGGCAGGGCATAGGCCCACTGGGTGATGTCCCCTGCCCCCAGCAGGACCACCAGATCGCCGTCCTTCGCCTCGGCGGCGATCACGCCGGGCAGGGCCTCGACGCTTTCCAGCGGCTGCACCGACCGGTGGCCGAAGCGGCGGATGCCCTCGACGAGGGCGTTCTTGTCGATCCCCTCGATCGGCGTCTCGCCCGCGGCATAGACGTCGGCCACGAACACGGCGTCGGCGTCCGAGAAACAGGTGGAGAACTCCTCCATCAGGGATTCCAGCCGGGTGAAGCGGTGCGGCTGGACCACGGCTATGACCCGGCCCTCGGCGACCTGACGCGCGGCCTTCAGCACGGCGGCGATCTCGACCGGGTGGTGGCCGTAGTCGTCGACGATCCGGACCCCGCCGACCACACCCGTGGTAGTGAAGCGCCGACGGACGCCGCCGAAGCCGGCGAGACCCGCGCGGATCGAGTCGTCCGAAACGTCCAGTTCGCGCGCCACGGCAATGGCCGCCAGGGCGTTGGCGACATTGTGCCAGCCGGCCATGGGCAGATGCAGGCCGGTGATCCGGATCGGCTCGTCCAGGGCCGCCAGCCCCTGCGGCTGGATCACGACGTCGAAGCGGCAGCCGTCCGGCTTCATCTCGACATTGTCGGCCCGGACCATGGCCTGCGGATTGACGCCATAGGTCACCAGCCGCCGGTTATCGATCGAGGCCACCAGCCGCTGAACCTCTGGGTGGTCGAGGCAGACGGCGGCGAAGCCGTAGAAGGGGATGTTCTCGACGAAGTCCACGAACGCCTTCCGCACCCCGTCGAAGTCGCCGTAGTGATCGAGGTGTTCCGGGTCGATGTTGGTGACGATGGCCACCGTCGACTTCAGGCGCAGGAAACTGCCGTCGCTCTCGTCGGCCTCGACCACGATCCAGTCGCCGTCACCGACCTTGGCGTTGGTGCCATAGGCGTTGATGATCCCGCCGTTGACCACCGTCGGGTCCAGCCCGCCGGCGTCCAGAATGGCCGCCACCATCGGGGTCGTTGTCGTCTTGCCGTGGGTGCCCCCGACCGCGATCGAGAACTGCAGCCGCATCAGCTCGGCCAGCATCTCGGCCCGCCGCACCAGCGGGATCCGCCGCTCGCGGGCCACCATCATCTCGGGATTGGTCGGCTTGACCGCGGTCGAATAGACCACCGCCGAGACGCCGTCGCCGATGTGCGCCGCATCGTGGCCGATGAAGATCCGCGCGCCCAGCTTCTCCAGCCGTTCGGTATTGGCCGACGCCTTGGCGTCCGAGCCCTGCACCGAATAGCCGATCTTGAGCATGATCTCGGCGATCCCGCTCATGCCGATGCCGCCTATGCCCACGAAATGGACGGGGCCGAGGTCGAACGGAACGGGGCGAAGACGAGCGATCATCCCAGCGGATTAGCAAGGGTCGCGGCGGAATGCGACACCCGGCAACTGGCAAGACCGCCGGATAGACCTAAGTCGCTAGGAGACGCGACCGAATCTATCGATCCGGCTCTCGACGTACGCCTCAAGATCAGGGTGACCTCTGAATATCGCTTCGGTGATCTTGCCGATCTCGCCGATGGCGGCGCCCGACTGCATCTTGATGTTACGGCCGTCGTTCCCCGGCGCGAGCTCCCCGACCATGACGCCCATTTCGCCGAGCTCCCGGCTGGCCCTGTAACAGGCGTTCAGCACCAGAACGGCCAGTTCCCTGTCCATGCCCTCAGTCCTCAGCCACGAAATCCTGCGCGAACTCGGGGGAGTCCTCTTCGCCTGCCAGCAACGGCGCATCGTCTTCGTCCGAGGCGCGCGACGGATCCGGCACCTCGAAGCCGACGGGAATCGACAGGTCCAGCAGCCCCGCCGCCTTCATCTCCTGCACGCCGGGCAGGTCGTACAGGTTGGACAGGCCGAAATGCTCCAGGAAGCGGTCGGCGGTGCCATAGGTGACCGGCCGTCCCGGCGTCCGCCGCCGCCCGCGCAGCCGCACGAACCCCATCTCCAGCAGCAGGTCCAGCGTCCCCTTGGACAGGGACACGCCGCGCACGCTCTCCACCTCGGCCCGGGTGCAGGGCTGGTGATAGGCAATGATGGCCAGGGTCTCGAGGGCCGCCTTCGACAGCCGGCGCGGCTCCTCGCGTTCCTCGGTCATCAGGAAGGACAGGTCGGGCGCGGTGCGGAACTGCCAGCGGTCGGCCACGCATTCCAGCTCAACGCCACGGCCATGATAGCGTTCGCGCAGGGCCGATATGGCCCCGCCGACGTCGGCCCCCTCGGGCAGCCGCCGCGCGATCTCGGCTGCCGACAGCGGGCCCGCGGCCGCGAACAGCAGGGCCTCGACGCGGCGCTCGATCTCTCCGTGGTCGGGGGCGAACTGGATCACGGCACCAGCTCCAGCACCTGGCCCCGTCCGCGCTGCTTCAGATACAGGTCCGCGAAGGCCTCGGCCTGTTTCACATCCATCGCCCCCTCCTTCACCAGCTCCAGACTGGCGGACAGGGTCGAGGCGGTAAAGCTGGCCTGGGTCGGGCCATCCTCGCCCCGCCGGGCCGGGGCCACCTGCTCCAGCGGGGTCCACTGCTCAAGCCGGGGCAGGACGTCACGCAGCCAGTCGCGCGCCGCCTCCAGCCCGAAGGCCTCGATCCGCTGGCCGGGATTGTAGTGGCGCTGCTCCTCGCGCCGGCGCTGGGTCACATAGGCGGCCATCAGTTCGTACAGGCTGGCGTCGACGCGATCGGACGGCACGATCACCGTCGCCTGCGGGTCGCCGCGGGCAAAGACGTCGCGCTTCAGCTGCGGCCGGGCCGTGATCGCCTCCACCGCCTTGCGCATCGCCTCCAGCTTCTGCAGCCGGAAGGCCAGGGCCGCAGCCATCTCCTCGGCCGGGATCTCGTCGCCCTTGCCCTTTTCGGTGCGCGGCAACAGCAGGCGCGACTTCAGATAGGCCAGCCAGGACGCCATCACGAGATAGTCGGCCGCCAGCGAGAAATTCCTGCGCCGTGCCTCGTGCACGAAGGCCAGATACTGCTCCGCCAACCTGGTGATCGACAGCTTCAGCAGATCGACCTTCTGCGTCCGCGCCAGCGCCAGCAGCACATGCAGCGGCCCTTCATAGCCGTCGAGATCGACGACGAAGGCTTCGCGCTCATCCACCTGTTCGGCGGCGGTGAAGTCGAGGTTGGGCTGGAAGGCGTCGGTCATGCCTGCGCCTCCCCCACGTCAGGCCCCCGCGCCGCATCGAGCTTTCCGGCCATCAGGGCGTCGAACCTCAGGCGGGCCTCGAACGGGTCCAGTGGTTCGGCCGTGTGGACGATCCGGGCCATGGCCGCCGCCGCCCGCTTCGCCGCCCCGCCCTTCAGCCGGCCGGTTCCTTCGGCGACCTGACGCATCTCGTCGAGGTCGCCATTGCAGTGCAGGACCACATCGCAGCCCGCCTTCAGCGACGCCTCGGCCCGGTCACGCAAGCTTCCCGACAGCGCCTTCATCGACAGGTCGTCCGTCATGATCAGACCGCCGAAACCGAGATGCGCCCGCATCAGCTTCACGGCCTTCCTCGAGGTCGTGGCCGGCCGCTTCGGGTCGATGGCGTCGAACACCACATGGGCTGTCATGGCCAGCGGCATGTCCGACAGCGCCTTGAAGGGCGCGAAATCCCAGCCGTCCAGGGCCGCGAAATCCGCATGCACCACCGGCAGGTCATGGTGGCTGTCGGCGAAGGCCCGGCCATGTCCCGGCATGTGTTTGATCACCGGCAGGACGCCCCCGGCCAGCATCCCCTCCGCCGCCGCCCGCCCCAGCTGGGCCACAGTCGCCGGGTCATGGGCATAGGCCCGGTCGCCGATGATGTCGTGGGCGCCCGGCACCGGAACATCCAGCACCGGCAGGCAATCAACATTGATCCCGACCGCCTTCAGGTCATGCGCCATCAGCCGGGCCCCGAGACGGACCAGCTCGCGGGCCGTCAGCACGTCGTTGGTCGCCTTCAGATAGGCCTCGCCGGGCGGATATTTCGGCCAGTGCGGCGGTCCCATCCGCTGCACCCGGCCGCCCTCCTGGTCGATCAGGACGGGGGCTTCCGCGTCGCCGATACTGTCCCGCAGTTCAGCGGTCAGGGACCGCACCTGCTCCGGGCTGTCGATGTTGCGGCGGAACAGGATGAACCCCCACGGCCGCGCCTCGGCGAAGAAGGCGCGTTCCGCCTTCGTCAGCCGATGGCCGCTACAGCCGTAGATCGCCGCCGTGGTCACCGATCGGTCAGCGCACGAAACAGTCGCCGCCGGCGGCCTTGATCGCGTTGCACAGGCCGGTCGCCTGGTCGCGGCTCAGGCCGGTGACGGTGGTGCGATAGACGGTCGAACCGTTCGAGGCGGTCACCTCCTGCACCCGCTTTTCAGCGCCGGCAGTGAACTGCGGATAGCGGCCGACCATCGCAGCGAACTCGCGGTCCGCCAGACTGGGGGTCGAGAAGGCGCCGATCTGGACGCCCGAGGTTCCGCCGACGGTGGCCGGGGCACGGGGCTCGGTCTTGGCCGGCGGCGGCGTCACGGGCGTCGGACGCGGCGCGACGGGCGCGGTCGTTCCGGCCGGAAGCGGCGCGGGCCGCGGCTGGGCCGTCTCCGGCGGCGGCGTGAAGGTCGGGGCGGCGGTGGGGGCCTCGGCCGCGTCATAGACGTCGATACCGGCCTCCGGATCGACCGGCTGGGCCTCCAGGGGCGCGTCGGCCTTCATGACCACGACCGGCGTGCCGACGGCCGGCGGCGCGTCGTTCGAGGAGCGCGGCCCGGCGCGGTAATAGACCACCACCGCAATGATCAGGACCAGCAGCACCACGCCTGAGATGATCAGCGTCATCGGCGGTGCCTTGGCCCCGCCGCCTCCGCCACCGGCCCGGCGCGGATCATAGCCGCAGCGGTTGAACGGCAGGTCATCGTCGGTCGGCGGCGTATAGGCGCCCCGGTCGCGGCCCTGGTTCGGACGATAGGGATCTTCGTTGGACATGGCCGCGCCTCATGGATCCACGCGAATCGGCGCGCGGAACGGTCACTGTATCCCGGTCCGAGTCCTTTTTCAGGCCGGGACAAGCGGGAACGGCTGCAATCCCCTACAAATCCAGCGCCAGATCGAGGCTGAACAGCTTCCTGTGTTCCTCGATCGCATACCGGTCGGTCATGCCGGCGATGTAGTCGCACACCGCCCGGGCCCGTTTGGCCTCGTCCGCCACATCGGCCCGCCCCGACCATTCGGGCGGCAGGGTGCCCGGATCGGCCATGAACAGCTGGAACATTTCCGCGAGGATGCGCCGCGCCTGGCTGCGGGTGCGGTTGACGCGATAGTGGCGGTACATCCGCTCGAACAGGAATTTCCGCAGCACGCCCAGATCGGCCAGCATGCCGGGCGAAAACGCCACCAGCATACGGTCGGCGGTGCGCACCGCCTCGGTCGAGCGGATACCGGCCGCCTCGATCCGCGCCTCGGTCTCGGCCAGCACGTCCTCGACCATGGCCCCGATCATGCGCCGCACGGCCTCGATGCGGATCATCCGGTCGTCGATGTGCGGCCAGTCCCTGCGCACCCCGTGCAGCACCGGCCCGATCAGCGGCACATCGGCCAGGTCGTCGAGGGTGAACAGGCCCGCCTGCACCCCGTCGTCGACGTCGTGATTGTTATAGGCGATGTCGTCCGCGATCGCCGCCGCCTGCGCCTCCAGCGAGGCGAAGGTCCCCAGCCGCAGGTCCCAGCCGGGCGCATAGTCCGCGATCGCCTTCCAGGCCGGCTCATGCAGACGGTGCGACACCGGCCCGTTGTGCTTGACCACCCCCTCGACGGTCTCCCAGCTCAGGTTCAGCCCGTCGAAGCCCGGATAGCGCTCCTCCAGCTTGGTCACGACGCGGAAGGTCTGGACGTTGTGGTCGAACCCACCCCACGGCTCCATCTGCGCCTGCAGTTCGTCCTCGCCGGCGTGGCCGAACGGCGGGTGGCCGAGGTCGTGCGCCAGCGCCACCGTCTCGGCCAGGTCGCTGTCCAGCCGCAGGGCGTGGGCCAGGGACCGCGCGATCTGCGCCACCTCCAGCGAATGGGTCAGGCGGGTGCGGTAGTGGTCGCCCTCATGCGCCACGAAGACCTGGGTCTTCTCCTTCAGCCGGCGGAAGGCCGTCGCGTGGATGATCCGGTCGCGGTCACGGGCATAGGCATTGCGCGTCCGGCTGATCGGCTCGGGCGTCAGCCGGCCGCGGCTGTGTTCGGGGTATTCGGCATAGGGCGCGCGTTCGGGGATCAAGGTCAGCCGCTCTTTCGGGTCCGGGCCTTTGCGATCGGCCCTGAACGCCTCATATACCCCCCGTGAGCACCGTCCAATCCGAACCCCTGTTCCAGATTTCGCCGGCCGGCGGCGGTCACGGCCTGTCGCTGTCCGACAGCGCCGCCAGACGGCTGGCCGAGCTGGGCGCGGCCGAGGGCCATCCGGTCCTGCTCCGCGTCGCCGTCGACGGCGGCGGCTGCTCGGGCTTCCAGTACCGGTTTGAACTGGTCGAGGCCGCCGAGGCCGACGACATCCGCATCGCGACCGCCGGCCAGGCCGCCGTGGTCGACCCCGTCTCCCTGCCCTTCCTCAAGGGCTCGGAAATCGCGTTTGTCGATGACCTCGCCGGCGCGCAGTTCGTGGTTCGCAATCCGAATGCGGCGTCAAGCTGCGGGTGCGGGGTCAGCTTCTCGATCTAGCCCATCGTTCAGCCACTTAGGCATCTGCCAAAATAAATCTTGCTATTAGGACATTTCCTAATTAGCGTTCTTCCTATGAACATGCTGTTCAAGGCCCTCTCGCATCCGGTCCGACGCCGCATCATCGACATGCTGCGCAGGGGGCCAATGGCGTCCGGCGACATCGCCGCCGCCTTCGACATGAGCTGGCCGACGATCACCGGCCATCTCAACGCCCTGAAGGAAGCCGGTCTGGTCTCGCCCGAGCGCGAGGGCGCATCGATCCGCTACCGGCTCGAGATATCGGCCGTGGAGGAGGCGCTCGCCTTCCTGCTGGCCATGACCGGCGCGGGCCGGACCGAAACGGGAGACAAGACATGACCACACCGCGCAACACCCTTTCGGCCCTGGATCTGGCGACGGGCGTCCTCCCCCTGATCATCGTGGGCCTTGGGGTGTGGACCCTGTTTGCCGGCCCGACCGAACTACTGCCGGTTCACTGGAACGCCGCCGGCCAGGCGGACAACTGGGGCCCGAGGGAAGCCGTCGGCGGCATGGTCCTGGGCCTCGCCCTGCTGACCCTGGTCATCGGCGGTGGCATGGCCCTCGCAGCCGGCCGCACGGCCGATCCCGCCCGCCGACGTGCCCTGCGCTATGCCCAGCTGGTCGTGGTTCTCTGCATCCCGCTCATCAGCCTGCTGATCGCCTCGGCCAGCCTGTCCGGGACCACCGACATCGGCGGTGCCCTGCCCATAGCCCTGATAAGCGTCGTCATCCTGCTGACTGGTGCCTTCCTCGGTCGCGTCGGCCCCAATCCGGTCGTCGGGGTGCGTACGCCCTGGGCCTTCAAAAGCCGGCTGGCGTGGGACCGGTCCAACCGTCTTGCCGGGAGGCTGTTCTTCATCATCGGCCTGGCCGGACTGCTGATCGCGCCCTTCGCCCCCCGCCCCCTCGGACTCTACGCCCTCCTCGCCGCCATCGTCGCCGCCGCACTCCTGGCTGCAATCGAGAGCTGGCGCGTCTGGCGCACCGATCCCGACCGCCAGCCCTTCTGATCCCGATCACCGGAAACCCGCCATGTTCAGCCTGATCCTCGCCGCCGCCCTGATGGACCCGACCGCCACGCCGCTGGTCCTGCCGTCCGAACCCGCACCCCTGCACGCGACCCTGCTGACGCCCGAGGGCCCGACCCGCGCCGTCGCCGTCATCCTGCCCGGCTCCGGCCCGACCGATCGCGACGGCAACAGCCCCGGCGGCCTCGTCGCCTCGACCTATCGCCTGTTGGCCGAAGGTCTGGCCGAACAGGGCGTGGCCACGGTGCGGATCGACAAGCGCGGCGTCGGCCAGAGCGGTCCCGCCATGATCGCCGAGCAGGATCTGACCTTCCAGACCTATATCGCCGACGCCCGCGCCTGGGCCGCCGAGGCGGCCCGCGTGACCGGCCAGCCCTGCGTCTGGCTGATCGGTCACAGCGAGGGTTCGCAGATCGCGCTCGCGGCGGCGCAGGACGGCAACCCCTCGGTCTGCGGTCTGGTGCTGCTGGCCGGGGCCGGTCGTCCCGCCGGGGTGATCCTGCGCGACCAGTTCCGCGCCGGCCTGCCCGAGGCCCTGCTCGCCCCGGCCTTCGCCGCGCTTGACGAACTGGAGGCGGGGCGCACGGTCACCGACGCGCCGCCGGAACTGGCAGCCCTCTTCCGCCCCTCGGTCCAGCCCTATCTGATCTCCTGGATCGGCCTGGATCCGACGGACCTGATCCGGGTCTATGAGGGCCCGGTGATGATCGGTCAGGGCTCGACCGACATCCAGGTGACCACCACCGACTCCGACGCCCTGTCAGCCGCCCGGCCGACGGCCCATCTCGTGGTCTGGGAGGGCGTCAACCATGTCCTGAAGGTCGCCCCCATCGACCGCGCAGGCAACATCGCCACCTATGGCAATCCGAGCCTGCCGCTGGCACCGGGCGTGGTCGACGACGTGGCCGGGTTTATCCTGCAGCCGCGCTAGGCCAGGGTCTCCTGGAAGCGGACGGGGCGGCCGTGCGCCGTCCCGACCAGTTCGCCGTCCTTCATCACCACCCGGCCACGCACGATCGTCGCCATGGCCTTGCCGGTGGCCTCGAAGCCGTCGAACGGCGTCCAACCGCAGCGGCTGGCCATGTCGGCGTGACTGAGGACGTGTTTCGCCTTCAGATCAACGATCGTCAGGTCGGCGTCATAGCCCTCCGCCATCCGGCCCTTGCCGGCGATGCCGAACACCCGGTTGGCGCCGTGCGAGGTCAGGTCGATGAACCGGTCGAGGCTGAGCCGCCCGTGGGCGACATGCGTCAGCATGACCGGCACCAGCGTCTGCACCCCCGGCATGCCCGACGGCGAGGCCGGATAGGATTTGGCCTTCTCCTCAATGGTGTGGGGCGCGTGGTCCGAGCCCAGCACGTCGAACACCCCGTGCTCGATCCCTGTCCACAGCCCGGCGATATGGGCGGCATTGCGGATCGGCGGATTCATCTGGGCGTAGCCCTTGAGCCGCTCATAGGCCTCGTCGCCATCCAGCGTCAGGTGCTGCGGCGTCACCTCGGCGGTGGCCACGTCCTTGTGATCGGCGAGGAAGCGCACCTCCTCCGCCGTCGAGACGTGCAGCACATGGATCCGCGACCCGACCTCGCGCGCCAGCGCCACCAGACGCCGCGTCGAGCGGATCGCGCTCTCGGCGTCGCGCACCTCGGGATGGCTGGTCCAGTCGCCCGGCCGGGCCAGCGGCCGGCGCTCGACCAGCCGGTATTCGTCCTCGGAATGGAAGGTCGCGCGCCGCTTCACATGGCGCAGCACCTCGCGCACCCCGTCGTCGTCGGCGACCAGCAGGGTGCCGGTCGAGGCCCCCATGAACACCTTGACCCCGCAACAGCCCGGCAGACGCTCCAGCTCCGCCAGATATTTCGCATTGTCGTGGGTCCCGCCGATGTAGAAGGCGTGATCGGTCCACATCCGGTCGCGGGCGCGATCCAGCTTGTCGGCCAGGGTGGCCGGATCGGTCGTATTGGGCTCGGTGTTCGGCATTTCGAACACCGCCGTGACCCCGCCCAGCGCCGCCGCGCGGCTGCCGCTCTCGAGGTCTTCCTTCCACTCCAGCCCCGGCTCGCGGAAATGGACCTGGGTGTCGATGACGCCGGGCAGGACGGTCAGGCCCTTCGCGTCCAGGGTCTCGCCGGCGCTCGCCTGCGACAGGTCGCCGACAAAGGCGACCCGCCCGTCGATGACGCCGACGTCGGCCATGCCGCGCCCCGCATGGTTGGCCACTTCGCCGCCGCGGACGATCAGGTCGTATGTCTGGGTCATGCCTCGTCCCTTAGCCCCGGCCGACGCAACGAGCTAGACCGCTGCCCCTGCGGCCAAAAGCTTCCTTGCGGCCACCAGAACCCGGTCGGCCGGAAGGTCATTCATGTGCTGGATGGCCTGGTTCAGATTGGGGTCGATCTTGCGGAACTCGTCGACCGAGCGCGGCCCCCGCACCGCGATCCCGCCCCACGGCCCGTGCTCGGCCTCGTCAGAGGGTCCGAAGGCCGCCACCACCGGCACGCCGGCGGCTACGGCCAGATCGGTCCAGATGGTGTCCGCCCCGACATAGAGCGCCGCCCGGCCGATGGCCGCGACCGTCTCCAGTGGGCCCAACCGGCCCTGCAGTTCCGTCACCCGGTTCCGCGGCAGAGACAGGCGGATGACATGGGCCGTGTCGCGGGCGTTCTCGTCGCCGACCACGATGACCCGGCCGCCTTCCAGCGGTCCGCCGTCGCCGACCAGCGCCACCGCCACCTTGGCGTAGCGCTCGGACGGCCAGACCTTGCCCATCCAGTCCGCGCCGGGACCGATCGCCAGCAGGGGAAGGTCCTCAGCCGGGATCAGGGCGTCCGCGGCCGCGCGCGTCGCCTCGGAGACGAACAGTTTCGGTGCCGGGACCTCCTCCAGCTGCAGCACCCGCGCGGCCTGTTCGACCGCATGGACGCCGGCCTCCCAAGCCCCCCGCACGGCGCGCTTCTGCCGCTTCAGCTTGCTGGACAGGGTGGTGCCGCGCATGTCGACGACCAGCCCCCATTTGGTCTCGCGCACCTTGTTCCAAAGCCCGATCCAGTCCAGCCGGCTGTCGCGCTCCAGAACGATCAGCCGGTCCAGCCGCGGCGTGTCTGCGAACAGTGGCGCGCTCTTCGGCGAACCGACCACGGTGAACCGCGCTTGGGGCATGGCCTCGACCATGTACGCAAGGACGCCCGACGACAGGATCGCGTCGCTCGCGTCCGCCTCGGCGATGTAAAGGATGGGGAACCGTCCCGTCATGGATGCACCGTATACGGATTCTCTCGTTGCAGCAGACGGCATGCGGGCATGGTCCACAGCCGCGACACACCCTATCTGGAGACCATGACAACCCGCATCGCCCGCCTCGACAGCCGCGCCCTGATCCGGGTCTCGGGTCCCGACGCCCGTCCGTTCCTGCACAATCTGCTGACCCAGGACGTCGAGACCCTGGCACCGGGCGAGCTGCGCTTCGGGGCGCTGCTGTCGCCGCCGGGCCGGCTGCTGTTCGACCTGTTCCTGTGGGGCGAGGCCGACGCCGTCGTGCTCGACGCCGCCGCCGACCGTCGTGACGCCCTGCTGCAGCGGCTGGCCATGTACAGACTTCGGGCCCAGGTCACGGTCGAGGCGGACGAGCGGCCAGTCTTTGCGGCCTGGGACGGCGACCTGCCGGAGGGCTTCCTGGCGGACCCCCGCGCCGCCGGCCTCGGCGGACGCTGCACCGCAGGAGAGCCGGCGACCAACGCGGGCGAGGACGACTACAACGCCCACCGCCTCTCACGCGGCGTGCCCGACCCCGCCGCCGACGCGCCGTCCGACAGGACCTATCCGATCGAAGCCAATTTCGACCTGCTGAACGGCATCGATTTCCAGAAGGGCTGTTACGTCGGCCAGGAGACGACCTCGCGCATGAAACGCCGGGGGACCATCAAGACCCGCATGCTGCCGATCGCCTTCGACGGCCCTCCGCCACCCTTCGGTGCCGAGGTGCTGAACGGTGACCTGCGGGCCGGCGAGGTGCTCAGCGGCCGCGAAGGCAGCGCCATGGCCCTGCTGCGGCTGGACCGACTGGAGGGCGTGCTGACGATCGAGGGGCGCGCCGTGACGGTGCGCAGACCGGCATGGATGACTGAGGCGGCAGGCTAGCGTCTGCCCGTTCAGTCGTCGTCCCCGCCCTCCCCCGAACGGCCGCCCCGATGGCAGCGGGCGCAATCGCGGATATCGAGGATCCCCTCTTCCCGATGCTCGGCCAGAATCTGGTCGGGACGGTGCTCATGGCAGCTGAAGCAGGTGTAGCGGGTGAAATCGCCGCCGGTGTGGCAGGTGGCGCATTGAACGTTGTGCGGCCCGGACAGCGGGAAGAAGCGCTGATGATCGAAGGTGGCCGGAGTCCAGCCCTCTGGCGTGTGGCAGGACGAACACTGACCCTGCACACCGCGATGCAGGGCGTTGGTTGGTGCGACATGGCAGGTCGCGCAGCGTGTCCGGGTTTCGGTGCCAAGCAGGTCATGGGAAAAGCGCGGCCCTGACAGATGGCTGAACCGGGGTGCGGCATGCACGGTGTGACAGGCCAGGCAGTCGGTGGTGTTCAGGGCCTGGTGGAACGGTGGGCCCGGGCGTGGTTTCGTCAGGGGGGTGCCCAGGCTGGTCTTCAGCCCGATGGTTGCCACGGCATGACAGGTGGTGCATTTTTCCGCCGCGGCACCACGGAATGGCTGATGGCAGGCGGCACAGGCGACGGGTGGCTCCGAATGGCCGACCGACATCCGGCCGGGGCTGAGCATGGCCGCCGGATAGAGGAAAACGAGAGCGATCAGCACAACCAGGTTGGCGGCGATGATGGCCAGAATCCAGGGCCTCGTCATCGCCAGCTCCAATGCCAGAAGACGGCCAGGATATGGGCCAGGGCAAGGACAGCGAAGGCAAGGGTGACCGGGTAGTGGACCGCACGCCACCGGCGGACGACGTCAAAGGTCAGGCTGTCCCAATGAAGACTCTCCTCAAGCGCCGCCTCTGACAGCCCCTGCGCTCGCAACCGGGTCCGCGCGTCTTCGAGCCGCGCCCGGGCCCGCTTCATCAGGAATTTCCCGGTCAGGCCGCTGGCGATGTTGATCAGCATGGCCCAGACGGCCAGCCAGGCGAGGAGTGCGTTGAAATGAACGCCGGCGTGGACCAGAATCAGGAGCGATCCCGCCCACGCCATTCGCTCGTGCAGACGCAGCAGCCCGGCGGGCGCCGCGACCTTGATCCATTTCCGACGAGCCAGTGAGTAGCCGAAGGACCCGATGATCAGCAGCGTCCCCGGGATGCCCAGCCAGCGACCGATCCAGACCACATGTAGAAGGTGCAGAAGAGCGTCGACCAGAAGCGCTCCGCCGCCCAGGATGAGCAGGGACAGGTAGAAGGGCAGCACCTCGCGGCTGACCAGGTGGGCGCGCCAGCCGTTCATGCGTCGAGCTCCACGGGCGAGGTCGGGATGCAGATGCAGGGCAAGCAGTGGCCCGGTGTCACCTCCCAGTCGGGCGTCTGGCTGTAGCGAACGCGGCCGGAGACCAGACGGGTCTCGCAGCTGCCGCATTGACCGGACCGGCAGCCGGAATCGATGGCGACACCATTGCCCTCGGCGAAGTCCAGCAGGCTGTCGCTGTGACCGCTCCATTCCAATGTCCGCCCGGATCGCAGGAAGTGGACCGGCAAGGCGATGCCCTCACGCTTGATCGGGCCGGCAGGCGGACCGGCGGGGCGTGGAACGGAAGCCGGACCGAAGGCCTCATAGTGCAGATCGACCTCGTCCACCCCGCCAAGGCGGAGGGCCGGGACCAGCGCCTCCATCATCCGGGGTGGGCCACAGACATAGACGGCGCATCGGCCCATGGCCGCCAGAATGGGGCCTACCAGATCGAGGTCGACAAACCCCTCACGGTCATGATCGCGACCCAGAACATCCGTCGGCCGCGGGCCACTGTAGACGACGGTCTGATGGAAGGCCCGACGGGCCTCGAACAAGGTCCGGAGTTCAAGCCCGAAGGCATGCGCGCCGCCGTTCTGGACGGCATAGACGAGATGGACCCTGCGTTCGGGCGCGGCGCGAGCCAGCCAGTGAAGCATGCTGACCATCGGCGTAATCCCGATCCCTCCGGCGATCATCACGACCGGCAGGTCGGAGTCCGGCTCGAGATGGAAGGCTCCCGAGGGGCCACGGACCTGTACCGTATCGCCAACCTGCACATGGTCATGGAAATAGGTGGAGCAGAGGCCCGGCGGCAGCGCCGGTCGCCCCGGCGGAAAGGGGACGCGCTTGATCGTGATCCGGTAACGATCCGATTCCGGCCGATCCGACAGCGAATAGCAACGCACGACCGGACGGTCAGAGCCGGCGACGGTCACCGCCACGGTCAAGAACTGACCGGGCAGGAAATCAGGCAAGGGCAGGCCGTCAACCGCGGCAAGGTGAAACGAGCACTGGGTTCCGTCGGGGTCTTCCAGAACGCGGCGCACGACCCGGAACTCGCGCCAAGGCGCTGCCGCGGCGGGATCGGGAGCGCCCTCGCGGCGAGCCCGACGGCCACTCAGCCAAACCCCCAGGGAGCCCCAGACAACAAGCTGAAGCAGCGCCGCCCAACCGATGTAGCCGAGAAGCTGGAGAGCGGTCATCCGGGAGCCGGAAGCATCCACCGGTGGCGGGTCAGGGCGTGGGATCTGCGACAGCTCTCCATCCGCCGGTCAGGGGAGACCCGGAGGGGCTTCAACCCAGCTCGGGGCGGGAGCTGTGAGCGCATCAGTGCAGATAGGCGATCTTGGTGCGCCGCCGCCTTGTTCCAGCGCAATCCGACCGCAATGACCGCAGCGGCTCAGCCCTCTGTCGGCACCTGCGGCGTCGTAACCTCGCCCCCGTGGACCTGGGGCGGCTCCACCGTGACCTCGGAGGGCCGCACCACGATCTCGGGCGGCACCAGATAGATCATCAGGCCGCCGATGCTGACCGGTGGCCCCTCGACCTGGATCGGCGGTCCCTGGACATGCAGCCCGGGCCCCGCAGGCCCCGGGGCCCAGGTCGTGCGACAGGCTGGACGACGGGCGTAGGCCGCGCGGCCCAGCGGCAATCTGGGATTGATATAGGGCGCCTCCGGGCGGATTTCGCAGGCTCCGACCGGCGCATGCACCGGCGGCGATCGATACCCCGCCACGGGTGAAAACTGCGCCGCCGCCGACGAGACGGGCAGCAGCAGGCCAGCCAGACAGAACAGCACTGACTTCATCGCCGCGTCTCCCCTGGTCGGCGGCGGAAGGACCGGCCACCTACAACATCGTTACCGCGATTGTGGCAAGGAGGTCCAACCCGCGGTCCTGATCCCCCCAGGCGTGGACGACAAAGGCGTCGGAAGCGATCAGAATGAAGGCATGCCCGACTCGCAACGCCGCCTGATCGACCTCAGCCACACCATCGAAGCGGGCATGATCACCTACAAGGGTCTGCCCGCGCCTCTGGTCTGCGATCACCTGAGCCGCGAGGCCTCGCGCGCCAACTATGAGCCGGGGACCGAATTCCAGATCGGGCGGATCGAGATGGTCGGCAATACGGGCACCTATCTGGACACCCCGTTCCACCGTTACGCCGACGGCGAGGACCTGAGCGACGTCGGTCTGGAGCGTATCGCCGCCCTGCCCGGCCTCGTGGTTCGCGTTCCTGAGCTGCAGGCGATCGACGCCGACCGCTTCATCGGGCTCGATGTGCGCGGCAAGGCCTTGCTGGTCCATACCGGCTGGGCCCGCCACTGGCGGACGGATGCCTATTTCGAGGACCATCCCTTCCTGACAGAGGCGGCCGCCGCCTTGCTGGTCGAGGCGGGCGCAGCGCTCGTGGGGATCGACTCCCACAATATCGACGACACCCGCACGCGCGCGCGACCGGCGCACACCCGGCTGCTCGGTGCCGGCATACCGATCTGCGAGCATATGCGCGGGCTGGAACTGCTGCCGGACAGCGGCTTCCGCTTCACCGCGGCCCCGCCGAAAGTGAAGGCGTTCGGGACGTTTCCGGTGCGGGCGTTCGCCGAAGTCGCCTGACGGACACCGCCGCGTTTCAGCACTTGTTGAATTCTTGCGCCGCCTTCTCGACGCCGTTCGCCCATCGGTGATACGTCAAGCGTGCGCAGGGGGCGCATCCCTCAAAGGATCCGTAAAATGTTCAAGGCTTTCGCACGCCGCGCCGTACTGGCGGCCGCCATCTCCGCCGTCGCCTTCGGGACGATGGGCTTCCAGTCCAACGACGGCCAGGACCGTCGCGTCACGATCATCAACGTCACCGGCGTCACCATGACCCATTTCTACGCCTCGAACTCGGGCCGGAATGACTGGGAGGAAGACATTCTCGGTCAGGACGTACTGCCCAACGGTGCCCGGGTCCGGATCAATATCGACGACGGCACCGGTGCCTGCATCTTCGACTTCAAGGCCCGCTTTGCGGATGGCGACGAGCTGATCCGTTACCGCATCAACGTCTGCGAGATCACCGAATACCGCTACACCGCCGGCTGATCATTCAACCGGCTGAAGATCAGGGCCGCGTCTTCCCGGACGCGGCCCTTTTTTGCGCCTGATCCGCTACCCTGCGCCCATGGCCGACTCACTCCACCGCTGCGCCTGGTGCGGGACTGATCCGCTCTATGTCGCCTATCATGACGAGGAATGGGGCGTGCCCGAGTACGACGCCCGGGCCCTGTGGGAGAAGCTGGTTCTGGACGGCTTCCAGGCCGGTCTGGCCTGGATCACCATCCTGCGGAAGCGCGAGGGCATGCGCGACGCCTTCCATGGCTTCGACCCGGAGATCATCGCCCGCTATGGCGAGGCCGATATCGAACGCCTGCTCGGCGACGCCCGCATCATCCGCTCCCGGGCCAAGATCAACAGCGCCATCAAGGGCGCGCAGATCTGGCTGGAGATGCGCGACCAGGCCGCTTCTGGGGGCGAGGACTTCAGCGCCTGGCTCTGGTCCTTCGTCGGCGGCGCGCCGATCCAGAATGCGTGGGCCGATGGCAGTGCCCGGCCTGTGGCCACGCCGGAATCCGAAGCCCTGTCGAAAGCGCTCAAGAAGCGCGGCTTCACCTTCGTCGGCCCGGTGATCGTCTACGCCTTCATGCAGGCCGTCGGCATGGTCAACGATCACGGCGTCGAATGCTTCCGCCACCGGCAGGTCCGTGCGATGGGCGGGTCGTGAAAACTCCGGCAAAATCCCCTGCAAAGCCAAAGCTTTCGCGCGCTTTCCCGACCCTGACGCTCGAACTTCTGCTGATCGAAAGCACGGGCGGCCCGGTCTGCGGCGTGGACGAGGCGGGCCGCGGCCCCTGGGCGGGGCCGGTCTCGGCGGGGGCGGTGATCCTCAATCCCGATGACCTGCCCGCCGGCATCGACGACTCCAAGGCCCTGACCCATGCGCGGCGCGAGGCGCTGGAGATCGAGATCAAGGCCCGCGCCCTCGCCTGGGGCGTCGGCTTCGCCTCGGTGGAAGAGATCGACCAGCTCAACATCCTGCACGCTACCGGTCTGGCCATGTGTCGCGCGATCGAGGCGCTGGCGATCCCGCCCGCCGCGGCGCTGGTGGATGGAAACTACGGGTTCAAACTGCCGTGCGCGATCCAGACAGTGGTCAAGGGCGACAGCCTGTCCCTGTCGATCGCCGCCGCCTCGATCCTGGCCAAGACGGCGCGGGACCGGCTGATGGTCGAACTGGACACCGAACATCCCGGCTACGGCTTCGCCGGCCACAAGGGCTACAACGCCCCGATCCATTCCGCCGCCCTGAAAGCGCTCGGCCCCTGCCCGGCCCACCGCCGCAGCTGGGCCCCGATCCGGGCGATACTGGAAGAGGCGGAGAAGACTGCCTGATGGCCGACGTCCACTGGCCATCAGTCATCGTCGCATTCCTGATCGCAGCGGTCGCGCAGGCGTTCGTCTACCGGCGCCTCCGGAAGGACGAGCGGTTCCTGGTTCTCGGCAGAAAAGACCGACGGAAGGCGCTGATCGTTTTCGCCGTGACATCAACGGGGCTTGTCACCGCGATGACGGTCTTTGGTGCCTGGAGCGCATTCCTTCGCTGAAGACCTAGATCTGCAGCATCCCGCCCAACAGCGCACCCATGAGCGCCGCGACCACCCCGCCGGCGACGACCGTCACCCAACCGGGCAGAGCGTCGACCCACTGCGGCAGCGTGGGCTCCTCGACGACCGGGTCGTTGGCCACCCGCGTATCGAAGCGCGCCGCCGACGGCGGACGCCAGGCGACGGTTTCGAACGCATCGGCGGCGCGACCGTAGACGCGGACGCCTTCGAGACGACGGGCGGGGGTCATGGGTGTCATTTCCATCTCCGCAGAACGGCGATGTCAAACGCATGTTCCGCCTGTCTAGGCCGCATCCGCCAGCGTGACCGGCCGCGCGCTGACCACGAACAGATATTCGACGTTCCTCAGCCGTCCGACCGCCCCGACCTTTTCGCCCTTCGGATTGTGGATGCCGATGCGGGCGCCGACGTAGCGCGGGCGGGCGATCTCGATCACCTGCACCTCGCCCCGGCCCGACAGCATGCCGACCAGCTGATCGCGGCCCAGATAGCCCTCGTCGTTGAACGAGACGATCAGGTTCGGCGCCTTCAGCCCCTCGATCACCGCCTGCAGCGCCGGGGCGATGCCGGGCTTGCTGTTGAAGGCGCTCTTGCGGGTCCGGACATCGATCCGCTTGTTGGCGATCCCGTAGGTCTCGGGTTTGTCCCACAGCACCAGACTCTCCCAGCAGTGATAGTTGCCGAGGTAGGAATGCTGGTTGTACGGCGGGTCCAGATAGACGAGGTCGGCCTCGACCTCGGGGGCCAGTTCGACCGCGTCCCGGCGGGTCGCCCGGCACGGACCGTCCGCCACGCCGGGCAGGATGTCGGGCATCCGCAGCTCGAGCGGCTTCAGCGCCCGCGCCGCCCACGACTTCATATAGGCCATCTGCAGACCGGCCGTGGAATCCACCCGGTCGGCGGCCTCCATCAGGCTGACCAGGGCAATCGCCTCCAGCTCGGGCTCCAGCCCCATGGCCGCGATCCGGTCACGCATGGCGTCGATGACCGCGCCGTTCTCCGGGGTGAAATAACGCGCGTCCTCGCAGAACGTCTTCGTGAACCACCCGGCCTGCGGCGTCACCGTCCGCAGCTCGGCCAGCACTGCCTCGGCCCGCTCCAGCCAGCGCTCCCGATCCGCCTGCACATAGGCCGTGGCCAGGGTGTGGGCATAGGCGTTGTGGTCGTTCGACCAGACCCGGAAACCGGCGCCCTTCAGCGCATGGCCGACGCGCGCGCTGCCGGAGAACAGATCACAGACCGTCCCGCCGTCTGGCAGCTGGCCGCGGATCGCGGTCGCGATCTGCGTCAGCAGCGCGCGTTTCGATCCGATGTATTTGATCATCCACCCAGTCCCTTCGCCCCCCCGGGGAGGAGCGGCGGAGATGCCGCGCCCTGACGCGCTTCGGCGCAAGGGTCATCCATCTACAAAGAGCGAGTCAATCGACGAAACGCGCTAGGCTTCGTCCTGAAGGTGGGGGGTCAGCTTCGGGCGGTGTGTGGTCCGGCCCGGTTTCCCCCCAGGAGGGAGGCTCGCGACCTGTGGTGATCTTGCGTTCAGGACGTCCGCTGGAAAGGAGACTCCATGTCCACAGACCCGTCTGATCCGAAGCGCAGGCCATTCCTCGGCCGGCTGGGTCCGGGTCTGATCACCGGGGCAGCGGACGATGATCCCGGCGGCATCGCCACACACTCCCAGGTCGGCGCCCAGTTCGGCCTCGGCCTGATCTGGATGCCGGTTCTGGCCTATCCCCTCATGACGGCGATTCAGGCGGTCTGCGCCCGCATCGGGCGGGTCACCGGCGAGGGGCTTGCCGCCAACATGGCGCGGGTGCTGCCGCGATGGCTGGTGCATGTCATCGTCGGGCTTCTGCTTGCGGCTAATACGGTCAACATCGGTGCCAATCTGGCCGCCATGGGCGCGGCGGCGCGGCTGGTCGTCGGCTGGGGCGAGATCGGCTTCGCGGTCGCCTTCGCAGCCGGTTCGCTGCTGTTGCAGGTCCTCCTGCCCTATCACCGCTATGTGCATGTGCTGAAATGGCTCACGATGAGCCTGTTCGCCTATGTCGCCGTGGTTTTCACCGTGGCCATCGACTGGAGCGAGGTCGCTCGGGCGGTGTTCATGCCGCGGATCACACTGACCCGCGAAACCCTGATCGCCATCGTCGCCATATTCGGCACCACGATCAGCCCCTATATGTTCTTCTGGCAGAGCGCCGAAGAGGTCGAGGACGAAAAGTTGTCCGATGACGGCTCCCTGCTCGACCATCCGGACAAGGCTCCCGTGGAACTCAACCGGATCGCCTGGGACACCCTGGTCGGCATGGGGTTTTCCACGGTGATCTCCTTCTTCATCGTCCTCACCACGGCCGTCACCCTCAACGCCCAGGGGATCACCGATATCGCGAGTTCGGCCGACGCCGCCCGGGCCCTGCGGCCCATCGCAGGCGAGTTTGCCTTCCTGCTGTTCAGTCTCGGGATCATCGGCACCGGATTGCTGGCGCTGCCGGTCCTAGCCGGTTCGGCCGCCTATGCGGTCGGCGAATTGCGGGGCTGGCGCGTCGGTCTCGAGCACCGGCCGGAAAACGCCAAGGCATTCTATGGCGTTATCGCCCTGTCATTCGGCTTTGGACTGCTGATGCTGTTTCTGCCCATTGACCCGATCAAGGCGCTGTTCTGGAGCGCTGTACTCAATGGCCTGATAGCCGTGCCCCTGATGATCGCCACCATGCTGGTGGTCTCGAACCGCAGGCATCTCGGGGCCTTTGTCGCGCCTATCGGCCTCCGGATCATGGGCTGGCTCGCCACTGCCGTCATGGCGGCGGCCGCGCTGATGATGTTCATTCTGTAGCGGGCGTTCGATCCGCCCTCAGCGCTTCGCCTTCGCCGGAGCATGGGCCAGTCGCAGCAGGTTCGCCGCCCCCGGCGCGCCGAAGGGCGTTCCGGCCAGGATCAGAATGCGCTGGCCCGGCTGGGCCATGTCGTATTCAACAGCGCTGTTGACCGCATCCTCGGTGACGTCCTCCAGCGAGGCGGGCTCCTTGCCCAGCCGCGTCTCCAGCCCCCAGACCAGCGCGAGTCGTCGGGCCGTGTCGGGATTGGGCGTCAGGGTCAGGATGGGCTGCAACGGCCGCTCGCGCGCCATCCGCCGCGCCGTCCCGCCCAGGGTCGTGAACACCACGATACAGGCCGTCGACTGGGCCTCCGCCGCCTTGCGCGCCGCGGCGACGAGGGCGTCGGCGTCGATATCGTCCATGCCGGCGTGTTCGGCGTCCATCAGGCTGGGCCACATCGGATCGCGCTCAACCCGTTCGATAATCCGGCTCATCACCCCGACCGATTCCAGCGGATAGTCGCCCGAGGCCGTCTCGGCCGACAGCATCAGGGCGTCAGCCCCCTCATAGGCGGCGTTGGCCACGTCCGAGGCCTCGGCCCGGGTCGGGGCCGGCGAGGCGGTCATGCTCTCCAGCATCTGGGTGGCCACGATCACCGGCACGCCGCGCTGGCGGGCGGCCCGGATGATCTGCTTCTGGGCGACCGGCACCTCTTCGGGCTCCAGCTCCACGCCCAGATCACCACGCGCGACCATGACCCCGTCGCAGTAGTCGAGGATGCTCTCCAGCTCGAGCAGCGCCTGCGGCTTCTCGATCTTGGCCAGGCAGGCCGCCCGCCCCTTCACGATCTGCTTCAGCTCGGCCATGTCCTCGGCCTTCTGGACGAAGCTCAGCGCCACCCAGTCGACACCGATGCGCAGGGCGAAGGCGAGGTCCTCACGGTCCTTGGGGGTCAGGGCCGAGACCGGCACCACCGCCTCGGGCACGGCCACCCCCTTGCGGTCCGACAGTTTCGAGCCGCTCTCGACCGTGACATCGGCCCAGTCGTCAGTCCGCTCATTGACCCGCAGCCGCACCCGGCCGTCGTCGAGCAGCAGCAGCATGCCGGTGCGCAGGGCGCGGAAGATCTCCGGATGCGGCATCTGCACCCGCGTCGCATCGCCCGGCGTCGGATCGAGGTCGAACCGCATCTTGTGGCCCGGCTTGATGTCGATCTCGACGTCCCTGAACCTGCCCAGCCGGAGCTTCGGCCCCTGCAGATCGGCCAGCACGCCCAGAGGGCGTTTGAGCGCCAGCTCGGCCCCGCGCACAGCCTTCAGTGCCGCCGCATGGTCCTCATGCGAGCCGTGGCTGAAATTCAGGCGGAAGACGTCGACACCGGCCTGGGCCAGGGCTTTGACCATGCCGGGTGCCCGGCTGGCGGGCCCCAGGGTCGCGACGATGCGGGCGCGCCGGGCTCTTTTCATCGAATATCCATGCAATCGGAGGGGTTTCCCCCTTGTGCCCATGAAACCGCGTCGGGTTAAGGGCGGTTCTTTGCACGAAACACGAAGTTACGCCGCCCGGTCGCGCGCCGGCCCGTTTCGCGCTACCCCGGACCGAACAACGGAGCGGACCATGGCGGGCCTGAAGGACAAGCGCGGCTTCATCGACAAGGACCGTCTGGACCTGTCCGAACGACAGGCCGTCGAACACTGGATGAAGCGCTGGGGCGTGACCCGGGACCAGCTGACCGCCGCCCATCGCAAGGCGGGTCGCAACGTCAAGGACATCGCGGCGGAGCTCGGCAAGAAGCGCTGACCCTCAGCCTTCGAGCAGGACCGTGAACCCGCCGTAGATCATCCGCTTCCCGTCGAAGGGGGCGGCGGCCATCTCCGCCATGCGCGGGTCCTCCATGAATTTCTTCTGACCGGCGTCACGGGTGGCCTTGTCCGGCCATTCGACCCACGAGAAGACGACAACCTCGTCGTCCTCCGCCTTCACCGCACCCTTGAAGTCCGTGACCTTGCCGTCAGGCACCTCGTCGCCCCAGCACTCGACCACCCGGGTGGCCCCGAACTCCTTGAACATGACCAGCGTCTTCTCGGCCATGGCCTTGTAGGCGGCCTTGTTCCCGACCGGGACCGGGACGACGTAACCATCGATGTAGCTCATGACGGGTCTCCTCTTGTGACGACGAAGGAACGCGCGTGCGGACTGAGGGTCCCAAACGGCCAAGCCTGGGACCCTTGGTGCGAGCGGCGGGGGTCGAACCCGCAATCCCTTTCGGGCGACAGATTTTAAGTCTGTTGCGTCTACCAGTTTCGCCACGCTCGCCAGCAGGCCCGATCTACGGGCTTGCGGGCTGATGGGAAAGGTCGTTGGTGCCAGCCGGTGATCGATCCGTGTCGCTGACAGCGCGGTCATAGCGATTGGCGCCGGCGTCTCCGGGCAGGAGCAGCAGGACAAAGAAGACGGCAAACGGCCCGACGAAGGGCAGGACGGCGATCCATGCATAGCCGGCCGGACGTCCGATATCGTGAAGCCTACGCGCGGTCAGGGCGACGAAAGACCCGAAGGCCACGGCAATCAGCGCGAAGAGCGCCGCATACCGGACCTGCAACGGTCAAGTTGTGCGGCCCGTCCGGATCACGCTAGCGTTCGGCAGTACCCTTTGAGAGTGACCGATGACCCGTTCCGCCTGCCGCCTGTTCGTCATCGCCGTCTCGACGCTGACCCTGACCGCCTGCACGACGCCGACGCAAGCCGACGTTGATGTGCGGATGCACCCCGTGATCAACGGCGGCCCGGTGCGCTGGCTGCAGATTCCGACCGATGCGGACATGCTCGACGTCTATCCGCGCGACGCCCTGAACGCCGGCGCGAACGGCCATGTGCGGATGATCTGCGTGATGACGGCCGCGGGGACGCTGACAGACTGCGGCGCGGCGAGCGAGACGCCGCCGGGGCAGGGCTTCGGTGCCGCCGCCGTCCGCCTGGGTCACCTGTTCCGCTTCGACGCCGCCGACCGCCCCGACCTTGTCGGCAAGCGCGGCGCGGTCAATGTGACCTTCCGCACGGGCGGTTGACGGCCCGCTAGTGCGCCGCCGCTTGCGCCGGCCGCATCGCCCGGAAGTCCACCTCGGAGTCCGCGATCAGCCACACCAGGGCCGCCCAGGCCGCCACGTTCTGGCTCATCTGGGCCGGATCGACCTTGTCCAGGGTGTCGTCGGCCGTGTGGTGCAGATCGAAATAGCGGTTGCCGTCCTGGTTCAGGCCGAACACCGGCACACCCGCCTCCGCCAGCGGGCCGACGTCGGCACCCCCGTGCAGTTCGGGATCCGGCGAGGGCAGGACGCCGATCGGATACAGGACCCGCGCCGCCGCCCGGGCGAAGTCCGTGCCCTGCGCGCCCGGCGGCAGGCCCAGAGCATAGACCCGGTCCGCACCGAAATCGCTCTCGCCGGCGATGATGTGCTGCTCAACCGCCGTCCCGATGCCGCGCAGATAGGCGCCGCCGCCGTTGCCGGTGTCGGTCGGCTGCGCCACCTCTTACGAGCCGTACAGGACGACCCGCACGGTGCGCGCCGGACGGCGTCCGCTGTCGCGGATGGCCTTGGCCGCCGCCAGGGTGATGGCTCCGCCGGCTCCGTCGTCGATGGCACCGGTGCCCAGGTCCCAGCTGTCCATGTGTGAGCCCAGGACGATGACCTCCTCGGGCCGCGACCGGCCGGGGATGTCGCCGATCACGTTCTGGCTGACCGTCTGATAGGTGTGCGCTGTCGAGGACAGGCGGAGGCGTACCGTCTCGCCCATTTCGATCAGGCGCGAGACCGTATCGGCGTCCGGCGCGGCCAGGGCGAAGCCCGGCAGGGGCACGACGCCGTCGACATAGCGGGTGGTGCCGGTGTGCGGCATGCGGTGCTCGTCCGAACCGACCGAGCGCATGATGAAGGCCACCGCCCCCTTGGCCGCCGCCGCGGCGGGACCCGCACCACGGATGCGCGTCAGCGGGCCGTAGCCCGAACCGTCCTGCATCCGCACCATCTGGCCGGCGTCGACATAGGCGATCTTGCCGGTGAGGGATCCGGCCGGGGCTGCGTTCAGCGCTTCAAGGCTGTCGAACCGGACGACCTCGGCTTCGATCACGCCATTGGTGCCGGGCGAGTGGCCCAGGGCGGCGAGGACCAGTCGCTGCGGCCGGGCACCGACGATCGATCCGCTCTCCTCGCCCCGCTCCCAGCCCACCAGCGGGAACTGCTCGATGCGCACATTCTGGAAGCCCTGGGCCCGCATATAGTCGGCGGCCCAGGCCGAGGCGTCCTGCTCAGCCTTCGACCCCGCCGGCCGCGGGCCGAAGCGGGTGGTCAGCTGGGTCAGATAGTCGAGCGCGATATTCTGGTTCAGCGCCGCGTCGCGGACGGTCTCGGCCCGCTGGATGGTCGCGGCGTCCTGCGCCACAGCGGGGGCCGCGACGAGGGTCAGGGCCAGGGCACTGGCGGCGAGAAGGCGAACGGACAGGCGCATGACGGCTCCGGGACTCACAAGGTGCCGGAACCTGAACCCTGCGGGGGGAGCGGACAAGCGGCCCGCGTCAGAGTTTTTTCGATGGCGCCATAAGCGCCGACAGGCCTACTCGCCCTTGACCCAGGCCTCGACCGGACCCTGCAGCTTGACGGTCAGGGCCTTGCCCCGGCGGTCGACGCGGTTGCCCACGGCCAGACGGACCCAACCCTCGGAGATGCAGTACTCCTCGACATTGGTCTTTTCCTCGCCCTTGAAGCGGACGCCGATCCCCTTCGCCAGCAGGTCGGCGTCGTGGAACGGGCTGTCGGGATCGACGCAGAGGCGGTCGGGAAGATCGGTCATGGCGAGAAGGCCCGGAAAACAGGAGAAGGCGCGGGCTTTAGCCGAGGACGGCCTCCGCTCCAAGAGCGCTTGACCTGCCCCCCCGCCCATCGGCTAGGTTCGTTGCGAATAACTACGGACGTCAGATGCGCGATCCCGTCATCCGCGACTTCATCGCCGAAGCTTCCGACGGCTATCCCCTGTCGATGCGGCTGGTCTCCGCCGAGGCACCGACGACGGCCGTCCTGGTCAGTTCGGGGACCGGCTTTCCCAAGGGCTTCTACGACCGGTTCGCCCGCCATCTGGCGGCGCGCGGCGCGGCGGTGCTGACCTATGATTTCCGCGGGATCGCCGGCTCGCGGCCCGACGATCTGGCCGCCATGCAGATGGATTATCCCGACTGGGGCCGGCTCGACATGCCCGCGGCGCTGGAGGCCCTGATCGCCGCTGCGCCGGGCCTGCCGGTCGCCCATGTCGGCCACAGCGTCGGCGGCCATTTCCTCGGCTTCATGCCCAACCACCACCGCATCGACCGTCACGCCTTCGTCTCGGTCGGCAGCGGCTGGTGGGGTCGGCACCACCGGTCATACAATCCGCTCGAACTGTTCTTCTGGTTCGGCTTCGGCCCGCTCAGCCTGATCCGCCGCGGCTATATCAAGGGCGGCGGCCTGTGGGCCGGGACGGACCTGCCGGCTGGCGTCTGGAAGACCTGGCGGCGCTGGTGCCTGAAGGAGCCCTATTTTCTCGACGAGCTGAAAGACCGGCTGAAACCGCACCATTTCGACGCGGTGACCGCCCCGATCCGCTCATGGGTCTTCACCGACGACCCGATCGCCACCCCGGTGACCTCGCCCATCCTGCTGCAGGTCTATCCCAACGCCCCGCGCGAGGTCGTGGTCCGTGCCCCGGCCGACTTCGGCGCCGCGCGCATCGGCCACGAGGGTGCCTTCCGCAAGGGACTGGAGCCTTTGTGGGACGAGATCTTCGACTGGCTGGTTGAACCATCAGCCGCGGTCCCCAGTTAAACCGCTTCCCCCGCCGGAGCCTCCCATGACCGACCAGCCCGCCATCACCGTCGACGGCCACGCCATTCCCCTGCTGGGCTTCGGCACCTGGAACCTGACGCCGGAGGTCGCCCGGACCATGGTCGCGGAGGCCCTGCGCATCGGCTACCGCCACATCGATACGGCCTGGATCTATCACAATGAGGCGGCGGTCGGAGACGGCATCCGCGACGCCATCGCCGCCGGTCATGTCGCCCGCGAGGACATCTGGCTGACCACCAAGATCTGGGTCGCCCATTTCGATCGCGAGGGCCTGCTGAAACAGGCGCGGGAGAGCGTCTCCAGCCTCGGCTTCACGCCCGACCTGCTGCTGCTGCACTGGCCGAAGGCCGAGCCGTCGTTCGCCGAGACGCTCGACGCCCTGAACGAGGCGAAAGACCTGGGCCTGACCCGGACCATCGGCCTGTCCAACTTCCCCTCGGCCGAGTTCCGCGAGGCGCAGGCGTTGTCGAAGGCGACGCTGGTCACCAACCAGGTCGAATACCACCCCTACCTCAAGCTCTCGAAGCTGCTGGAAACGGCGAAGGACCTCGGCGCCTCCATCACCGCCTGGTCGCCCCTGGCCCAGGGCAAGATCGCCGAGGACGCCACCCTGATCGAGATCGGCAAGGCGCACGGCAAGACCGCCGGACAGGTGACGCTTCGCTGGCTGATCCAGCAGGACGTCATCGCCATCCCGCGCACCTCGAAGGTCAGCCGCGCCGAAGAGAGCTTCGACATCTTTGACTTCGCCCTGTCGTCCGAGGAGATGGACCGCATCCACGCCCTTGCCCGCCCCGACGGCCGCCTCGGCGACTGGCTCGACAAGGCGTTCAACTGGGATGAAGAATGGGCCTGACGCGCCGCGACCAGACGGTGCGCGGTGAGGGAGCAACCAGATGGGCTCGGTGCTGGGTTTTCCGGGCGTCGATCCGCTCGACGCAGCGGTCGGTGCGAGGCTGAAGCGATGGCGCGAGACGCGCGGCATGGCCGTCGATGACCTCGCCACCCTGCTCAACATCTCCACGGAAGAGGCCCGCCGCGCCGAGGCCGGCCGGGCCCACCTGACCACCGCACAGATCGGTGCCGCGACCAGCGCCCTGCACCTGCCGCTGTGGGCGCTGGTCTCCGACACACGGGCGTACTGAAAGGCCGCAGGCTCCATGGCGTGACAGGACGCCCGCGTCCGCCTAATCCAGACGCTCTGACGGAGCGTCCTGAATTGGCCTACAAATCCCTGCGCGACTTCATGGCCATGCTGGAGGCCGAAGGCGAACTGGTTCGCGTCTCTGAACCCGTCTCGACCCACCTCGAGATGACCGAGATCCAGACCCGGCTGCTGCGCAACGGCGGCCCGGCTGTCCTGTTCGAAAAGCCCGTCATGCCCGACGGCACGATCAGCCCCATCCCCTGCCTCGCCAATCTGTTCGGCACGGTGAAACGCGTCGCCATGGGGGTGACCATGGAGAAGAAGGTCCGCACCACCGCCGCGGAACTGCGCGAGGTCGGCGAACTGCTGGCCTTCCTGCGCAATCCGACGCCGCCGCGCGGCCTGTCGGACGCCATGGAGATGCTGCCGCTGGCGAAGACGGTCATGTCCATGCGGCCGAAGGTGGTGAAGACCGCCCCGGTGCAGGAGATCGTGCTGAAGGGCGACCAGATCGACCTGACCAGCCTGCCGGTCCAGGGCTGCTGGCCCGGCGAGCCCGCGCCGCTGATCACCTGGGGTCTGGTGGTGACCAAGGGGCCCTCCGAGGACCGGGAGGACGACTTCAACCTGGGCATCTACCGGATGCAGGTCCTCGGCAAGGACAAGGCCATCATGCGCTGGCTCGCCCATCGCGGCGGGGCGCAGCACTACGCCCGGCACAAGAAGGCCGGAAAAAAGGGCCCCCTGCCCTGTGCCATCGTGCTCGGGGCCGACCCCGGCACCATCCTGGCGGCGGTAACGCCTGTCCCGGACACCCTGTCGGAATACCAGTTCGCCGGCCTGCTGCGCGGTGCCAAGGCCGAGCTGGTCCCGTGCAAGACCGTGCCCCTGATGGTCCCCGCCAATGCCGAGATCGTGCTGGAAGGCCACGTCCTGTTCGACGAACACGCGCCCGAAGGCCCCTACGGCGACCACACCGGCTACTACAATTCGGTGGAGACCTTCCCGGTCTTCAAGGTGACAGCCATCACCATGCGCAAGGACCCGATCTATCTGACCACCTTCACCGGCCGTCCGCCGGACGAGCCCTCGGTGCTGGGCGAGGCGCTGAACGAGGTCTTCATCCCGCTGCTGCGCGCCCAATTCCCCGAGATCACCGACTTCTGGCTGCCGCCCGAGGGCTGTTCCTACCGGATCGCCGTGGTGTCGATGAAGAAGGCCTATCCCGGCCATGCCAAGCGGGTGATGCTGGGCGTCTGGAGCTATCTGCGCCAGTTCATGTACACCAAATGGGTGATCGTCGTGGACGACGACATCGACGCCCGCGACTGGAAACAGGTCATGTGGGCCATCTCGACCAAGATGGATCCGGCGCGCGACATCACCGTCATCGAGAACACGCCGATCGACTACCTCGACTTCGCCAGCCCCGAGAGCGGCCTCGGCTCCAAGATCGGACTGGACGCCACCGACAAATGGCCGCCCGAGACGAAGCGTGAATGGGGCGAGGAAATCCGCATGGATCCCGCCGTCGTGGAGCGGGTGTCGGAGATCTGGGAGACGCTCGGATTGCCCGGGGACAAGACGCCGATCTGGAAATAGCGGCGGTTCGCTTCCTTCGCCGATTGTGTCCGAAAAGCGCTTCACAAATGACAGAACCGTAATCTAGGGTCGGGGCCTCGCGTTCCTCCCTTGTTTGAGGCCTGTCATGAAGCTTCCGCTGATCGCCCTGCTCGCCGTCGTGCTCGCTGCGCCCGTCGTCACAGTCCCGACCGCCGCCGACGCCCAGGTGCGGGTCGGCAGCGGGGCCCGTCGCGATCCGCCGCGCCGGGTCCGTCCGCCGGCACCGCGCCTGACCGAGGCAGAGGAAGACCGGCTGTGGGACGCCCAGGCCGCGGTCAGCGATCTCGACAGCCAGATCGCCGCCGTGAACGCCCTCGTCGCGGCTGCGGGCGGCGCGACCCCGGAACATCAGGCCACGCTCGCGGACCTCACGGCCCGCCGGACGGCGGAACAGGAAGTGGTCGACAGCCTGCGCGCCAAGCAGAACCCCTGAGCCCTCAGTCCCGATAGAGCGGAGCCAGCCGTCCGGCGGCTGAGCGCATGGCGTCTCTCAGGGCCGCCGGGGTCAGAACCTCGGCCTCCGGCCCCAGTCGAAGAAAGTCAGTCGCGGCGTGCGCGACCGACTCGATCGGCACAGTCACCTCGACCCATGGGTTCGTTGAGCCTGTCGCGGCTTCGGCGGCGATCCTGGCCTGTTCGGCCCCCAGCTTCGCCAGCAGGTTCAGGCCGATGCGCGACACCCGCAGGGTCGCCGTCCCGGTGAAGATGTCGGCCTCGAACCGCCGCGAGGTTTCCGCCCACCAGGCCGCCAGGTCGAACCCCGCGGGCCGCTCGAACGTCGCTTCGCCAATGGTCAGATCCAGAATGTTCGAGACGCGGTAGGTCCGCGGCTCCCGCCGCCCCTCGACCGCTCGCGCGGCCAGATACCAGAGCCCCGCCTTCAGAATCAGGCCGAGCGGCTCCAGCTCGCGCGCCACCTCCCCCTTCCAGCTCTCATAGCGCACCGAAATGCGGCGGCTGTTCCAGACGGCCTGGGCGATGGCCGGCAGGCGTTCGGCCTCGTCGGTGGTCTGGTACCAGCCGACCGGGTCGAGATGGAACCGGCCGGCCAGCCGCTCCGCCGCCGCCTGACGTTCCGGTGGCAGGGCGGCCAGCAGCTTCAGCTGCATCGTCGTGACAGCGCCGGAAAAGCCCATCTGGGCCGCCGGTCCGGACAGGCCGCCGAGAAACAGCGTCTCGGCCTCGGCATCGGTCAGGCCGGTCAGCCGGGTGCGGTAGCCGTCCATCAGCTGGAAGCCACCCGACCGGCCCCGATCCGCATAGACCGGCGCGCCGGCGGCGCTCAGCTGGTCGATGTCGCGATAGATGGTTCGGACCGACACCTCGAACTCGGCCGCCAGCGTCTCGGCGGTCAGCCGCCCCCGGGTCTGGAGCAGCAGCAGGATCGAGAGCAGTCGGCTGGCGCGCATTTTTCAACGATAGCCGATTTATCCTGACAACAGGTGTCAGTTTATGCGGCCTATGGCTCTGCGGCGTTCACGACCAGGAGCCGCCATGTCCGCCCAACACCTCCATCCCCTGCCGGGAATTCACGACTTCGACTTCATCCACGGCCGCTGGAGCGTCACCAACCGTCGGCTGAAGGCCTGGGGCGTCGGTTCGGACGATTGGGACGAATTCCCCTCGACCTCCACGTGCGAGCCGCGGCTGGGTGGACTGGCCAATGTCGAGCAGATCGACTGCCCGGCGAGGGGCTGGACCGGCATGGCGGTGCGCTCCTTCGACATCCCCGCCCGCGAATGGGTGATCTACTGGATCAGCAGCCAGAACGGCGTCCTGCAGCCGCCCGTGCGCGGCCGGTTCGACGCCCATGGCTGCACGCTCGAGGGTCCGGACCGACACAACGGCCGGCCCGTCATCGCCCGCTTCATCTGGTCGGACATCACCCCCGACCGCGCCCGCTGGACCCAGCGGTTCTCATTCGACGACGGGGCCACCTGGGAAACCAACTGGGTCATGGATTTCCGGAGACAGTCATGACGCTGAATGTATTCGAGCTACGCCAGTATGCGATGAAACCCGGCCGCCGGGACGAACTGATCACCCTGTTCGAGCGTGCGTTCGTCGAGACACAGGAGGCGGCGGGCATCCACCTCATCGGCCTGTTCCGCGACCTGGACCAGCCCGACCGGTTCGTCTGGATGCGCGGCTATCCCGATCAGGCCGCCCGCAGGCCGGCGCTGGAAGCCTTCTACAACTCGAACCACTGGTTCGCGCACCGCGCCGCCACCAATGCCACCATGACCCGCTCGGACGACGTGCTCCTGCTGCGTCCCCTGTCCTCCGCGCTGGCACCGGATGTCGCCGCCCCCGTCCCGACGGGCGAACAGCCGGGAAGCGGCGTGGTCGTGCTGGGCGTCCACCGCCTCGACGGCCCCCTCGATCCGCTGGCGGAGGCGTTCCGGCTCACATTCGCTGGCGCACTGGCCGAAGCCGGCGTGTCGGTCGGGACAGTCGGCATCACGGACCCGACAACGAACAGCTTTCCGCGCCATCCGGTGCGCGAGGGCGAATGGGTGCTGGTCTGGCTCTCCCGCCAGCCGGACGAACGGGCCGCCGACGCCGCCCTCGCCCGCGCCCGGACCGACCCGCGGCTCGCGCCCCTGTTCGCCAGGACGCTCCAGTTGCTGCGACTGCGGCCCACCGCCCGCTCACGCCTGCAGGGCGGTCCGCCGATTGCGGGGTGACGCCGACCCGATTCCCTCCCTAGGGTCCGTCTCCGCAGGGGTGGGGACCGTCGTGAGCGCCTTCGAATTTTTCTTCAGCTTCTACGGCCTGCTGCTCGGCCTGTCGGTGGCCGAGCTGGTCGGCGGTTTTTCCCGCGTCCTGCACGAGCGGCATCGCGTCCACTTCGGCTGGCTGACGCCCCTGTTGGCGGTATTCGTGGCCGCCGACCTGGCGACCTTCTGGAACCAGGCCTGGCGGTTCTTCCGCGGGGCCCCGTTCAATCCAGCCCTGCTGCTGATCGGCCTGGTCATCGCGGCGACCTTCTATGTGGCGGCCAGCGTGACCTTCCCGCGCGTCACAGCGGAAGGCGTGAATACCCGCATCGACCTGGACGAGCATTTCTGGGCCCAGCGGCGGGTGGTCTTCGGCTGTGTGCTGGCGGCCAATGCCATGGTCTGGGCGCTGCTCGGCCTGCTGGCGCTGGCGGACCCGGCCTGGGCAGCCTTCTGGACGCCCAGACTGCTGATCGGGGTCGGCATCTTTGCCATCTGCACGGCGACCGCAGCCTTTGCACCCTCGCGAAAGGTCGTCATCGGGGCCCTGCTGGTCGTTCTGGCCTACACGTTGTGGAATATGGTCCGCGCCGGAGCGATCCTCATCGCCGACGGTGCCTGGCTGCCGGCGACGGGGAGCTAAGGCTTGCCAGACGGGCGGGATCGTCCGACGAAGGGCCATGCGCCCCATCCTGTTTTCCGCGGCCCTGGCCGCCCTTGTCAGTTGCGTCAGTCCCGCCATGTCCCAGTCTGCCCCGCCGTCCGTCCCCAACGCCGCGCCGTGGGACCAGCCCTTCCTGCCGCCCGCGCCGGCCTGGGACGGCGCCAGCCGGGCGCTGCTGCGCGGGGTATCGGACCCTTGGGTCACGGCCTTCGAGGCCGACGCCGAACACGATGAAAGCCCGAGCTACGCCGACACCCGCGCCTGGTTCGACCGCCTGGATGCCGCCTCGGACCTGATCCGCATCGAACAGTTCGGCGTCTCGCCCGAGGGCCGGCCGATCTATGCCGTCATCGCCTCCAAGGACGGCGCGACCTTCGACCCGTCCAAGCCCGTGCTGCTCGCCCAGGCCGGCATCCATCCGGGCGAGATCGACGGCAAGGACGCGGGCATGATGCTGCTCCGCGACATCGCCTTCAACGGCAAGGCGGACCTGCTGGACCGGGTCAATCTGATCCTGATCCCGATCCTGTCGGTCGACGGCCATGAGCGCGCCTCGGCCTACTCCCGCCCCAACCAGCGCGGGCCCCGCATCCAGGGCTGGCGCAACACCGCGACCAACCAGAACCTCAACCGCGACTATCTGAAACTGGACCAGCCCGAGATGCGGGCCGTGCGTGGCCTGGTGCTGAAATACCGGCCCGACCTGTACGTCGACATCCACGTCACCGACGGCATGGATTACCAGTACGACGTCACCTACGGCTTCAACGGCGAGAACGGCGTCTATTCGCGCAGCCCCGCCACGGCCCTCTGGCTGGACGACGTCTTCAAGCCCGCGATCAATGCCGCGCTGGAGGCCGAGGGCCACATCCCGGGCGAACTGGTCTTCGGCATCGGCGACGATCCCCGCGCGGGCCTGTCAGACGGCGGTCTGGGCGAGCGGTTCTCGAACGGCTGGGGCTCGGCCGCCCACGTCCCGACCATCCTGATCGAGAACCACAGCCTCAAGCCCTACGAACAGCGCGTCCTCGGCACCTACATCTTCCTGGAGGCCGCCATGCGCCGCCTCGCCGCCGACGGCCCGGCCCTGCGCACGGCCATCGCCGCCGACACCGCCCTGCGCCCTGCCGAAATCCCGGCCAATTTCGCCGCCGATCCGACCCCGGCCTACACCCGGATCTTCAAGGGCATCCGCTACGAGATGTACGACAGCCCCGCCTCCGGCCGTCAGGAGATCCGCTGGCTGGGCGTGGCCGATCCCGAACCCTGGTCCCTGCCCTTCTACGGCTCGCGCCCGACGCTGACACTGGCGCGCCCCGAGGCCTATTGGGTGCCGTCCTGGCGCACCGACATCATCGAACGCCTGCGCCTGCACGGGATCGGGATGGAGACGCTCGACGCCCCGCGCACGGTGAACCTCGATATGCTGCGCCTCGTCGAGCCGAAGCTGGCGACCCGCGCCAATGAGGGCCGCGTCGGCGTCACCGTCACGGGCGTCACGCCCGAGCGTCGCGACTGGACCTTCCCTGCCGGCTCGGTCCGCGTGCCCACCGACCAGCCGCTGGGCGACATCGTCGTCCTCCTGCTGGAACCTCAATCGTCCGAGAGCTTCTTCGCCTGGGGCATGTTCCCCGAGGTGCTGAGCCGCGTCGAATATATCGAGGGCTACGCCATCGCCCCCCTGGCCGAGGCCATGATGGCCGCCGACCCGGCGCTCAGGACCGAATTCGAGGCCAAACTGGCCGCCGAGCCGCAATTCGCCGCCGACGGCGACGCGCGTTTGCAGTGGTTCTATGAGCGAACCCCGTTCTATGATGACCACTACCGGCTCTATCCGGTGGGGCGAGAGAACTGATGGCGACGTTCGAGACGATGACACCGGTTCAGGCTGCCGCCCTGTGGAGCGGCCTGCTGCTCCTGCTGATGCTGCTGCTTTCGGTGCGGGTCGTCCTGAACCGAAAGAAGCACAAGGTGTTGCTGGGCGACGGAGCCGGGTCCCAGATCACCCTGCCGGGCCGGGTCTTCGGCAATGCCGCGGAGTACATCCCGGTCGGCGTCGGTGCCCTGGCCCTTCTGGCCATGCTGGGGATGCCGGCCATGGCCGTGCACGCCGTGGGCGCTGTCCTCCTTGCGGGACGTCTGATCCACGCCGTCAGCCTGAGTGACAAGAAGCCGACCTTTGGTCGGGTTCTCGGTATGGCCCTGACCTATCTCGCCCTGTTCACCGCCGGCGGGATGCTGGTGGTCCACGCCTTCGTCTGAACTTCACGCGCGCGGTTGCGGCGTCGCCTTGTCCCGGCCATATCGGGGCATGCCTGACCGTACCGCGTCCGCCGCCTCCCCCGACATCCTGCCCGATCTGGTCGCCGCCGCCCTCAGGGCCGGTGCCGACGCCGCCGAGGCCGTTTCGGCCGAGCGCGCCTCCCTGTCCGTGGGCGTGCGCAACGGCGCGCTCGAGGAGGTCGAGCGCGAGGAGAGCCGCGACCTCGGCCTGCGCGTCTTCATCGGCCGGCGTCAGGCCACCGTCTCCGCCTCGGACCTGTCCGAGGCCACCCGCACCCGTCTGGTCGAGCGCGCCGTGGCCATGGCCCGGCTGGCACCCGAGGACCCGTACGCCGGCCTCGCCCCGCAGGACCGACTCGCCCGCGGTCCCTTCGCCGACCTCGACCTGTTCGACCCCTCAGAGCGCAGCGCCGCCGAGCTCGAGGCCATGGCGGCCGAGACCGAAGCCGTCGCCCTGGCCGTGCCCGGCGTCGCCAAATCCGAAGGCGGCCACGCCTCGGCCTCGTCCAGCCGCTGGCGGCTGGTCACCTCGCACGGCTTCGACGGTGCCTATCATGGCTCGGCCTTCTCGCTCGGCGTCGGCGTCATCGCCGAGAAGGACGGAGCCATGGAACGCGGCGGCGAGCATCGCGCCGTCCGTCACCTGTCCGACCTGCCGTCCGCCGCCTCCATCGGCGACTACGCGGGCCGTCGCGCCGTGTCGCGGACCGGGCCGCGCAAGATCGACTCGACCACCGCCCCGGTGATCTTCGAGAACCGCATCGCCACCCAGGTCATCTCGCCCATCCTCGGTGCCATCTCCGGCCCCTCGATCGCCCGCGGCACCTCCTTCCTCAAGGACCGGCTCGGCCAGCGCATTCTGCCGGCCGGCGTCGACCTGATCGATGATCCTTTCCGGGTCCGCGGCCTCGGCTCCACTCCGTTCGACGACGAGGGCGTGGCCGTGACTCGCCAGTCCATCGTCCGGGACGGCATCCTGACCACCTGGCTGCTCAACAGCGCCGCCGCCGCCCAGCTGGGTCTCGCCTCGACCGGCCACGCCTCGCGCGGTCTCGCCGGCCCGCCCGGGGTCTCGACCCACAACCTGCATCTGGAACCCGGCGAGCGCGACCTGGCCGGACTGATGGCCGACGCCGGCACCGGCCTTCTGGTCACCTCCATGTTCGGCCCTTCGCTGAACGCCAACAACGGCGACTGGTCCGCCGGGGTCTCCGGCTTCTGGTTCGAGAACGGCGAGATCGTCTGGCCGGTCAGCGGCGTCACCGTCGCGGGCAATCTGGCCGACCTCTGGACCCGGCTGGAGCGGGGTTCGGACCTTGAGTTCCGCAGCAGTTTCAACAGTCCGTCGCTGATGTTCGACGGCGTCGCCATCGCCGGCAAATGACCGGTCTCGCCGCCGACCTCGACCTGATCCGCGATGCCGCCGAGGCGGCCGGACGGCTGGCGCTCGCCGAGCGCGACGCGGGCCTGAAGGTCTGGTCCAAGTCCGGCGGCTCCCCCGTGACCTCGGCCGATATGGCGGTCGATCAGTTGCTCAAGGACACCCTGCTCTCGGCCCGGCCCGACCACGGCTGGCTGTCGGAGGAGACCACGGACAGCGCTGACCGCCTGGCCAACCGCCGCATCTTCGTGGTCGATCCGATCGACGGCACCGTCGCCTATATGAAGGGCAAGCCGTGGTGGTGCATTCCCATCGCCATCGTCGAGGACGGCCGTCCCGTCGCTGCCGTGATCCACGCCCCGGCCCTGGGCGAGACCTTCACCGCCACACTGGGCGGCGGCGCGTCGTTGCAGGGCCGGCCGATCACCGCCTCTGACACCACCGACCTCGATGACGCCTCCGTCCTGGCCGACGCCCGGCTGATCGAGGGCCCGCACTGGATCGAGCCCTGGCCCGCCATGCGGTTCGAAAAGCGCAACGCCATCGCCTATCGCATGGCGCTGGTCGCCGCCGGGGCCTTCGACGCGGCCATCAACCTGTCGCCGAAATGGGACTGGGACGTCTGCGCCGGTGCCCTGATCGTCGAGGAGGCCGGCGGCCGGGTCACCGATCACCACGGCCACGCCTGGCGCTTCAACCAGGCCGATCCGCGACAGAACAGCCTCGTCTGCAGCGCGCCTGCGCTTCACCCGTTGATCGTTCGGCGGACAGCGCCTATTCCGCTGGCGCCCCGCTAGCTCGCCCCATATCCGGACGCCGCCATGACCGCCGAAACCGACCAGCTTCTCCACATCGTCATCGGCGGCGAGTTGCGCCACCTCGACGCTCCGGTGTTCCGCGACCTGTCCAAGGTCGAGTTCGTCGGTGCCTTCCCCAACTATGAAGAGGCCCGCAAGGCCTGGAAGGCGCGCGCCCAGGCCACGGTCGACAACGCCCACATGCGGTTCTTCATCCTGCACGCCCACCGGATGATCGACCCCCGCGGTTCCGCACACAGCCACTGAATGCGGAACCGGGCCTCGGCCCGGCGCGCTTTCGGGCCTATGATGCCGCTGCACCTGCAGGAGTCCCGCCCTTGACCCTCTTCGGCCGAACCTTCGACGGACAGGAGATCGCCTCCCTGGTCTCGCTGCTGCTGGTGCTGGTGCTGTGGATCGGCGTCTGGCGCGGCAACAACCGCGAGACCCAGTGGCTCAGGACCTGGAACGCAGAGCGCAAGGCGCGTCGCGACGCCGAAATCGCCGCTGAAAACGGCGAGGCCGGAGCGCCGTCTGAAAAGAGCGAGCCGCGCGGCCCCTGGGGCTGACGGCTACTCCCGACGCAGCAGTTTGTCGGTCAGGATGGTGCCCCACCAGCCGGCCTTGAACTCGGCCCTGATCGCCTTGGGATCATAGGCGTCGCTGTCGATCCAATCGATGAAGCTGACCCCGGTCGGCTCGACCTCGTTGAGGTATTTCTCCAGCGTATAGTCCAGCACGCCCGTCAGCCCCTCGCGGTGATGCAGGTAGCGTTTCGACAGCTGTTCTATGGCCACCGATATCGGCTCGCCCAGATGGAAGTGGCGATAGAAGACCGCCATCATCCCCGCCCGGTCCGCACCCGATTTGCAGTGGATCAGCACCGGATAGTCGATCGTCCGGAACAGCTCGCGCGCCCGGTGCACCCGGTCCTTCTGCGGCGCGTCCCGGGAATCCAGCGGCGCGTCGATCAGGGTCAGGCCCAGCCGTTCGCAGGCCTCCTTCTCCAGCGCATAATAGGCCTCGTCCCGCGCGCCGCGCAGGTTGATGACCGTCCTGATCCCCTTGGACTTCCAGTACTCCAACTGTCGCGGCGACGGCTGGTTGGTCCGCACCAGATCCGGACCCAGCCAGTGGCCGTTCATGAACCAGCGGCGCAGGAAGGCGTGATCCTTCCAGACATAGTCCCACCGCGCCTTGAACCGGCCGCCCGGGGTGCTGAGATCGTAACGCGCCATGGATCGCAGATAGCGGGTCGCAACCGGTCCGTCATCCCGGCGCACGAAACACATTGCCTTGCCGCGACGCATGGTTGACGCTTCACCGCCTGCCGCGTCGGGCGAGCGGCCCGTGCAACGCCCGAGGTATCCCTGAACCATGGCCCCCGGCAGTTTCCGCTTCGGCCCCTTCCTGCTGGACCCCGCAGACCGCCGCCTGACCCGCGACGGCGCGCCGGTCGAGCTGAACGCCCGCTACCTCGATGCCCTGGCGCTGCTGGTTCGCGAGCGGGGCAAGCTGGTCTCCAAGGACCGGTTCCTCCAGGAAGTCTGGCGCGGCGTGCCCGTTACGGATGAAGCCCTGACCCAGTGCATCCGCACGATCCGGCGACAGCTCGGCGACGCGGCAACCCGCCCACGCTTCATCGAGACCGTGCCCAAACACGGCTACCGGTTCATTGCCCCTGTCGAATCGGAGGGGACTGAGCCCCCGGCTGTCGCGCCTGTTGCCGCGCCGACGTCCGGCCCGGCAGGCGCCGGACCGTGGGACATGGCGCTCCAGCTCGGCGGCGCCGGCGTGCTCGGGGGCGGCATCGCCGGCGTGCTCGGCGGCCTGTTCTACGGCCTGGGTGCCGCTCAGCCCCTGCCGTCGGGCATGGGCGCGGGTTCGATCGTCCTGGTCCTCGTCGCCCTCACGGTCGCCGTGGGCGTGATCGGCGGCGCGGGCGTGGGCGTCGGGATCGCAGCGGCCAGAACCGCCCGGGGCCACGCCTCTGCCGGCAGCATCATCGGCGGTGTCTTCGGCGGACTGGTCGTCGGCGCGATCGTCAAACTGCTGGGCGTCGACGCATTCAACCTGCTGTTCGGCCAATCCCCGAGCGAAATGACCGGCGCCGGCGAGGGTGCCCTGCTCGGAGCCGCGATCGGGTTCGGGACCTGGCTTCATGCGGGCCGGGGACTCAGCCTCAGGCTCACCGCGGCCGCCACCGCCCTGACCGGCGCGGTCGTCGGGGTCCTGATCCCCCTGTTCGGCGGGCGGCTGATGGGCGGCAGCCTCGACCTGCTGGCCCGCCAGTTCCCGGCGTCCCGGCTGCGCCTCGACCCGATCGGGGCCCTGTTCGGGGAAGCCGATTTCGGCCCCGTCACCCAGGCCGTCACCGGCGGCATCGAAGGCGCCCTGTTCTGCGGGTTTGTCGTCGGGACGATCATTCTGGTGCAGCGCCGTTTCGGCTCCGACTCCTGAAAGATGCCGTCGCGGGCAGAGACGACCTGCCATCCCCGCTTGACTTGCCGCCCCAGCCGTCCGACCTCGGACCGATGACGCCGCCGATCCCTGCCGCTGACGAGAAAGAGCCCCTGCGCCCGCTGCTGGGCCGCATCTGGCGCGACTATCTCTCGCACCACCGGACGCCGCTGTTCCTGTCGATCCTGTGCGCCGCCGTCGTCGGCGTCATGGCGGCCACCGTCCTGCAGTTGCTCGAGCCCGCCATCGACGGCCTGTTCCTCGGCAAGGCCGTGACCATCTGGGGCGTGTTCACCGTGCCGGCGGGCCGGGCGCTGGTCTGGATCCCCGTCATCATCATCGGCGCGGGCCTGATCTGGACCGCCGCCGCCCTCGGCCAGGCCGCCCTCGTCAACCGCCTCGGCCACGGCATCGTCGGCGACATCCAGGTCCGGCTGTTCGGGGCCATGATCCGCGCCGACCTCGCCCGGCTGCGTAGCCAGCATTCCGGCGGCTTCGTCTCCTCGGTTCTGTTTGACGCCAATCTGGTGCGCGAGGCCTTCACCAACGGCGTGGTCAACTACACCCAGCACGCCCTGACCCTCATCGCGGTCATCGGCTACATGGCCTGGACCGACTGGCGGCTGACCACGATCGTCCTGCTGGGCGCACCGGTCATCGCCTTCGTCATGAGCCGCTTCGGCAAGCGGATGCGCAAGGCCACCACCGGGGCCATGGTCGAGACCTCCAACCTCTCCACCGCCCTGATGGAGAACCTCGACGGCGTCCGCCTGATCAAGATCGAGAACCGCGAGGCCGCCGAGCAGGACCGCGTCGGCGAGGTCGTCGCCCGCCGCCAGCGCCACGTCATCAAGAGCGCCGACAGCCGCGCCTTCGCCGGGCCCTTCTCCAATCTGGTGGCCATGATCGTGGTCGCCGCCGTCATGGCCTATGCCGGCTGGCGGGCCCAGGACGGGACGATGAGCGTCGGCTCCTTCGCCGCCTACATCGGTCTGCTGAAGGCCGCCGGCCAGTCGCTGCGGCAGGTGACCAATCTCCAGACCGTCATGTCCGAGGGTCTGACCGCCGCCCGCCGCCTGTTCTCCGCCCTCGATATCGAGCCCGAGATCCGCGAGGCCTCCGATGCGGCCCCGCTCGCCGACGGTCCGATCACCGTGGCCCTCGAACGCGTCTCCTTCGCCTATGCGCCGGCGGCCGAGGGCGGTGCCCCGACCCTGTCCGACGTGTCCCTGTCGGTCGCGCCCGGCGAGACCGTGGCCCTTGTCGGCCCCTCGGGCGGCGGCAAGAGCACCATCCTCAGCCTGCTGCCGCGCTTCTATGACGTCACCGCCGGCGCCGTGACGGTCAACGGCCGCGATATCCGCGAACTGAAACTCCACGACCTGCGCTCGAAGATCGCCCTGGTGACCCAGGAACCCTTCCTGTTCGACGACACCCTGGCCGCCAACATCGCCTACGGCCGCCCGGGCGCCACGGCGGAGGACATCATCGTCGCCGCCCGGGCCGCCGCGGCCCACGACTTCATCTCCGCCCTGCCGGAAGGCTATGAGACCCGCGCCGGCGAGGCGGGCCTGCGCCTGTCCGGCGGCCAGCGCCAGCGGATCGCCATCGCCCGCGCCTTCCTCAAGGACGCCCCCATCCTGCTGCTCGACGAGGCCACCAGCGCCCTCGACACCGAGAGCGAGGCCCTCGTCCAGGCCGCCCTCGAACGCCTGATGCAGGGTCGCGCTACCCTGATGATCGCCCACCGCCTGTCCACCGTCCGCAACGCCGACCGCATCCATGTGATCGAGGCCGGCCGGGTGGTGGAAACCGGCTCCCACGCCGAACTGGTCAAGCTCGGCGGCCTCTATTCGCGGCTGGCCAGACAGCAGTCGCTGGACGGGGATCCCGTCACGGCGGTGATATGAGACCGCTCCGCAACCCCGTCATCCAGGGTGTCCTCGCCTCGCTTCTGGCCGGCTGGATGCGCTTCTGTTTCGCCACCATCCGCTGGACCCATGAGAATGAGGCCCTGGCCGAAGCCGTCTGGAAACAGGGCGGCGGCGTACTCTGCGTCTTCTGGCATTCGCGCATCGGCCTCTCGCCAGCGAGTTGGCCTCTGGATCGGGCACAGCCGGTCAAGGCCCTGATCTCGCTCAGTCCCGACGGCCAGTTCATTGCCCGCGCGGTGGCGCTCCAGGGCATCCCGGCCGTGCGCGGCTCCTCGGCCAACAAGGACAAGGCGGACCGGGCGAAGGGCGGCTCACAGGCGCTGCGTGACGGCCTGCGCCAGCTCAAGGTCGGCGGGCTCGCCATCACGCCCGACGGCCCCCGTGGTCCCGCGCGGGTCATGGCTGAGGGGCTGCCCCTTATGGCCAGACTGTCAAAGGCACCCGTGTTGTTCATCGGCCTGTCGTGCAAGCCGGCCATCCGGTTGAACAGCTGGGACCGCGCCGTCCTGCCCCTGCCCTTCGCGAAAGGCGCCATCGTCTGGGACCTCGCTGACTACCCCGCAGGTGCCGAACTCGCGGAGGTCGCCCTCGACTGGACCGGACGAATGAACGCCGTCGAGGCCCGGGCCGACGCCATCACCGGGCTGGAACCCTCCACTTGAGCCCCGCCCTGATCGCCTGGCGCCTGCTGACCCGCCTGCTGGAGCCGCTGGCCCCCCGTCTGCTCGACGCCCGTGCCAAACAGGGCAAGGAAGACGCCGAACGGGTCGACGAACGCCTCGGCCATGCCTCGGTCGCCCGGCCGGAGGGCGATCTGGTCTGGCTGCACGGCGTCAGCGTCGGCGAGACCCTGTCCCTGCTGCCCGTGGTCGAGCGCCTGCGCCGCGCCCGGCCAGACCTCTCCGTGCTCGTCACCTCCGGTACCCTGACCTCGGCGCAACTGCTGGCCCGGCGCCTGCCGGCGGGGGTCATCCATCAGTTCGCGCCGGTCGACGCGCCGGGCGCGGTGGCCGCCTTCCTCGACCACTGGCGGCCGTCTCTGGCCGTCTTCGTCGAGAGCGAACTCTGGCCCAATCTGATCCTCGGGGCCCGAGGGCGCGGCGTGAAACTGGTCCTCGCCAGCGCCCGCATCACGGAAAAGACCGTCGACGGCTGGCGTCGTTTCCCCGGCGCGGCCCGCGAGATCCTCTCTGCCTTCGATCGCATCCTGCCGCAGGACGAGACCTCGGCCGCCCGGCTGCACAGCCTCGGGGCCCGGATCGACGGCCATGTGAATCTCAAACTCTCCGGCGAGGCGCCGCCGCACGACGCCGCCGCCTTCACCCGCCTCAGCGCCGCCATCGGCGACCGCCCCGTGGTCGTCGCCGCCAGCACCCATGACGGCGAGGAGATCGCCCTCGTCCGCGCCCTCGACAAACTGGCCGACCGGCTGTGCCTGATCCTGGTGCCGCGTCACCCGGCCCGCAGCCCGGAGATCGCCGCCGCCCTGTCCCGCGACGGCTACCGCTTTGCCCTGCGCTCCCAGGGCCGCGAGCCCGACCGCGACACCGACCTCTATCTGGCCGACACCCTCGGCGAGATGGGCCTGTTCCTGCGCCTCGCCGACGTCGTGGTGATGGGCGGCTCCTTCTCCGCTGCCCTCGAGAAGCCCCCCGTCGGCGGTCACAATCCGCTCGAGCCCGCCCGCCTCGGCAAGCCGGCTGTTACGGGCCCCGACATGACCAACTGGGCCGCGGTCACCGAAGCCCTCGTCGAGGCCGACGGTCTGGCGGTCGTGCAAGCACCGTGGGACCTGCCCGCCGTCATCGCGCCCCTGCTCGCCGACAATGCCGCCGCCAGGGCCATGGGCGAGCGCGGCCGCCGCGCCGCCGCCGAGGCCGGCTCGGGGCTCGACCGTCTTTGGGAAACGCTCGCGCCCCTGCTGCCCCCCGCTCCGCAGCGAGGCCGCCGATGAAGCTCAACACCCCCCGCTGGTGGTACACCCGCGACGCCCGCCACGGCGCGGTCGCCCGCACCCTGCTCAAGCCCCTGTCGTGGATCTGGGCAGCGGCCACCGCCCGCCGCATCGCCCGCACCGAGCCGGTCGATCCGGGCATTCCGATTATCTCGGTCGGCAATCTGACGGTCGGCGGCTCGGGCAAGACCCCTGTCACCCGCGAGGCCATCCGCCTGCTCCACGAGGCCGGGATCAACGCCCACGGCCTGTCGCGCGGCTACGGCGGGTCCCTGCGGGAGCCGACACAGGTCGACGCTGCGATCCACACCGCCGCTGATGTCGGCGACGAGCCCCTGATGCTGGCCCTCGGCGGCCCGACCTGGATCGCCCATGACCGCGTCGCCGGTGCCCGCGCCGCGGCGGGGGCCGGCGCACAGGTTCTGGTCCTCGACGACGCCCACCAGAATCCGACCCTGAAGAAGACCCTCAGCCTCGTCGTCGTGGACGGCGAGACGCGCGGCGACGAATGGCCTTTCGGCGACGGCTCGGTGTTTCCGTCCGGCCCGATGCGCGAAAAGCTGCGCCACGGCCTGGCCCGCGCCGACGCGGTCGTCATCCTGCTGCCCGCCGATGCGCCCGGCGCCGATCCCGAATTGGTCGAGGCCTTCGGCACCCTGCCGGTGCTCATCGCCCGGCTGACCCCCGCCGCGCCGCCGCCCCAGGGGCCCATCGTCGCCTTCGCCGGGATCGCCAAGCCGTGGAAGGTCGAGCGCGCCCTCGACGCCGCCGGCGCCGAACTGGTCGATTTCGCGCCCTTTCCGGACCACGCCGCCTTCCGCGAGGACGACCTGCGCTTCCTCGCCGACCGCGCCAGCCGCTATCATGCGCGCCTCGTCACCACCGAAAAGGACTGGTTCCGCCTGACGCCGGAATGGCGGACGCGCGTCCTCTCATGGCCGGTCAAGGCGACGTTCGAGGACGAGGCGGCGTTCCAGGCGCTGTTGCTGGGGGCGGTCCGGGCTCACTCCGCCCGGTAGACCATCCCGCTCCGCATCACGAACCGAACCCGCTCCAGCTCGGTCACGTCGGTCAGGGGATCCCCACCGACCGCGATCAGGTCCGCCGGCATGCCCGCCGCGATCCGGCCCGCGTCCTGCGAGATCCGCAGGTGCGCCGCCGCGTTCACCGTCGCGGACTGGATAGCCTCCAGCGGCGTCAGGCCCGCCCGCACCAGCAGGGCGAACTCCTGGGCGTTGTCGCCATGGGCCGAGACGCCCGAGTCGGTGCCGAAGGCGATCCGAACCCCGCCCTCATGCGCGCGCCGGGCCATGTCCAGCATCTTCGGCCCGGCTTCGAGGGCCTTGGCCGTCTGGGCCGGGGTGAAGAAATTGTCCGGGCCCGAGGCGATCCGGCTGACGAAATCCCCGGCCAGCAGCGTCGGCACCAGATAGGTCCCCTCGCGCCGGAACAGCCGGATCGATTCATCGTCCAGATA